>Ga0134096_1003249_pt1 | contig 9552 bp, 7 predicted proteins | sample 7_2taG_FD_94448 | JGI IMG/M metagenome (GOLD analysis project Ga0134096, IMG submission 94448) | Switchgrass degrading microbial communities from high solid loading bioreactors in New Hampshire, USA - 7_21_20_110_A3 metaG | ecosystem: Engineered > Bioreactor > Semi-continuous > Anaerobic >... | reverse complement strand
TGTGTTGGTCTGCGTTCCCACCGGCCTGCACAAAGATGTGGCCATCGAGGCTCTGCGGGCGGGAAAGAGGGTGCTGTGCGAGAAGCCTGTGGCGCTGACCTTGGCGGAGGCAGATGCCATGATTGCGGCTGCAGCCGAAGCTGCTCGCCGCGCCGGTATCGTCGAGGGCGATCGGGAGCACCTGGCGGCCCATTTCTTGATGATCGGCCACGTGCTGCGCTTCTGGCCGGAGTACGAGGAACTTCAGGCCTTGAACGAGCAGGGAGCGTTCGGAGGGATCGCGTCCCTGGAACTGGAACGGCTGAGCACAGCACCTAAGTGGGCAGATTGGTTCTCTGATCTGTCCATGAGCGGGGGCATGGTGGTGGACCTCATGGTGCACGACTTCGACATCGCCTGTTCTCTGCTGGGCGTTCCGCAGACTGTCACTGCCTGGGGTGCGAAACCCCCAAGCGGTGACTGGAAGCATGTCCATGTGCTGATCACCTTCGCCGGAGGAGGGAAGGCCCATGTCGTGGGCAGCCACCTGATGCCGCCTGCTTACCCCTTCACTTCTTCCGTAAGGGTTGTGGGTGAACAGGGTGCGGCTGAGTACCGCTACACCGCGGGGGGCACGAGTGTAACGGACAGCGCCGCCATGCCAAGCCCGTTGATCTACTACTCGGCAGAGGGCGTTCGCTATCCCTTAGAGGAGGGTGTGGCCGCGGATCCCTATGCACGGCAGCTCGCTTACTTCATCGGGTGTGTCCGTGAGAACCGCGCTGTGGAGCGGGGAACGCCCCTCCAGGCCAAGACCGCTCTTGCGGTGGCGTTGGCAGCCCGCCAGTCTCTGGCCACGGGCACCAGTGTGGGCATTGAGCTGACAAAATGAAAGGCAGCTGCCAACTTAGAGAAGGATTTGGTTGGAATGTTACAGAACATCTAAAGTGTTGTAAGGTAACTGCCTAGCCGGCTGGGAGGTGGTCGCAGAAGTCGTGCTTCAACTTCTTTTGGCGGAACCTGGTTCAGTAAGATTTGAAAGGAGATGCGGTATGAAGAGAGTTTCATTGGTGTTGGTTGTGGCGCTGCTGTTCTCATCCCTGGCTTTTGCACAGCCTGCTTTGGCCAAGTTTAAGATCGGTGTGTTGGCGCCCGCCGTTACCCATGGTTGGGTTGCAGCTGTGGCGTATCATGCGGAGAACCGCCTCAAGGAACTGGGCGATGAGGTTGAGTACAACATCCAGACCAGCAACAACGCTGAAGAGATGACAGCTCAGCTTGACGACCTGATGACCTGGGGCGCCGATGCCATCGTAGCCTTCCCGCAGTGGACAGGTATGGAAGTTCCCATCCAAAGGGCTGTGGACTCGGGTATCATCGTTGTAAACTTCGACATCGTGATCGATGTTGATGGAGTTTACCGTGTAACTGGCGACAACTATGACATGGGTGTTCAGGGTGCCTACTACATCGTGGAGAAAGTGGGCCCCGAGGCCACCGTTGTGATGCTGGAAGTGCCAACTTCGGGTTCTGTATCCGAACTGCGTAAGTCAGGATTCCTTGACACGATCAAGGAGATCGCACCCAACTTGACGGTCTACACCTACGCCACCAAGTTTACGGTGGAAGACGGTCTGAAGGATATGGCCGACATCCTGATGAAGCATCCCAAGATCGATGCCGTGTACTCCATGGACGATGAGACCTCCAAGGGCGCTCTCCAGGCCATTTGGGAAGCCGGCCGGACAGATGTTAAGGTTATCACCGGTGGCGGCGGCATGCAGGACTACTTCTTGATGATGCCTGAGCACGAGGACATCTGGATCCAGTCTGCTCTGTACAGCCCGGCCATGGTGAAGGACGCAGTCGACGTAGCGCTGAAAGTCCTGAAGGGCGAAGAGGTTGAGCAGGTCAAGGTCATCCCGACCACCATCGTTGACCGCACCAACTACAAAGACTTCCTGGATGCTGGCGCACCGTATTGATGCCTGCTTGTGATCCTGCTGCAAGAGGCGGCTTCGGCCTCCTCTTGCAGTTCCCTTTTCGGTTACAATGCCTTTTGGATGTGATGTCATGATCGAAATGCGCAACATCTGCAAGTCCTTCGGGACCAACCAGGTCCTAAAGGACGTATCCATCACCATCAACGATAGTGAGATCTGCGCCCTGATCGGGGAAAACGGCGCCGGCAAATCAACGTTGATGAACATTTTGGGCGGCGTGCTGCCAGCGGACTCGGGGGCGATCTACCTCAACGGGAAGCAGGTCCGCTTCGCCAACCCCGCAGAATCCCTGAAGGCCGGCATAGCCTTTATCCATCAGGAACTGAACCTGATCAACGATCTACCCGTCTTCGAGAACATGTTCTTGGGGCGGGAGATCAGGAGCAGATTGGGAAGGATCGATCTGGAAGCCATGGAGGAGAAGACCGCAGATGTCTTCCGCAGGATGAACATCGAGCTCGATCCCCGCGCGATGGTGCGTGATCTCGATGCCTCTTACAAGCAGATTGTGGAGATCTGCCGGGCTATCCTGATGGATGCCTCGGTGATCATCATGGATGAACCCACCACGTCCTTGACCGAGCCCGAGATCAGGCGGGTGTTCCAGATGATGGAAACGCTGCGGGATCAGGGAGTTGGCATCATTTTTATCTCCCACAAGCTGAACGAAGTTATGGATATCTGCGAGCGGTATATGGTTCTGCGCGATGGGGAACTGGTCGCCGAGGGGAAGGTGGCGGAGGTTACCACTGATGAGCTGGCACGTTACATGGTGGGCCACGACGTGCGAACCGAGCAGTTAACCCGCACAGTTCGCATCGGTGAGGAAGTCCTCAGGGTGGAGAATCTGAGCCACCGGACCTTCTTCCGCAATGTGAGCTTCAGCGTGCGCAGCGGGGAGATCTTAGGTTTCACGGGCCTTTTGGGCGACGGCAGAAGCGAGCTGTTCCAGGCTCTGTTCGGAGCTCAGGACATCCAGTCTGGGATGGTCTGGCTGGACGGCCGGGAGGTAAGGATCCAGAGCACCGAGCATGCCCTTGAACTGGGCATAGGGTATCTGCCGCGCAACCGCAAAGAGAATGCAATTATCAAAGACATGGATATTATGGAAAACGCCTCCATCGTCACCTGGCCCCTCTTTGCCAGAAATGGCGTCATAGACAAAAACAGACACGCGGGTCTGTTTGCTGAGCAGAGGGAAAGGCTGGGTATCAGACTTCAGCGGGTCACCGACCCGATAAACACGCTGTCTGGCGGAAACCAGCAGAAGGTTGTCCTGGCCAAATGGCTGGCGGCCAGGCCTAAGGTCCTTATCCTGGACAACCCCACTCAAGGGGTTGATGTGGGGGCCAAGGAAGAAATATACGACATTATCTTGAACCTTGCGGAACAGGGCTTGGCGATCATCGTACTGTCGAGTGAAGCTCAGGAAGTGATCCGGCTCTGTGACCGAGCTCTGGTGATGTACCAGGGACATATCCAGGGAGAAGTCTCGGGCAGCACCATGAACGAGCATGATATTATGAGACTTGCCACCGGCGGTGCGCTGGATGCAAGTTAAAAGGCGGGTAAGACCATGAAAGCAATGGAGACTGGCAGGAAGACAGGATTCAGCAGTTGGTTGAGGCTGCGTTGGTCAACAGAATCCCATTTTGGCACCGTTTTGGTGCTGCTGGTCTTGATCATAATGCAGACGGTTGTCTTGGGGTTTGATTTCGGCTCATTTGGCGAATGGTTCAGCGCCTGGGGGAGGAACTGGATCAACATCCTGCGAAACAACGCTGGAGTTGGCATCATCGCCTTGGGAATGGCCTTCGTCATCATCGCGGGTGGGATTGATCTATCTGTGGGTTCGACCTTGGTGGCCATCGGTGCCGCCAGCATGATGATGCTCGATATTGGTCCCAAAGGATTCCTGGGCAATCTAGGCATAACTGGTCTGCCCGCCTTCGCCTTGACCATAGTCTTGGCGGTGCTCATGGGTCTGGTATTGGGCGTCCTCACCGGACTTTTGATCACCAAGGGCAGGATCGCGCCCTTTGTGGCTACGTTAGGTTCCATGAAGATCCTGCGCAGCGTGACGCAGCATTTCATGCAGGGCTACAATCCCAGGATACCCCGAGAATTCCTGCAGCTTGCCAATCTCCAGGTCGGCGGGTTAATGTTTATGCCCATCATCTACTGGCTGGCTATCGCCTTGATTCTGATCTACGTATCCCAGCGGACGGTGTGGGGGCGTCAGGTGATCGCCGTGGGCTCCAACGAGCGGGCTGCCCAGCTCTCGGGCGTTAACGTGAACCGGGTCAAGATAGGGACTTATTCCTTGATGGGCGTCTTGGTGGGTATTGCCTCAATTATCCAGGTAGCGCGCATCGGCACCATGGACTTCGCAAATGCAGGCAGCGGCTACGAGATGGATGCTATTGCGGCGGTTGTGGTCGGCGGGACCAGCATGCGCGGCGGCCGCGGTACCATCTTCGGCACTGTCCTAGGCATGCTGATAATTGCCGTGATGAACAATCTCCTCAACCTCTTCGGCGTTCCGCCCTTCCTGCGGGAGGCAGCGAAAGGCGTCATTGTGATCGGCTCGGTACTCCTTCAGCGCAAAGGGAACGTCTGAACATCTGAGGCATCGTGGAAAACCCCCGCTGTTCGCCTTCTGGGCGAGTGCGGGGGTTTTGCTAGTTGCTGAGGAAGGGGATGCTCTGCCACCAGGGTTGCGAACAGCGGGGCGAGTACTCGGTAGGTTCAGTCCCGGCGATGAAGATCTCGCTCCGGATCTCCTCCCGAGGCAGATTGCAGTTATCCGTGACAAGAAGGCCGGTCTCTGTGTCGATCATGATCCCTTCCACCAGGCCTGGGGGTTTGGGAAAGTCCCTCACCGGCGTGTTTTTGAGCGCTTCTTTCATGAAGTTGCCCCAAATAGTGGCGGCATTCCATGAACCGTACATAACCCCTTGGTAGATCATGCCCTTGGGCGTATCCTCTCCGAACCAGACCCCTGCCACCAGATCTGGTGTATAGCCCACAAACCATGCGTCCTGGTAGTCGGAATGGGTACCCGTCTTTCCCGCCGCGGGGCGCCCGATCTTCGCATTCTTGCCCGTGCCTCGTTCGATGACTCCCCGGAGCATGTCTGTCATGATATAGCTGGTCTGCTCGCTGAGCACCACTTGGTAGCGAGGAGTCTGCTCATAGAGGACTTTTCCGTTGGCATCGGTGACCCGCCAGATGGCGAAAGGTTCAGCTTTGATGCCCTGGTTAGCCAAGACGCCATAGGCTGTGACCATCTCCAGGAGCGACACTCCCTTGGTCATGCCGCCCAAGGCCAGAGGGGCCAGCCCTAGGTCGTTTACCCGGCCCTGCTCCACAAAGGTGGTGATGCCCATGCGCTTGGCATAGTCAATCACGGTCTGGGGCCCGAGCTCCTCGACCACCTTGGCTGCCACCACGTTGAGCGATTCCTCCAGTGCCTCGCGCACCGTGACGGCTCCAGAGAAGGTCCCGTAGTAATTCTGAGGTTTCCAGACCTCGCCGGTGATCAGCTTGAACTCTGTGGGTTCATCCATGTACACTGTGGCCGGTGTCAGCTTGCCGCTGTCGATGCCTGCCGTGTAGGGGAAGACCTTGATGGCCGAACCAGGCGAGCGGAGCGCCTGCACACTGCGGTTGAAGCTGTCTTCGCCCCTGCCCCCAACCATCACCCTGATCTCGCCTGTCTGCGGCACCATGGCCAGGACGGCCCCTTGGGGTTGGGTGAGGTTCCCTTGGTTCGACTTGTTGACTGGCAGGCCTTCGAGGAGCGCCTTCTCTGCTGCATGCTGCATGTCTAGATCCAAAGTGGTGTAGACCCGCAGGCCTCCTTTGAAGACCATGTCTTCGCCGAACATGTCGGTAAGCTGACCGACCACGTAATCAACGAAGTAACGGGCCTGAACCTGCCTGGTCTTCCGCTCGGCCACAACCAGAGGCTCAGCCTTGGCCGCTTCCGCCTCTGCTGCAGTTATGAAGCCGACTTCCTGCATCCGGCTGAGCACGAAGTTGCGCCTTTCCACGGCTATGTCGGGGTTGACGAAGGGCGAATACCTGGTAGGCCAGCGGATCACGCCGGCGATCAGGGCCGCTTCTGCTAGGGTCAATTCCTTGGCCGGCTTGCCGAAAAAGGCTCTTGCACCGGCCTCGATGCCGTAGATGCCGTGATTGAGGTAGAACTCGTTTAAATAGGCCTCCAGGATCTCATCCTTGGAGTACTTGCGTTCGATCTGCACAGCCCAGAGGAACTCCTCCAGCTTGCGCATGATCGTCTTTTTCTGGGTCAAGAACACATTCCGGGCCAGCTGCATGGTGATGGTGCCGCCGCCTTGGGAAAACGACCATTCCTTTAGGTTCACCAAGATGGCGCGGCCGAAGGCAATGAAGTTTATCCCATGGTGGTTGTAGAACTCGTCATCTTCGATGGCGATAACCGCGTTTTTCACGTGCTCGGGCAGCTCGTTGATGTCCACCGGAATGCGGTTTTCCGTGTACAGATCCGTGATTAACCGCCCGTTGATATCATAGATGTAAGTAGTGAAGCTCTGGCGGATGTTGACTTGATCAAGACTTGGAGCGCTGCGCAGGTAAGCGGAAACCACTCCGGCAAAGGCACCAAGCAAGGTGGAGCCAACGATCACTAGTATATAAACGGCTGCAGTCCGTTTTTTCAATACCAAACACCCCCGAAGGACAGTTCCAGGACTATTATAACATATATTTTCGCCGCCCAATCCCCATCCCCTAGGGTTGGCGGGCCAACTTTGCCGGCACTTGAGTGAGGTGAGGCGCCGTGATAAACTGGCAGGGGAAGGGCAAGCTCACCTGGCGCACCTATACAGGCCTGGTGCTGTTTGCTATCGCCCTGCTCTTGGTGATCTTCCTGATGCTGATGGAGGCGCGCCTTGCTCCGGTGCTGCGCGCTTGGGCAGAAACCAGGGCCGTCGCCCTTGCCACCACGGCGATCAACTCGGCTGTGGAGGAGCTGATGGCTGCGGGACTGGACAGTACTGAGATCGCTCAGCCTATCCGGGACAGCTCTGGCGCTCTGCAGGGTGTTCAGTATGACATGGGCGAGGTGAACCGGGTAAGCAGTCAGGTTGCGCAGCGCATCACTGCCAGCTTGAGTAGCCTCGGCCATGAGCACTTTTCCATCCCCCTGGGCCAGCTGGCCGGACTGCACTTTCTTTCGGCTCGCGGGCCGGGCCTGCCGGTGCGCATGGTGCCGGTTGGGGCCGTCACCGCAACCCCGGGGGCCAGCTTCGAGAGCGCTGGGCTGAACCAGACCTGGCACCGGGTTTTCCTGGACGTAACGGTAACAATGCGGGTGGCGGTGCCGCTGCTCGCGGAGGAGATCAGCGTCTCGGCGCGGGTGCCTATCGTGGAGGAGATCTTCATAGGCGCCGTCCCGAGCTGGTATTTCGCCGGTCAGGATAACGTAACTGTCCAGGAAGGCCGTTTGGAGTTCCCGTTGAAATGAGGGTTGCAGATGCCGCTCTACAATCACAGCCTGGCGGAACGGAGGTGGCTTGAGCTCAGGGCAGAGAAGAGCTCAACCGAAGGGAATCTTCCCACCGCCTGCACCGTGCTTGTTCCCGGGAAAACCGAAGCCGTGGGGTTGGAGAACGCCAGGCTTCTGGTGCTCACGGATTTCTTCGCCTCAGCGATTTGGGGAAGAGACTTCACCCATCGAGTCATTGGAACTACCGAGAACCTGTCCAAGAAAGTGCTCCGCCTGGGAATCGAGGCTTCACCGGCGACCAATGCAACCGACTGTCAGCTCGCGGTTCTGCCCAGGGACTTCCCCCAGGTTTGGCGGGGGATCGCCTTTTCTTCAGCGGTTGCATGCGGCCGTCTCCTCGGCGGGCCGCCCCTTGAGCTCATCCTTCCGGATTTCGGTGGAGATGCTCTGCGCCTCTTCTTCTTGTTCCAGGGTCCGCCTGAGCGGGATTATTCCTTTAACTGGCACGGCCTTTCCAGTGCCTACCGCTTTGTGCAGAGAGTGTGGCGCTTGTCCCAGAGCCAAGAACAACAGCCCGCTCCTTCCGATGCGGCCGGCGCCCTCCGTGCCCTGACAGCAGTTGTGCGAGCCCGCATAGATAAGCGAAAACCCCACACCGCACTGGCCGCGATCATGGCTTACCTAAAAGACAAAACCGCCCTTTCCCCAGTTGAGTTGAGGGCGGTCGCTGAGCTTCTGCGTCCCTTTGCTCCAGTCTTGAGTGCCGAGCTAAGCGGCCTTGTAACGTCTGTCCAGGATGATGATCACAGGCAGGCAGACGAGGCAGATGGCTAAGGCGATGATCTGGCTGAGCACGAACGGTCCGTAGAGCTCGCTGTGCTGGCGCAAAAAATCGAGGAAGAAGCGCACGAGCGAATGGACGAACAGGGTGCGAAGAAGGCATAGCCGTTGTACTTCGGGTTCTGCGCCCATTTCCAAGCGAACGGGAGGATGATCAGTGCCGCAGCCACCTCGTAAAGCTGGGTGGGGTGAACAGGCCCCAGTGTGGTGGGGAACTCCACGCCCCATGGAAGATCTGTGGGCGGGCCGTAGAGCTCGCCGTTGAGGAAGTTGCCCGTCCTGATGAGGATGTGGCCCACCGACAGGATCGGTGCCGCGATATCAGCTAGCTGCCAGTAGCGCAGTTTATGCTTCCTTACGAAAGGTATACCGATAACCATGATCGTCAGGATAGCGCCCTGGGAAGACATGCCGCCCCGGGAGAAGATCTCCAAGGGGTTTTGGAGGTAATAGCGCCAGTGGGGCAGAACAGCTCCCAAGCGGCTGCCGATGAGCCCTGCAAAGGCGCAGAGAAAATAGAGGTTTTCGATTACATGCCAGTCGAGGCCGTAGAGTTTGCTGAAGTGGCGGGAGATGAAGTACGCTGCGACAAAGGTGCCGGCCATCAAGATGCCGTACCAGTAGATATCGAGTGAACCGATGCTGAACGCTATTGGCGCCACGCCTACCACCTCGCGAAGTCTGATAGAGGCTTATTCCACTTTTATCCCCAAATACCTGCTCCCATGGGAGGAACGGCTATGAAGAGAATTGTTTTGACCGGGGGAGGAACCGCCGGCCACGTCACCCCGCACCTTGCTCTCATCCCGCACCTGCGGCAGAGGGGCTGGGAGGTCCATTATCTCGGCACCCAAGACGGCATTGAGCGGCAGCTGGTGGGCAGCCAGCTTCCGTATTATCCGATCAGCGCCGGAAAACTGAGGCGCTATTTCTCTTGGCGCAACCTAAGCGATCCATTTCGGGTGATCAAGGGCGTGGCCGATGCTTACCGCCACCTGAGGCGCATCCAGCCGTCCATCGTCTTCAGTAAAGGAGGATTTGTGGCCGTACCGGTGAGCTTGGCAGCCTGGCTTCTGCGCATCCCCGTCATTCTGCACGAATCGGACCTGACCCCAGGTTTGGCCAACCGCCTCTGCGCGCCCTTTGCCAGAAAGCTCTGCGTCGCCTTTCCCGATTCCCTGAATTACCTGAAGGGCGGTGCAGCGAGGAAGGCCGTTGTAACAGGAACGCCTATCC
>Ga0134096_1003246_pt1 | contig 9563 bp, 12 predicted proteins | sample 7_2taG_FD_94448 | JGI IMG/M metagenome (GOLD analysis project Ga0134096, IMG submission 94448) | Switchgrass degrading microbial communities from high solid loading bioreactors in New Hampshire, USA - 7_21_20_110_A3 metaG | ecosystem: Engineered > Bioreactor > Semi-continuous > Anaerobic >... | reverse complement strand
ATTCTATGTGCGGCCGGCCTGAAGTGTGAAAAAAAAAAGGGCGGCCCGGCCGCCCTATAGTTTTTCGTCTTCCTGCGCTTTGATTTCCTGCGCCTCTCTGCCTTCGGCGATGTCCTTTAGCTGCCTGAAACTGTTCTCGACGTACTTTTTCTCGGTGCGCCGCCACTCCTTCAGGAAGTAAATCGACTGCGTGGCGAGCTGGTTGGCCTGTTCGATCTCCTCCAGAAGCTCTTTGCGCACGATGCGGATTTCCTCCGGCGCTTCGATGCCGAGCCGGATCCTGTCCCCGTCGATGCTGAGCACCGTGACGGTGACGTCGTCTCCGATTTTGAGGGCTTCGTTGAGTTTTCGTGTCAGGACGAGCACAGTCCGTCACCACCCTTGCCGGATTGCTCGAGCAGCTGCGCGACAGGAACCCGGACTTTGTATTTTTTGTCGTCGAGGATAATCTGGCGGCCCTTGCCGTTGCGCACGTTGATGACGACCGGCGCCGAGAGGTTGATCGTCATGTCCCGGACGTTCTTCGGAATCACGAGGACGGAGAGGACGAAAGCGTCGTGAATATCCTTTAATTCGAGCTTTTCTATGTCTTCGTCGCTGACGTCGAACGCGTAATCCGGGCAAAGCAGGAACGGGTCTATGACAGGCAGCGCGATTTCGGGGTGGTCGAGCGACTGCAGCCAGCTGATCGGCTGGCTCTCCTCGTTTGATAAAATCGCAAAACGCGTATCCTCTTCCAGACCGGGCAGCCCGTCTTCAAATGTCAGAATCTTTGCCTCGTCGATTTCCACTTCGCCGAAATGCGCCGTGGGTATGATCATGTTCCCATCACCCCTGCCTGTTCCCAGATTTCCGCTATGCTTTCGTGTTCACCGTCGCCCCCTGTTCGGGCGGATAGACGTATTCAACGACTTTGATTTCAATGGAGGGCTCCTGCTCGAGCTCAATGTTGACGGACGGCTTCGGGTCGACTACGATAATCGGCGTCTGGTACTCGTCCCACCGGATGGTCACTTCGTGGTCCGTCCAGTCGATTTCAAGCTCCCCGGGCTCGATGCCGAACGCAATGGGGTTCTCCCCGATTTCGGCGCGCGGCTTGAGCTCGCGCACCTTGAGCAGGTCGTCCATCGCCTGCTGCGCGATGAGGTCTTTCCGGTCGGCTGACTCGAGCATCTCCCGCGCCTTTTTGTTGATGTTCTGAATCACTTTCTGAAGGCTCTCGCGCGCCTCCGCAGCCTTCGTTGTGATGAGGTTCTGCAGGTTGCCGCGGGCTGTGTTGCGCATCAAAACGCCGGGGTCAATCTGCAGGCGCGGGTCCTTCCTGCGGACGATCATCTGCGCGCGCTTGACGTCGACTTCCTTAATCCGCCTGATGGGCATGCGAATCTGAAGCCGTGCCATCTGGTTTTGAATGGAAATTCTCGCGAATTTCTGTTCAATCTGTAGCTTCTGGATTCTCACAGCAATCCCCCTGTATCGCAACCGGCAAGCGTGTCGGTCTTAACGCAGGTAGTCGATTAAAGACGTTCGGAGAATCTGCGCCCCGCCGGCGAGCGCCGCGTTGTAGATGGTCTGCGCCGTCGCGAGGTTGATGCTGGCCTCCGCGAGGTCAACCTCCTCCGCCTGAGACCGCATCATCGTGTAGTTGAGCTTCGTCGAGTCGATGCGGTTTGAAAGGAGGGTGAGCCTGTTCTGGCTGGCGCCGATTTCCGTGAGCCTCGTGAGGACGTTGCTCTGCGCCTCCTGCAGCGTGGATATGGCGAGCGAAAGCTCTTTTCCGTCGATTTTCTGGCCATCGTCCCCCGAGCTTAAGATGCGGTAGATTTTGTCAAGGACATGATAGACGTTCTGGCGGCCTTCGCCCATGAGCTCGACGCCGTTAATGGTGTAGGCGGCCTCCTGGTTAAGCCCCACGGAGAGCGTCGGCCGCTTTGCCTTTTCCGTGTTGATTTTATCCAGGAGGTCGTCGGCCGTGCCTTCGCCGAGCTTCTCGGTCTGGATGTAGCTGCCGAGCTGCGAAGCGGCCGTTTTGTATTCGGAGCCGTCTGTGCCGATGTGCTCGTAGAGCTCATTGAATATATCCTTAACCTTTTGCGGGTCGAACTTGTTGTTAAATTCGTCCATCATGTCGGCCGTGTAGACCTTGATGCCCCGCTCCTCGTAATAGCCAAAATCGATGGTGCCGTCCTTCAGGGTCTTGATGGAAGGATCGTTGTAAAGGATATAGTCGCCTCTCGGCTCCTTTGAGAGCTCGTTGTAGAGCCGCTCCTTGAGCCCCTTGAGGCCCTCATATTCTTTGCCATCGGTGTCTTGCCAGCCGAGCAGGAGCTTTTCAAAGTTCTGGTAGTGCTCGTTGGGGAAGTCGACGTCGCACTGGCGGGCGGAGTAGAGGGCGTTTTCGGCGGCCAGGATGAAGTCGGAGAGTATCTTATAGGCCTGCTCGCCCTGCTGGATGGCGTATCCCTCGCTGTAGACGCCCGGGTCGAACTTGTCGATGATTTCCTTCAGGCTGTTGGCGTCCTTATCGGCGTTGAAGAATTTCTGGTCCATGAGGCCGACATAGTTTTCGTACTCGTCAAACCACGAATAAAGCGACAGGTCGATCCCGTTATAGAAAAGATGCCCGTTTCGCACTTCAAAAGGCGCCGTCTTGCTGATGCCGTCAATACTGCCGGTGAAGTTGTAGCCGCCGAAGAGATAGCTCGTCCCGATGCTCGCATTTCCGATGGCCACCACTTCGTCCCGCAGGACGCGCACCTTCTCCGCGATGGCCCTGAGGTCCTCCTCGGTTTTGGCGCCGCTTATGGCGGAGATGACCTCGCCGTACACATCCTGGAGCAGCTCGTCCAGATCGGTGATGGCCGCCTCCACTTCCTTGAGGTACGACGACGTCGTGGACGTGTTGGACTGGTAGTCGCCGAGGGTGGCCAGCTTCGTCCGCGCGCGCAAAACGGCGATGGTGCCGGCCGGGTCGTCCGAAATGCTGGTGAGACGTTTTCCGGAGGCAATCTGCAGGTTGTATTTATTCACTTCCGAAAGGGCTCTGTTCGCGCCTCTCAAAAACTGGTTGCCCATCATTGAGCTTGTGATTCGCATATCGTCTCCCTCCCGCTGTCAGGACTTAGCCCGGTCAGCGCTACACGCCCATCCTGTTGACGAGCGTATCAATCATTTCGCTGATCGTCGTCACGACGCGCGCGCAGGCGTTGTACGTCTGCTGGAACATGATGAGGTTCGTCGTCTCCTCGTCCATCGACACGGACGACAGGGACTGGCGCTGCGTGTCGACGCTCGTGACGAGCGTGTCCTTCGTCGCCTTTATGCTGCGGACGGTGTTCGTTTCAATGGCGAGGTCCGCCACGATGCTGTTGAGCATGTCGAAATAGCCGTTCGTGCTCAGCGTCGCGTACAGCCGGCGGGCGATTTCGTTGTTGCCCGACTCCGTCACGCCGGCCTTGAGATTGACCTCTTCGGACGACGCGGCGATGTAATTCGGGCTTGAGAGAACTTCGTCGCTCAAGCGAATATTTCCCGCCGTGATGGCGGAGTAATCGTACACCGGGTTCCCTTCCGCGTCAAAGGTACTCGGGGCGTAGAAGAAGTTGATTCCCGTCTTGCTCTCCGTGCCGCCGAAGGGGTACGTCCAGCCCGTGCGGTGGATTTCGTTGATGTCCCGCGCCATGGCGCGCGCCAGGTCGTCAAGCTGCGCCATGTAAAACGGGATGCCCTGCGCGTCGTTGTCAAAGCTCGTGGCCATCCGGATGTGCCCGAAAAGCTGCCCGCCTGTAATATCCACGCCGTGCTCAAGCTTCTGGCCGGCCAGCGTCAGCGTGGGGGTGTTGAACGCGACCCACGCCTCGAGCTTCGATTCGGCGGCCTCGCTTGCCGCGAACGCTTCCGTGCCGCTGACCAGGGCCACGCCTTCAAAGTAAACGCTTCTCAGATTCGTGTCCGGGTCGGTCTCAACCGTGACGCTGATGTATTCACCCAGCGCGTCGAGCTTGTCCTGAAGCTGCGCCTCAAGCTCCGCGGTGTCCTCGCCGGCTTCGAGGGCGGACTTAATCTGCCCGTTGAGCGCGGCGATGTCCTGCGTGAGCGCGTCAATCGCCGCCGCGTTTTCGGCCGGCGTCGTCAGCTCGAGGCGGTTAAACACCCGCCCGGTGACAAGCACGTTCCCGCCGATGGTGATGTCGACCGTCTGGTTATGGTTGAACTTGTATTCAATGTTCACATAGCCGGACAGCTCGTCGAGCAGCAGGTTGAGCTCGTCCTTAAGGTCGTTCGTCGCCGCGTCGGCCTGCACCGCGCGGGCGATGGCGAGGTTTAAGTTGGCGATTTTTTCCGCGTAGGAGTTAATTTGCGCCACGTCCGTCCGGATGCTGCTGCTTTGGTCGCCCCACAGGCTGCGCATTTCGTCGTAGATGGTGTTGAACGTTGCGGTCAGCGCCTGCGCCTGCTGCTGGACGTTCGTCCTGTACTCGTGGCTGGACGGGTCGGAGCTGAAGGTGTTGAGCGCGGAGTAGAAGTTTTTAATCGCCGTCGTCAGGCCCGACTCTTCGTCAAGCTCGTTGAACACGCCGTTGAGATATGTAAGGGCCTGCTCAATGGAATCGTTGGCGAAAAAGTCCGCGTTGAGCTTTCTGAACTGCGCGTCGAGGTAGTCGCTGCGGATCTGCGTGACGCCCGTGACCTCGACGCCCTGTCCGACGAGGGCTGCGTGACGCGGGGCGATGAGGTAGTTCGAGGAGTTCGGCTCGATGGCCGACGTCACCGCGCGCTGGCGCGTATACCCCTTCGTGTTGGCGTTGGCGATATTCTGTTCCGTCACGTTCAGCTGCAGCATGGCAACGGAGAGCCCTGATTTGGCGATCTCAAAGGATCCGAAAATCGAGGCCATAGTAAACCGTCACGCTCCCCTCGCTTTTATCCTCTGCCGCTTTTTCTGCGGCCGAAATATAAGGGCTGCCGCCTTTGACGCGGCAGGAAGTCTCATACATGAAAGTCAAAAATACGGCGGCCGTCGTCGCCGTCGTCGCGCGCGCCGTTGTGCAGGTACATGGAACGGCGATCCGGGTCGCGCAGGACGCCGAGCATATATTCGGCGTACTCCTTCTTAAGCTCTAAAAGGTGCTTGACGCGCGCGTTGTGCATCTCAAGCAGCGCCAGCGATTTTTTCAGTTTTTCGCGCTGTTCGGACAGGCCCTTCGCCTGCGGGCTGTCGCCCATGGCTTCGATGATGTCTCTGAGGCTGGGGTTTTCGTCAGGAAGGCCTAAGGCCTCCGCCAGCGCCTTTGATTTCTCCTCGCGGAGTTCGTCGACCTGTTTTATGGACGCGATGAGCTCCTCTTCATGCTCGACCGCCTCCTTCAGGCCCTCAATATCGCCGGCGCGCAGCAGCGCCTCCTTACGCCTGGCCGACTCGAGGAGGGAAAGCACCGTCGCCTCGGACGCGGACAGGGCGGCGGACAGCGCCGTCGTTAAGGATATAATGTTTGTTCTTACCATTATGATGCCGCCCTTAAATGTGCGTCGGAATTCCGCGCATGATGCTTCTGGCGACGTCGTCGCTGGAGACGTTGTATTCGTTATTCTTGATTTTCTCCATGATTTCGTCGACTTTTGCCGCTTCCTCGACTTCGGAGCTCTCCAGATTCGCGCGCACCTGCTTTAAGAAGGCGGCGTACTTCTTGGCGCCTTCTGAGAGCTCGACGCTGTCGGACTGGAGCTCCGGGCGGGCCGGCGTCTTATCCTGCTTTGCCTGCACAGCGTTCATATACTGCGCGATGGCATTGCTTTGATTGACAGAGTTGATTCTCACTCTATATCACCTTCACTTGCCGTACTTGTCTGTCTTGGGCCGAATTTTGTATGAAATGGGTATCGTGCGCTTGCGGTCGGGGTCCGGCTCGTCGATGAGCCGCTGCTTTCCCGGGGCGCGCGGCTCGCGCTGCGCCTCGTCCCGCGCGGAAATACTCCTTTTTTCGCTTTGCTGGCGGGCAATCTCCTTGCGGCGCTCCTCGCTCTTCGTCAGCTGCTCTTTCAGCATCCGCGCCGTGCACGCCTCGCACAGCGTCCCGAGCTTCGTCTCCGCGCCGCAGATCCTGCAGCGCGCGTTTTTCGGGGTCCTGTCGGCGATTTCGACGCGCCCTTTCTTGATCAGGTAGCTCAGCGCCTTTTCGCTGATGCCCGTGCCTTCGACGATGGCGAGGAAATCGGCCTTCTCCGGCTGCTGATAAAGGTATCTTCGCACTTTATTATAGGCGTCGTCAAGCTTTTTTCCGCAGTCGCTGCAGATGCTCGACCCGTAACTGTTAAACGCCTTGTTGCAATACTCGCACACCGCCAGAGCCATCGTTTACCTCCTTACCCGTGCATGGTGTTCGCAAGCCCCATCATATTGTCCGTCGTGGACAGGGCGCGGCTCATCAGGGCGTAGGCGCGCTGGGAGCGGATCAGCATCGTCAGCTCGTCTGCCAGGGAGACGTTCGACTGTTCAAGGCTCCCCTGCACGATAGCGCCGGTCGCAGCCTGCGCAGGGCCGGAAGCCGCCGTCTCTGCGTACCGCGTCTCCCCCTCTTTGGACAGGCCGTTCGGGTTTGTGAACGTAAACAGGCCGATCCGGCCGATCTGCCGGCCGTCGCTGAGTATCGTCCCGTCTTCAGCGACGCGGACGCCGCCCTCCGGGAGGCGGATGACGTCCCCGTCCGCGCCGAGGACGAACTCGCCGGTCTGGGTGACGAGATACATCCCGTCGTCCATCGGCTGCGCGCGGAAACTCCCGTTGCGCGTGTACAGGACTTCGCCGTTTCGCCCGCGCACGGCGAAAAACCCTTCGCCGGCGATGGCGAAATCGTACATCTCGCCCGTTTCAATGAAGCTGCCCTGCTCGAAATTCGTCGCAATGGAGGAGACGAGCGCGCCGCTCCCCACGAGCAGGTTGTTTTCCGCCCCGTCGGCCAGGACGGGGCTTTTCATCGTCTGATACAGCGCGTCCTTAAAGTCGACGCGGGCCGCTTTGTACCCCGCCGACTGCGTGTTGGCAATGTTCTGCGCGATGGTGTCAAGGCGCGTCTGCTGGCTTGCCATGCCGGCGGCGGCCGTGTACAACGACTGTTGCATCGCTTATCAGCCTCCCACCCTGCCGAGCGAAACTGCCTGCTCGAGCGACTTGTCCACCATGCTAACGATGCGCTGGTTGACTTCGTAGTTGCGGTAGACGGCGATCATGTTCACCATCTCGTCGATGGCCGAGACGTTGGAGCCCTCCAGCATCCCCTGCCGGACTGTGTAGTCCCCCGGCGGGACGGGAGCCGCCCCTCCATAAATATCGAACAAACTGTTGCCGACTTTACGCAAAACGCCCGGATCTTCGAAACTCACGAGGGCGAGCGTGTCCTCCAGCGCCATCGGGCCGGTGACAAGCCCTTCGGGCGAGACGGAGAAGTTCTCAGACCCGACGAAGATCCGCCCGTTTTGCCCGAGGACGTACTGCCCGTCCTGCGTGGTCAGGTACCCTTCGGCGTTGACCGTAAAGTTGCCGCTTCTCGTGTAGAGCACGCGGCCGTCTTCCGCCTCGACGGAGAAGAACGCGTCGCCCACGATGGCAAGGTCGGTATTGCGGCGCGTCTCCTCGAGCGTGCCGGTGGAAAAGTCGGTGAACATCTCCTCGACGTGGGTGCCGTACGAGTACGGGCCCACCTGCTGCGCCCCCACGAAATTCACGTTCGGGTCGTGCAGGCGCTGGAGCATGACCTCGTCGAACGTGGAGGTCACGAGCGTGTCCGCCTTGTAGCCGGCCGTTTCCACATTCGCGATGTTGTTGGTGATCACGTCCATCTTGTTGCGCTGGACAATCATCCCCGTAGCGCCGGTATACAGTCCTCGTACCATAATACCCTCCGGTGCGATAGCGGATGGCCCCCGCTATCATACATATCGTAATTTTTTGCCCCGACTGAAACACGAAATCGGATTTTATGCTGATTTTGTCTGAATCGTCTAAACAAAACGCGCGCTTTTGCATGCGGCATGCGCCAAATCTTCCCTTTTTCACTCGTCCTGCAGGGCCCTTCTCATGTCCATGAGGATGCGCGAGTGAATCTGGGAGACGCGCGACTCGGAGATATTGAGGATTTTCGCGATGTTCTTCATCGTCATCCCCTCGAAATAGTGGAGCGTGATGACGAGCCGCTCGCGTTCCGGAAGCTGGTCGATGAGCTTTTTGAGCGTCTCCAGCATGACCTCGTTCTCGATCTTCTGGTACGGGTCGTTCCGGAACATCTCGAGGTTCTCTTCCGACTCTTTTTCATAGATCATCGACTCGAAATACACGAGGTTGAACATGTGCGACTTCTGGAGCACCTTTTGCACGACGGATTCCTTGACGCCGAGGTATTCGGCGATTTCCGCCTCCGTCGGCCGCCTGTTGAGCTCCGCCTCGAGCACCTCGATGGCGTTCTGGATGCTGCTGATTTTCTTGCGCAGGCTCGAGGGCGCCCAGTCCTGCTTGCGCATGTAGTCGATGATTTCGCCCCGGATGCGCACGGTGGCGTACGTCTGGAACTTCACGCCGAACGAGCGGTCAAACTTGTTGACGGCGTCGATGAGGCCGAGCACGCCGCAGCTCATCAGCTCGTCTTTTTCGCTGTAGTCCTTGTACTGCGGCATCAGCCGCTTGACGACGATGCTGACGATGTACAGGTAATGGGAGATGATTTTGTTCTTGACCTCTTCCGAGTGCGTTGCGAAGTACTCATCCCAAAGGGCCTCGATATCCACTTCTTCTTTTTCCATGTGCAGTCCCTATCTACCGATGTTCTTCCAGTTAAGCCGCCTTGATGACGCCTTCGATGTGCAGCTCGAGGTTCGGGTCGATTTCCGCGTACGAGAGGACGGGAACCCCCGGCGCCACCTGTTCGATCAGTTTCTTAAACCGCGGCCGGATGGCCGGCGCCGTCAGCACGACGACGCGCTTGCCCTCCAGGGTAAAGCGCTCGAGGAGCGTTTTCAGCGAGGTGAAGATGGCCTGAAGCTGATTCGGCTCTAAGACCGTGACGAGCCCCGTCTCCGTCTTCTTCGTCTTTTCGGCGATGAGCTGCTCGAGCTTGGCGTCGAGCGCCAAAACGGCCACGTCGTCGCCCGTGAGGAACCTGCCTGTGATGACGCGGGACAGGCTCTGCCGCACCAGCTCCGTCAGCTCGTCGGGATTTTTCGTGACGCTGCCGTACTCGGCGAGCGTCTCGAGAATCGTCGCGAGGTTCTTGATGGGGATATTTTCACGCAGCAGCCGCGTGAGCACCTTCTGGATCTCGCCGTAGGAGAACATCTTCGGTACGACTTCCTCCACGAGCGCCGGCTGCGTCTTGGCGAGGTTTTCGATGAGCGTCTGCACCTGCTGGCGGTTGAGGAGCTCGGCCGCGTGCGTCTTGATGACCTCCATCAGGTGCGTCGTGATGACGGACGGCGGGTCGATGGTGGTGTACCCTAAGAGCTCGGCCTTCTCGCGCTGCTTAAGCAGCGCGAGAAGGCCGAGCTCTTAGGGTACACCACCATCGACCCGCCGT
>Ga0134096_1003238_pt1 | contig 9583 bp, 7 predicted proteins | sample 7_2taG_FD_94448 | JGI IMG/M metagenome (GOLD analysis project Ga0134096, IMG submission 94448) | Switchgrass degrading microbial communities from high solid loading bioreactors in New Hampshire, USA - 7_21_20_110_A3 metaG | ecosystem: Engineered > Bioreactor > Semi-continuous > Anaerobic >... | reverse complement strand
TACACGCTCGTCGTCCCTGCCCAGCACAGGGATCACCCCCAGGGCTCCTCCAACGAGCCCGGTGATCAGAACGACCACCAGGCTCAGCACAACCAGCGTGAGCAGGCGCTGCTTGCGCTTACCGGCCCGGGTGGTTGTTCCTGCAAACGGTTCTACTGTCTTAAACATTATCCAATCTCCTTATTTATATTTCCATCCCCTTTTGTTATTCGGGCCAGGCAGCGTGCCCGGCCTTTGAACAGTGTACAGCCCGGGTGGGCCGCTGTCTCCATGCGAAAGAATGGCTGCAGGAATGGAAGAGGGGAAAGAAATCGGGAGGAAAGCTCAGAGAGAAATAGAAAAAGGCCGCAGCGGACTGCTGCGGCCCTGGGAAACCTGTGCTGATTTTACTTACAGCCTCAGTCTGCCGGCTCGCCGGCCAGCCTGCGGTACTGCTCCAGCATGTGAGACACCGTCAGCGTGCCGGGGTCAAAGCCCAGATTTCGGGCGCGCTGGGCGAGCTGGGTGATCTGCGGCGGCTCGAGGAAGGTCTCCCGCAGCACATCGGCCTGGGCGAACACCTGTGCCGGAGTGCCGTCCGCCATGATCTGCCCCCGCCCCAGCACCACAACCCGCTCGGCATAGGCAGCCACAATGGGCATGTCGTGGGTGATGATGATAATGGTGTGCCCCAGGGTTTCTTTCAGGCCGCGCAAAAAATCCATGATCTCGTACGACTGGCGCGCGTCCTGTCCGGTTGTCGGCTCATCGACGATGATCACCCGCGGCCGCAGCGCCAGAATAGATGCGATCGCCACGCGCTGGCGCATGCCTTTGGAAAGGAAGAAAGGGTGCTCGCCGAAATACGCTTCCGGCAGCCCCACCACCTTCGCCGCCTCAATGACGCGCTCGTGCACCTCATCCTCCGGAAGCAGGATGTTGCGCGGCCCATAGGCGATCTCGTCATAGCAGCTGGCGTTGAAGAGCTGGTGGTCGGGGTTCTGAAAGACATAGCCTACCCGCCGCACCATCTGGACGATCGAAGTCTCCTTCGAGTTCAAGCCATCCACAATCACGTCACCGCTGGTCGGCTTCAACAGGCCGTTGAGGCACTTGGAGAGAGTCGTCTTCCCCGATCCGTTCTGCCCGATCAGGGCGATCAGCACACCCTGGGGAATATCCAGGTTGATTTCCTTCAGGGCATGCGTGCCGTCCGGGTAAAGGTAGTTGAGGCTTTTCACCTGAATAAAGGGTTCAGGGGCACTGACTGAGGGCATTCTGGCCCCGTTCACTCCCGCTTCTGTCATGGCTGCTCTCCTGATGAACTTTTACCATCGTGCGCGGTCATCGTGTACTTCCATTTATGCTTCTAATTCTGTGTTCTGGTTTTCAAAATTCATCCGGCAGAGCGCTGCCCGGGGCGCGTTCTCTGCGCAGCAGTTCATTTAACTGCACTTCAGCTTCATCCAGCGTGAGCGGCAGCGCCCCGGCTGCGGCACCCATCCTGTTGAGCTCATAGAAGAAGCGCATCGCCCCCGGCGGAAGCACACCCTTTTCCAGCAGCAGCTCCAGGCGCTGAAAGAACGGCCGCGTCTGGTCTTCCACGACGAGCTGGCCATCCACCAGCAGGATCATGCGGTCGGCCAGAGGGATCAGATTCTCCAGGCTGTGCTCGATGACAATGATCGTGTTCTGCTGCTCCTGCTTCATACGGGCCAGCACTTCAAAGATCCGCTTGCGGCTGAGGGGATCGAGCATGGAGGTGGGCTCGTCCAGCACCATGACCTGCGGCATCATGGCCAGCACAGCCGCCAGCGCCACACGCTGCTTCTGACCGCCCGAGATCTCGTAAGGGGGTTTGGCCAGCAGATGCCCCAGATCGACCAGGTCTGTCACCCACTCGAGGCGTTCGCGAATCTCGGGGATCGAAAGCCCCAGGTTTTCCATACCGAAGACCAGCTCATCTTCCACCGTCATGGCTGTGAACTGGGCCTCCGGATCGGAGAAGACGAGGCCCACCATCCGCTGCAGGGCGCCAGCGGGATAGCTCTCCACTTCCTTCCCCAGCACGGTGACGGTGCCGTGTTTAATGCCGTGATACTGTCCGGGGATCAGGCCGTTGAGCGAATAAGCCAGGCTGGTCTTTCCCGAGCCGTTGGGGCCGATTACGCCTACAAAACTGCCGGCTTCGATTTGCAGGTTGATCTCCTGCAGCGCAGGCTTTTCGGTGTTCAGGTACTGCCAGGTGTAGTTTTCGATTTGAATAACCGCGGTCACTCGGGCCTCCGGTGTCAGGTCAGCAGCGATCGCAGCCAGGCGATCAGGAGCGAATCTTCCAGGGCGAAGCTTCCAAACCCGTAGCGCATCACGAGCAGCACAATAAAGGACAGCGCGATCAGCAGGGTCAGGGCCATATCGAGAGGTTTAAACGGGTAATGGGTGAGAATAAAATCAGCGCGTTTCACCCTGCTGGCCTCGCCTGTGAAGGCAAACCCGCGGGCGATGAGGGCGTTGGTAAATTCCTCGGAACGCCGCAGAGAGAGGGCGAACAGCGGGATCATGTACATCACGTACTTGCGAATTTTATACGGCAGCGATTTGCCCCGGGTGTCGAAGCCGCGCGCCTGTTCCGCCTGGCGCACGATGCTGAAATCCTCCAGCACCATACCCGCGGCCCGCAGGGCCATGGCAAACACGTAGGTGACTACAAAAGGAACCCGGATGCTGCGCATGGCGACGATCATATCGCGCTCCCGGGATGTGGACAGAAAGAAGACCATGGTAAAGATCATGGGCAGGATGCGGAAATAGACCACAACCGCATCCCGCAGGCGCTCCCAGTAGATGCGGACGCCGGCAACCTGGGCCAGCAGTTCAAATTCGGGGTGCACGCCGCCCAGCAGGGTGTAAGAAATCAGGATCACGGTGCCCATGGAGATCGCGATGGGGACATAAATGCGCAGCGTGCGCATGTCCACGCGGCTGAACCACATGAGCAGCAGCAGCATGATCACCAGGGCAATATTCCATTCCGGAGCAGAGATAAATAAAGGGAACAGGCTGACAACCAGCAGAAAAAAGAGCTTTACGAATGGATGGATGGCATAAATCGGTGATTCGACAGGAACATAGCCCAGGATCGTTTTATTCATGCGCGCCTCACCTTTGCCCTGCAGCCCTGCCCATTCCAGGGCATGTTTTCAGGTTCATTTTGGTTGATACCCGCTTTCATATGCTTCTGGTAAAACAAGCTTCCCGTCATCCAGGCGCATTTCGACTGCGCTGCCAGTCAGTCTCCGACCGGGGAAGCAGGCCTGCCGCTAAGACTGCCTGGCGACCGGGCAGTAGATTTCCGAACGCCTCGCCACTGCATGGTACGGCCTGCACCACAACAATGGCCTCAGGGCCTGCGGGAAGGACGCCCCATGACGCGTGCTCCCCGGCAGGCAGCATTGTCCGGCCCCTGACCGCTCATTCCAGGAAACGCAGCAGGTCCCGGTGTACCGGACTCACGAGCAGCCGTGCTCGCCGCGTGGATCGCGTGAGCTGTGGTCAGCGGGCACGGCTGCTCTCTTACCTTGCAGCCCTGGGAACCGGGTTACCTTTCCGGCAGGTTTCACGCTCCAGTGCCGCGCCCCAACCCCGGCGGAGATCGAGAGGCGTGGAAAGCAGCATCCCCAGGTCGTCAGGGCGCGGCGGCGAGATCCCTGTTCCCTACCTGTTGATCAGGCCCACCAGCGCTTGACGAAGGCCGTCGTGCGGATCACCACCGGCGAGAGGGCCTTGAGCAGGATGAAGTTGAAGACCAGCCCGGCGATCACGTTGCCGCCGAACCAGCCCCAGATGAACAGCGGCAGCGAGTCGGTGGTCAGCAGCCCAAAGCTGCGCAGCACCACCAGGGGCGACCACAGAGCGCCAAATGCGCTGGAGATAATCATCGCGGCGAGCAGAATGATAAAATCGCGCGCCGATTTCAGGCGCGGGTCGGCTTTAAAATAACGAAAAGCCCACGCCGGTAAAAACGCCTGCATAAAGTTGGCGGGGATGTAGGCCAGAGAAACATAAAATGGGGTGCCGGCGACTGCGTTGGAAAAGAAGGGAAAGATCGTGCCGGCAATGACTCCCCAGGCGCCGAACCAGATTGCGCCGACCTGCTGGACCGCGATTCCCGTCCAGAAAAAGTTGACTCCAAATCCGAGGGGGAAGGAGATACTGCCAAAAGCGCCGACCACAAAGCCGATGCCGATGAGAAGAGCAGTGATGACAATATGGATGACGCCAATCGATCGCCGTTCACCGGGTTGAACGGTCCAGATTTCCTCAGCCGTGATCGAGCTTGCTCCCCCACGTGTCGATGGGGCAGTGGTAGTCATCATAGCCTCCTGTTATATGATTGGTCTAATCAGGTCACATCCGGTCGATAACTGGATCATAAGAACAAGAAAAATTCATGAATCGCTCGATAGCAGGCTCCTTTCTACCCCAATGGGGTTGTGAAAAAGGACCGGACTATTCAATTCTTCCCCCATTGACTGACCCCCGGGTGTAATCCGCCCAGCGGATCAATTTTCATCTATAACACCAGAAAAAGCCGCGAGATACTGTATAAGTTTAGTTTCTTTTCCAGTAGAACCCGGGTACTAAAGCATGATGAACCTGATAAAATTGAGACGTTCCGCCAGTCCAGGTGGAACGAAATCCTCCTGCGGGGAGTTCGAACGACAGGCAGCGAATTCGTGACCACCAAAGACTATTATTCCATCCTCCAGGTCAGACCCAACGCCTCCGAAGAAGAAATCCGGTCCGCCTACAAACGGCTGGCGCTCGAGTATCACCCCGATCTGTCGAAACATCCGGGCGCTGAAGAGCTGATGAAGCTGTTCAATGAGGCGTACAATGTGCTGCGCGACCCGCAGAAGCGGGCGCAGTACGATCAGGAGCGCTTAATCGAGCAGCACGCCCCCATCGCTGCGGAAGCGCCTGCCGCCCAGCCGCCTGTCCCAACCCAGCCGGTGAAAGGGCCGCCAGAACCAGCTATTGACCTGGCGGAGGAAAAGAAGCAGATGCAGAATGACGTCCTCAGCCGGATGTTCATCCTGCTGGTGATTCTGCTGGTCACCTTTGTGTTGTTTTTAGTTTCGCTGTTTGTCGAGGGGTTCAGCCCGCTGATTCTGCTGCCGCTGGTGGTATTTTCTCTGGTGCTGATTGCTTCCATCGTGCTGCGGGTGCAGCGCTTCTCGCGCCTCAACCGCAGAGACTGAAGGCGCTCACTCCTTGCCGGGAGAAGTTGAATTGCTGCCGTCCTGGGGCCACACCAGCACTTTGTCCACCCGGTTGCCGTCCATATCCACCACTTCCAGGCGCAGGCCTTCCCATTCGAAATGATCCCCTGTATTGGGAATACGCCCCAGGTGAGTCATGACAAAACCGCCCAGGGTCTGGAAATAGTGCTGCTCTTCGCCGGGCAGAGTCTTCAGGTTGAACAGCTCGCGGAATTCTTCCACGGGCAGCATGCCGTCCAGCAGCCAGGAACCGTCTTCGCGCTGGACCACGTCCGGGTCCTCCGCCTGGTCCGGTTCGCGGATATCGCCCACGATCGCCTCGAGGATATCGCCCAGGGTGACGATGCCCTGAATACCGCCGTACTCGTCGACGGCGAAGGCGATCTGTGCTCCGGTCTCCTTGAAGCGTTCCAGGACGTTAAAGGCCGGCATGCTCTCCGGAACGAACAGCCCGGGCTGCAGCACCTGGCGCAGGTCGAGATCTTTCCCCTCCATACACTGCACCATTAAATCGGCCACACGCACAAAGCCCAGCACCTGATCCAGACTGCCGGCCGCCACCGGCAGATGGGAATGGCGGCTCTCCATGATCTTCTGACGGGTGACCTGGGGGTCATCTTCCAGGTCGAGCCAGACGATCTCCGGCCGGGGGGTGGTGAGCGATTCCACCCGGCGGTCGCTCAGGCGGAAGACCTGTTCGACCATCTCCTCTTCGATTGGTTCAAACACCCCCGATTCCGTCCCCTGGCCGATCAACAGGCGGATCTCTTCCTCGGTGATCGCAGGTTCATCGCGAGGCTTCACACCGGCGATGCGCAGCACCAGCTCTGTCGAGCGGGTCAGCAGCGTGACGACCGGACTGGTCAGGCGGGAGAGAAAGGTCATCGGCGGGGCCATGATAGCGGCCACCCGCTCCGCATTGTTGATGCCGATCTGCTTGGGGGCCAGCTCGCCGAGCACCAGGGTGAGGTATGTGATGGCAAGCACCACGATACCCACGCTCAGACCTTCGCTGTAAGGGGCGAGCAGGGGGATATCATCCAGATAATCCTGGATCAGCCCGGCAACCCGGGCGCCGCCGAATGCACCGGAGAGGATCCCGACCAGACTGATACCAATTTGAACCGTAGAGAGAAAGCGGCCAGGCGAGCTGGCCAGTTCGAGAGCGGCTTTTGCCCCCGCGTCTCCGGAATCCGCCCGCTGCTGCAGACGCACTTTGCGGGACGAGACGAGCGCAATTTCCGACATAGACAGCAAGCCGTTGAACAAAATCAGCAGCAGGATAATAATGACCTCAATCCACCCGCTGCCTGTGCCATCTTCCATTCTGTTAACTTCCTTAATAGTTCAAAATATAGTTCTACTTAACGGAATATTTTACATCAATCGTGCAGGGTTCAGGCCAGGTTGAGGCGGTGCCCACCTCATATAAGCTAACGTTCGACCAGCCGGATCGAACGCACCAGATCATCCAGCAGCCCCAGCGGCGGGTCAAACTGCTCGCCCGGCACTTCGTTTAAGCGGGTCAGCTGGTCCGCCAGGAGCATGCGGTCAGCCTGTCCGGCGATCTGTGGGTCCAGGGGGAAGATGCCGCTGCGCAGCGGAAAATGGGCCGCAATGTAGAGTTCTCCGTCTGCGCTGAGCCCCTGAAAGGTATAAAAGAGCTGCGTGTCGAGCACGGGGCTGTCATCCTGTGAGAACGCGGTCAGGTAGCGCAGCCCGGCTCCGTGCTCAAAATCCAGGCGCTCCAGCCGGGCGCAAAAGACCTGTCGCGCATTCACCCAGGGCAGGAAGGGCATTGCGCGCCGCTCCAGGCCGGTTGGAAAGGGAAGCTGGCAGTAGTCTGGATCCAGCCCGCTCTCCAGCACGCGCCTCAGGCTCTGCAGGTTGGCGGGGAATCCCAGCGGGTCATCGCGGCCGTAGGCGTCGAAATCTGCGCTGCGAAAGACTATCACCTGAGCGCTGTGGCTCTCGAACGGCAGCAGGGGCAGGTCGTAAGCCCGGCCGCCCCGGTAGCCCAGAAAACGGAAGCGAACGTAGGCCGGATGCGATTCGGAGAATAAGACCTGATCGCCAAGCGGCACTGCCGGCACATAGCCGGCCTCCACCCACAGCGCCAGTGAAGGATCGTAAGCCAGGGAGATCTCGCGGCCAAACTCCATAAAGGAGGCCCTCTGCGGCCCGCCCATGACGGGCGGCCGGGCAGGATCCAGAAAGGTGAACGAGGCGAGCACGGCTGAGAAAAGTTCGTTGAGCTGTTCGTCCAGCGCCGGCTGGTCCGAGGGCGTGAAGGTAAGGGTATACAGCAGGCCGTTATGGATGGCCATCACCTGACGGGCGCTGAGCCGGCCGGGGATATCCTCGAGCACCACGGCAGGCTGGCCGCCCAGGCGGGAGCCAGAGCGCATGATCTCCCACGGCAGACCCTGGAAGGCGGTCTGGTGCAGGTAATCGTCCACCAGCCGTTCCAGGTCCGGGTCTGCTGCTGCGGGCAGCGGACGGGTCTCCACCCGCAGGCTCACGGACTGCGTCTGCAAGCCGCCGGAGGGCGCAGGGCCGCTGATGACCGGGATGCGCTGGTCCTGCAGCAGGCTTTCCTGCAGGCTGAAGCCGGCCGGGTAGCTGAAGCAGTAACCGGCGCCCGGGTTGGCGTAGGTGAGCATCCCCTCCCTGCGGCAGGCGCGCGGCAGCGAAGCGTCGACCGTCACCGAGGGCGGCGGCGTGGCCGTGCTGGGCGGCGTCAGCGTGGGTGCGACGGTTTTTGTGGGCGTGGCGGATGCCGGAAGCGGGCTCGCTGCAGGAGCGGCGGTCTGTCCCTGACAGGCGGCAAGCAGCAGGCTGAGCAGGACCGCCAGTGCGGCCCAGCGCACCTGCTGCAGGTTGAACGGACGTCTCATCAAATTTCCTCTCACTTTACAGGCCTCCAGCCAGTGGATGATACCCCGCTCTGCCCCGGCCGGCGGAATAATAACATAATTTGATTATATAACCGGCGGGTGGTATACTTCAAATTTGTTTGGAACCAAAAACAACCTGCAGTCGTCCTAATCGTTGATGAGAAACGACCCTTCAGACACACAACCCGTTCGCTCCCAGGCTGAAACGCGCCCGGTGGCCGCCGGCATGGAGGATACACAGCCCACCCCGGTCCTGCGCCCGCTGGCAGGTTCCCGGCCTCCGGCGCCGCCCCGGCCCCCGGCCGCTTCGAGTGCACGTTCCCGGCGCAGGCGATTTTTTACCTGGGCGCTGCTCGCCATTGTTCTTACCGGTGTGTTTTCGCTTCTGGGCGCATTTGCCGGCGTGCGCTCGGGCATGGCCGCGCGCAGCGCATGGGAGGCCGAACAGAGCAATCTCTCTGTGAAAGAGCAGTATGAACTCGGGCTGCTCGATATGCAGGAAGGGCGTTATCAGGTGGCCCTGCAGCGTTTTGAGTACGTGATCCAGCACGATCCTACCTTCCCCGGCGCCGCCGACCGCCTGGTAGAAGTGAACAGCATTCTGTTCGCCACCGCCACACCCACCAGCCCGCCGCCCACCATAACCCCCACCCCCACGGTCGACCCGCGCCCCATGGAAGACCTGTTCAACCAGGCGCTCCAGCAGTTTGCTGCCGGGGATTGGAATGCGCTGATCGACACCCTGACCGCCCTGCGCGGGAAGGATCCCCAGTACCAGGCTGCCCGGGTCGACGGCATGCTCTACATGGCCCTGCGCAACCGCGGCGTACGGCGCATCCTCTCCGAGAGCGACCTGGGTGGGGGCAGCTACGATCTGTCCCTGGCCGAGCGCTTCGGCCCGCTGGACGCCGAGGCCCGCAATGTGCTCAACCTGGCGCGCCTGTACCTGTACGGCAACGCTTTCTGGGAGGCCTACCCCGAGCAGGCTGTTTATTACTTCAGCCAGGTGGCTGCGGCGGCCCCCGGTCTGCGCGACAGCTCGGGATGGACGGCCGCCGAACGCTACCGCGCCGCGCTGCTGCAGTGGGCGGACCAGCTCGCCAGGCAGGAAGAATGGTGCAAAGCCGAGGAAGTATACAACCAGGTGCTCTCCTGGGGCGGCGGGAATAACCTGCAGGCCACAGCCGATTACGCTGCGGAGCAGTGCAGGCCGCCAACCGAGACTGCTACCATCACCCCCACCATAACAGAAACACCCACCGAAACGCCGACAGGGACGTTCCTACCGCCGACGACCGCGCCGGTGACCACTGCTCCGCCCACGATCACTCCTACCCCACCAGCGCCCACCACTCCGGCGCCGCCGCCAACCACAGAGCACCCTCCGGCGACCACCGAGCCGCCTGTGGTGACCACAGAGCCGCC
>Ga0134096_1003236_pt1 | contig 9589 bp, 7 predicted proteins | sample 7_2taG_FD_94448 | JGI IMG/M metagenome (GOLD analysis project Ga0134096, IMG submission 94448) | Switchgrass degrading microbial communities from high solid loading bioreactors in New Hampshire, USA - 7_21_20_110_A3 metaG | ecosystem: Engineered > Bioreactor > Semi-continuous > Anaerobic >... | reverse complement strand
TACGTCGCCGCGCAGACGCGAGAGGCAAAGGAGCTTACGGAGGGCGTCGCGGTGGAGATAAAGCAGCGCGCCGCCGCTTGTGCGGGGCGGCGCGCTGCGCGCTGCGGAGGCGACGGCCGTTTGCTGCGGGCGGAAAATTGTGGACAACCATCTGAAAGTGTGATAAAGTGGCATGGGTTATTTTGAAGGGGGCGGTATTATGAAACGGGCGGTACTTTGCCTGATGGCGGCGGCGCTTATCTTTTCCCTCGGCGCGTGCGCGGGAAACGGGCACGCTTTACCGCAGGACGGCGCGACGCCGGCCCACGGCGCGCCGGATTCTCAGACGGCGCAGCCTTCCGGACCGGAGGAGAAAGCGCAGCCTCCCACGACGTCGCCGGAACATCCCGATGCGGCGCCCCCGCCTGCGGCGGACAATGCGGAGCGGCTGGGGTTTCAGGGCGGGAACATCGGCGCGAAAGGCCTGATATGCGACGGCGGCGACGGATACGTCTATTACCGCAGCGAGAGCGACGGGTGGCGCCTTTACAGGGCAAAGCCCGACGGGGCGGAAAAAACGAAGCTAAGCAACGCCGCCCCGGACTGCATCAACGTGCTGGACGGGTGGGTATACTTTCTCAATTATTGGGACGGCTTTTCCATCTGGAAGGTGCGCACGGACGGCACGGATGAGACAAAGCTCGTAAACGGCTACTGCGGCGACCTGTACGTGGCCGAGAGCGGGATGTATTTTGACATGCGGGATGAAAACAACAGCCCGTCCGTCTACAGGGCCGATTTGGACGGCGGGAATATGGCGCTGCTGTACCCGAACGCATGGCTGAGGTACTACTACGGCGGCAAAGTGTACGTTTACACGACGCAGCTCGTCGCCGTCGATATCGCCACGGGGGAGGAGCAAGTCGTGGCGCCGACATACATCCACAACGTCACCGTCGACGAAAGCGGCATCTACTACTGGGCTGTGAACGAAGGGGAGTACCGGCACGCGGATCAGGACGGCTCAAACGCGCGCGTTCTCGTCAAAGGCGGCGATTACTTCAATTACTGCGGCGGCGCCCTGTACTACATGGGCATCGGCGAAAATAAGAACGGCCCGTGCCATATCGTGTATAAATTGAATGTGGATTCAAACGAGAAAACGGCGCTTTTGGAGGAGGCCAACGCGTTTTTCGACGAAAACGGGCAGTGGCTCGGGGTGACGTTCAGGCAGCTTCAGGAAAGCCCGGAGACAATCGACCCCAAGCTGTTTGAGAAAAGCGTGGACGGCATGTTTTTCAAGGGCCTGAACGAATCGGTCTGGTATGTGTATGCATGCGGGGAGCGCCTGTATATGCGGGCCTCGTTGCGGGAGAGCCTGATTCAAAAGGGGCGGCTTGACTGCATCGCGCGGCTTGACGGCGGCGTTACGGTTTGGGACTGACAGCAGGCAAAGCCCCGCATGAGCGGGACGAGAATGACCCGCGCAGGCGGACAGTCAAGACACGCGCCGTTTCTCAGTCGCGCAAACGCCCCGCGCAGGCGCGCGAGAGCGAAAAAGCCGCCCGCGAAGGGCGCACAAAGATTGAATATTTGTTCAAAACAATGCGCAGGCCATCATATTCGCGCGGGAAGCGAATGGCGCGGTTAAGCGCAAAAAGCCGCCGGAGGGAACTCCCTCCGGCGGCTTTTGATTTGGCGCAACCACTATTCTATGCGGCAGACTCTGATATTGACACAGCCGCATAGCGGCGGCTTTGGCGTTATGGCGCAATCGCTCTTCCGTGCGCGCTTATGGCGCGAACTCCATCCTATGCGGCGGCGCGCCGTTTTGTGCCTATCCGGCCAGCTTGTCGTACGAGCGGACGGACATGGCGATGGCCTGTTCGCGCGTGGCCATGCCGTAGCCGGCGGCCTCCTGAGCCGACGTGGTGGCCTTCGGCATGAATTCGCCCTTCGCGTTGCCGGTGATGACGCCGATTTTGGACATATACTTCGCGGTCTCGACGGCCCAGCTGGATATGTACTGCTGGTCGGGGAAGTCCTTCACGCCGTCGACGCTGTAGTCGCCGTCCGGATTGATGGCCTTGATGGCCCGAAAGAGCATCGCCGCGCACTGCTCGCGGTTAATGAGCACTTTCGGGGAGAACGTGGTGGCCGAGGTGCCCGTCGTGATGCCGAGGCCGTACGCCTTCAGGACGCGCGGGTTCGTCGTATCCGTAAAGGGGTTTGCCACGACTTCGGCCGTTTTGCCCGTGCATTTTTCATACAGCAGGACGGCCAGCTCGCAGAACTCTTCGCGGGTGATGGGCTTCGTCATGTCCGCGTTTTTAAGGATGTCGGGAACGAGGCCGAACTCCTCCGCTTTTCTCAGCTCGGGCTTCGCCCAGTCGCTCGCGGCGCTCCAGAAGGCGGGGTTGCCGATGGTGACGGTGTTGGAATAGCCGGAATAGACCGTCTTGTCAATCCAGTCGCCGGAGTATCCCCACAGGCAGCTGAAACGGGCGCGGAAATGGTACGTCTCGGCCTTGATGTCGACTTCGTTGTAGCTTCTCGAGCTGTTGAAGGGGCGGTACTCAAAATAGCCCTGCTCCAGGAAATCGGAGAGGTAGGCGCTTGTGTTCCAGACTTCGGAGGGGCCCTCGTTCCAGTCGTAATCGGCGTATCTGTACTCAAAATCGATGAAGATAACGTCGCAGTCGTAGCCGGAGAAAGCGGCATAGTCTTCCGAAATCGTATTGTGGATGGCGACGACGCTCTGCGGCACATCCAGCCGCAGCTCAAAATAGGGGATGGGCCTGCCGAGGACGAACTCCTCCGGCTCGTAGACGGCTATGTACTGCGAAATCGTCGCCTTCGTTCTGTTGTAGATTTCCGGGGGGATGGCGCTTGCGAGCTGGTCAAAACTCATCCGCATCAAATCGCCTCCTTTGCTTTCGCTGCACGGTGCGGCTTTTGGCGGCGCATCCCGGAAACGCCATGCTACACTTTTATATTATATGGGATGGAATCCCAAATCAAGCGCGTTTCCCGGGGGAGCGCCTGCCCGCGCCGGCAGGAGATGCGCGGCAGTAAAAAACCGGAGCCTTTTTAGCTCCGGTTTAACTTCACAGCACAAGCACAACCGTAAGGGCGGCGAGGAGAATCGCAAGGAACGCGGCGTTGAGCGCGTGGAAAGCCTTGAGGTACGCGCGCGCCTCGTCCGGGAAGGCCCTGACGTACAGCTTATAGGAGATAAGGCTCGCCAAAGAGGCGATGAGCGTTCCGAGCCCGCCGGCGGACACGCCGAGCAGAAGCGCCCCGTACTGCCCCGTAAAGCCGGAGAGCACCACGGCGGCCGGCACGTTGCTGATAATCTGGCTGAGCGCCGCCGAGGCAAGCAGGACGCTTGCCTTCGAGCCGAGGAGCCCGCCGAAGAAGGCGCGGACGGAGGGGATGGACGTGAGCGCGTCGGTAAACAGGAAAAAGAGGATGAAAGTGAGGAGGAGCACGTAGTCGACGGACTTAAACAGCCGCGGCGCAAGCGCGAGAAAGACAACGGCCGCCAGCGCCAGCGCAATCCTGTAGTCGACCACGCGCAGGACGGACAGGATGTTCACCACGAACACCGCCGCCGCCGCGATAAGAAGTCTGCGGTTTTTCGTCACGAAGGGGGCGCGTTCGGCGTTGTAGCAGCCGCCGCGGCACAGCAGCGGCACGCTGAGGAGAAGCAGCGCAATGCCGAGCGCGCCGAAGGGCAGCATGGTATTGAAAAATTCCGGGGCCGGAATGTTAAAGTACGAATAGAGGTAGAGGTTTTGCGGGTTGCCGAAAGGCGTCATGGCCGAAAAGAGGTTGGCCGAAATCGTCTCAAGCACCACGAGAATGCGCGGCCCCCGCCCCGTCAGCTTCGAGATGGAGATGGTAACGGGCACGACAGTCAGCAGCGCGATGTCGTTCGTGACGAACATGGCGAGCACACCGGTCAGCAGCACCATCGCAAAGCCGACCGTTTTCGGCGTCCGGAAAACGCCCACAATCCACGACGCGAGCGACGAGAGCAGCGCGCACTCCTCAAACGCCGCGCAAACGAGCATCTGGGCAAACAGAATGGAGATGACGCTCCAGTTGATGGCCGAAGCGTGCGGGCGGGCGAAAACAGATACTGCGAGCGTGGCGGCGAGGGTGATGAGGAAAAAGGGCTCGCCCCTCAGCTTCAGGGCGATTTTTCGCAAGGTAAGCGTCATATTAAAGGCCGGCCCCCAGATTTATCGGATGTGTCAGAAAAAACCGTGTTTGATTATAGCACGCGCGCGGCGGATTGCAACGGCGTATCGCTAAGGCGCGGCCTGAGCCGTCCGGCAAATGTCAGGGATAGCACTTCGGGCAGGGCTGAAGGCCTTGCTGTTTGGCGGCTTCGGTGTTGTAAATCCAGAAGCTCGATAAATCTAAATCTTCGCACCTGTACAAGTGGTACAGGTTCGTTCCGTCGTCAGGGACGATAACCGCATGGGACCGGAAAAAGTCGGTTTCATTGGAAAGCTTTAAGTAATCCCACCAGAGGTTGTTTATCGACTCCTCCTGCTCGGCAATCTCCGCTTCGAGATTTGCCACGGTTTCCGTCATATTGCTATGGATGACGTACTGCCGGATGTTCAGGCCAACGCTTATGGCCAGTAACACAGAGAGAACGATAACCGGGACCGCGCTTGCCGGGCGGAAGTATTGCCTGCCGCACGCCGTGCACCGCCGGGAAGACCTGTCTATCAGGCCCCCGCAGCGCGAGCAGTACCGGGCGGGAGGGGCATATTGCGCCATGCCCGGGGCCGGATTTACAGGATTTGAGCCCGGGCTGACGGCGGCGGGGTGATTGGTATCTGTCGCGGTATCAAAGGGCTTTTCCTCCGCGCGCGGCGCCGTCTGAAACCCGCAATACTGGCAAAACGCGCTGTCGTCGGGGATGGCTTTGTTACACCTTGGGCATATCATTGAAAAAGACACTCCTTTATGTAACCGGCACCGCGCGAAGCGAGTAAACAGCCCCCGATACCGATATATAACTTGTTTCAGCATATCATCTCGTTCGACAAAATTCAATTAAAACCCCATATCGCAGCCTCAACGGCTGCCGTTGCGCTTGCCCAAACGCGCGGCAAAATGGTATACTGTCAATATCTGCAAAGAAAGCGCATGGCGCGCCGTGCCGGGAAAAGGGCGGGGCGCTAAAGAAAAAGACAGAGGTGGATTATCCTGCGATGAAAATCATCATTTTCGGCGGGTTTCTCGGTTCAGGCAAGACGACGGTTATCGGGCGCCTCATAAAGGGGCTGGCGGACGCGGGCAGAACCTGCGCCATCATCGAAAACGAGATTGGCGAGGTGGGGATTGACGACGCCCTTTTGCGCGAGGCAAAGGTGGAGGTCACCCCGCTTTTCGGGGGCTGCGTGTGCTGCCAGATTTCGGGGAGCCTGATTGAAGCCGTCGGCCGGATACAGGATCAGATCGCGCCCGACTACATCATCGTGGAAATGACGGGGCTTGCCCTGATGGACGGCATCCAGGAGCTGTTTGAGAAGTACGGCCGCCCGGGGGTCGAGGTGCGCACCGTCTGCGTCGTGGATATGTCGCGCTGGAAGTATCTCGTGACGGCGCTGGCCCACATCTTCGACCATCAGGTCGGCGGGGCGGACGTCGTGCTCCTCAATAAGGTGGATGTCGAGGCGCCGACGGACAGGACGTTTGAGACGCTTCGGGAAAAGGCGCCGCAGGCGAAAGTTGTTGTGCTGGACGAGGCGCTGAAAGACCCGGGCGCGCTCTGGGCAAAGCTTGCCGAGTGCGCGGCGCTTTAGCAGAAAGGGAGAGATAAGCGATATGCACGACCACCATCACACCCACGAACACGGGCCGGACTGCGGCTGCGGCAGCGGCGCGCACGAACACGGGCCGGATTGCGGCTGCGGCGAACACGCGCACGAACACGGGCCGGACTGCGATTGCGGCTGCCACGGCCACGGAAACAGCGTGATTGACGACGCGCTGATTTTAAGCCGCAGCGGAACCGTCCGCTTTGAGAAGCCGCTTCGGGCGGACAGCGCGCTTGACGCGCTTGTCCGGAAAATTCAGGAGATCTGCGAGGCCGTCGCCGTCGACCGCGTCATATTGGGGCACGTCAAAGCCCTCATCCAGTGCGAGGCGGGCCAGGCCGCGCTGTCCATCACCCGCGTCGACGCGCCCGATGTGACGGTTGTCGGCGCGTGGCGGGATGACGCCGCTGTTTCGGAGTGCAGGCTGTCCCTGAATATCCTGTCCGTCGCGAACACAGGCGCGCGGGAGTCGGTCGAGGCGCTCGTGGCGGGCTTGTTTGAATGACGGTTTAGCGCTGCTGTTTAGAAAAAAACCGCCGGAAAGCGCGGCGGGAAAGCGCGCCAAGGCGCTTTGCAAGCTCCCGCTCGGCGGGATAACGTGAGAAAAACCTCCGGTACGGCAAACGCCGTGCCGGAGGTTTTTGTTTGGGAGCGTCTTTTAGCCGCATAGATATGGCCAGGCGGCCGGGGCGCTTTAGACATCGCGCCGGGATGGAGGCGCGCCCTCATTGCGTGAGGGTATGCTTGCCGGTCGGGGCCGTAAAGCGTAATGCACGCTTAGCCTTCTAGTATGCAATCAGCTCATTGAAGACCTTTGCCGCATGTCGAGGCACATCCTGGATAGGGCCTTATCCTTCTAGTACGTTATCAGCTCGTTAAAGACCGCGATGGCGAAGCGGTCCGTCATGCCTGCGATGAAGTCCAAAATGGCTTGAACGTAAAGCGTCCTGTCGCCGAGGTCTTTGTAAATCTTCTCATTGTCGCACCGGAGGGCAAGGGCGCGCAGTTTTTCTTCGGGGACAATCTCCGCAAAGCAGTAGCGCGCGAGCCACTCCGTAAACGTGCCGAGAAGCTGCGGCGCGAAAGCGAGCCTGCCTTTGAGGGCCTGAAACGTGTTCTTTTCGTCGTAACAGCTGTACAGGGCGTCAAACAGCTCCGAGAGCACAAGCTCGGAGTAGCGCGTAAACGGCCTGAACCGTTCGTGCCGGTAGATGTGCGCGTAGTTGAAGGCTTTCAGGGTGTTGATTTGCTCGAAAAAGGGCGGGCTCAGGCAGATCCCATTATCGGGGCTGCTGTTTCGGCAGATGTCGCCGATCATGTTGTGCATGATGACCGTGGTGTTCATGGCGTGCTCGTCGTACGCGCGCGCCATCCTGAGAAGCGCGCCCTGAGCCGCCTCGTCCAGAAAGCCGAGGGTTATGGCGTCTTCAATATCGCGGCCGAGGTACGCGATCTTATCTGCAATCTTGACGACGCAGCCCTCCCATGTGGCGGGCGGGTACTGCCCGGGAGTTTCAAAGGTATCAAGGTCCATCAGCTCCGCGCGGGGCCTCAGGCCGTTTTCGTCCACTTCGCCGCAGTGGGAGATAATCCCGTCCCGCACCGCGTAGGTAAGGGCGAGGTTTTTATAGCGCCTTTTGCTGTCCTCGAGCAGCTCGATTTTATCGACGAAGCGCAGGCCGTTTTTCTCGTGCCAGAAACCGTCGCCGAGGTGTTCCCGCGCGAGATCTTTTATGACCTCTTCGCCCTGGTGGCCGAAGGGCGCGTGCCCGAGGTCGTGGCCGATGGCGATGGCTCGTGTGAGCTCGACGTTCAGTCCCAGCCACTGGGCGATTGTGGTGCTGACGGATTCGACGTGATTGACGTGCTCCATCCGCGTGCAGATATGGTCGTTGCCGGGATTGAAAAAGACCTGCGTTTTGTGCTTGAGCCGCCGGTACGCCGTGGAGTGGAGAATGCGGGTGTAATCGCGCGCGAAGGGGCTTCGGATTTCGTCCTTCCGCGTCTCGAGCTCGTTTTGCCGGCTTATCAGCGCCTCCCATTGAGGGAGCCTGTCCGCCGCGTGGTCCCTGAAAGCGCCTTTTTGCATGGGGGCGCCCCTTTCCGATTTAGTCTTGCCCGAACAGGGAAAGCAAGCGCTTTCCCGCGTCTGAGAAAGCCGCCGGACAATCGCCGGCAGCTTTGTGCTTTCCTGTATTACGACGCCCTGTAGAGCCGGAGCATGGTGATGAAGGCCTGCTGGCGGGTGTATGAGCCGCGGGGGCTGAAGAGCCCCTCCCCGACGCCGCCCATGACGGGCTTGCCGGAGACTTTGTCCACCGTCGACGAGACGAACGCGATGGCGTCCACGGCCCACGCGGAAAAACTCCCGGCGTCCGAGAACGCGACGGGCGCCGCGTTTGCATTTATCCCGAGGACGGCGGCGGCGTTTGCGAGCATTTTCGCCGCCTCTTCCCGGACAATGCCCGACGCGCCGTCAAACACGCCGCCGCCGCGGCCGCTCACGATGCCCAGCGCGAAGGCCGCAAGGACGCTTTTGTCCTTCGTGTCGGTAAACGCGCTGTAGTCGAGCTTCAGGCCGCGCCCGGCGAGCACCTCGTCGATGCTTTTGCCCGTCTTCCGCTCGATGAGGGTGATCACCAGCCTGCAGAAGTCAAGGCGCGTGATGTTTTCCGTGTAGCCGCGCTGGAGCGCGTCCGGCACAAGGCCGGCCTCGACGGCGAGGGCGACTTCCTCCTGCGCCCAGTCGGACGGGACGTCGAGCTTCGCCGACGGGTCGTACCCTTCCGTAAAGGAGACGACGCCGCTGAGAAGCTTTGTGAGGGTATACGTCTTTGTCTTTGTGTAGCCGGCGCCGTCATTGAACACCGCCTTAAACTCGTACAGCCCGGCGGGCAGGGAGGATGTGTCCACAAAGCAGGTGTACGGCAGGGCGCTCGTCTCGGCAATCTTTTTGCCGGATAAGTAGTACGTCACGGTCATCTTGTCGCTGTAGAGCGTGTCGCTGTAGGCGCGGATTTCAACGCGGCCTGTCTTTTCGCTGAAATCGGACAGCTTGACAAACGTCTGCGATGCCGTCTGGCCCGCCGAGGTTAACAGCGTGGGGTTTATCGAGACGGCTTCGCTGTGCGCCGCGGCGACGGCCGCGCTGTTTGTCATGGCGTACTTGTAGTTTTCCGCGGCGGTGCCGAGGTCGACGTCGAAATAGACAATCGCCTTGATATTCGGGTAGACCATGTTCAAAACGCCGAACATCTTGAACATCTGGGCGGCCGCGTGGCTGTCAAACCGCTTCCCGTCCTTGCTGACAATGCCCGTTCCGCCTTCCGACACGATGACGGGCTTGCCGCGCGCCATGGCAAACTCGGCGACGGCCCGCATATTCAGCACGCAGTCGGCGTAAATCCCGCGCCCGAAGTACAGGCTGGAGGCGTCCGTCTCCGTGCGGCCGGGGTGGGGCGTGATGTTGGAGTAGAGGGAGGTGCCCACCCAGTCGACGTACTGATCGCCGGGGTAGTAGTCCGAGAGCTCCGAGCCCCAGTGCCCGACGCAGTTGGGCGACCAGACGAGCGCCGCGTTGGGGGCGATATCGCGCGCGAGCCTCGCGACGTGTATGTACGCGTTTTTAAACAGGGCGGGGTCCATTTCCCAGAGGTTCATCTCGGCTCCGATGCGCAAAAACACCGGGCTTTTGAGCTTGGCGAGATACTCAAGCGACTCCGTGATGTTCCTGTCGTGCTTCCCGCCGACGATTTCCGCGGCCGTTG
>Ga0134096_1003171_pt1 | contig 9740 bp, 9 predicted proteins | sample 7_2taG_FD_94448 | JGI IMG/M metagenome (GOLD analysis project Ga0134096, IMG submission 94448) | Switchgrass degrading microbial communities from high solid loading bioreactors in New Hampshire, USA - 7_21_20_110_A3 metaG | ecosystem: Engineered > Bioreactor > Semi-continuous > Anaerobic >... | reverse complement strand
GTTTATGAACGATGCGCCACGTCGGTTAACGGGCGCTGTCCGGCATAAAAAAAGACATCGCCGAAGCGATGTCTTTTAATTATACGGGCTGCTGTCCGCCGGGCGGGAAAGCGCCGTCAATCGGCACGCCGTCCGGCAGTGTGTTTACCGGCTTATACATCGGGCACGGATACGGGAACTTGAACCGGCAGGGGCAGCAGAAGCAGGGGAAGCACTTCGGGCAGTGTTTCTTTTCAAAGTGCGGGCACTCCGGCTTGTGCTCCCGGCACGGGAACTCCGGCTTATGATCCCAGCACGGATATTCGGGCTTGTGGTCCCAGCACGGCTTCTTCTCAAAGCAGGGGAACTCCGGCTTCTTTTCGCAACAGAAATCCTGCTTTTTAAAGCGCAGGGGCTCATAGCAGCTTTTATCATAAGACGGGGAGTAAATCTTCATTCTCATCCCGTCGGCGCCGCACTCATCGGCATATTTCCAACTGCTAAAGCGATAATCGGATTTCATAACTTACCTCCAGCATTGCTTATCCGCACAACGCGGCTTTGGGTTCAAAGCGGCCCCGACGCAAGCGTTTTCAGTCACGGCGGTGACCCCTCAAAGGCGCCGCCACTTCAGTGTATGAATCCCCCCGCCCCTGTGTTCATGCTGTCAGCGCAAAAACAAGCAGGCGCCGCGTTATGCGGCGCCTGCTGAATCATGCGCGCGGCGGCGCGCCTATTTCGACCGGTGCTTTTGGCGGAACGATTCAAAATGGCGCAGGAGCGTCTCGTCCCGCTCGAAAAACTCCACGAGAGCGCGCAGCTGCCGGACGGTGTGGGGAGACAGGGCGTGTTCGATGAGCTCCGTCTCCTCAAGCAGGCTCTCGCTCCCGATGAGGCGGAGGAAGCGCGCGACGGTCTCGTGCCGCGAATAGAGAAAGCTCCCTTTCTCCCTGCCGGCGGGCGTAAGGCGTATCCTGTCGTACGGCTCGCTGTCGATATACCCCAGCTCAGAGAGCTTCGCCATCATCTTTGAGACGGACGGCGGGCGCACGCCGATCGTCTCCGCCAGCTCCCCCACCCGCGCGTACCCTTTTTCGCTGCACAGGCGGTAGACCATCTCAAGATAGTCCTCCAGGGCGGACGTGAGCTCGCCGGATTTTTTGCTTTCCATCTGGTAGCCGCGCACCGTTTTATACGGCCGGTTCTTCTCCAAATCCACTTTTTTCTTCCTCCTCCTTTGTATAGTCTATTCGGCACACCCGGCGTCGATGCGCCATATATTAGCGTAGGGAAACTTTCCCGCATCTAACGGAGGAATGAACGTGAAACCGATTCCACTGAGCAAAATCCCAATGGGGACGCCGGCGCGCGTGTCGGCCCTGACCTGCTCCGGCGCCGAGAGGAAACGCCTGCTTGACCTCGGCGTCGTCGACGGCACGGAGATTCATCCGCTTTACGCCAGCCCCTTCGGCAACCCGTGCGCCTATCTCGTCCGAGGCGCGGTCATCGCCCTGCGGCGCGACGTGTCGGACAACGTCCTCGTCACCCTGATCTGACGATCAACATATTCACCCTCGCATACAAGCGGATTTCGGCCCTCGCGCCGAAATCCGCTCCCATCATGCCGCGGATAAAAAGCGCCTTCCGCACGGGAGGCAGCTTAAAGTACAAAATATTACATAATAAGGAGCAGCCTTATGACACCCACACTCCCACAAGTTACCGCGCCGCCGGAACTGCGCCGCGCGCCGGGCGAATACGTCGTCGCCCTCGCGGGCAACCCCAACGTCGGCAAGAGCACGGTGTTCAACGCCCTGACGGGCCTGCGGCAGCACACGGGCAACTGGCCCGGCAAGACCGTCGAGGTGGCCGTGGGGCGGTGCCGGCACAACGGCGCGGGCTTTACAATCGTCGACCTGCCCGGCACATATTCCCTCACGGCCCATTCCGCCGAGGAGGAAATCGCCCGGGACTTTATCTGTTTCGGCGGGCCGGACCTGACCATCCTCGTCGCGGACGCCACCTGCCTTGAGCGCAATCTCATCCTCGTCCTGCAGGCGCTTGAAATAACGGACCGCGCCCTCCTGTGCGTCAACCTCATGGACGAAGCGGCGCGGCGGCAAATCAGCCTGCACCTGTCTCTGCTCAGCGACATTCTGGGCATCCCCGTCGTGGGCGTGAGCGCGCGCGAGGAAGAAGGGCTCGACACGCTGATGGACAAAGCGGCCGAAGTGGTCAACTCCCCGCCGCAGGCGCGCCGCGCGCTCATCGCGTACGGCGAGGAGCTGGAGCAGGCCGCCGAAATCCTCATCCCCGCCCTTGAACCGTATCTCGGCGCGCGCGCGAAATGGGCGGCGCTGCGCATCCTCTCCGGCGAGGCCGGCCAGGTCAAACCCCTCGCGGCGCTCGGGCCGGAGGAATCTGCGCGCCTGAACACCGAGATCGAGCGTGCCGTCTCCATGCTGCGCCGCAGCGGCCTGTCGCAGGAGGCCGCAAGCGACCGCATCGCCTCCGCGACTGTCAGCGCCGCCGAGCGCATCGCGCGGGAGACGGTCATTTTCGGTAAAGCCGACCACACAGAGCGCGACAGGAAACTCGACCGCCTCTTCACCTCGCGCCTGACGGGCATCCCCATCATGCTTTTGCTCCTCGCGGGCATTTTGTGGCTGACCATCGCCGGCGCGAATTACCCCTCCGCCCTCCTCTCGGAAGGGCTTTTCCGGCTCGGCGGCGTGCTCAGGTCGCTTCTTGTGTCCATCAACACCGCACCGTGGCTGGTCAGCCTCGTCATCGACGGCGTGTATACGACAGTCTCGTGGGTCGTGTCCGTCATGCTCCCGCCGATGGCCATCTTCTTCCCCCTGTTCACGTTGCTTGAGGACGCGGGGTACCTGCCGCGCATCGCCTTCAACCTCGACAATTTCTTCCGCAAGGCCTGCGCCCACGGGAAGCAGTCCCTGACGATGTGCCTCGGCCTCGGGTGCAACGCCGCCGGCGTCGTCGGCTGCCGCATCATCGACTCCCCGCGGGAGCGGCTCGTCGCGGTCATCACGAACGCGTTTATCCCCTGCAACGGGCGGTTCCCGACGCTCATCGCCCTCATCACGATGTTCTTCGCCGGCCTTTCGGGAGGGCTTAGCGGGTCTGCCGTCTCGGCGCTGATGCTCACGGGCGTTATCGTCTTTAGCGTGTGCATGACGGTGCTCGTCTCGCGGATTCTCACGAAAACCATCCTCAAAGGGCTGCCGTCGTCGTTCCACCTTGAGCTGCCGCCGTACCGCCGCCCGCAGATCGGGCGCGTCATCGTGCGCAGCGTGCTGGACAGGACGCTCTTCGTCCTGCGGCGGGCCGTGGCCGTCGCCGCGCCGGCGGGGCTTGTCATCTGGGTGATGGCAAACGTCCGGGTGGGGGGAGCGAGCCTTCTCAGCCACGCCGCGTCGTTTTTAGATCCCCTGGGCCGCCTCATGGGGCTTGACGGGTTTATCCTCACGGCCTTCATCCTCGGCTTTCCCGCCAACGAAATCGTCATCCCCATCCTCCTGATGGGCTACCTCTCCGCCGGAACGCTCCTGGAGCCGGCAAGCCTTATAGACCTGCGCACCCTGCTTGTGGCAAACGGCTGGACGCGCCTGACCGCCCTGTGCATGATGATCTTTTCGCTTCTCCACTGGCCCTGCGGCACGACGTGCCTGACCATCCGCAAGGAGACGGGCGGTCTGAAATGGACGCTCGTCTCCGTCCTCGTCCCCACCGCCTGCGGGATGATAGTGTGTATCCTCATCGCAAATCTGGCGCGGCTTTTTGGCCTTGCCTGAACGCCAAAATCCCCGCACTGCTTGAGAGTGCGGGGATTTTATTTTTCGGCCTGCTCGAAGGTGATGATGGACACTTCAAAGGCCGTGCGCTCTATGGAGATGCCGTTTTCCGTCTTTATGTACTTGCGGCTTTGCAGCCGCCCCTCCAGTTCGATCATGTCGCCGATGTCAAGCTCCGCCGCCTTTTCCGCCATCCGCCCCCACGCGATGCAGGGCAGATAGTCGGAGCGCCCGTACCGGCGGTTGACGGCGAGCATAATGTCGCAAATCTGGCGGCCGAGCGGCGTCTGGCGCAGGTTCGGCTTTTTGCACAGCGCCCCTCTCAGCAAAATGATGTTGCGGTCTTCCTCGTCGGTAAACCGCAGCTCCTTGGCAAACACGCTGATAATCAGCCGGTTTCCGCTTTCGCCGCGTTTATTGTTAAAGGACCGCAGCTCGCCGAATACGGCAAGGCGCGGACTTAAGTCGACCTCCAGATTCTCCAGCAAATCCTGCCGCGCAATGACGTTGACGGTGTCGACATAGCCGGAAAGGCGCTCAATGCCTAATGGGAACGTGAAGTAGTTGTCGTTTCCGCCCTTGTGTGAGAACACCGGCCTGCCCGCCACGGACCCGCATAGATCAACAGCATTGTTCATCCCTTCCAAACCTGCCACCCCTTCTGTCACATATCTGTGAAAAGTATATGAGCGGGTTTGGAAGGTTAGAATAAATCGTTCTTTTACACGCCCAAAACGAGCGCCGCGGCGGTGACGGCCAAAAGCGTGTCCGGATGCATGCCCCCCTCGACGCGCAGCTCTTGGCTCTCCACCGTTTCGCCGTGAAATGACTTGAGTTCCCTTTGCACGGCGATGACGCAGCTGTCCTCCGCGATGGAGGAATACGTCACCGTGTTGCGGGGGGACATGCCGTACGTCACCACGCTGTCGGCGCGGAAATGTGCCGCCGGCAGCTTCGAATCCCCGGGGAAAACGAGCGTCCCGCACGAAACGGGCGATGCCACGTGCGCCGCGGCGCAGGCGGGCGACACGAGCAGCACGTCGGGGCTGCCGGCCACGTCTTCGCTTTTTTCGGCGGCGCGCAGGACAAACTTCTCCCCGCCCCGTCCCAGGCGGGACCTAACCGCCTCGATAAGCGCGCTGTCCCCGCCGGTGATCACGCAAAAATCCGCCACCGATTTTCCTCGACGCATACTCCTCTCCCCCATTCCGGCAAAATCTCCCGCGGCGCGCGCTCTTTTGACGCCCGCAGGCTTAATGTATACATAGAATGTGCCGCGCGCGCGCCTTTATGCAGGCTGGTTGTATCATTTTTTGAGATGTTTTGAGCGCGCAATCAAAATGGGGATATTCTTTCCAATCCGGTTATGCTATAATACTGATTTGTAATTTACCGCCGCGGGCATATCAGGAGGCACGATCGTGGCATCTTCCCAAAAAGGCAGCGCCGTATCCTTACAGAAAATCCTCGCGCGGATCGAGGCTCCCGCCGACAGGGGCCTGACGGCCCAGCAGGCCCGCGAGCGCCTTATCAACGGGTACGGCAACAGCGCGCCCGTCTCCGCGGAGAGAACCACCGCGGAGATTTTGCGCGACAATATTTTCACATACTTTAACCTCGTCTTCTTTATACTGGCGATGCTTGTGGCGCTCGTCGGCTCCTTTAAGAACCTCACGTTCTTCCCCATCGTCGTCATCAACACCGCCATCGGCATCATTCAGGAGCTGCGCGCGCGGAAAACGCTCAGCCGCCTCAAGCTCGAGACGGAGCCGCTCGCCACCGTGGTGCGGGACGGCGAGCTTATCACCATCCCCGCCGACCAGGCCGTGCTGGACGACATCGCCGTCTTTACCGCCGGCAACCGCATCTACGCCGACGCCATCGTCGTCTCCGGCGAGTGCCGCGTCAACGAGGCGCTCGTGACGGGCGAGGCGGACGAAGTGGTCAAGCAGCCCGGCAGCACGCTCCTGTCCGGCAGCTACGTCGTGTCCGGGACGTGCCGCGCGCGGCTGGACAAGGTCGGCGCGGACGCGTACGCCGCGCGGCTGACGGCGGAAGCCCGGAAACACAGCCGGGCCAGCCAGTCCGTCATCCTGCGCTCGCTCACGCGCCTTGTGCAGGTCATCGGATTTCTCATCATCCCGCTCGGCATCGCCCTGTACATCCAGCAGTCGGCCGTCCTCTCCCGTCCGGTGGTAGACAGCGTCGTGTCCACCGTCGGCGCCCTCGTAGGCATGATCCCCGAGGGGCTTTATCTGCTCGTGTCCATCGCCCTGACGGTCGGCGTTTTGCGCCTTGCGCAGAAGAAAACGCTCGTGCACAATATGGGCTGCATTGAGACGCTCGCCCGCGTCGACGTGCTGTGCGTGGACAAGACGGGAACCATCACGGAGACGGCGATGTCGGTCTCCGACGTCATCCCCTTGTGCGCCGCGCGGGAGGACGCCGAGGCGCTGCTTGCCGATTACGTCGCCGCCATGGAGGCCGACAACGAGACGATGCGCGCCCTGAAAAACCGCTTTTCGGGGAAAGCAAAGCGCCGCGCCGTTGCCGTGATGCCGTTTTCCCCGGAAAAGAAATTCAGCGCCGCCTCGTTTGCGGGCGCGGGGACGTTTATCCTCGGCGCGCCGGAAAAAATCCTCCCTGACCTGGGCGGCGAGGCCGCGCGCCTTATCACGGAACACTCCGAGCGCGGCAGCCGCGTCCTGCTTTTCGCGAAAAGCGGCGCAGCGATAAAGGACCTGCCGGATGCCGGCGCGGCCCCCCTCGCCCTCGTAGTGCTCTCGAACGCCGTCCGCCCCGACGCGATAAAGACGTTTGAATACTTCACCAGACAAGGCGTCACAATAAAGGTTATTTCAGGGGACAACCCCGTCACCGCCTCGAGCGTGGCGCAGCAGGCGGGCATCCCCGGCGCGGAGCAGTACGTCGACGCCTCGACGCTCACGACGCACCGCAAGCTCGTGCGCGCCGCGCAGGAGTACACGGTGTTCGGCCGCGTCACGCCCGACCAGAAGCGCCGCCTCGTGCGCGTTTTGAAGTCGCTCGGGCACACCGTCGCCATGACGGGCGACGGCGTCAATGACGTGCTCGCGCTCAAGGAGGCCGACTGCAGCATCGCGATGGCGTCCGGCAGCGACGTGGCCTGCCACGTCTCGCAGCTCGTCCTGCTCGACTCGAATTTCTCGTCGCTCCCGTCCGTCGTGGCGGAGGGGCGGCGCGTCATTAACAACATCGGGCGCAGCGCGTCGCTGTACCTGACGAAAAACATCTTCTCCTTCCTGCTCACTATCTGCGCCCTCATCTTCACGCTGCAGTACCCCGTCACGCCGTCGCAGCTTGTGCTGTACAACGCCGCGTTTATCGGGATCCCGTCGTTTTTCCTCGCCCTGGAGCCGAACACGTCGCGCGTGCGCGGGTCGTTCCTGCCCAGCGCGTTTCTGCGCGCCCTGCCGGCGGGGCTCGTGAACTTCCTCGCGCTGATGACGCTCCTTCTCGTGGCCCCGCGCTACGGCATCGCGGACGCGGAGCTGTTTACGCTGGCGACGTATACCATCGGATTTGTGGGGCTTCTCATGCTCATCCGCCTGTGCCTGCCGTTTAACGCGCTGCGCGCCGCCCTGTGCGTGGCCATGGTCGCCATCTTCTGCGGCGGCGCGGCGCTCTTGGGCCCCCTGTTCTCCCTCGCCCCGCTCTCCGGCCGCGCCGTCGTCATTGCGGTGATCGTGTGCGCCGCGTGCGTCCCGCTGTTTATCGCGCTGTCGCTGATAACGCGCTTTATCGACCGGCGCACCGCCGAGCGGGAAGGCCGCGCGGGCCGGCGGGCAAAGAAAATCTTGCTTTAGCTTTTTTGATATGATAGTCTAATCACAACCTGACACTCTCCACCCTCCCCGCGCCGGCAGTCGCGGCGCCCAAAGAAAAGGATGATGACGCATGTCCCGCAAGAGCAACCAGCACCCCGCCGACCGGGCGCTCACCGGCATCTTCGTGCGCCTGATCGGCTGCGCGTACCTCATTTACATCATCGTAAAGCTCATCGTCGCGCCCGCGGAGGACAAGCCCCAGCCGTGGCTGACGGCTCTCATCCTCGTCGTGCTCATCGGGCTTTCCGCCGTCGTCATCGGCATGACGATCCACGAGTTTATCACGGGCCTGAAGACCGGCCGCTATAAGCGCAGCTCGTACCCGTCCGCCTTTGACAGCGGCGAAGACGCCGCCGGGTCCTCCGAACCCGGCGGAGATTCGGAAAACCTCCTGTCGGACGACGAGGCCGCCCCCTCCGGCGAGGACGAGTCCGTTGATGACGACGACGATTACGACGACGATGATGACGATTATGAATACGAAGACGACGATGCGGACGCGGACGGCGGCGGCACGGGCGGGGATTCAGACGGCGCGGATGAAGACGGCGCGCCGGACGGCGAGTGAAACGTGATAAAAAAGAAAAAGGATTCTTCTGCCAGCCAATCTGCGGCAGGGAATCCTTTTCGCGTATTGAGGTGGCTTAATCTTTATGGCAGACCTGTCCAAAAACACGGTGCATACCGTTTACATCGAAGGGTACACGTCCGAAGGGCTCGGCGTGGCGCGCGTCGACGGGCGCGCCGTCTTTGTCAAGGGCGCGCTGCGCGGCGAGACGTGCCGCGCGAAAATTCTCAAATGCGGGAAAAACGTCTGCTACGCGAAGGTCGAGCAGATTCTCACGCCCTCCGCGGCGCGGCTGACCCCCGCCTGCCCTGTTTTCGGCAAGTGCGGCGGGTGTGACCTGATGCATTTAGACTACGAGGAGGAGCTGGAGTTTAAGCTCCAGCGCGTAAGGGACGCCTTCGAGCGCATCGGCGGCCTGGACGTGCCGGTCAAAGGCATCGTCGGCTCTGAAAAGACGGAGCGGTACCGCAACAAGGCCATTTACAACGTCGGCGAGCAGGGCGGCAAGGCCGTCACGGGGTTTTACCGCGCCCGCAGCCACGATATCGTGGCGACGGACAAGTGCCTGATTCAGGCGGAAGTGTCCGACCGCGCCGCGGCCGCCCTGCGCCGCTGGATGAACCGTCACCGCATCCCGGCGTACGACGAGAAGACGGGCAAAGGCCTCGTGCGCCATCTCTTCTGCCGGTACGCGTTCGGGACGGGCCGCGCCCTCATCACCGTCGTGGCGGCGGACCGCCGCCTGCCGCATCTTGACGACCTGATTGACGAGCTGCGTGAAAGCTGCCCCGAAGCGGCGGGGATTGTGCTCAACGTCAACACCACGCGCGGCAACACGGTCCTCGCCGGCGATTTCTACACCGTCTGGGGCGACGGGCGGGTGGAGGATATCCTCTGCTCCCTGCGCTTTTCCCTCTCTCCGCTGTCGTTTTACCAGATCAACAGCGCCCAGGCCGAGCGGCTGTACGAAAAAGCGGTGGAATACGCTCAGCTGAGCGGCTTCGAGACGGTGCTGGATCTCTACTGCGGCACGGGAACGATTTCGCTGGTGATGGCAAAGAGCGCCGGGCGCGTCATCGGCGCCGAAATCGTGGAGGCGGCTGTCTCGGACGCGCGGGAAAACGCCGCGGCAAACGGCATAGAAAACGCGGAGTTTATCTGCGCCGACGCCGCCGACGCCGCCGCGCGGCTGAAGGAGTCGGGCGTGCGGCCGGACGTCGTCGTGGTGGACCCGCCCCGCAAGGGCCTCTCCCCCGCCGTCATCGAGACCGTCTGCGAGATGGCGCCTGAGCGCGTCGTATACGTCTCGTGCGACCCGGCCACCCTCGCCCGGGACCTTAAGCTCTTCGACGAGCGCGGCTACAAGGCGCGGGAGGCCACCGCCTTCGACATGTTCCCCCGCTGCGCCCACGTTGAGTGCGTGACATTGATGTCAAGGGTTGAGAAATAGGAGAGCTCAAAATACTGATAAATAAAGGGTTTTCAAGGTTGGATGATTTTCTGCCTGATGTC
>Ga0134096_1003165_pt1 | contig 9757 bp, 12 predicted proteins | sample 7_2taG_FD_94448 | JGI IMG/M metagenome (GOLD analysis project Ga0134096, IMG submission 94448) | Switchgrass degrading microbial communities from high solid loading bioreactors in New Hampshire, USA - 7_21_20_110_A3 metaG | ecosystem: Engineered > Bioreactor > Semi-continuous > Anaerobic >... | reverse complement strand
TACTTATGTTATATCCGGCAGACAGCGGTTGACCGTCCTCATAGGAATCACACCTCCCCGTCAGCGACCGGGGCGCACTCTGGGACTTAACCTCGACTATGCGCAAGTATCATTATCCCTCCGCATGCGTTATCGCCAAAAGTGTAACCAACACTTTTTATTGCATAAGTATTCTTCGCTCACACCTTACCTTGATCCAGTGCATTAGTGGCATTGATCTTTCGGTTGGAACCGGCGTCATACCGGCAGATGATCCTGGCGTACCTGCAATCTGGCTTTCCTTCTCAGGACATACGGGGAAAGTACCGGATAAACACTTATTCAATTATCAAAGAACACTTGATGGGGTAGTATATGTCCCTCTACTAATCAGCAGATTTTTTGGCCAAAAGTTGCACCCCTTACAGAAATTTTTTTAAAAATTTTTCAATATTCTTTAATGCTTTATCAATTGAGCGGGATACCTGGCATTTGTTAACACCTTCAATCCTGGCTATTTCTGCTTTGCTCATGCCAAGAAAAAAATGTGCATAGATACGCTTTGCCTGTTTTTCCGGCAGGCTGTTGATAGCAGCATACAATTCCTGTTTGCTCAGTTTTCGTTCATAAATTTCTTCCGGTGATAATACAAGCAGTACAATATCTCTTTCTATTCCATCACCAGCGTCAAGAGAATAGTATGCCTTGTTTACGCGGATGCGCTCGTAGTCTGCATGTTCTTTTCGCTCAATCTGTTTGATCAGTTCAGCGACTTCATCTGCAATTTCAATGAGAAAGTCAGATTTATAAAACGGGTATAAATCCCTTAAATTGATCTTCTTCATATATGAACCTCCGTTTTGATTTTTTTGTGTTGAAAAACCAAAACAGAGGTGGAGGAGAACGGCACCCGATGCAATTCCCCTTTTTTCGACAAAAAAAGCCTACTTGGATACAATCCAAATAAGCTTTTTCTAAAACTGAGCTATTGTATTTCCTAATATTACGCTCTGACAGTTCTACTTGATGCCCACATTTGCCCTGTGATAAAAATAAGCTTTTTTTAACAGTTGGAGATTAGCTGTGAGACAAAAAATGATGTCAGCTTCATCAAGCCCGACCGCTATCCAATAGCGGATGCTGACCCCTCGTATTATGCTGGATTAACATTATAAAACCCTCCAAACCCGTAAGCCTGAAGGGGAATTCTTTAAACATGCGAAAACCCCGCCAAACTCACGCTTTTTTTTATTTGGCGGGCAACGCCTATCTTAATAACTTAATGTAAACCATATCTAATATGGAGTTTAATGATAATGCGCTTTATTAGTTCCTATTTTTATAGCTCTTGTGTATCGTTTAACCTCCTAAACAGGAACTGTAAACTGTTATCGGAGGTGAACCAATGATGCACAACGATTTAGATAGTTTAGGTGAAATTCTAAAAGCAGCAAGAAAAAGCAATAACCTTACCCGTGAACAATTAGCAGAAAGAATTAACATATCGCCCCGATATTTGATGTCCATAGAAAACGAGAATAAAAAGCCAAGCTATAGCGTTCTTTTTCGTCTCATCCGCGAATTAGGCATATCAGCTGACGCAATTTTCTATCCTGAAGGTAAACATACCAATAATGAAATAGATCAAATTACTCGCTTGCTTTACCAGTGTGATGAACGCGATCTCAAGGTTCTGTCAGCGACAGTTAAAGCTTTATTGGAAACTAAATGATGCTTGATGCCCATTTGTTGTTATCCGTAACCGCAATTTTAAGACATTGGTAGCTCGAAATTCTTGGCACTGGCTCACTTATCTAAATTCAAACACACAATTTCAAATCTAGTAAATCAATACGAATTAAGCAAAATAAAAGGAAAAAACCTGCCAGACGAAAAGTGGGCAGGTTTAGTACACATAGAAAAGCGGCAACCAGGCTATCATAGTGTTACTAAGCACCTTAGACCCTTTGGCTTTGCGTCCTTGCCTTTCGGCAAGTTTGCTATTAACGCTCATTATTCAATTTATCCCATAAAGACTTCAATTTTTTTTACAATTTACTGCCATTATTTTTAATATCCTGCTACCGTAGCCGGTTGCCTTCGAGTCAAAATAGCTTTTGCTACTTTTTCAAGCTCTTTGGTGGTTCCGGCTGGTACATTAGAAACATGCTCGTTGTTCCAATATTCGTCATGGCTACTACAGCGAACACTGCTGCCAATCCTTGAAATAGAGATTTGCTAATAAACTTTAACATTCTACTTCGCCTCCCTTCTTTTAAAAGTAAGCAGGATATCACATAAGCCAATGAATCTATGTCCCACAGGTGTTAATGTAAAGGCTTGCCATAGTAATGCAAATGATATAATCCAGGCAGTCAATCTATTAGATCCCATGATAATTGCAGTAATAGATAAAATCAGAACTGTTAGTAATGTGTACCAGCGGAAGGCTAACTCAATTTTCTTGTCCTTAAAAGGTTTATTAGAAGGAGCCTGAGGTGAATGGCTCCAATATAGACTAAATGTTAATACGAGAATGACAAGTAAAATAGTAGGATGTAACTGCCGGATGAATGGGTAATTTACTTTGACAGAGTATCCCAACACTGTAAATACAAAAACGCTTGTTATTAAACACCTATAGTATGCTGAACAATGTGCTCCACCTGATAGGGTACGAATGAAGCCAGTTACAATAAGCAATATTGTAACTTCAAGGGCAATATCAATGATGAAAGCAAAGGAAAAAAGAATACACAATTTAATAATACTGCCTACTAAAATTTCCGCACCGAAAGATAGAACTTCTATCTGATCTGCCCTGGAAACTTTTTTTGCCACATATGTTCCTAATGCTTGTCCAATTTTATGAATTGAAATTTGATTCATCTATGTCACCTCTGACTCCATAGTATCACCTATTCCATATATTTCCTATGGTAATTGCGCAACCTGTTGAAATTACGTCTTAACTCGCAGGAATTGTTGTTTGAATCTTTGTATTTCCCAAAAGAATTAAGTCCCTTTTACAGGGACTGAGAAAATTAAAGGATTTTATATTAACAATAATTTTTATCATTTCCATATTTTACAGGAAAATATCAATTAACAATAACGCCAACCACTAAATATGCGATTGGCGTTATGATTATATTAGTTTCTTCTTCAATTCTATTATCCGGGCTTCAATTATTGAAATTACCTTTTTAAATTCCTCATCACTTTTCCCAGTGGGATCATCTAAGCCCCAATCCTCTCTATGTTTGCAGGGAAGATAAGGGCATTCCACATTGCACCCCATTGTAATAACAATATCTACTGGAGGGATTTCATCAAGCAGCTTTGAATGTTGGGTTTTCTCCATATCTATATCATAAAGCTCTTTCATTAGACGCACAGCATCCTGATTAATTTGGGGTTTTATTTCTGTGCCAGCAGAGTAACTTTCAAATATATCTCCTGCAAAATGCTTACCCAGTGCCTCAGCTATTTGGCTTCGACATGAATTATGAACACAAATAAATGCGACCTTAGGTTTAATAATCATTAGCCATACCTACTTTCTTGCTGGAAACCAGTGCCTCGTATTATTCGCTATCTTTACAAGTATCAACATAACAGGCACTTCTGTAAGAACCCCTACAGTGGTAGCAAGTGCAGCCGGGCTTTCTGTACCAAACAAAGCAATCGCAACGGCAACTGCCAGTTCAAAAAAGTTAGAGGCACCAATCATAGCAGCGGGTGCCGCTATATCATGTGGAAGCTTAATAGCTTTGCTTGCAAGATATGCAATGAAAAAGATAAGGAAAGTCTGAATAATCAACGGTATAGCAATTAAAACAATGTGCAGTGGATTGTTCAGAATCACATCTCCCTGGAAAGAAAAAATTATGATTAATGTTAACAATAAACCTATGGTAGTGACATTTCCAAATTTCGGGACAAAACTCTTTTCAAAATAATCAAGTCCACGCTTTTTTATAACATAATTACGGGTAATTGCCCCACCAGCCAGTGGAACGACAACAAACAATACTACGGATAGAATAAGAGTATCCCATGGTATGGTTACACCGCCTACGCCAAGCAGAAATGCAACAATAGGCGTGAAAGCAATTAGGATAATAAGATCATTTGTTGCTACTTGCACTACAGTATATGCTGCGTTTCCTTTTGTCAGATAGCTCCATACAAATACCATAGCTGTGCACGGTGCTGCTCCGAGAAGTATCGCTCCCGCAAGATAGTCTTGTGCCAGTTTTCCCGGAATCAGAGATTTAAATATCACAAAGAAAAACAGCCATGCAATGCCGAACATGGTAAAAGGTTTTATCAGCCAGTTGGTTATCCATGTAACAAATAATCCTTTAGGATTTTTGCCTACATTTTTGATACTGGCGAAATCCACCTTCATCATCATGGGATAAATCATCAGCCATATCAAAATGGCTATGGGAATAGAAACCTGCGCATATTCAAATTGTCCCAGGAAATTAGGAACAGCAGGCAAAAATTTACCTATGAGCACACCGACAATCATACACAGAACTACCCAAAGGGTCAAATACTTTTCAAAAAAGCCTATACCAGCTTTTTGCTCATTACTCACAATCATCATCCTCCATTTCAGCATCCTTCAGCACTTGAACAATCACAACTTGGCTCGCTTCCTGTAAGCCAACCAATAATAACTGCTGCGGCGCATCCCACTCCCGGGTCTACAGTGATGGCGTTTGTGGGACAATTTTTCGCACAGGCGCCGCACTCCATACAAAGGTCTTTATCTACAATCTGTGCTTTTCTTTCGTTTATACTGAATACCCTGTGAGGACAAACTTCGGCGCATCTGCCACAGCCTATGCATTTTTCGGACGCCAGGTTAAGGGTTGCGACATTTTTCAAATATCTATGTTTCATAGCGCGTCCTCCTTATACCTTCAAACTCTGTATCAATACCAGTACAATACCTGCTATAGTTGAAAGAGCAATGAGCGGCACAGCTATTTTCATTTCCTTGATAACACCGGAAAAGGATGTGTATGTTGACGAGCCGGTGAAATTCATTGCCAAAAATGCTGACAATGACGGTAATACAAGCAAATACCCCATGGCAAGAAGTAACTCGGAAACAAGCCAGCCGCTATACCAGATAAATCCCAACGTCCATAACAGCCCCAAGAGCCATCCCTTCCAGGCGAAAGCCCTGCCGGGAATCATGGGAAGAAGCATAGGTGTTATGACAGCTCCCGTTACCACAGCACCCGTATAGGCAATGAAATCCGCAAGCCCAAAAGGACTTGCCGCGAACAGGTTTAGGAGAAACATTACGCCGAAAACCATCAATGAAAACTTTGCAGCAGCCACCAGCTCCACTGGAGTGAGAACCAATCTGTCCCACATCGTAAATTTCACGGTACGCATTTCTTCTGTAGCTTTGAAGCCTGAATCGAGAAATGCCTTTATATCCTTAGCCCTCACAGGTCCGTAAACCACAGAAAATCCGGTTTGTTTAGTCACTTCATGTGCGCTCACACCGGGCGCACCCAACTGCGGCAGCACCAATTTCCTGTGCATTACTATCTCAGACAGCCCAGTTTTCGATATACGGTTCACCAGCTCATCGGTTCCGAATGTACCTTTACCAGCGGCACACCAGACATTGATGCCCTTTGTATCAAGTATCAAAATCCAGCAATCCAGGCCCGACAACTCTTTCCTCAAGACATCAAATGTCAGCTTGTAGTTCGCGCTTACCAGCACAGGTGATGTATGATCAGGCTTACCTATAGCATAAAGCCCCGGACTGATCTTGTAATTCATCCTGCCGATACCCCAGCGCACCTTCCACGCTCCGAGTATGTCTTTGAAGTGAAGATTTGTTGAAATCACAGGCACGCTGCCTTTAGGAGTAAGAATTTCATCCGTTACCCATTTATCATTTTTATCGTACGGCGTAATGGATTCCATGCTGCAACAGCTACTGGCCGAGCAGCAGCAAGTCTTCTCGTTACTCATTTTTATCGCATCCTTTACAACAGTCTGCATCTTCTTTGCAGATGCAATTTTCTTTATCGGAGGTAATATTACAGAGAAATTGCTTTATTCTGCTGACAGTACCTGTGTCCAATGAGTAATACGTCCATTTACCTTGCTCTCTGCCCTTGACCAGCCCGCATTCACACAAGATCTTCATGTGATGAGACAAGGTGGATTGAGACATCTCGAATTTCTCTAAAATCATGCAAGCGCAAAGCTCCCCACAGGAGAGCATATCTACAATCATGGCTCTCTTAGGATCACCCAGCGCCTTGAATACTCTAGCATATTCCAAATAGTCTCCCATATTTGCACCTCAAATCTATAAATATCGATATGACTATTATATGTGCCAAATCGAAGAATGTCAATATGAAAGCAGGAAATCATACAGTAAATCTAATACCCTTATTCTTTCGTACCCAATTACCCAATGAAATGTATATGAATATAAAATAAACTAAGTGTATGATGCCTCCATAGCGTAACATATAAACTGAATGTTCATTACTGTAATCAGAACAATTATAGCAATTATTTATTCCAAGGAATATAAATCACAAATTCCACACCGGAATAGTTTTCAGGCTCTTTCAACTCTAATTGTCCGTCATAACGATCTATAATCTGCTTAATGATATATAGCCCGAGTCCGCTATGCTGTTTTGTGCTTTTAGTTGTATATCCTGCAGTAAAAATATTTTGCCTGACATTTTGAGGGATGGGGCTGCCGTTATTGGATACCTTTAATTCCAAACCTAGCTTATTGCATGCTAGAACTAAGTCTACTCGTGGGGAATCATTCGTTTTTACTGCATCTAAAGCATTATCCAGAAGGTTACCGGTTAATTGAGTAAGATCCTCCGGCGAAAGAGGAAGGGAACCGTCTTGTACTTTTACATGCCAATAGAATTTGATTCCATTGATTTTTGCTTCCTCATGTTTTGTACTTATAATAGCCGCTAATTCAGGAGGTTCAATTTTCAGGAGGCTTCCTATACGACTGACGGTATGATACAGATTTTCGATATATGTTTCTGCCTGGTCGTAATGACAAGCCTTTATATATCCATAAATAGCAGTAAGATGGTTGTAAAAATCATGACGCTCAACCTGCAAACGTAAATGTAAATTGTGTCTCTCTCTGGCATAATGAATTTCTGTTTCCAGTTTTGCATCGCGTTCTATAACTTTTAATAGATATCCGGATACAAATATCGTGGCTAAAACTGAAATCATTAAAACAAGGCTACCAACTTCTATTAGGGTTTTAAGTGTAAAACTGGGATAAACACCTGAATTGTAAGCATGAAAACTAAGATTTAATAAAACAAGCATTAGAGCTTGTACCAGGCATAATGCCAAAAGGCAATTTTGCCTAATGAATTGCTTTGTTGTTCTTTTGTCAGGCTCATTTTTTATTCCCCATTTTTCTAATATTAACGGCAAACGCCATTCATGTTTGCTGATGATATATGCTAATACTGCAAGTAAAACCAAGTGTGGCAAAGTAAAAAGTATTCTTAGCAAAGGATCAGAGATGACTTGTTCAAGATTTAAATTAAAAATCCGAGCCAGAAGAGGAACGGAGATTCCCTCCGCCAATCCCAAAAACACACTTGAAAGTACCATTACAACTGCCGCAGTATGCCAGCGCAGTCGGAAAAAGAGGTTCAAAAATATATTCATGAGTACTATTTGTGATATGGTATGGATACCAAAACGTACTGGCATTGTCCGGATACTGAACGAGAATATCGAAGTCAGCAGGGAAAGGATTATTACTACAAGCGGTGACTCTTTTTTCTTCGTTAATGCCAATACCATATAATATAAAACCAGACTTTCAGGAACAGACACACCTAAAAAGGGGATTAATGGCATAACATCCATCGCAATACCCCCTTAAACATTATAATCTGAATACTTCATAAGCTCAGGCATACGATCACGGCTAAGTAAAACCTTGTCTTCACAATTATTAAACTTAACCTCATAATACGATGAATTGGGAAAAGAGACTATCTTTTCAATCCGATCAGTGTTTATAATAAAAGATTTATGGGAGCGGAAAAACATCTTCCCTAAGTGCTTCTCCAGTTCCTGCAGGGTTTGTCGGGTTTCAAATTTCCCGTTGGTACAGGAAATAAGGGTGTGACGTCCGGACTTTTCTATATAAAAAATCTCATCCAGCTTTATAAAGACTCGTTCATTGCCCAGGTTTATTGAAATTCTGCTAGTCTCCGTATATGAAGAAGTATTACTCTTTTTTGACATCTCCAGCATCTTATTGATGCGCCGAAAAGTAGATTTTACTCTTTCTTCATCAATTGGCTTTAATATGTAATCGGATGCATACAGTTTGAATGCATCGAGAGAGTATTCCTGATGTGCGGTTATAAAGACTATTGCTATATCCGGTTTTATATCTTTCAGCTTTTCAGCTAACTCTATTCCTTTCATATCAGGCAGCTCAATATCTAAAAAAGCTAAATCCGGGTTCTGCTCTATTGTAAGTTTTATGGTATCCTTAGCATTCTCCGCTGTTCCAACAACCAGAGCCCCTTCAAGCTTACTAAGAATCGAGCAGAGTAATAGCATTACTCCATTTTCATCATCAGCCATTACAACTTTAACCTGCAACAAACTCACCACTTCCTTTCAGGATTCCTTGGCAAACTTGCAAACACCTTTCCGGTAAATAATAGTCATAATGGCTCGAAGTCGTTACTAACTATAAGTAATACAGGTTGTATACATAAAGGCTCACTGATGTTATAAAACACCAATGAGCCTAAAGCAGCTTAGTCCCGGCAACCCGGCCATCATAGCGGTAAACCGCTTTAGACCCGAGGCTTTGCGTCCTTGTCTTTCAACAAGTTTGCCTTTATCGATTTTATTTATGTTGATTACACTTACTATTATATACCAAAAGCTATGTTGAAATTTGTCAAAGCTTGCTCAAATGATTGAGAAATCCTTTAATCTTTTATATGGTGTCATGCAATTACTATTTGTGATTTTTGAACTCCTCATACTCCTTTAAAATACCTTCAGGTTTTTCAAACTGCATTCTTCCTGGCTGAGCGTCAAACATATTCTGTATATCAACAAATGCACCCATTGCATTCAATGCAAGTGTAAGTTCCTCGGTAGCTTTTTCTGTGTCCTGATGACTAATCGCTTCCATGGCACTTTTTATAAGATATCTTACATCATCTGCCCATATAGCATATCTTGAAAAGGTAGCAACATTGTTTCCATCGCGCTGGTCAAAGGCTGCTCTCTCCAGCCGGGAATAAATATATTCCTCTGTATTTCCATTATAATGTTTCAATTTACAAAATGCTTCGCTCTTACCAAGAGAAGAATAGAATTCAAGAACAGCGCGTATATTATCTGTTAATTCCATCTGGTATCTCACCTCTCAAATGACAGTTTTAAGCTCTTTTAGCGGTTTATTAATTTTCAATCAATGCTTCATCGTCTATAATACTAAAAAGATGCCGCTTACGCTGGTATCTCCCTTGCGGCAGGGTATAGGATTTTTTCGGATACCTTATATACTTAGCCTTTTCAATGTCTATGCCACTTGTTTTTCGAGTAATATTTAATAACAATATTCTTACTGCACCAGTTTGGGATAACCCGCAGCTAACATAAGCTGGCGTTCATCTTCTGCTAAAGCGTCATAAAAAACATACAATGCAGCACAAGCCCTTGAAATTGCAACATAGTGCAT
>Ga0134096_1003158_pt1 | contig 9771 bp, 8 predicted proteins | sample 7_2taG_FD_94448 | JGI IMG/M metagenome (GOLD analysis project Ga0134096, IMG submission 94448) | Switchgrass degrading microbial communities from high solid loading bioreactors in New Hampshire, USA - 7_21_20_110_A3 metaG | ecosystem: Engineered > Bioreactor > Semi-continuous > Anaerobic >... | reverse complement strand
ATTGCAGTGATGCTGGTGCTTATTTTCATCGGATGGCTCTTTGATCGAATGCTTTTTGCCAATTTGGAAACAGCCATCCGACGGCGCTGGGGTTATGAAAACTAATCTATGCTTGCTGTGTCGGCCTGTCTTTGCTTCATCGCCGATGCAATATTGGAAAATACTCCTTTTCTTGGGGAGTATTTTTTATTTTTGCTTGACAGAGGCAGGGTGATACAATATAGTAATTATGGAAATGATTTTCACAATGTGAAAAAACATGTTCCTTCAAAGCGCAAGCTTATAGATAATTCAGTAGAAAGGCGGTTTTTATTCAATGTCATTAACGGAGCAAGTGATGGAACAAGTGATGAAACGGAATCCGAATGAACCCGAATTCCACCAGGCCGTGAAGGAAGTATTGGAATCTTTGGAGCCTGTCTTGGAAAGACATCCGGAATATGTCAAAGCGGGCATTTTGGAACGGATCGTTGAACCTGAACGGGTGATTATGTTCCGGGTTCCCTGGGTGGATGACAACGGGAAAGTCCAAGTGAACCGCGGTTTCAGGGTGCAATTCAACAGCGCTATCGGGCCGTACAAGGGCGGATTGCGTTTCCATCCTTCCGTTAACTTGGGAATTATCAAATTTTTGGGATTTGAACAAATTTTCAAGAACTCTCTGACCGGCTTGCCTATCGGCGGCGGTAAAGGTGGTAGCGATTTCGACCCCAAGGGCAAGTCCGATGGGGAAATCATGCGGTTCTGTCAAAGCTTTATGACCGAATTATACCGCCATGTCGGAGCGGATGTGGACGTTCCCGCCGGAGATATCGGCGTCGGTGCCCGTGAGATTGGTTATATGTACGGCCAGTACAAACGGATTACCGGTTTATATGAAGGCGTACTTACCGGAAAAGGACTGACCTACGGGGGAAGCCTGGCCCGGACCGAAGCTACCGGCTACGGCCTTTGTTACTTTGTGGACGAAATGATTAAAGCGAAAGGAAAATCCTTCAAAGGTGCCAGAGTCATCAGCTCCGGTTCAGGGAACGTATCGATCTATGCCACGCAAAAGGTTTACCAATTAGGCGGTAAAGTGGTGGCAATGAGCGATTCCAACGGATATATCTATGATCCGGAGGGAGTTAACCTGGATACCATTCGCCGCATCAAAGAAGTTGAACGGAAGCGCATCAGCGAATATGTTAAGTATCATCCCCATGCGACCTATACCGAAGGCTGCAGCGGCATCTGGACGGTTAAATGCGACATCGCCCTTCCCAATGCCACCCAAAATGAAATTAATAAAGAATCTGCCGAGATTTTAGTGAAAAACGGGTGCTGGGCCGTTGGCGAAGGTGCCAATATGCCGTCCACACCGGAAGCTATTGAAGTTTTCCAGAAAAACGGCGTATTGTTCGCACCGGCTAAAGCAGCCAACGCCGGCGGCGTGGCCACGTCCGCTTTGGAGATGACCCAGAACAGCATGCGGTTGTCCTGGACCTTCGAAGAAGTTGATGCCAAACTGAAAGAGATTATGGTCAATATTTATAAGAATGCCAGCGAAGCTGCTAAAGAGTATGGTTATGAAGGCAACCTAGTAGTAGGCGCCAATATTGCCGGATTTAAGAAAGTAGCCAATGCGATGCTGGCCCAAGGAATTGTGTGAGTGTTCAGGAAGAGCCGAGGCATCATGCCGAGGCTCTTTTTTTATTTATAGTTATATCTTGTATCCCGGTGGGATGTTTTTGACTTCGGGCAATGGGGTTATACTAGGGTTATGATTTATATATGGTGTACGCTTATTCTTTGGGTGTTGTTTAAATTATGCGTTCCCTGGCGGGAGTGGCGGAATTATTATCCGGTGTTTTTGTTTTCAGCATTATTGGGAACCGTGTGTGACCTTTGGGGCATCGTTTACGGTCAATGGCTTTACCATGGGCCGACGGTCGGAGGATTGAGTCTCTGGTCGGTTATAGGTATGGCGGCGGCGGAAGGCGGCTTGTTTATCCGGTTATATCCCACGGGACGGGGATGGGGGATGCAGCTGCTTTACCTGTTTGGTTGGGCCGTTGTCAATACGGTCTGTGAATGGGGGTTTGTTCAGGCGGAATGGATCGGTTATTTGCGGTGGAATCCATTGAAGGCATTCATTTTTTATCTTTTCTTCTTTGGAACGGTCGGTTTGCAGGAATACGCTTATAATGGGACGAAAAGACTTCGAAAAGGTTGACAGTTGAGAGATGGAAGTATACATTTAAGATAGAGTCGATTTTTATGTGAGGTAAAGCGATGATTGGGTTTCGAAAAGCCAACAGGTCTGATCTGGAACATGTATTGGATTTGATTGAAAGAGGTTTTTCCGTCCAGCATAACTCGGTCAATTACCAGGAAGGTAAAGCACACCGAGTTTTATTTTCATATTTATATAGTCGGCCGTCTTGGCGCCCGGAGTATCTGTGGTTGGCTGAGGAGGACAACCGCATTATTGCGGCGGTTGGCGTTTTTCCGCACCAATTGTCGTTTGACGGCGTTTGTGTACCGGTCTGGGCCATATCCCCGGTGGTGACCCATCCTGAACACCGGGGAAAACGGGCGGCAGTGGGATGTATGGAGCAGATGTTTTGCGATTTAAAAGCTTCGGGTATTCCTGCTGTTTTTTTGTGGGGTATTCCTGATTATTATCCTAAATTCGGATTTGTACCGGTCTTGGCCCGCTACCAGACCCGGATCACCCGAAAGCAATTGCGGCGGGTTGAGAGGGCCGAAGGCCGTTTCAGGGAAGTCGAGACGGACGATCTGCCGTTTTTGGCCTCGCTTTATACATCGTTTAACCGGAAATATTGGTTGCAACCGTTCCGGACGGAACGTTGGTGGACGGAGCGAAGCGGCGAGTTCGATATTGAAGGCGGAGACGTCAAAGAAGTTCCGTTTCCAAAAAAGGAAAATTTTAAAGTTTGGGAGAACTTTAAAGGGGAAATTAGCGGATATATCTATATTCAGCCGGATAATGCCCGACAACGCATTTATCTGCCGGAATCTATCGCCGTTGATTTAGCTACGGCGGAACAGATGGTCAGTCAGTTGGTTGAAGCATTGCCGGAAGAGATGACTTTGGTCGTCCGGGGAACGCCGGAGCATTACATGAATATGGCAGCTTTCGAACTGGGCGGGACTCATGTGCATCCGGCTCCGTTGGCCGGTATGATCAAAGTGCTGGATTGGGCGTCTTTTTTAACGAAGATGGAGCCGGTATTGGAACAGCGTCTGTCCGGGTTTGGTCCTTTTTCCGAAACACTGGAGTACAGGTTGGATGGTCAAGGGGTCCGTTTCGTGTTAGACAGCGGGAATGTCCGGATCCGGTTGTCCGAATCGGAGATAACTTCCAAGGAGCTCAATGTGAAATTGTCCCGACTGATATTGGGGATTTACAATGATGATGATTGGAAGCATTTGTCCGGTAATGCCGCAGCGTATATCGGGCCGGTGTTGTTTCCGCGGAAATACCCGTTTATTTGGGATGTGAATTATTTGTATTAAATTTACGATATATTGGGACACGGGAGATGGTAGTTTGGATCAATTGGCGTTAACCGGCGCAGTCGTTCTTACTCCTTTTGTGATGATCGAGGATGCTGTGATATTGATTAAAGGAAAACGAATTAAGGCGTTAGGCAGCCGGGATAAAGTTGAAATCCCTCCCGATTACCGGGAACTCTCATTGGACGGGTATTTGATCGCCCCGGGTTTGATCGATCAACATGTCCATGGAGGCGGCGGAGCGGAGGTTATGTCCGGCAGGGCTAATGATTTGAGAGATATGGCCAGATTTCATGCAGTACACGGCGTTACTTCGTTTTTGGCTACCACCATCTCCGGCAGCAACGAACAGTTGATATCAGTGGCCCAGGCTTATCGTGAACTTCAGGAATATGAGTATAAAGGTGCCCGGTGTTTAGGGCTTCATTTGGAAGGGCCTTATTTATCCTATCGGGCATCCGGTATTCATACATCGTATCACTTGCAGAATGCCGACATGGAAGAAATAATGGCATTGAACCGGATCAGCGGCAATGCCGTCAAGATGATGACCATGGCTCCTGAAATACCTGGCGTTCCGGAACTGGCGAAGGTGTTGTCCGAAGAGGGCATTATTTGTTCCATTGGGCACAGTGATGCGAATTATGCCACAGCCCTGAAAGCGGTGGACGATGGTTTCTCCTGTGTCACCCATTGTTTCAATGGCAGCAGGCCGTTTCATCATCGGGAACCGGGAGTGACAGGGGTAGCATTGACCGATGACCGACTCCGTATTGAACTGATTGCGGATGAACATCATCTTCACCCCAACACAGTGATGTTGGCCTGGAAGATGAAAGGGCCGGAGCGGATCATTTTGGTTTCGGATGCCATGGCTCCCACTGGTTTAGCGGAAGGCAATTATGGCACCACCATAGGCGAGCTGAGCCTGGTTGGGGGCAAACTTACCGACAGCATGGGCAGATTGGCCGGTAGCGCCACCACATTGGAAGTGGCCGTCAAGAATTTTTGGGAATATACGGACTGTGAATTGACCGATGCATTTCGGGCTGCCACTTATAATCCGGCGAGACTGTTGGGGATCAACAAGCGTAAAGGCAGTCTGTATCCTGGTAAAGATGCGGACCTCATCGTTTTAACCCCGCAATTGGATGTGGTGATGACGATGGTGGAAGGCGAGATCATCAGCGGAATTATCGCGTTGGATTGAGGTTGTTATGAAAATTTTGGCCATTTCGGATGTTGAGGAAAAGATTCTTTACGAAGAGACGAAAAGAGAGAAAATTGGCGCAGTTGATTTAATCATTTCCTGCGGCGATTTGAAAGCAGACTATTTATCTTACATATCAACTGTTTATGGGGCCCCTCTCTTTTATGTCAGGGGGAATCACGATAAAAACCTTACCGAACAGGTAGCTGTCGGTGAAAACCTTCACGGGCGGATCGTCCGGTATAAATCATTACGTTTGATGGGATTTGAAGGGGGCCCTTATTTTAGCGGAGACGGGATCGAATATACGGAGTCCCAAATGAACTTTCATACTTCATTAGCCATCATCAAAGCCAAGTTTCTCGGAAAACCCGATATCGTCGTCGCCCATAATTCCCCGGCCGGAATTCATGAAGCCGGGGACTATAATCATCGGGGTTTTTCCGGGTTCAACCGCATTATCGAAAAGTTGCAACCACGGTATTTTTTACATGGCCATACCCATTTAAATTACGGGCGTAATTTACCCCGGGTTACACAGGTGAATGCGACGACTGTGATTAATGTATATGGGTATTATGTGATCGAATGTTGAGGTGGAGGTGAGCGGAGATCGTCCGACGTGTAAACCGTTTTTTACACCGATATGAAAAAGAAGGTTTAAAAGAGATCAAATATCGGGGCATTGAGCAGATTCCGGTGAAGCGGATTGTCGGAAGCGTGAACCGATGGCGGAACTTCGACGAACGCTTTCGCACCGGGGATGCGGATCAGATGAAATTAAATTCCATTTTGAAAGCGATGAACGACGGGATTATTTTACCGCCGATTTCTGTTTATAAGGTACGGGATGATTATTATGTGATCGACGGAAATCACCGGGTTACGGCGGCCAAAAAAATGGGTCAGATTGATATTGATGCTGAAGTGTATGAGCTGTTGCCTCCCGGTGATTCGTTGGAACACCGCCTCTGGCGGGAACGATCGCTGTTTGAGATCAAAACCGGAATAAAGGTTGACTTCAGTGAGATTGGTGCTTATGAACGGCTTTATGTTTATTTACGCCTTTATGCCAAACAGACCAATAAAAAGAATGGGACAAATTTAAAAATAAAGGAATTGCATCAACAATGGTTCGAAGAGATTTACCAACCAATTATCCGGATGATCGACGCCGAAGGGTTGGACCAATGTTTTCCAATGCATACCCGGGATGATTTATTTCTTTTTATATTGCACCATCAAATTACCAAATCCCGTTTGCAGGGGCGTTCCGTCGATTTGGCGGAGGCGGTGGCGGCTTTCGGACGATGCCCGGGCCGTTTGGAAAGTAAATTAATGGCGCTTTTTAAAGGATTTGTGTTTAAAAAGAAATGTGACAAATTATGTCCGGGGTGTCTTGATATTTGTCCCGAGGGATTAATTTGCATGAAAGACGGCCGATTGGCCATTGATGAACGGTGCGGGGGATGCGGGAAGTGCACCGAGGCTTGCCCGGAAGCCAATTTGGAGGCCTATGAGTATCAGGCGTTATCTCCCACCCAAGAGAAGGCAAAGTAAATGGAACGGTCGGTTAAGCTGAATTATTTTAACCATATACCTGCAAATCCCGGGAAAAAACTGATTTTGCTGCGGATGGGATATCGCCCCAACACCACGGTGTTGAGCGCAGCGGATCAGAACCGGTTGGAAGAAGGGATCCGGCTTGGTTTTTCATTGTGCCACAATCAGGGGGTTTGGACCCGGTTGGCCATTGTCCGGCGAAACCCGGAATGGATTGAACTGGAAAATGGTTTGGCCGTCCAAAGTGCCAATTTAGCCAAGCTGTTGATTCACAGCGATCAAGCGGTGCTCATGGCGGCGACGGTGGGGTCGGCGATCACGGACCGGATAGCAGCGGAAATTGCCCGGGGCCAAGCGACGCTGGGGGTTATATTGGATGCGGTTGCCTCCGAAGTGGCTGATGCGTGTTTGGACTATATGGTTGCCTTCATCGATAAGATGCTTCGCAAAGAAGGGCGGCATGTGACAAAACACCGGTTTAGTCCGGGATACGGCGATCTCCCGCTGGAATATCAGAAAGGCTTTTTCTCGCTGTTGCAATTGGAGAAACTTGGGTTGGAGATCACCGAGCGTTGTCTGTTAGTGCCTGAAAAATCAGTAATCGCAATTTGCGGCATTGAAAGGACCGAATGAGATGACGAGGGAAGAATTTAAGGCTTTATGCAATAAAAGAGTAGTGCTTTTAGATGGCGCTACCGGTACGGAGCTGCAGAAGAGAGGGATGCCGGTCGGCATATGCCCGGAAAAATGGGTAGTGGACCATCCTGAAGCGTTGACGGACATTCAATCCCAATACCAAAACGCCGGTTCGGATATTATCTATACGTGTACTTTTGGCGGTAATCGGCAGAAATTGTCCGAGTTTGGGCTGAGCGGGGAAGTGCAAGAACTCAATTGCCAACTGGCCCGTATTTCACGGCAGGCTGTCGGTGATAAGGCGTTGCTTGCCGGGGATATTTCCTCAACCGGCTTGTTGGTGGAACCCTTTGGGTCGTTACCCTTTGAGGAAGCGATAGCCATCTATAAAGAACAGGTTGCCGGCCTGCTTCGGGGCGGTGTTGATCTGTTCGTCATCGAGACCATGATCGACATCCAGGAAGCCCGGGCGGCTTTGATTGCGGTGAAAGAAAGCTGTGATCTCCCGGTTATGGTGACCATGACTTTCGATGGAGACGGCCGTACTTTGACCGGCACGGATCCGGTAACGGCCTTAATCACCCTTCAGAGCCTGGGTGCCGACGCCGTTGGATGTAATTGTTCCACCGGCCCCGATTTGATGGCTGATTTTATCGCCAGGATGAAGCCTTATGCTAAGATTCCGTTGATTGCGAAACCCAATGCCGGACTGCCCAGGTTGGTGGATGGGCGGACGGTTTTTGACATGGACTCCGAAACGTTCGGAGGTTTTGCAAAGCGTTTGATTGAAGCAGGGGCCGATCTAATCGGCGGTTGTTGCGGGACGGCTCCGGATTATATCAAAGCAATGAAGGCGCATGCCTTCGAAATTGAGCGAAAGCCCCACGAACCCTCTCTGTACAGCGCTGTGACATCGGTACGAAAGACGGTGTTCGTCGGATCGGAGTTTCCCGTAACGGTAGTCGGCGAAAGGATCAATCCTACCGGCAAAAAGGTGTTGCAGTCAGAGTTGGCGGAAGGCAAATTGGGCGAGGTAAGACGTCTGGCTTTGGAACAGATTGAGGCCGGTGCCTCCGTTTTAGATGTTAATGTGGGTATGGGCGGCATCGATGAACGGGCGATAATGGTGAAGGCCGTATCCGTCCTGTCGGCTCAGGTGGAGGCTCCCTTGTGCATTGATTCCGCTTCGCCGGAAGTGATCGAGGCGGCCCTTCGGATCTATCCCGGCCGGGCATTGATCAATTCGATTTCGGCCGAGACGGCAAAGATGATGAAGTTATTGCCTATCGCCGCCAAATACGGAGCCATGTTTATTTTGCTGCCCTTAAGCGATAATGGGATTCCGGCTACGGCTGAGGAGAGGATCCCTTTGATTCGCCGGGTGATTGATGAAGCGGAGCGTTTGGGATTCACTCATCAGGATATCGTCATTGACGGATTGGTAATGACGGTCTCCGCTGAACAAAAAGCGGCAATGGAAACATTACAGGTGGTCGAATGGGCCGGCCGTCACGGTTTTAACTCGATTCTTGGCTTGTCCAATGTGTCCTTTGGTCTTCCGGAACGGGTTTGGGTGAACGGAGCCTTTTTAGCCATGGCGGTTGCCAAAGGATTGACTTTAGCGATTGCCAATCCTTCAACGGAAGTTTTAATGAACATAAAGCTGGCCTCCGATGTTTTAACCGGTCGCGACCAGAACAGTAATCAATATATTCGCTATTTTTCATCGAAAAAGAATCCTGAGGTTGATAAAGAAACCAGTCCTTCGGGGAAGGGGATAAACCACCAGATTTATCAGGCTGTGGTAACCGGCCAAACGGAGAAAATCGCCGATTTGCTCGGGAAGGCTCTGGCGAAAGGATTTATGCCGCAATCCATCATGAATGAGCAGCTCATTCCGGCTATTAATTATGTGGGAGAATTATTTGAACAAAAGCACTACTTTCTGCCGCAGCTGATTCAGAGTGCGGAGACGATGAAAGCAGCTTTTGAATATCTGGAACCCCATTTACAAAAAGATGCGGCAAATGACGGCGCGGCTCCGGCCATTGTATTGGCGACGGTGAAAGGCGACATCCACGATATCGGTAAAAATATTGTCGGTCTGATGTTGAGAAATCATGGATTCACAGTGTATGACCTGGGAAAGGACGTGGATGCTGAAGTCATAGTGGAAACCGCCATTGAAACAGGAGCGGCTTTGATCGGGTTATCGGCATTGATGACCACAACCATGATCGAGATGAAAAAGGTCATTGAACTGGCTCGGGAAAAAGGCTTGAAATGTAAGTTCCTGATTGGTGGGGCTGCAGTGGACCAAGCATTTGCGGACACCATCGGGGCGGATGCGTATGCCCCGGATGCCCATCTTGCCGTAAAATTGGCGAAACAGTTATCAGGGATAAAATAAAATAATCTAATAATTTTTATATTTAATTTTTATAAACAAAAATATCTATTGACATCTTTTTTTATCTATGTTAACCTATAAAAGCTGTTGTGAACGCAGTCAAGAAAAATTATAATTCAACATGAAATACCAATTGACAAACCAACAGCTTGATTGATATAATATTAAATGCGCCGCTGGACAACGCGGTGCAAAAATTTGAACCTTGAAAACTGAACAGTAATGAAGACTGGTAAGTCTTTAGAAGGTTTTGTAAGGGACAGATACATTGTTTCGAGCGGAACCAAACAACACGAAACCTGTCAAAGGCACTTAGCAGAGAAGTTGAGTGCGGTTGAAGAAGAGAAGAGCTAAATCAAAAGCTCTGTAAAATGGGATGAATCATCGTCGTAAGGCGATGAGGAATAAAAGATTTTATGGAGAGTTTGAT
>Ga0134096_1003156_pt1 | contig 9782 bp, 9 predicted proteins | sample 7_2taG_FD_94448 | JGI IMG/M metagenome (GOLD analysis project Ga0134096, IMG submission 94448) | Switchgrass degrading microbial communities from high solid loading bioreactors in New Hampshire, USA - 7_21_20_110_A3 metaG | ecosystem: Engineered > Bioreactor > Semi-continuous > Anaerobic >... | reverse complement strand
CCAACATCCTTATTGCGACTAAAAAAGCAATGGAAATAGCTATCAGGTCTTTAAATCCCCAACCGGAGCTCCTCCTCATAGATGCGGTAAGGCTTGAGGAAGTTGATATCCGGCAGATTCCCATCATCAAGGGTGACAGCCTCAGCATATCCATAGCTGCGGCCTCAATAATAGCGAAGGTTACGAGGGACAGGCTGCTTGAAGAGATGGACAGCCTTTATCCCCAGTATGGTTTTAAAAAGCATAAGGGGTATGGAACCAAGGAACACATAAACGCTATAAAGAAATACGGAATTTGTCCGATACATAGAGTAAGCTTTACTAAAAATTTTACCTGTTAGACAAACCTATGTATTTAGGGGGGAAAGGCCATGAGAATAGACAGTCTCCTTCAAACGGGCTTGCCGGCAAGCGCCGTTAATATTTCGGCTGTCTTAAGAACTCTCGATATAGGGGATGTCATAAAAGCCCGGGTGCTGGAGATCAAAGCAAATGAGCTTATTCTACAGCTTCTTGACGGCACGATGTTTAAAGCTGCCGCTATGGCTGATACGGGCGTTACTAAAGGTCAGCTCATCACCTTAATGGTAAACGGCAAAAATGAAAATCAGGTGTTTGCAGAGATTGTAAGGAATGCTGCAAATACGCCGTCACAGGAACAAGAGATTTTTAAAGAATTGCTGTCATTAGGCCTCACACCCGACGAAGACAAGGCAGAGATTTTGAAGCACCTCAAATTGAATAACCTTCCGGTAAACAAGGAAATTATAAACTTAGCAGCCGACGCTGCATCAAAGTTTAAAATTGGCCCTGAAAAAGCGGTTTTTTTTATCGCCAACGACATCGAACCTACGGAGGAGAATATACGTTCACTTGCTCAGCTGGCGGAAGGCAAATTAAAAATCGGGGCAAAGCTTGAGGAGCTTATCAAAATGTTGGACGATACCGCTGTCCTTGACAATACGGTTGATGAGAGTAAGGCCGCCGTCAACGCCTTCAAAAAGGAGCTTGAAAGCCTGTTTATAAGAGTAAATTCGGAGAAAGCCGAATCCGGGCTGGATGCCGGAAGGGCTGTCAAAGGGCTTTATGGAGAGGTTCCTGCCAGGCTTTTAAGCAAGGATATTTTAAACGAAGATATTTTAAGCAAATATGTTTTAAGCAGGGAGCTTTTAAGCAGGGATATTTTAAGCCGGTTGGCTGATATAGCATTAAAATTCAAAGGAGATCCTGAAAAAGCAGTCTTTTTCCTGGCTAAAGACATCCAGCTTCCGGAGAAAGATATAGGCTTCCTTATTCAGCCGGCGGCAGAAGAATCAAAAATCGCGGCAAGGCTTGAGGAACTTGTCAAAATGTTGGACAATACCGCTATGGTTGACGACAAGGAGGCCGATGAAAATAAAGCCGCCGCCGTCGATGCCTTTAAAAAGGAGCTTCAAAACCTGCTTACAAAAGTGAACCAGGAAAAGTTTGAATCAGGGGAGAAGGCCAAAAGTCTTTATGAAAATCTTCTTGCCAGGCTTCGGGATATCAAGGAAGCCCTCAGCAGCTCCAATCCATCCAATGTTAGGGAAATTATAAGCAGGGCAGAGGACCTGGAAAACAGCGTAAAATTTTTGAACAGCATAAACAGCCATAGTACATATGTGCAAATCCCTCTTATTATAAACGATAAAACCACCACAGGAGAATTGTACATATTAAAAAGAGGACCCAGAAGAAAAAAAATCGACCCTGAGAGGGTTTCGCTGCTCATATCCCTCAATACTCACAGCCTTGGCCTTGTGGAGTCTTTAATAAATATAAATAAAAGGAATATAAATTTAAACATCAGGGCGGAGAGCGAAAGGATCATAGATTTCATTAAGGACAATTATGTGCATCTTTATAACAGCCTGAGTGATAAGGGATACAAGCTTGTTGATGTGCGATACAGCCTTATAGATAAAGGCATTAATATATTGAATGCAGTTGAAAGCCTTGAGAGGGAGTTCAGCATACGCGGAAATTCAATCGACTACAGGGTTTAGGCAGGTGCATGCAGGCATTATGAGCAAACCGGAGAATAAACATAGACAAAAAAAGATAAAGGAAGCCGCCGCCCTTAAATATTCTCCTGAAAAGGACGGAGCTCCCAGGATTGTCGCCCTCGGAAAGGGAGAAATTGCGGAAAAAATATTGGAGGCGGCATGGGAGAATGATGTGACCATTTATGAGGATGCGCAGCTTGCCCATACCCTCAATAAATTGAGAATAGGCGACGAAATTCCGCCTGAATTATATGAGGTGGTCGCAGAAATTCTTGTTTTTGTGAGCAGGCTGGATAAGAGTTTTGGTGAGAAATATGGTCCTGAAAAGTAACGGCAAGAGAAGCTTCGGTAAGGCGGGAGAGCAAATTGCGGCTGATTTTTTGAGAAAAAAGGGTTATAAAATAATCGAACAGAACTTCAGGTTCGGCAAATTGGGCGAAATAGACATTATTTCCTTGGAAAATGAATACATTTGTTTTATAGAAGTTAAAACCCGGACCGGCACCGCCTTCGGGCTGCCCTGCGAGTCGGTGAACAAGCGGAAGCAGAGGAATATTATAAAGCTTGCCCAGATATATTTGAAGGAAAACAATCTGACGGAAAAGAACGTAAGGTTTGATGTGGTAGAGGTGATTGCCGAAACAATAAAGGGCAGCATTTCGGTTAAAGATATCAACCTCATCAGGAATGCATTTTAATCAGGGTGGAGGGATTAAGGGTGATAATAGCTGACGCCCACTGTGATACGATAACAAAAATAATGGAATGCAACTCAAATTTATATAAGAACAATTGCCATGTTGACCTGGAGAGAATGGTGGGAAAAAATAAGCATGTGCAGTTTTTTGCTGCGTTTATCGACCCTGAATATTGCCAGGCATATGCGATGAAAAGGGCGGTTCAAATTATCGACAAGTTTTATCAGCAGGTTGATTTATATAGGGACAGCGTTGCCCTGTGCTGCAATTATTATGACATCCAGTCCGCCCTGGACAGCGGTAAAGTCGCAGCTGTGCTTTCCATCGAAGGCGGCGAAGCCTTTCAGGGAGATCTTGCAGCTTTAAGAGTTTTTTACAGGCTGGGTGTGAGAAGCGTATGCCTTACCTGGAATCACCGCAACGAAATTGCCGACGGCGTTAAGGATGGGTCATCCGGCGGAGGATTGACGCCCTTCGGAAGGGCGGTTGTCAAAGAGATGAACGCCCTCGGCATGCTTATCGACTTGTCCCATATTGCGGAGAAAGGTTTCTGGGATGTCATGGAGCTGACGGCTTCCCCGGTAATAGTTTCCCATTCCAACGCCAAAAAGGTGTGCAACCATCCGAGAAACCTTACAGATGAACAAATTCTCGCGGTTAAGCGAAACGGAGGAGTAATCGGGATAAACCTGTATCCCTACTTCCTTAACGGCACCGAAAAGGCATCTCTTAAAGATGTGATCAAACATATTGAGCACATATCAGGTCTTATCGGCTGCGACAACCTCGGTTTGGGTGCTGACTTTGACGGAATAGAATGCACTCCTGCCGACATCAGGGGCGTGGAGGATATAGACTTGATTTTTGATGAGCTGCTCAGGCTGAATTATTCCGAAGAATGTGTCGAAAAAATCGCCGGCCTTAATTTTCTGAGGGTAATCGGTGAGGTTTTATAATGAAAATAGAGCCCATGATGATTTACGCTACAGCTGATACCCATCCCTGCATACCTACAGACAATCTCTCGACTGCCCGCAAGCATTACGGAACGTGCACCAACCTTTGCTCGACTATCAAGGATACCTTGGAAACCTGCCGCAATCGTTAGACTGCAGCAGACCTCCAGTAAGAAAACCTGCATGCTCAGGGACTTATCAAATTAAGGCGGTAGGCATACGACTCAAGTAATTAAACCTGGACAGGGACTACCGGCGCTTAAATTTAAATAAGGCTTAAGCAGGCAGGAATCATACCTGCGGAACCCTTGATAATCTTAACTCGAATATTATACATCCCTTCCGACCATATTGCAGTGTTTTGCACTGCAATACAGCCCAAGGGGACATATAATACTCTGCCCTCCGGCTAATACCGAGCCTTAGTTTTTTACATTCGACGAGACCCGGCATTAACCTTTGGCCGACCGTTACAAAGCCCATTAGGACCTTGTAATGATCTTGGCTCAACCATCATGAACCCTACGCTATTTATTATGGACGGTTATTTTGTTTTAATGTGTGTTAATTTGTATCAGAACTAGCAATAAAAAACGGTAAGAATCATTTTTTCCTTGAAATCATATGCTTTTGCGGCCTTATTGTAAGCTCTGATATTACCGTGCCTTCCGGCTGCTTCAAAATATTTTCTACCGCTTGGGCAACACTTTCCGGCATGATGTAGCTTTGAGCATCATCACCGTACATAAAATCAAGGTCATCGTAGAAAGGGGTTTTTGTGATGTCGGGGTGTATGGTGACCACTTTTACGCCTGACTTTCGCACTTCATCAAAAAGGCTGGTAGCGAAATGGGACAGCCCGGCTTTTGTGGCAGCGTAGGCGCAGCCGTGGGTGCTTGATTTCTTGGCGGTTATGGACGAAATATTGATGATAAACCCCGCCGATTTTTTTATTTCTCTCAGCAACAGGTTGGTGAGGATGAGCGGGGCCTGAAGGTTGGTTGCCACCATCTGCTCGATATGCTGGACCTTCAGTTGCTCATGGGGCCCGAAAAAGCCTACCCCGGCGTTGTTGACGAGGATGTATATATCGTCTTCCTTGTCCTTTATATCTTTGACGACCCTGCAGAGTTCCCCCGTATTTCTTACATCGCACTGGATTTTGACGAAATTAGCATCATCAAAAGCGGTTTTGGAAAAGTCCCTTGCTATCCCATAAACCTTGTAGCCCATTTCAACAAGTTTTTTTGAAACCTCCAGGCCTATTCCGGAGGAAGCACCTGTTACAATTGCAGCTCTCATAAGTATATCCTTTCCCTGTTTATATATTTGTTTACGCAGCTATATACATGCGTTACCAATTCCTTCTCGGCCTCTTCGGCATATCCCGCTATGCCGTTGCGGCACTCAAAAGGATAATATATAAGGTCAGAGTCGTACCTTGACTTCCTGATCCTCTTTAAATAATCAGCGGACATCCTGAAAGGGCCTATTCCTACATCATAAATCTTGTCGGGAGGAAGGGACAGAAAGACTTCATCCACCAGCTCCTCATAGATTTTTTTCCAGCCTTCCGCTTTGATTACGGGATCGAAACAAAGCCTTACCTTCCAACCGTCTGCAATGGCCTGCTTAATTGAGGACAGCCTTGAGCTTAAAGCCGGTGTCTGTTTTTCGTATTTTTCAACTATCACATCCGGAGACAGGGTCCATGCCAGTATAACGTTGCTGACGCTTGACATACCGGCTATAGAAGAATAGCCGGCGCTTTTTGTCCTTATCTCAATTAAAAGGTCGGGGTTGCCTGCAGCAAACTCAATCCACATGGCTGTAAAAGGGATTACGTTTTCAAAGGCCAGCAGGTCGGTATCATAGGAAACGGCAAGATATAGCGGCTGGGAATTAAGCTGCTTTAAGACGGCGGCAAAAAAGTCTTCTATATTGACAAAGGCGACCAGGTTTGCCGAAGGATACATGCCCTGCAGGTAGCAGTAGTCACAGTTATAGACGCAGTTAAGCAGGGAGGAAGTGTAATAGAAATTGGGATTTCCGAAGTTCTGGCAAAGCTCCGGACCTTTATATATAAAGTTATCCTTTTTTACCGCCAGGATGAGATTCTGGGCCCTCTTTTGAAGCTGGAAGTCCTGGTTTGGGCGGCAGAACACATCTTTATAATGGCCTATCTCAACCTTTACGGCATTTTTGAATCTGTACAGGGCCTTTTGCGCAAGAGGGTATGAAAGAGCATTTTCCTCTATATAGATATGTGAAAACTTGTCAGCCAACAAGGAGTTTCCTGATTCTCTCAAAAACACCCTTCCCTTCAAACTTTGATTTCACCCGGATTTCCAAAAAGGGCACCAGGCAGTCGAGGTCTTTGCCATATCTTATTTTATACTGCCGGGCCAAATTTTTAAACTGGTGTTTCAGGGAGACCGACAACTTGAGGTTCTCACTTATGGAATCCAGCAGCTTGCAGTCTTCCGACGTCATTATATCGCTCTGGCTGGCATTTAATACTTTAGTTGATTTAATAATAAAATCTTCGAAGCGAAAGACACTTTTTTGAATTAATTCACTGACAAACCCAGGCTCCAGCCTTGTCTTATCGAGATGGTCCGAAACAATTTTAAAACAGCAGATCCTGCTTGGGGCTAAAAAAGCGGCCGCGGCCTCCGCAAAACCTGCTGCTTCCATGTCCACAAAATCAATTCCCTTATCGGTCAGATTATCGGCTGTCACAGGTCGGGAGAAGGATTCAAGGGTGCCTTCGTCAAAGTCGTGCTTGACGAGCATGTCGGGATAATAAGCCCGTCCTGTGGCGCTGTTGATTATTTTATTGGGGAGCACGGGGGTCCCGATTTCCATATCTTTGGATACCGCTCCGCAAATCCCGACGTTGAAGACGGATATATCCTTTTTATCCTGATTGACGGCAAGCAAATAAGCAACTGCGACAGCGCTCTTCAACATGCCTGTGCCGCTGACTATGAGGCTCATATCGTCACCGGAATACACATCAAATTTTGTTATTCCGGTATCCTTTTTCAGATTAAAATGTTTGACCAGTGGTTTGGCTTCACAGTGAAGCGCAGTTGCTATCAATATCATAAAAGCCTCCGACACATTTAATAGCTATAATTTTACCAGAAGCTTTGCACAAATTCAAACAGATGTATAGGGCCGATGTTTGAGAATATTATTAACAGGCAGGGACTGCTTTCAAAGCTGATGCATAGGGTTAAAAAGCTGTAAATTAAGACTTTAAGGGCAAATCAAATTCGTAGAATGGGATTATACAGCTCATATTGAAACAGATAAAATGTAAACTTGCAATATACACCTTTATAGCTTTAAAATTAAAAAAAATTTTGCATATTTTATATCATTAACTTGCAAATCTCGATTTTATATATTAAAATAATTAAAGACGTGTGAGGGTAATAGATTTTGGAGTCATGTAAACAGCTTAAACGTGATGAGTTTGCGATATAAAATAGGGGGATTTTGTTATGTCAGATTTTAAGGTCATGAGCGCGTCGGAGCTTCGAAGCCTTATAGGAGAACTGCAGAAAAGATATGATGATTTCAAGGCTCAAAAGCTTAATTTAGATATGTCCAGGGGGAAGCCCTGTCCTCAACAGTTAGACCTTTCGATGGGTATGCTTGATTGCATAAGGAGTGATACGGATTACAAGGCCGCCGACGGCACCGACTGCCGCAACTACGGTGGCGTAGACGGTTTGCCCGAAGCGAAGGAGCTCTTTGCCGCCATGCTTGGAGTAAGCCCGAAAGAAATTATCATCGGAGGAAACTCAAGCCTCAACATGATGTATGACACGGTGGCAAGAGCGATGATTTTTGGCGTCCTTGGGAGTGAAGTCCCGTGGGGCAGATTGCCTTCTGTTAAATTTTTGTGTCCAAGCCCGGGATACGACCGCCATTTTGCAATATGCGAGCATTTTAATATCGAGATGATAACCGTCGATATGAAAGATGACGGTCCTGATATGGATGCCGTTGAAGAACTTGTAAGCAGTGACGAAACAATAAAAGGCATATGGTGCGTTCCCCAATACAGCAACCCTGACGGTATCACCTATTCGGACCAGGTGGTGGACAGGTTTGCAAAATTGCAGCCTAAAGCAAATGATTTTCGCATTTTTTGGGATAATGCCTATGCGGTACATCACCTGTCGGAAGACCATGACAAGTTGAAAAATATACTTACGGCGTGCAAAGAAGCAGGCAATCCTGACCGGGTATTTATTTTCAGTTCCACATCAAAAATAACCTTCCCCGGAGCCGGGATTGCTATGATGGCTGCAAGTGAAGACAACATAAATTTTATTAAGAAACAGCTTTCAAGGCAGACGATAGGTCCTGATAAGCTGAATCAACTGCGCCATGTGCGTTTCCTTAAAAGCGTGGAAGGCATTGAAAATCAGATGAGGAAACATGCTGCCATACTGAAACCGAAATTCGATATGGTGCTTAATATCCTTGATGCCGAACTGGGAGGAAAGAACATCGCCTGGTGGAGTAAGCCCAAGGGCGGGTACTTCATCAGCCTCAACACCCTTCCCGGCTGTGCCAAAGCGGTAGTCTCGATGGCTGCTGAGGCAGGAGTTACTTTTACAAAGGCGGGAGCCACATTCCCTTACGGAAAAGACCCGCTGGACCGCAATATCCGCATTGCGCCCACGTACCCGCCGCTGTCGGAACTCAAAAAGGCTATAGAGATTTTAGGCATCTGTGTTCAGCTTGTAAGCGCTCGAAAAATGCTTGAATAAATTTAACTTTTTGCTTGATTAGTTGGATTTCAAATTATATAATCGTTTTGGGTTGTTTAGCGTAAGCTGTCAATCTCATATTCATAAATATCTGCGGGGTTGCAAAATCCCGCAATTTTTTTGATATATAGATAATTATGCAAAAAATATGTATAATAATGTTGCTAAAAAGAAATTAAGGAGTTGATATAACTTGAGAAATATATATGAAAGCCCTTTTAATACGAGATATGCAAGCAAGGAAATGCAGGAGCTGTTTTCGCCGGATACCAAGTTTAAGACCTGGAGAAAATTATGGATAGCCCTTGCGGAAGCAGAGAAGGAACTGGGGCTTAATATAACCGATGAACAGATAGAGGAACTGAAAAAATATAAAGATGAAATAAATTATGAAGTGGCTGAAAAAAAAGAGAGGGAAGTACGTCATGACGTCATGGCGCATGTACATGCTTATGGCGAGCAGTGTCCTACCGCAAAGGGGATAATACACCTCGGGGCTACATCCTGCTATGTAGGCGACAACACTGACATTATCATAATGGCAGAAGCCTTAAAGCTGATTAAAAGGAAGCTGGTCACGGTCATAAAGAGGCTTTCGGAATTTGCTTTGAAATATAAAGATATGCCCACCCTTGGTTTTACCCACTTCCAGCCTGCCCAGCTCGTGACAGTCGGGAAAAGGGCCTGCCTCTGGATACAGTACCTGCTGATAGATTACGAGGACCTCGAGTATGTGCTTTCGAACATCAAACTCCTGGGGAGCAAAGGTACAACCGGTACCCAGGCCAGCTTCCTCAGCCTGTTTGACGGGGATCACGAAAAAGTCAAGAAGCTGGATAGGCTGATAGCCCAGAAAATGGGATTTGACAGCGTATATCCGGTTTCAGGCCAAACCTATACAAGGAAGCTGGATAGCAGGGTGCTGAACGTTTTGAGCGGTATTGCCCAAAGCGCATACAAATTCAGCAACGATATAAGGCTGCTGCAGAGCATGAAAGAAGTAGAAGAGCCCTTTGAAGAGAAGCAGATAGGTTCTTCAGCCATGGCCTATAAGCGCAATCCCATGAGATGCGAAAGAATTTCAGGGCTGGCGAGATATGTTATCATAAATGCGCTGAACCCGGCCATAACAGCTTCAACCCAGTGGTTTGAAAGGACCCTTGACGATTCTGCCAACAGGCGTATCAGCATTCCTGAAGCCTTCCTGGCAGTTGACGCCATATTGAATATTTATATCAACGTAGCCGGGGGCCTGGTGGTTTATCCAAAGGTCATTGAAAAGCACGTCCTCGAAGAACTTCCCTTTAT
>Ga0134096_1003136_pt1 | contig 9843 bp, 8 predicted proteins | sample 7_2taG_FD_94448 | JGI IMG/M metagenome (GOLD analysis project Ga0134096, IMG submission 94448) | Switchgrass degrading microbial communities from high solid loading bioreactors in New Hampshire, USA - 7_21_20_110_A3 metaG | ecosystem: Engineered > Bioreactor > Semi-continuous > Anaerobic >... | reverse complement strand
TTCCTGGTCGCTCGGCTCGACCAGCACGCGGCGGTTCTCTTCCAGCCCCATGATGATCGTCGGCGTGATGCGCATACCGCTGTTGTATTGCACCACAAACCGCTCCGCCTCGGGGTCCTCGTTGATGTTGAAGAAGTCATACGTCACGCCGCGATGATCGAGAAGCTCCAGCGCGCGCTGCGTGTCCTCACAGTCGGGACGTCCATAGACCAGACATGGCTTTGCCACGATGCACTACTCCTTGTTGCTTGCTGACGGACGGTCCTATCGACATTATAAGCCGCGCCGCCAGGCGTCACAAGGACTTACGGCGGAGTCGCCCGCTCATCCCCACGCGTCGAGCAGCGCGAAAAGCCGTTCCGCCAGCGTGTCCGGCGGCTCTACACCGAGCGTCTGCGCCACGGCCCGCGCCTCGGAGAAGAAGCACTCCGTCGCCGCTCGCAGCGCGCCCATAACCGCCTCAGGCGTCGCGCTGCCGGGGAGCGACCGTTCCAGCGCAGCGCGAAACTCGGCGGGAAGCTCGTCCGCATAGCGCGCCCGCTTGACGTTCAATTCGTGCCGCAGCCCGGCCATCGCGATCGCCATCTGCCGCACCGTGTCGAGATCGTGCAGCGCCCGCCAGATCGTTCCGCGCCGCGCGGCGACCGCCACATGCAGCACGTAATGCCAGATGCTGCCGACTGCTTTGTCGTACTCCGCGCGCACGTCCGGCCCCTGATGCGCCGCCCACGTCCGCTGCTGGATGTCCTCGATTTGCCCGGAGCGGTCGAAGGCCACGCGCCAGCGCCATTTTCCCGCCGCAAGGTTGCCCAGGTGGACAAACCCGATATCCAGCTCAAGGTAGTTTTCGAGCAAGTAGCCGCGCAGAAAGCTGTCCGGTGCGTAGTCCACGCCGAACCGCCCCCACACGTCGAACATCTCCCCGATGCGGGCCGTCCAGTCCGCCACCACCGGCGCGACGTCGTCTGCCGCGTGCATCACCACGTCGAGGTCGATGTCCGAATACGCGTCGCCAAAGCCGACCGAGCCGGAGCCGACGACGATCACGCCTGCGATCCGATCGTCCGTCTCGAACGCCGCCAGCAAGCGATCCAGAGTGGCCTGTCGCTGCTCCGGCGTGAAGTATTGCGCCCCGCCCGCGCTAGACGTACTCATAGAAGCCGCGCCCGGTCTTGCGCCCCAGGTGCCCCGCCGCGACCATCTTCCGCAGCAGCGGGCACGGGCGATATTTCGGATCGCCGAGGCCCTGGTGCAACACTTCGAGCGTGTGCAACACCACGTCCAGCCCGATGAAATCGGCCAGCGTCAGCGGCCCCATCGGGTGATTCATGCCGAGCTTCATCACCGCGTCGATCGCTTCCGCCGTGCCGACGCCTTCCATCAGCGCGAACATCGCCTCGTTCAGCATTGGCATCAGGATGCGGTTGGCGATAAAGCCGGGGTAGTCCGCCGCCTCGATCGGCGTTTTGCCGAGCCGCTCGCCGAACGCCATCATCGCGTCGAGCGTTTCCTGGCTGGTCGCCAGCCCGCGAATGACCTCGATCAACTGCATCAGGGGGACCGGGTTCATAAAGTGCAGGCCGATCACCTTGTCCGGGCGACGGGTCGCCGCCGCGATCTCGGTGATCGAGATCGACGACGTGTTGCTGGCGAGAATCGCGTCCGGCGACGTGATCTCGTCCAGCCGCCGGAAGACCGTCCGCTTGACGTCCAGCAACTCGCTCACCGCCTCGATCACAAGCTGCGCGTCCCGCAGATCGTCCAGGTCGAGGCCCGTTTCGATCTGGCTGAGCGCCGCGTCGCGCTGCTCGTCGGTCAGCTTGCCTTTGCTGTGCAGCTTCTCCACGCTGCCGCGAATCGACGCCAGCGCCCGATCCAGCGCCCCCGGCTCGACGTCCACCAGTCGCACGCGATAGCCGCTCGCCGCGCACACCTGCGCGATCCCGCTGCCCATCGTGCCCGCGCCCACCACGCCGATCACCTGAATTGCGTTCACGTCCACGGCCTGCCCCCTTGTAGCGAATAGCGGTTAGCAGTTAGCGATTAGCGGTTAGCTTCTTGTTGTTTCAAACGGTGTATTGTCTTTTCCAGGCGCGCCGATGTTGCGCACGTCAGAAGATTTATCAACGGGCGGAGCAAGCTCCGCCCCTACACGTCGCGCAAAAGCTTTTTGATACGTTAGCTGTTTTTCGCCGTCCCTAGCTGCTCCTGGCTGCCTTTCGCTGCCCTCAGCGGACTATCTTCGCCATTTCCTCGATCAGCGGATTACCCCGGTAGACGCCGTGATACTGCTCCGGCAGCAGCGCCGCCAGTGCGCACATAATCCGCTCGGTGTACTCGGCCAGTTGCGGCCCTTTGGCACGCCCTTCCGGCAGGCAGTACGGCTTGCCGATCCGCAGGTACACCTTCGGCCACGGGCGCTTGAGCACCTTCTCGGTGCCCCACACCACCGCCGGGACAATCGGCACGTTCGCCCGCGTCGCCAGGAAGGCCGCCCCGTCGCGCCCCTGGATCAACCCGCCGGTCTTGCTGCGCGTGCCTTCCGGCGCGATCGCCAGCGCGGCGCCGTGCTCCAACACCATCAACGCCTTCCGCAAGGCGTCGCGGTCCGCCGAAAACTGCTTGACCCAGATCAGCGCATTGATCGTGAACAGCGGCTCCATCCATGTGCCGCGATACTTCTCCGCCGCCATACCGATCACGCCTTTCGGCAAGTACGGCGTCATCGCGGCAACGTCAAAATAACTCAGGTGATTGGCCGTGATCAGCATCGGCGGCTCGGGCAGGTTTTCCGTACCCTGCACGTCGATCCGCATCAGCAGGCGGATTACAACAGACATCAGCGGGCGCGCCCACCGGCTTTGCTCGGTCGCAGGCCAGTCGGCGGGACGCTCGGATACAGCAGGCATAGGTACTCCTCTCGTGTGTGGCTTGCGGTCAGCATACCGCAGCCGTTCCGCGCTTGGCAAATTGGCAGCCCGGCGCTGATGCGCCTCTTATGGGCGGCGCGCGGGCGGAACGTTATGCTCTGGGTGTGAGCCGTTCGCCTCAAAAGGATGTGCTGATGGAAACACCCTGCCCCGACCCTTCCCCGCGCGTCGCCGTGCCGCGCGATTACTGGCCCACCGACGAGTGGCGCATCGCTTCGCCCGCCGATCACGGCATCGACCCGGCCGCCATCGAGCGACTGAGCGCACACCTCGACACCGCATACCCGCACTTCGACAGCCTGCTGATCGTGCGCGGCGGCGATCTGGTACACGAGGAATACAAGCATGGCGCCACGCCCGACGACCTGCACAACGTTAAGTCCGTCACCAAAAGCGTGCTCTCCGCGCTGATCGGGATCGCGCTCGATACCGGCGATCTGCCGTCGATTGACGAGCCGATCGGCACGTTCTTCGCGGGCGACTTCGCGTCCATTCCAGACCGCACCAAGCGCGACATCACCCTGGCAGACCTGCTCTCCATGCGTTCCGGTTTGGAGTGGGACGAGTGGGGCGCGTCCGTCTTCCAGATGACCGCCAGCCCGAACTGGGTCCGCTTCATCCTCAACCGTCCGCTGGCAAACGCGCCCGGCGAGAGGTTCGTCTACAGCACCGGGAACACGCACCTTCTCGCCGCCGCGCTCCAGCGTGCGACCGACATGACGCTGCTCGAATACGCCGACCTGTACCTGTTCCGCCCGCTGGGGATCACCGCGCGCCAGTGGCCGTCGGACCCGCAGGGGATCACCATCGGCGGGGCGGAGCTGTCGCTCCGCGCGCGGGATATGGCAAAGCTCGGCCTGCTGTACCTGAACCTCGGCCAGTGGGACGGAGCCTCGATCGTGCCTGCAGATTGGGTCCGCGCCTCGACCGAGCCGCGCGTGACGGTCGTCCCGAAGGACGCCAGCAATCGCCCGCCCGTCTGCTACGGCTATCTGTGGTGGCTGCGCCCGCAACAACGCCTCGGCAGCTTTATGGCGGTGGGGCATGGCGGCCAGTTCATCTACGTGCTACCCGATCTCGATCTGGTTGTGGTGATGACGGGCGATCTGAAAACCGCGCCAGAAACCTTCAACGACAACCGCATGATCCGCGAGTTCAATGTGGTTGAGGAATTCCTCGTCCCCGCCGTGCAGGCGTAACATTTTCCAACACTTTCCACGCCTGCACGCAAATTCACGCTTTCGGTGTAGCGGCGGAGCAAGCTCCGCCCGCTATCTACCCCTCATCCCGTTCCCTGTGGGCCCCCATAACAGCTTGCCTCGGAGCCGTTTTCGCAGTACGCTGAACGTTGGAAAGCCGCGCTTTGGTTCGCTGCGCGCGTACACGCGAGGAGACGCCCATGATCGAACAGTCGCTCGACCCGTTGGCTTATTACGCCGAGCCGGGGCCGTTCACCTCACTCTCTACGGAAGATGACTATGCCTCGCTGCTGGAAGGCTTGCCCGACACGATCCCCGCGCTGGTGCAGGCCGTCCAGGGGAACATGATCCACATCTTCTGGGCCCAGGGGTACGGCGTGACGCTCACTGACGAGCAGCGCACTGGCGTTGGAATCCGCAGCGCCGCCGAAAAGCTGCGCCGCATCCACGCCGCCAATCCCGCGCCGCTCACCACACCCCGCCCACCCGAAGCGCGCCTCGTCGGCAACTGCCGCGACTTCTCGGTGCTGCTGTGCGCCCTGCTCCGCGGTCACGGCATCCCGGCGCGCGCTCGCTGCGGCTTTGGAACCTACTTCACCCCAGGCCATTACGAGGATCACTGGGTTTGCGAATACTGGCGCCCCGACGAGGGCCGCTGGGTAATGGTCGACGCGCAGATCGACGCGCTCCAGCGTGACACGCTCAAGCCCGACTTCGACCCGCTCGACGTCCCGCGCGACCGGTTCATCACTGGCGGACACGCGTGGCAAATGGTCCGCACCGGCGAGGCCGATCCCGACACGTTCGGCATCTTCGATATGAAGGGCACGTGGTTCATCGTCGGCAACCTGATCCGCGACGTCGCCGCGCTGAACAAGATGGAACTGCTGCCGTGGGACTGCTGGGGCGCGATGGTCGGTCCCGGCGAGCCGATCCCGCCTATCTCGGAGCGGCTGTTCGACCGCGCCGCCGCCGTTTCGTGGGGCGACAACGACACCTTCGCCGCGCTCCGCGCCCTGTACGACGCCGAGGAAGGGTTGCGCGTCCCGCCCATCATCCTCGACGTGGGAAACGGCCCGCCTCGCGAAGTCACGCTCGCAGACGAAGCGGGCGTCACGCTCTAGAGGCTGTCAGGGACTCGACGCGTGCGTAATTTGGGTTCGAGGTGTAGGGGCGGAGCAAGCTCCGCCCGTGATTTCTAACAAGATTTTCCAACAGCGAGCGCAACAAGCTGCGCCTACAAAAAACATCATGACCGAATCAAGCGGCGGGCCATTCAGCCCGCCGCCGTCTTTTCACACGCTCAGCGCAGGCGCTCACCGCGCCCTTGCCTTTTGCCTTTAGCTAACCGCTAATCGCTAACGGCTAACCGCTGGCTAGTACCGCCGCCACCAGACGCTGGTCAGCGCGAAGATGATCAGCGCACCGAAGAACGCCGCCACCACGTCGATCCAGCGGATCACCAGCTCGCCGCCCAGGATACCGGATGGCTCCAGATCGAGCAGACTGAAGACGAACCCGCCGATAAACGAGCCGATCAGCCCGATGACGATCAGCGCGGTGAGGCTCATGCCCCGCCCGCGCACCAGGATGTTTGCGAACAAACCCGCAATCAGGCCGATGATGATCCAGGTGATGATCTGGCCGACGGTTGTGCTCACCGTCACAGGCCGGTCGGTTACGGTCTGAAGCAAAAAGATAGTCATGGCAGTCTCCTCACCTCGCGGTGGTTCCCCCGATCAGACCTGTGAAGATTATGGTATGTCTTACCGGGCCTGCCAACTACGCTCGCATAATCTGCGCCTATTCGATGCGCTCGAAGACGTGCGCGACCGCCGTACCGCCCAGCCCGCCGAGGTTCAGCGCCAGCGCCAGACGCGCGTCGGGCACCTGGTTCTCGCCCGCGTCGTGCCGGAGCTGCCGCACGATCTCGACCGCCTGATAGACGCCCGTCGCGCCGAGCGGGTTGCCGCGCGCCTTCAGCCCGCCGAACGTGCTGATCGGCAGGCGACCGTCGCGGCCCAGCGCGCCCTCGGCGGCCAACTTCCAGCCCTCGCCGCGCGGCGCGAAACCCGCCGCCTCTAGCTGGAGCGCCGTCAGCACCGTGTAGCTGTCGTGTAGCTCCGCCAGATCGATGTCCTCCGGCCCGATCCCGGCCTGCTCGTAGGCGCGGCCCGCCGCCAGATTTGCCGCCTGCAAAAACAGCAGGTCGCGCCGGTTGTGCAGCGCCAGCGTATCGGTCGCGGCCCCGCTGCCCCGCACGCGCACCGCATGAGGCACGCTGTCGAGCGCGCGCTCGGTAGTCGTCAGGATCACCGCCGCCGCCCCGTCGCCTTCCGGCGCGCTGTCGAACAAGTTGACCGGATCCGCCACGACTGGCGCCTTGGCGAACGCACCCGGCCGCAGCTTGTTGCGGTACATGGCGAACGGGTTGGTCGCGCCGTTGGCATGCGCGTTGATCGAAAAGCCCTCGAACTGCTCCAGCGCGACGCCGTGCTCGTACATGTAACGCCGCATCAACAGCGCCGCCATCGCCGCCGGGGTCCCGCCCGGACCCGCCTCATAATCTGCGTCGAGCACGGTTGCTAACGCGGTGTCGCGCTCGCTGCCGGTGCGATCGGTCGCCTTCTCCACGCCGAGCACGACGACCGTCTCCGCCGCGCCGCTCGCCACCATCAGAACACCCTGGCGCAGCGCCAGCCCGCCGGACGCATCCGCTGCCTCGACGCGCAGCGCCTCAACGCCCGCCAGCCCGGCGTAATCCGCTACCAGCGTGCCCACGTGATTCTGCGCGCTGAGGTTGCCGCCAAGAGCGTTCGCCACGATCAGCGCGTCGATCTGGTCGATCCCGGCGTCTTCCAGCGCGGACCGCAACGCGTCTAACGCAAGCTGCCGCAGGCCCATTTCCCAGTGCTCGCCGACCGGCGTCTGCCCGATTCCGATAATCGCTACGTCTCGCATCTTTGCCTCGTCTTTCCGTAAGCGATTAGCTCTTAGCCGTTAGCAGTTAGTTAAGAACAGCAAGTCGGGCGCGCGGTGCGTATCGTTCCTGCGAGCGCACGCATTTTCGAGCGTGCCTGTTCCCGTCTCTGCTAATCGCTCGTTGCTAATCGCTAATCGCTCTTAGTCCACGCGCAGCTTGCCACGGAAGCGCGCATACATCGCGTAATCGATCTCGACCCGGCGCGCGACATACGTCTGCGTGCGCGGCGCCCGGTCGCGGCGCTCGGTGATGTGATCCGTCACCAGCCAGTCGAACGCATCCGACCCCGCGCCGCTGCCATAGCTGACCATCAGGATCCGGTCGCCCGGCTCGGCCACGTCAAGGATCGCCGTCAGGCCGAGCAGCGACGACCCGGCGTACACGTTCCCCACCACGCCAGATAGCAGCCCTGGCTCGATCTGCTCTTGTGTGAACCCGAGCAGGCTGGCCGCGCGCTGCGGGAATTTGACGTTCGGCTGGTGGAACACTGCCCAGCGGTAATCCTGCGCCGTGGTGCCCATCATCTCCATCAGGCGACGCCCCGCGCTGAGCGTGTGCTCAAAGTACGCCGGTTCGCCGGTGAAGCGGTCGCCGTGGCTCGGATACGTTTCGTGCGCGCGCCGCCAGAAGTCCGGCGTATCGGTCACGAAGCTGTAGCTGCCCTGGATCACCGCGAGGCTTTCGTCCGCCGGCCCCAGCAAATACGCCGCGCCACCGGCCGCCGCCGTGTATTCGAGCGCGTCGCCGGGGCGACCCTGCGCCGTGTCCATGCCGATCGCCAGCACGTACTGGCCCATGCCGCTGCCCACAAACCCGATCCCGGCCTGCATCGCCTCGGACCCGGCCTTGCACGCGAACTCCCAGTCCGCCGCCTGGATGTTGGGCGCCGCGCCGATGCTCTCCGCGACGATCGTGGACGACGGCTTGACCGCGTAGGGATGGCTCTCGCTGCCGACCCACACCGCGCGGATCAGGCGCGGATCGATCCCGCCGCGCGCCAGAGCGTTGCGCGCCGCCTCGATCGCCATCGTGATCACGTCTTCGTCCAGCCCGGCGACCGCTTTCTCCTTGATCGGCACGCCGCCGACGCCGCCGGTCCACACCCGCGCCACCTCGCTCGCGGGCAGCCGGAACTGTGGCACGTACGCGCCATAGCCCACGATGCCCACCGGCCGGTCCGGCTTGAGGACCGACTGCCCTACTGCCAACGGATTTCCACCACTCGTCATGCTTATACACTCCCTCTCAAGCGATCCAGCCGCCACCAGTGAAGCGAACTATCGAAACAAGCTGGCATACGCGGCGCTTGACGGGGAAACCTCACCCCTTAACCCCCAGCCCCTTTTCCCCTCTCCATGTATGGAGAGGGGCCAGGGGTGAGGTTCTGCGCGCCGACGACATACGCTCACACCTTCCGATAGCTCACTTAGATTTTGGCCTTTGGCTAACCGCTAACCGCTAATTGCTAACCGCTGCTTTTTCGTAGCTCTTGCAACAAAGCTTCCGCCCGCTGCGTCGTGATCTTGCCTTCGCGCACCATCCGGTCCGCGATCGCCTGGACCTCGTCGCCGGATGCGCCCGCCGCCACAGCCATCTGCCGCGCGTGCAGGCTCATGTGCCCGCGCTGGATGCCCTCGGTCGCCAGGGCGCGCATCGCCGCGAAGTTCTGCGCCAACCCGACCGCCGCCATGATCTGCGCCAGCTCCTGCGCGCCGGGGTTGCCAAGCACCTTCAACGCCGCCCGCGCCGCCGGATGCACGCGCGTCGCCCCGCCGACCGTCCCGACCGCCACCGGCAGCTCGATCGCGCCGCGCAGGTCGCCCGCCTCGTCAAGCGTCCATTCCGTCAAGGAGCGATACACGCCGTCGCGCGCGGCCCAGGCGTGAGCGCCCGCTTCGAGCGCGCGCCAGTCGTTCCCTGTCGCCAGCGCGACCGCGTCCATCCCGTTCATGATGCCCTTGTTGTGCGTCGCGGCGCGGTATGGGTCAATCGCCGCGAAGACCGCCGCCTCGACCACCGCGCGCGCCACGTCCGCCCCGGCCATCGACTCGGTCGCCAGCGCCCGCGCCGGGATGGTGCACGTCGCGCGCGCCTTGCGCCGGTCCGCCAGGTTGCTGAGGATGCGCAGGTTCACGCGGCCGCCGGTCAGCGCCTCGATGCGGGGAGCCAGCCGCTCGACTGTCGTATTGATCGCGTTGGCGCCCATCGCGTCGCGCACGTCAAACAGCAGGTGCACAACCAGCATCGGCCCGACCGGCGTCTCCGGGAACGGGCGCACTTCCAGCCCGCGCGCGCCGCCGCCCAGTTCGACAATCGCCCGGTCGCAGCAGTCCGCCTCGGCCAGCAACTCGTCCTGCGCCGCGAGCACCCGCTCCGCCGCCGCTTCGAGATCGGCCACGTCCAGCACCTGAATCTGCCCGATCATCACCGGCTCGTCGGCGGACGTGGTGAAGCCGCCGCCCTCGCGTGCCAGCTTGGCCGCGAAGCTCACCCCCGCGACGATGCTCGGCTCCTCGACGGCCATCGGGATCAGCACGTCGCGCCCGTTGATCAGGAAATTCGTCGCGATCCCCACCGGCAGGGCGTACACGCCGATCACGTTCTCGATCATGTGATCGGCCTGCTCGGCGGACAGCCCGCCGCCTTCCAACGCAGCCTGCTCGTCCGGCGTCAGACCGGCCCACTCCGCGACGATCCGCGCGCGCTCTTCCCGGCTGCGCTTGTAGAAGCC
>Ga0134096_1003085_pt1 | contig 9938 bp, 10 predicted proteins | sample 7_2taG_FD_94448 | JGI IMG/M metagenome (GOLD analysis project Ga0134096, IMG submission 94448) | Switchgrass degrading microbial communities from high solid loading bioreactors in New Hampshire, USA - 7_21_20_110_A3 metaG | ecosystem: Engineered > Bioreactor > Semi-continuous > Anaerobic >... | reverse complement strand
TCCACCCTATCCAGGCCTATGGCATCAATCTCAAGGGCGTCCAGGCTCATCCTGGCAACCTCCCGGGTGATTTTGCCTTCCGCCCTGACCTGGGCAAAGTCCCTCACCCTTTTAAGCAGCCTGTTGGCAACCCTTGGGGTTCCCCTGGAACGTTTGGCAATTTCCCTTGCTCCCTCCTCGTCTATTTCAATTTTTAGTATGCTTGCGGATCTTTTCACTATTTCTTTCAACTCTTCAGGAGTGTACATCTCAAGCCTGTTTATCACTCCAAACCTGTCCCTCAGCGGCGATGTGAGAAGTCCTGCCCTTGTCGTAGCACCGATAAGGGTAAACTTTGGAAGGTCGAGCCTTATTGAGCGGGCGCTCGGTCCCTTTCCTATTATGATGTCGAGAGCGTAATCCTCCATTGCCGGATACAAGATCTCCTCCACGCTTCTGTTCAGCCTGTGTATCTCATCTATAAAAAGCACATCGTAATTACCAAGGTTGGTCAAAATTGCGGCAAGGTCGCCAGGCCTTTCGATGGCAGGCCCTGAAGTAATCCTGATATTTACTCCCAGTTCCGCCGCTATTATCGTCGCAAGGGTGGTCTTCCCCAGCCCGGGAGGCCCGTAAAGCAAGACATGGTCAAGGGCTTCTTTTCTCCTCTTCGCCGCTTCTATAAACACCTTGAGGTTCTCCTTAACCTTGGTCTGCCCTATATATTCGTTTAACCTCCTCGGCCTGAGGCTGGTCTCGTCGTAATCTTCCTGCCTCAGTTCACAGCCGATAAGTCTTTCTTCTTCCATAAGCCTTTACATCCTCCGCATTTGTAGTTTGAGTTCGTATAAGCGGTATCATGGGCACAAATATGCAGCATATCACCCTTTGGCAAGCCCTTTCAGGGAACTCCTGATTATAGCTTCAAGGTCCATATCCTCCGAATATACGGCAGAAACAGCCTTGCTTGCTTCAAGGGCGGTGTAGCCAAGCACCATAAGGGCGCTTATGGCCTCGGATACCCTGGAATTGTCCTTGATAATGCTTGAAAGGTCCTCTTTGCCGCTGTCGGCAGCCGCTATCTGGTCCTTCTTTATCTTGTCCTTAAGCTCAAGTATTATCCTCTGGGCCATTTTACTTCCTATGCCCTGGGCTTTTGTAAGAGTCCTTACGTCATCCGTTATTACGGCAAGGCCGAATTTGGAAGGCGATACCGAAGAAATCAGGGATATTGCTGCTTTTGGTCCTACTCCCGTCACTGAAATGAGCAGCTCAAACATGCCCAGCTCTTCCTGTGTCAAAAAACCGTACAGGTTCATGGCATCTTCCCTTATATAAAGGTAGGTATAGATTTTCACTTCTTCTCCCACAGGACCTGCAGCCTGTATTGTAGTCACCGGCGCGAATATCTTGTATCCGATGCCGTTGGCCTCCACAACCAAATATTCATTTTGCTTTTGCTCCAGCCTTCCTCTTATGTATGCGAACAAGCAGAACTACCTCCTAAGCTACTAATATCCGCTAAAGCGCTCATCTTGCGCGAATGCGCATGGCATATTGCAATAGCCAGCGCATCAGCCACATCGTCAGGCTTGGGCACCTCAGGGAGGTTCAGAATAACTTTTACCATTTGCTGTATCTGGGCTTTCTCCGCCCTTCCATATCCGACAACAGCCTGCTTCACCTGTAAAGGTGTGTATTCAAATACCTCCGCTCCCGACTTTGCAGCCGCAAGCAGCGCTATCCCCCTGCCATGGGCAGCAGCCAACGCGGTTTTAATATTCTTGTTAAAAAACAGCTCTTCCACCGCGATGGCACAAGGTTTATATTTTGCTATCAATTCCTCAAGTGCAGCATTTATCGCCAGAAGCCTTTCGGGGAGCACCGTTGTGGACTTGGTAGTGACTGCTCCGTAATCCAGCACCGAAAATTTGTTACCTTCATATTTTACTATACCGTAACCTGTTATTGCAAATCCAGGGTCAATTCCCATTATAATCATTGAAATACCTTCCTGTTCCCGTAATAAAATAAATATGCAAAAACCTCTTTTCAATCATGCGATAACCGTCGCAAGCTATAGAACCGGCAAGTACATGTTGCATATTTATGCATTTTAATGTATAATAATTAATAACAATTGCCAGGTAATAGAAACATAGCTTGTTAATTAATGATATAAGGCGCTATGTTCTTCCGCTACCTGCGTCCATAGCATGATTTTACTACAATTGTAACATATTTAAGGAGGTATTGGTATGAGTCAGAAAGAAAAAGTTGTTCTTGCCTATTCCGGCGGATTGGATACATCAATAATAATCCCCTGGCTTAAGGAGAATTTCGATTATGAAGTTATCGCCATGGCTGCCGACGTAGGGCAGGGCGAAGAACTGGAGCCTTTGAAGGAAAAGGCTATAAAAACCGGAGCGAGCAAAATATACATTGAGGATTTAAAAGAGGAGTTTGTTACCGACTTTATATTCCCTACCCTGAAAGCGGGGGCAGTATACGAAGGGAAGTACCTTCTCGGAACCTCTTTTGCAAGGCCGCTGATTGCTAAAAGGCTGGTTGAAATAGCCCTCAAGGAGGGCGCCACGGCTATTGCCCATGGAGCTACAGGCAAGGGCAATGACCAGGTGAGGTTTGAGCTTACGGTCAAGGCTCTTGCGCCTCATCTCAAAATAATCGCCCCCTGGAGGATGTGGGACATAAAATCAAGGGAGGATGCAATTGATTACGCCCAGCAGAGGGGTATACCCATACCGGTATCAAAAAAAGACAACTACAGCATGGACAGGAATTTATGGCATTTAAGCCATGAAGGCTCCGACCTGGAAGACCCATGGAACGAGCCTCAGTATGACAAAATTCTTAAACTTATGGTCCCTCCTGAAAAGGCTCCCGACAAGCCGACCTATGTAGAAATCTATTTTGAAAAAGGCATACCTAAAAAAATCAACGGAGTGGATTATAAGCCTGTTGAACTTATAGAAGCCCTGAACAAGCTGGGGGGGGAAAACGGCATAGGCATAGTCGACATGGTGGAAAACAGGCTTGTAGGGATGAAGTCAAGGGGTGTTTATGAAACCCCCGGAGGAACTATCCTTTACGCGGCTCACAGGGAATTGGAACTTCTGTGCCTCGACAGGGACACTCTCCACTATAAGGATATAGTGGCCCAAAGGTTTGCCGAACTGGTATACTTCGGACAGTGGTACACGCCTCTCAGAGAAGCGATCTCGGCTTTTGTCGACGTAACCCAGCAGACGGTGACAGGAACGGTAAGAATGAAGCTGTACAAAGGCAGCTGCATGCCTGCAGGAGCAAAATCCGATTATTCTCTGTACAGTGAAGAGCTGTCAACCTTTGGCCGCGACGAAGTTTACAACCAGAAGGATGCAGAAGGCTTTATCAATCTGTTCGGCCTGCCAATGAAGGTTCGTGCATTAATGATGGAGAAAAATAAGTAATGGGGGATAAAATGAAACTCTGGGGCGGAAGATTTGCCAAAAATACCGATAAACTGGTGGATGACTTCAACTCCTCTATCAGGTTTGACAGCCGCATGTACAAGCAGGATATACTGGGAAGCATAGCCCATGCCAAAATGCTCGGGGAATGTGACGTTATATCCGAGGAGGAATCCCAGCTTATCCAGAAGACCCTTTTGGAGATATTGTCCGACATAGAGAAAGGGCTGATAGAATTTGAAGTGGATGCCGAAGACATCCATATGAATATTGAAAAAATACTTATTTCAAGGATTGGTGATACAGGCAGGAAGCTTCATACCGGCAGAAGCCGGAATGACCAGGTGGCCCTTGACATAAGGATGTATCTCAGGGATGAAATCAATGAAATAAAGGATATGCTTATATCCCTTGAATATACGCTGATAGAAACAGCCGAGAAGCATCTTGACACAATAATGCCCGGCTATACCCACTTGCAGAGGGCCCAGCCTGTAACCTTCGCCCATCATATGATGGCATACTTTCAGATGTTCAAAAGGGACATAGAGAGGCTGGGCGACTGCTATAACAGGCTGAATATTATGCCTCTCGGCTCGGGAGCCCTTGCCGGAACCACCTACCCGCTGGACAGATATATGGTTGCAAACGAGCTGGGATTTGCAGGCATCACTGAAAACAGCCTGGACGGAGTAAGCGACAGGGATTTTGCAATAGAACTGGCAGCCTGCCTGTCAATAATTATGATGCACCTGAGCAGGTTCAGCGAAGAGCTTGTATTGTGGTCATCTCATGAGTTTGGGTTCATTGAAATGGACGATGCCTACAGCACCGGCAGCAGCATAATGCCTCAAAAGAAAAATCCCGATGTTGCAGAGCTTGTGAGGGGCAAGACCGGAAGGGTGTACGGAAGTCTCATGACTTTGCTGACGGTCATGAAATCCCTTCCCCTGGCTTACAACAAAGATATGCAAGAGGATAAGGAAGCGATATTCGACGCCGTGGACACCGTTAAAATGTGCCTGCCGGTATTCACAAAAATGCTCGGGACCATGAAGGTGTGCAAGGAGAACATGTACAAAGCGGCACAGGGCGGATTTATCAATGCTACCGATATGGCAGATTACCTGGTAAAAAAAGGCATACCTTTCAGGACTGCCCACGAGATTATAGGCAAGATGGTCCTTTACTGCATTGAAAACAACAAGTCCCTTGACCAGATGACCATGGAGGAATTCAGATCCTTCTCCGGCTCTATAGATGATGATGTGTACGAAGCTATAAGCCTGGAAAAATGCGTATCCGGGAGGTGCCTTGTCGGAGGTCCTGCCAGGGAAAGCGTCATATGCTCCATAGAAAACGGAAAAAGGTTTTTATCATCGTTAAGGTAAAACTGATCGAAACTGGAATACCCGGGGCTTTTAAGTCTCGGGTATTGTTTTTATTCCCTTGAACAGGCTTTCATTAAATCCACTTGTTAATGCTGACCCTTACATTCATGCTTCCGGAATTAAAGTCTACATGGACCGCCGATAAATCTACGCCTTTTTTTTGCAGATTAAAAGCAAGGTCCTTCTTGATTTTTTCCGCCAACATGTCATTCCGGCCGGTGTCAACTTTATTCTTTATTTGTTTTCCAGCAAGCAAAACAATATCACCCCTGGACAGTCAGAATTAAAACTATTTTGGCCATTGAGGGTCGAATCCATGCATCTGAATATATGTTATACTATTTCCCACCAATTGCATAATATTTCCATCAATTTGTGATTCTAAAACAGAAACAGCCTAATAAAATATTATTGGAACCGCAATTTTTAAGAATTCAATTCATTGTTTTGGAGGTAGTCGGCTTTGGAAAACAGAATTTGTCCTTACTGTAACGGAATTCTTGAGATAAAAAACAACGAAACTTATAACTATGACCCTATTGTGTTTGTAGAAGTCACATCGTATTTTTGCCCTGTATGCGGGCATGAGGAGGAAATTGAACACCTTGGACAATTAAGGTAAAGAATAAAAATAAACACCACAAAAAAACCCGGTAGTTTATACCGGGTTTTTCGTTTTAAAATGAATTAATTCTGCTTGACTTTCTTATCCAGGGCCTTTCCCAAGCTATACCACGAATCCCTCAGTTTAAACCTTATCTCTTCATCCAGTGTTCTCTCGATTACGTCGTTTAAATTTCTTCTCATTTCTATATACTCGAGAATATTAAATTCGGGCTTTTCGAGGAGCTTTTCCATCTTCTCAACCCATTCTTTAATATGCTCTGACCCAATAAACTCCTTTGCTATCTTTTTCTTTAAATGTGCAATAACAAGCTTAACAGCCTTCCTTTTCACATCAGCGTCTGTTTGCACCTTTTTTGTTGCACCCTTCGCCATTTTATATACACTCCCTATAGCAAATAATGATAATAAAATAACCAAAAATGTATTTACAATTATATAATAATATGGTTTATATTGCAAATTTTATCCTTATTTGGCTTTGCTTAAACGGAGATAAAACTGGATTAACTGATTTGTATGTATTATAACATATATTTTACTTTCTGTAAATGAGCCTCCAACTTAAGAAAGCTAAAGGCTTTATAACGGCACAGATTATGGAAAGAACACGTATGGTGTCCGCTGTTATGGCTGTGACGGCGTTCATGCGCTATAGCACCGTACAAAGGGATATGAGCATATCCCATCAGTATGAGTATAATTAACCGGAATCATTAATGAGGTTACGCCCGGCAAACGTAAACAGTACTTTGCTCAATGCGTAACCGAAGCATCCCAACAACACAACGTCTAACGCTACTTTATCCCATCATAATATCAACCTTTAAAAGGATTTTAAACTCTTCGGCTAATAAACAACAAGCTTTTTGCCCTTCAGCCTGGCCGGATCCACCTCTTGCTCCTTATCCTTCGGAACGGTCACCGTATCCGGATTCCCGTCGCTGATATACTGCTCCTCCCTCGAAAGGTTCTTAAGCCACCATGCCAGGTCAGCATCAACCGGCTCTATGCCCGATGCTCTTACTCTGTGCACCGAAAGGGGGTTGAATTTTTTGTTCACAGGCGATACGTTCGGGTCCCAGCCAACTTCCATTATGGTGAGATTTTCATATTTAACTCCCTCATACTCACCCCTTACGACATATTCCTGCAGTTCCTTGGAGGGCAGGCCATAGGGAAGGGAAAAGGAAGTCATTTTGTAGCCGGGTATCAATTCATACATTTTTTTCTGGTTGCCACCGATCTCCTCCTGGATTTTATCGGCGCTCTTCACCTTGTTCAACATAACATGGGTAAAAGTATGGTTCCCTATTTCAAAGCCTTTATCAATCAAATACTTCAGCCTTTCCGCCAGCGTACCTTTGCCTTCAAAGGTCCCCAGGCCCAGGTTGACATAGAAGGTTCCTTTTAGTCCGAAATCCGGGTGGGTCTTGTTGAATTCCTCCATTATGCCTACAGCGGACTGCCTGTTTGCAACCAGCCTGCCATTTTCCTCAACCATGTTGAACTGGCCGGGAGTTCCGTCATCAAAAGTAAAAATCATAGGTATGCAGCCTGCCGGCACAGATATGTCGTTATTCAGGAAATCGCTTACGCTGATCAGCCTGTATCCTTTGTCATACAGACTTTGAAGCAGCTTCCTGAACTCATCGAAAGTGGTGGTGTATTCCTTGTCACCCGATTTGTAATTATCCACAAAATTATGGAACATGACCACCATGATTTTTCCGACTTCGTTTGGCTTTATCTTCGATATATCTATCTGGGGTTGAGCCTCTTCAGCCGCATTATTCTTTGGCTGGGCATTTTCATCAGGCCCGCCGCCGTCACTTTGGCCGGCTCCCGCGTCATTATCCTTTTCAAGGGCACCGGAATCGCTGCTCTTAGCTTTTTGTTCATTGGTAATTTCCTTTGCATCCTGTTTCGGATTTTTCTCCGCCAACTTCTTGCTGCTCGAGCAGCCGGAAAATAAAACAGATGTTGCAATACACAGCGTCAAAAAAAATGTTAAAGCTCTCTTCATTTATATGCACTCCGTCTTATATGTATTTTTATTATGTACTTTTAATTAAATTATAAACCGCCGTTAAGCCGATAAAGTGAAACACCCACATCAAACCGGCATCGGTTTATAGGCGGATTTTCAGCTTTAATTCGCATCACCTGCCATTTAAAACCATGATTTAAAATTATACAACATTAAATTCGACGAATTCAAATATAAATTGTTCCGTCTTTGTGCAAAATTCGATAAATATGCAAAATATCCGCCCGGTATATTCTAAAACCCCAGTTCAAAAAATAAATTTTGCAGGGCGTTAATCTACTTTAAGAGGTGCATTCATATGTCAAAAGATATCTACAGGAACAAAAAGGATTTTGCAAGGCAGGAATTTGCTACCGAGATCCCCTACAACAGGATTCCGGGTTTGCCGAAACCGCGTGAAGTCCACTCCCAGAAAGCGCAATTTGAAAGTTTCGGAGCTCCAGGGATGGTAGAAAGAAAAGACAAAAAGACCAAAATGAGCAAAAAACTCGGCCTGTAACGCGGGATGCGGGATGTACAAAATCCCGCATTTTTAAGTGCTTTGTGATAAAAATCACGGCAATGTGTGCCATATATTACATGAAATCCCCCCGGAGTATTCTAAAATAAAGCCATCAAAAATAATTTGCAAGGGGGACTAAAAAATGTTTTGTTATCAATGTGAACAATGTCCGAGCGGAGGCTGCACAAAAATAGGAGTATGCGGAAAGGATGAAAACATAGCAAGCCTTCAGGATACTATCGTATTCGGCCTTAAAGGAATTGCCGCTTACGCGACACACGCAAGAGAGTTGGGCTTTGTCGATGCCGAAGTGGATGGGATAGTCCACGAAGCTCTTTACATGACGCTGACAAATTCAAATTTCAATTTGTCTGAGCATATAGCAATGGCAATGAAGGTAGGCTCTGCAACAGTCAAGGTGATGGACCTTCTCGACAAGGCCCACACTTCCATATTGGGAGTACCCAAGCCTGTGACTGTAACAGAAGACAAAGTGGAAGGCAAATGCATCCTCGTCACCGGCCACAACCTGTTTGCTCTTAAAGAATTGCTTAAACAGACCGAAGGAAAGGGCATTAATATATATACACACTCAGAAATGCTGCCGGCACACGGTTATCCGGAGCTGAAGAAATATCCTCACCTCAAAGGAAACGTGGGCAAGGCATGGTATGACCAAAGAAAGGTATTCGAAGAATTTCCGGGCGCTATCCTGGGCACCACAAACTGCCTTATGCCCATCAAAGGGACTTACGCCGACAGGTTCTTCTCATACGGTGTGGCAGGCCTTGAAGGCGTCAGGAAAATAGAAAACAACGATTTTACCCCCATAATTGAAAAGGCTTTATCGCTGCCTGAAGCAAATATTCAGTCTGACAAGACCCTTACCACAGGTTACCATCACATGACGGTTTTAGGCATAGCGCCTGAAATCATTGACGCCGTTAAAAGAGGTAAAATTAAAAGGTTCTTTGTCATCGCAGGGTGCGACGCCCCCGGCAAAGGCGGAGAATACTACAGGGAGCTGGCTTTATCAGTGCCTGAAAACTGCGTTATCCTTACGACTTCATGTGGTAAATACAGGTTCAACGACCATGATTTCGGCGTAGTTCCGGGGACAAACATCCCGCGTTACATCGACCTGGGCCAGTGCAATAACTCAGGTTCTGCCGTAAAGATAGCCGTAGCCCTGGCAGAGGCTTTCAATTGCTCGGTCAATGATCTTCCGCTTTCCATAGTGCTGTCATGGTTTGAGCAAAAAGCTGTGGCTATCCTTCTGGGCTTGTTCAGCCTCGGAGTTAAAGATATAAGGATAGGACCTAAAGCTCCTGAGTTCCTTTCTCCGGGAGTTGTGAAGGTCTTGCAGGAAACATTTGGCCTGAAGCTCATAGGCGACGCAAAAACCGATCTGCAGGAGATGCTTGGGGAACAGAATTAAACCAGTCAGGCCTCAGCTTTATTAAAACAAAAAGGCGCATTCCTTCACGGACTGCGCTTTTTTTAGTTTTCCGATCTATGCCTTCTCCATCCTCACCCGGCTGCCTCTGCCGTCCGGAGAGGGAGGCTCCACAATAAGCCTCCTTGCTATCCTGTTTTTAAGTTCGGGAACATGGCTTATAAGGCCTATGACCCTTTCCTTCGAGCTCAACCTCTCAAGGGAATCGATCACGGTATCCAGGAGGTTTCCATCCAGAGTGCCGAAGCCCTCATCCAGGAAAAAGAACTCGAGGGGGCTTTGCCCTTTAAGCTGTATCTGCTTTGACAAAGCCAGGGCAAGAGACAGGGAGGTGAGAAAAGTCTCTCCTCCTGACAGGGAGGATACCAACCTGCAAACCCCGCCGTTGGCGTTGTCTCTCACCACGAAGCCGTTCTCTGTATCCAATTACAGGTATGCCCTGGAATTGGATACAGAGAACGGCTTC
>Ga0134096_1003076_pt1 | contig 9972 bp, 7 predicted proteins | sample 7_2taG_FD_94448 | JGI IMG/M metagenome (GOLD analysis project Ga0134096, IMG submission 94448) | Switchgrass degrading microbial communities from high solid loading bioreactors in New Hampshire, USA - 7_21_20_110_A3 metaG | ecosystem: Engineered > Bioreactor > Semi-continuous > Anaerobic >... | reverse complement strand
CGAATTCGGCTTGTCCGACTTGACGTGCGTATCCCCGATCGGCGAGAACTCCAACTGCCCGCCCGGCGGAGGTGTCGTCGGCGGAGGCGTGGTTGGAGGCGGCGTCGTGGGTGGCGGCGTCGTCGGCGGAGGTGTGGTCGGCGGCGGCGTCGTTGGCGGAGGTGTCGTCGGTGGCGGTGTGGTGGGTGGCGGACCGCCGCCGAGCGGCTCGTAGTTGTGATGATACGTGTCGGTTGGGTTGTTGCTCGCCAACACGACCAGCCCCGTCGTACTGTTGACCTGCTGCTTGGTCGAGGTGGGGTTATTCAGATCGCCCGAAGGAGGATGCATAAAAACAGTGCCGCGACCGCTCGGAAAGGTGGGGTTGTTCCCCATATTGGCGACTTTGTAGTAGATTGAGCCGCCCGATTCCGGCGAAGTCGCGAACATGTGAACCTTCTGGTTCTGGCTGTCCACAACGACAATCGGGCGTGTGTGCCCGTCGTTGTCGGTGCCAAACACCGAGCGCGACCATCCGCCATTGGCGGCGCGGGTTTCCAACGTGACCAGCGGATTGCTGCCGCCCGACAGGCTGGTCTTCCCCGCGATGTAGAGGCGACCGCTATTGTCGGTGGCGAGGTTGATATGGTCGTCAACCAGGTTGTTGCCCTGGATAACTGTCTCGATGGTCCACTGATTTGGCGGGGCGCTGTCGTTATGGATGGCGAGGTAATACGCGTCATGGCTCTGGTCGCTCCAGACGACGCCGATCTTATTCCCGCCAAACGCAATCACCGATGCGATGTCGTCGCTGGAGGCCTGACTGGCGCCCGGAACCGGAAACGGTGCGGACCATGTCCGGTCGTCGGTGGTGCTGTGGGCGACATTTGGCCGCCGGTCCGCGCCGATGTAGGCGATCCACAACCGGCCGGTCGAGTCACGATCGATGACGAGCGCTTCCATGCGCCCGGCACCGACATCTACCGGAAAACCGGAGTCCAGCGAGTAGGTTTTGCTGCCTGAGTTGTAGCTGTAACGGAACAACTGCGGGGCCGCGCCCGAGTTCGAGGCGCTGGTCGAAAAGACATGCGACACCATGTAGAGCTTCTGGTTGCTGTCGCTCCAGAGCACGTCCACTTTGTCGCTGCCGCGGTTCCCGGTGTTGAAGCCGGTGTCCTGCCATTGCTGGTTCGACAGGTTCAGCCAGTAGATGCGATAGGCCCTTGCAGTCCCGTTGTACATGACGGCCCACCAGCGGCCGTCGTTATACCACAGCTTGCTCTCCGGCTTCTCGCCTGTAGGTGTCGAGTTTCCAGTTGTGCCGTAGTTCGGGCCAACATACCCAACGGTGGTTTGGGCAGTCTCGACTACCTGGGGTGGCGAAGGTTCGGCCGCCAGGGTCGGCGAGTAAGTTGACAGCATCAGAGCCAGCAGGACGAAAAGCCCGATTAGCCCTGACCGAGCGACTTGACGCGTTTTCCGTACAGGATGTCTAGTCATACACTGCTCCCCCGCCTTAGCATTGAGCAGATACCTAAAAGGTGCGGATAAAGAGGATACGGGTAAAACGCTTTACGCTCGATGGGACTCATCGAGCTATTATGTTTCGTATTATAGGTCCATGTCAGGTTAATAGCAGTAAAAATGATATAAAGAATTCGCTAAAATGTAAGCGAAGTAAGCAAGCGACAGGGGACTGTTCTGCGAAGAGGAAAAGGCGGGCCATGATTTGTCACGGCCCGCCTTGGAGCGCAAGGTGCTTATTCGGCCGGAACGATCGTCAGCCCAACCTCGGTCGTCAGGTGGTCCACGCCGCCCTCGATCCACATTTCGGCGATCTGGCCGCTATCGTTGAAGCGATAGATGATGTTGAAGCTCACCTCAAACGACTCGTCGGTGGGCGGAGTGTCGAAGAACTCGCTGGTGAACGCCCCGCGCATGGTGACGCGCTGCGCGACCAGGCCGCCTTCAGCCAGCAGCAGATCGGTTTCGAGTTCCAGGTCGGACAGCGCGCGCGTCGTGAGCAGGATCAGGTCGCGCATCGCGAGCTTGTCCGGCTCTCCCCATTCATCTTCTACCCCCGGCACATGGCCGACGAAGTCTTCAGCGAAGATTGCGTCAAACGCCTCGTTGTCGCTGTTCAGAGCGACATCCGTCATTAACCGCTCGACCACAGCTTTGTTGCTGTCTGGGTCGGCAAAGGCGATGCCCGAATATTGGGCCAGCGTGGCGACCAGCGCCAGGCCAAGCACACTGCACAGGAAAACAGCGAACCAAAATCGGCGGAACGCGTACGGTTTCATCATCGTGCTCCTTCGTGTATTCCCCGAGAAAGGCGAGCGGTAGACACAATACACCGTCATACACCCGGCGCTTCGGCTACGGGACGCTTAGCTTCCTGGCGCCACCACTTCCGGCAGAAGCGTCAGATCATGGTTGGGCGTCAGCAGAAAAGCTGCCATCCAGCCACGGAAGTTGCCATTTTCAACCTGAATCCAGCTTGCATCGGCGTTGCGACCAAGCACCGCGAACGACGTTCCGTTGTAGACGGTTCCCGCGATGCTGGTATCGGTGGATGGCGCGGTGCGAACATACACGCCCCCATTGGTGTAGACAGTTGCCAGCGGGCGGCCGAGCAGCGCCCAATCGAACGGCGCTTGCAGGTTCGTGTACGGCACGGTCAGCGCCTGGTCGAGACAATCCAGCGGTTCCTGCCCCGGCGCGCTGTGCACGCATACCGTCACCTGGATGTTCTCGCCGAATAGTCGCTGCGGAAGGCGTAGCTCGATCGCCGAGCCGGTTCCGAGCGCAACATCCCGCAACACTTCTGACGGAGCGCCTGGTCGTTCGATCACGGCCCCGCTCGCCGAGGCGACAAGGCGGGGTACCGGGTCTTCGCCTAGTGCGTCCAGCGAGATCGTCACCTGAACCTCGGCATCGGGGGGAGCGGCCGTCTCCAACAGCAGGTAGACGTACCGATTATCTGCAAAACCGTGAACCTGCTGCAAATCGAATGCAGGCTGCGCGCTGTCCCCGGCTGCATCAGGGCCGGTCGCCACGCTACGGTCGGGCCAGTCCCTGCGCTCGCCGTCGAGCTGGATCCACGTGAACCCACCCGGCAGGCGCGGCCATTCTCGCTCGGGTAGTTCCAGCAGCCATGCTGCGAGCCGCTCCGCGAAAATCCGGTTGGCCGGATAGCGCGGCGTCGGGCCGGACGACACTAGGCCGAACCCGTTTTGCAGCATCTCGGAGTCGCCCAGGACGGCAAGCCGCGCGCCAGTCCGCAGATCCATCCCGATCGCGCCCATGTTCAGGCGGCCGGTGAAGTCTTCGCCGATGTTCATCTCAACCGGTGCGGTCGCGACGTCTGCGGCTGTGCGCCCAGTCGGGAAGATGCCCGGGTCAGTTTCCGCGAAAGCCGTATCGGTGTAGATCAGGGGGAGCGCCTGCCCGCCGATGACGAACGGCTCCACGCGCATATGGCGCGCGCCCCAGACCCACAGCGGCAGATTGTAGTCACGCAGCGGCTCGGTGATCGGGTTCGGGACATTGTCGGGCATCCCGATCGAGTACATGGTATCTACCCGCAACAACGACGCGTTGCTAACGTACGGCTCTGCGACGAAGGTGTCGTACATCCGGATGCCGAAATCCGCGTCGAACAGCTCGGCCAGCGCCCCGCGCCCGATCCGCGAGCGGATGTTTGCGCCGCGCTCCACCGACGGGCTGAGGATGAACGTGCTCTCCGGGTCGAAGGCGACCAGCAGATTTCCGCCCGACTCGAGAAAATCCCAGAGATAGGCCGACTCGGCTGTGCCCATCGCACGCATCGGGCGTGCCAGCACCACCACTGAAGCTTCGTCGGGGATCGGCTCGATGATGTTGCGGTAGATCACTTCCGCGCCCAACGAGCGGAAGATGTCGGCCAGCTTGCTCAACCCTTCCGGCCCTACGTTCGAAATGCTCGCCGAGTCCAGCGGGCGGCGCCCCTGGATAAAGACGACCAGCGGTCGACCCTCTTCCTGGGCGTGACCGGTTTGTGCCGGTAGCCCTGCCAGGAAAACGGCCAGCAGCGCCGCCAGCCCCACACAGGCGAGCGCAATGGCGCGAAAGCCGCGCCGGGAAATGCTAGCCATTCGATTCATCGGTGCTCTCGGCCTCTTCCGTTGGCTCGGGTGTCGGCGTCGGCTCGACCACCGGCGTGGCGGTTGCAGTGGGGCCGGGCGACGGGAAGACGAACGTTTCTGTCTCGTTCATATCCGCGTTCACCAGCCACGCGACCGTGTTCATCATGAACTTGACATTTTCAGGGTAGACGAAGCCCGCGCTGTTGATCGGCGCCGAGAGGAACCCCTCGCCGTTCGCTGCCATGCCGCCATCGCCAATCACGACGATCCGCGCGCCGGTCGTGCGGCTTTCTGACGCTGCGGCCAGCGGTAGACGCCCGCGCGGCGTGTCTGCACCGGGGGTGAATTCCTCGGCGTTCAACTGGAGATAGTCAACGTACAGCGTCTCGCCATAATATTCCGGCCCGCTGAAAATCAGCGGCACGGCGGTATACGCCTGAATCGAGGAATCCACGTCGAGCGAGCGCGCGCTGAACACGGCGATCGGGCCAGTAATGCCTTGCAGAATCGGGTGCTCCGCGTTGATCTCGGACGTGATGATATCGCGGTTGAGCGAGCCGTCCTCATTCTCGGTTACCACGACGTCCTCGCGGGCGCGCAGGCCATAGCCCGACCACGTCAGCAGGAAGAGGCCACGGTCCCGGCGCAGGGCACGGTCGTTCATTTCGGTGATGATGATGCCATCTTCCTCGGTGTACATAATCGGATCGGGCATCACCAGCAGCGAGCCGCCCTGATTGAGATAAGCCCACAACCGCGCGGTCATGTAATCTTCGATGTCTCGGGTGGGCGCCACGATGACGACGAGATCGGCGTCCTCGGGAATGTCCGAGCGCCAGTCGAGCGACTTGATCGTCGCGCCGACCGCGCTAAGCAGTCCAGCAAAGCGCGACAGCCCTGCGGGCGAGCGGTCGAACGGGCTCGGCTCGCGGCTGGACTCGGTGAAGTAGATGGTCACGCCGTCGAGCCGCGCGAAGCTGGTGCCGCCGCCATCCTGGGCGAGCGTTGGGCCGCCTGCCAGCGCGCTGAGCACAACGGCCGCGATGATCACTACGGTCTGGATTGTTAGTATCACAAGCGTTCGGCGCATCAGAACATCCTTAAGGTTTGTGATTCGGTCCCGTACAGATCGAGCAAGCGGCCCGACTCGCTAGTTTGGGCTGGCCATTGGCTGCCAGCGGTTGAGCCATACCGCCGAAGGGAGAAGTTGCGAGCGCAGCAGCGCCAGCGAGGCGCGCTGCCCGACGTTGATCCGGCGAAGACGTAGCGGATCGGCGTTGCGCAGGTCGTTCAGCCCGCGCACGGTCGTAAAGGCGAGCTCGAAGCCGTCTTCGGCCAGCCCGTCGACCACACGCTGGTCAAACCCGCCGCTGGGGTAGGCGAAGATCGGCAGGGCGCTGCCCAGGAGCTTCGCCAGATCGTCGCGCGAGGCGGACGCCTCAAAGCGCGCCTGGTCCACGCTGACGCGATTGATCAGTGGATGCGTGCGGGTATGCGCGCCCAGCGTAACCCCTTCGGCTGCAAGCTGGCGTAGCTCATCCCAGCTCAGCACCGGATTGGGGATCGGCGAAACGCCCTGCGCAGCGCAGAACTCGTCCACCCAGGCCATCGCTTCCTCGTGCGGCAGCGACTTGACGTAATTCCGAATCCGTTTGAACGTTGAGCGCCGGGTTGCTGGATCAGTGAGCGGCAGCGATCCGACCGGCGTGTTAATCAGCGGCGATGCAGTGCATCGTAGAGCATTATACAGCCGATCCCACCAGAATCCGCGTTCTGGATGATCGGGGAAGGCCGTCGGGACGAACAGTGTCACCGGCAGGCCGAGCCGTTTCATCACCGGCCATACGTGCTCCGCGAAATCCGCATAGGCATCGTCGAACGTCACCAGGACGGCGCGCGGCGGTAGCTGCTTGCCCTGACGCACTGCGTCGAGCACGTCTTCCATGCCGACGACATTGCAGTTCTTTGCCAGATACGTCATCTGCTGCTCGTATGTATCCGGCGTCGCGCTAAGCTGCGCCGGGCTGAGGAAGGGGCGCGCATCCGGCCAGTCAACCCGGTGATATGTCAGGACCGCCAGTTGCTGGGGGCGCGCCGGGTCGATCCGCTCCAGTAACGAAACGACGAACCCGAACGCGGTACTGGCCTGCGCAAGGTCAAACAACCGCTTCATTCGTCATCGCTCCTAATTACGATCTGTGCGCTTGCGAATCTGTTTCTGCACGATGGCGGGCAACTCCGCCAAACCGGGCAGCGGATCGTCCCACGCCAGCAGGTCAGAGCGGGTGAGGGGATTCAGCAGGCCCAGCATGCCGACCAACGCTTCGCGGCGGCCTGGCACAGGCAGCGATCCGCTCCGGCGGCGGCCAAGCAGCACCGATGCGATCCACACGAGATCCCGCTCGACGTTGCGCGCCTTGACGCCGACCTTGTAGCGCGTGTCTGGCCCGTTGTCTGTAGTGGGCGGTCCGTCCACATACAGGGACGCCAGCCGCGCGGGGAAGTCCATCCCGCTGAACACCGCCAGCGGCAGCGATCCCCAGATGCGGCCGTTGATCTCCATCAGCTTGCCGCCCTGCGCGCCGACTTTGAACTCGACCATCGCCAGCCCGGTCCATTTGAGCGCGCCCAGCAGCCGGACGGAGTGCTCGTACAGCGTGCGGTCCAGCGCGACGCTCTGCCGGAACGAGCTTGCCCCACCCGTGATTGGCACCTCATGCAGTCGCTTATGCTGGAACGCCGCTAGTGGCCGCCCCTCGTGCATCAGCAACTCGACGCCGTGCCCCTCGCCTGGGTAGTAGCTTTGCAGCAGAACCGCGCAGCGCCCCTCGAATTCTGCCATCTTGCGGGCCAATTCGTCGCGGTTGTGCGCGTACGTGACCTCAAAACGCTCGACCGCCGCCTGATCGCGGTACAGGCGGGACGCTTGCGGCTTGAGCACAACCGGCCAATCCTCGATCGGCAGGGCGAGCGCTTCGGCTGCCGTCTCCACCACGTGGGTCAGCGGAACGGGCACGCCAAGCTCCTGCGCCAGCTCGATCGTCTTCAGCTTGTTGCTGACGATCTCAAGCTGCTCCAGCGTAGGGATGGCGAGCGCGCACAGCCCGTCGAACTCCGTGCGCGCTTCGGATAGCGGCAAAAGCACTGCATCCGTCACCGGGATGATCAGGTCCACGCTTTCCGCCTGGGCAGCCGCCTTGAGCGCGGCGACTGTCTCGCGCGGCGCTTGCTCCGCCGGGGGATAGACCAATCGCCGAGCGGTGTAGCGCGAGCGAAACCCCAGGCTGCGCGGGCTGTCATCGGCGGCGATCACGCGCCAACCGCGCCGCCCCAGCGAGCGAATGATCGCGATCGCGCTGCCACGGTTAGCGTCGGTGACCAGCACCGTCGGGCGTTTCTCAGGCATGTGTCACCTGCTCGGATGCGGCGTCCGGCACGCGGCGGTCGCGGTTATACGCCAGAATCAGCTCGGTGACCTGGCGCAGCACGACGTCTTCCGGCTGTGTAGCGTCGACCAGGGCGAAATGCGGGACGTGCGCGCGCATTTCCAGGTACGCCCGGCGCCGATCCTCAAGCACCTCGGCAGTCCCTTCGCCCTTGCGCGCCAGCAAGACTTCGGCGGGCGCGTCAAGGTAGATCATCAGATCCGGCTTGGGATAGAGGTGCATCAGCATCCAGCCGTGCAGGCGGCGGGTCCAGGGCTTGCGGTAGGGCGTCGGCGCGATGTCGTAGGCGTAATAGTCCGAGAAAAAGTGCCGGTCAAACAGCACGACATACCCTCGCCGCGTGTAGAACCACGTCAGCGCCTGGCGGAACCATTCTTCGGCGATACGGTTTGCCAGCAGCAGGCCGGATTTCACCTCGACCAGCGCGCGCTTGACCGGATTTTTCGGCTTTGGCTTGACAGCATCCTCGATCGCGCGCGGCCCGCGCGTATCCGGCTCGGCGCCCAGCCCGCGCTTGACCTTGCTCAGCAGCCAGGTCGTCGGCAGCATTAGGTTGCTCGAGTCGGGATTGACGCCCATATAGACGTACTTGATCGGCAGCGGCAGCGTCTCGCGCAGACGGCGGCTGATCGTGGTTTTTCCGGAGCCGTCGGGTCCGACGAGTGCGACAGAAAAGAGCCTCGGCATGAGCTAACCCCCCTTGACGGTAGTGCGCAGCACCGCGCGGAGCCGTTCTCCAATCGCGGACCAGACGAAATGTCGCAGGATGTATTCGCGTGCGGCGGTGTCCGGCGTCAGGTCGCGGGTGCGTGCGTCTAGTGCGGCGTTGATGGAGCGGGCGAAGTCGTCGGCTGTGCGCGCCAGCGTAACCGGCGGGCGGTCGCCGTCTTCCGTGTTCAAACCGTCCGCTGCCAGCGGCGAAGCGACAACCGGCACTTCCATCGCCATCGCTTCGAGCACCTTATTCTGAATCCCGGCGCCGAAGCGCAGCGGCGCGGCGAACACGGCGGCGCGCTCCAGATAGGGGCGCACGTCGTCCACGAAGCCGGTTACGGTGACGCCGGGGCGCTTGCCCGCGGCCACGAGCGACGGGACGGGGCTGTGCCCGACGATGAACAGCTCCGCTTCGGGGTGCACCTGTTTAACACGGGGAAAGACCTCGTCGATCAGGAACAGCGCCGCGTCCACATTCGGGCGATAGTTCATCGCGCCGGTAAAGACGATCGCGCTGCGGCCAAGCTCCCGGTTAGAACGCTTCCAGAACTCCACGTCCACGCCGTTGGGCATCACCGAGGCAGGCTTGCGCGAGTCTGCCATAACCGCCTGGCGATCGCGCACCGACGCGAAAAGCAGGTAATTGGCGCGCGCGATGATCTGCTGTTCCAACCGCCGCATCTGCTGGAACTTCACCCACAGCGCGGGCATCTTCAGCGGATCGGCGTGCTCCATCTGGCCCCGGATGCGCATCGAGGCGGCGTCGGTGAAGTCCGCGACGATCGGCGGCAGGCGGAGCGTGGAGATCGCGGCGTAGGTCGGCTTGCCGCTGAACAGCACGACGTCAAACGGCTGTTGCGCGTGGAGCCGCTCGATTGTGGCGCGCATCTTGCCGATCGAGCCGTTCTCGCTGCTGAGCGATCGCATCGTGTGGAGCGCCTTCTTGAGCGGAGACTGGCCCCGTTCGCTCGCGATGAAGACCTCGACGTGCTGCGTGTAGGGAGCCAGCGCGGCGCGGTGTTCTTCCTGAAAGCTGGGTCGCGCCATCGACAGCAGTGTGATGTCGTGCTCGCGCGCCAACTCCTGAATGAAATAGTAGTGGCGCAGGTATCCGCTGGTGAGCGGAAACGGAAATCCGTTGGTGAGATAGAGAACGCGCATGGTTGTTGTCCCGTTGTTGTCAGTGAAGCCAGCCAAGCTCGTCCAGGTGATCCAACGTGTGCCGCCACAGGGCATAGTAGCGGTTTTCGCGCAGCCACACGACGGTTTCCGTCTCGATGCGCTGGGGCGCGGGATCATCGGCGGACAGCCTCAGAAGCAGTTTGCTCATATAGCGCGCCCAGCACAGCACAAACAGCGGCGTGAGATGCTCTGGCTCGATCTGCATTCGCCGCGCGTACTGTTGCACGTAGGGCACCGTCCAGGCGTTCGGCCCGAAGAACGCTTCGCGGAAGGGCGTGATAAAGTCGCGCCGGGTGCGCGCGTCATCCAGCGCGAAAGCGGCGTACGTCAGGAAGAAGAATAGATCGCACGCCGGAATGCCATCCGTCTCGGCTAGCTCCCAATCGACCACGCCGAGGTTTTGCGCGTGCAACGCGATCAGGTTCGGGTGGCTGACGTCGCCATGCTCGACGATGGGCGCCAGCCCGGCTTGCTGAAGCGGCGCGATCAGCTCGTGCGTCTGGATTAGCAGCCGTTCCTCTTTG
>Ga0134096_1003072_pt1 | contig 9978 bp, 7 predicted proteins | sample 7_2taG_FD_94448 | JGI IMG/M metagenome (GOLD analysis project Ga0134096, IMG submission 94448) | Switchgrass degrading microbial communities from high solid loading bioreactors in New Hampshire, USA - 7_21_20_110_A3 metaG | ecosystem: Engineered > Bioreactor > Semi-continuous > Anaerobic >... | reverse complement strand
GGTAGCATATGCTCGCGTGCGAAAAGTGGGGAATGCCGATTTCGAGAGGACCGAGAGACAGAGGCGGGTACTGGCGGAATTATTCAAAAAGGTAAAAACCATCAATCCGTTAAAGCTGCCCGGCTTGGTGACCACCATGTTGCCCTATGTGGAGACCAATCTGCCGAAGACGGAAATTTTGAGCCTGGGGATCTCGGTCCTGGGATTCAAAAACAAGGACATAATACAGTATCGGCTACCCGTTGATGGTACGTTTACCTCTAAGCGTATCGACGGCATGGCAGTGCTGGTACCCGATTTAGAAAAGAACAAAACTCTGCTTCACGATTTCATCTACGGAGACGGTGTAAACAACGATGATACTGGCAGCGAAAGCGTCGCTGCCCAGCAATAGAATTATTATATTGACGAGGGCTAAAATTAAAGGGCTATGCTTAAAACAGCATAGCCCTTTTAAATTGGGCTTCGGCATTCGTATTAAATTTTCCTCAATATCTACTTAATATTTCAAGCAATATGTTCTTTGCTTTGAGGATGTCTTCCTTCTGCTTGGGACCGGAAATTTCCCGCTCTATGATCAACGGCCCTTTATAATTGTGTTTTATGAGGCGGTCTATCAATAAGGGGAAGTTAACCAGCCCTTCTCCCACCGGCGTTTCCTCGCCCAGTTGCCTGCCGTTGGTGGGATACCTGCCGTCCTTTACGTGTACGCCCCTTATGAGGCCTTTGAATATCTCCACGGCGTCGACCGGATTGGCTTTACCGTAGAGCAACAGGTTGGCAGGGTCAAGGTTTATGCCTAGGTTGTCCAGGCCCACATCCTCTATGGTTCGAATCAGGGTAATGGGGGTTTCCTGCCCCGTTTCAAAATTGAAGTAAATGTTGAGGCTCTTGCAATAGGAAGCCACTTCCCTCACTGCAATCACGGTTTCGCGGTATTCCGTTGTGGAGGGGTTTTCGGGGATGAACCCTACGTGGGTGACTATATCGTTTACCCCCAGTGTTTTTGCGAAATCGGCTCCGCGCTTTAAGGCTTCTATCCTGACATACCTGTATTCCTTTGGTACCAATCCCAGCGTTAAAGGGCCGTCAATGAAATTCCATACCTTAGGGCCCGGCCATCCCACCCATACACTGGCTATCTTTACCTTATCCCCCGCCATCTCCTTTAATCTACAGGCGTTTTCTTCGGTCAGTATATCAGTATTCCATGCGTTTACCTGGCATGTATCAAGGCCCAGTTCCCGCAGCTCCTGTATTCCATTTTGGAGCAATTTCTCCAGGGAGATAATCACCCCTATATCCAGGTTATACATTATTTCTTCCTCCTTGTTTACAGTTCGATAAATTTGCCGCCGTTATCTGCCGATTCTATTTCAGCTCGAGCAATGCGTATGGTTTCCATGGTGCTGTACGGCGATGCTACATCGATGGGAGTATCGTTGATCAGGGCGTTGATAAAGTACTTTATCTCGCGATAGTACCCGCTTTCCTTTGGCAAATCGGGCGTAAAGGATTTGCCATCGTTGGGATTGACCTTGAGAACTCCTCCTTCGTATACCAGGTTGCCCTTTTCAAAGTTTACCCTGTACACCATGCTGAAGCCATAGTCTCCATTTAGGACCCAGTCATCCTCCGCCGTTATCACCTTGCCATCTTCATAGATGTATCGAGTGGATACTATATCATACCCGCTGCCTGGAATGACGTTCCTGGCTATTGTGGAAACTGCTTTGGGCGTACCGAACAGCCAGTTTATCGTGTCTACATCATGTATATGCTGGTCCAGAATTGCGCCCCCGCTTTTGTCCTTCTGCAGCAGCCAGTTCTGATACGACCATTTGGGGGTCCCGCCACCGCGGAAGAAATAGCCACCCAGTACCTTTCCGAACCTGTTGGTCTCCACGCATTCCTTTAGGTACTCGTATTCCGGCCAGAAGCGCAGGCATTGAGCGATCATGAGCTTTTTGTTGTTCCTTTCGGCAGCTTCTATCATGGCTTTGCATTCGTCTACGGTGAGGGCCATGGGCTTCTCGCACAATACATGCATGCCCTTGTTAAGGGCCTTTATGGCCGCTTCAGCGTGCAGGTAGGTGGGCAGCGTGATATCCACATAGTCCAGATCTTCTTTTTCCAGCATTTCGTCTATGTCGGTATACAGGTTGTATTTTGAGAAGTCGTATTTCTGATTACCTACATCGATATTGCCGGGCAGGAATTTGTTTTCGAACTTGTCCCTGTCTATATCGCATATGGCTATCAGCTTCACCGGGAAGCCTTCAGCTTCAAGCTGTATATAGTTATCCAGATGGCCCCTGCCCATAAAACCTATTCCTATAAGCCCTACCTTTACCATATACATCTCCTCCTTATTTTTTTATCTTCCTAAAATCCTGTCCATGGATATGGACGTATTGTATATTATCTGGTTGGTATAGTGGGTATAATTGGGTATCATTTCAGCGGTGACGTAATCGTCATAACCCACTTCTTTAAAGGCTTGCATCACCTCGGGGAAGTTTACATCCCCGGCCAATAGATCCACAAACCCTTCCAGGGTGCCAACCCTTCTTCTAAAATCCTTGAAGTGTACTTTCTTGATGCGTTTGCCCAGGATCCTTATCCAGTGTTCGGGGTACCCGGTGTATATAACGTTGCCTACGTCCAAATAAACCCCTACATATGGGCTGTCGATCTTATCGATGAAGTCTCCCATCTCCAGAGGGGATAGCAGGAATTTGTTCCATACGTTTTCCAGGCATATGCTAACTTTGGTAGCCTCGGCTTCTTCTTTGAGCTGCATAAAGGCTTCCAGAGCGCGCTCATAGGCTACGTCGTATTGTACCACTTCGCTATCGGGCGAAAGCCCAGCTACCATACCCGGTACTACCAGGATGCCGTCTGTTCCAAGCAAGGCCGCAGTCTCAAGCTGCTTTCTTACTATGTCCTTGGATTTTTGCCTTATTTTGGGGTCCGAGCTGGTCACGGGGTATGCCCAGTATAGGCCGGTTGCCAGGCTGGCTATTTCGATACCGGTATCCTCGGCAATTTTTTTGATCCGCAGTATATCCTTTTCGCTGCTGTTTAGACCGAGCTCACCCTGCTCGTCCAGGCTGAGCTCGATGCCATCAAATCCTGCATCTTTAGCCATGGCCATGCATTCGGCTACCGTCATACCGCTCTTAAAGGACCATATGTTTATCCCCTTTTTCATAAAGCCCTTGACCTCCCTCTTTATTGATTTGATGAAAAGAATTTGCTAAGATTTATATAGGCTATGAAGATGGATCTCTGTGTGGCTCAAATGCTCTCTACATATTTGATTATATATCGAAACGGGTTCTTTTTCCATGCATAAAAGGACGCTTTTTTTATAATATCGGACACTCTTGTTCGGAAAGGGGAATGCGTTGCCTTGGCCGTGAATAAGAGGGTGGAATACCCCAAGATACCCCTGGACAGCGTTATAGAAATAAACGAGATAGTGAGCCTGTTTTATTTTGAATACGCGAAGGATTTCGTATTTCAGGGGGAAAGCCATGACTTCTGGGAGTTCCTCTATGTGGACAAGGGTCAGGTGGAGGTCATGGCAGATACCGAAGGTTATCAGCTGCAGCAGGGGGAAATGATATTTCATAAGCCCAATGAGTTCCACAGCGTATGGGCAAACGGCAAGATTGCCCCTAACCTCATAGTGGCGTCATTTGTGTGCAACAGCCCTGCCATGAAGTTCTTTGAGAACAAGATCCTGAAGGCAGGTGAAGAGGAGAAGGACATACTTGCCAGGCTGATAAGAGAGCGCACCTATTGTTTCAATAAGCGGCTCAACGAATTCATCACGGTTAAGGATAAAACATCGGAGGGGCCATTTGGGGCGCAACAGCTCATAAAGATATATCTGGAGTTGCTGCTTATAACGCTTATAAGGAACAATACGGCCATAAGGAAAAGGGAGCGCATTTCATCGTTAACCAGGTGCCGGGCGGAAGACGACCTGGTAAACCGCATCATATGCTTTATGAGGCGGAACATCGAAAGAAATCTTACCGTAGATGACTTCTGCAAGGAGTTTTCTCTCAGCCGTACCAGGATAAAGAGCCTGTTTAAAGACAGGATGCAGACGGGCATCATACAGTATTTCAGGCGGATGAAGATTGAAAAGGCCAAAGAGCTCATAAGGGAGGAAAACTACAACTTTTCAGAGATAGCCGAGAGGCTGGGTTTCAGTTCGGTCCATTACTTTTCCCACGTGTTTAAGAAGATCACAGATATGACCCCATCGGAATACGCCGTGTCGGTCAAATCCAAGGCAGAGCTGCCAAAGGAATAATGATACGGAGATCATGGGTTCTAACGGGAATCGATAAAAGATACGGAATTTTTGACTTGCTGGAATAATACTTGACATAATGGATAATATCATAGTATAGTATTTGTAAGCTTGTAAACGCGATGAAGGGAAGAGTAGGCAGGCAGACCCTCCTTCAGAGAGCCGGGTTAGGTGAAAGCCGGTGGTGGAGTTTCCTGCTGAACATGGTCTTGGAGCGGAGCGGTCGAAATGATTAGTAGGCCGCTACGGGAGGTCCCGTTATAGGTACAGGTGATGATGGTCACCGGTAGAGTTTTTCGCCGCGAGGCGAAAAAGAATTAGGGTGGTACCGCGAAGAATACCCCTCGCCCCTATATTGGAGCGAGGGGTTTTTTGCATTGAGGCCTTCGGGGCGGGATCATCCTGTGGATATTTACGAGGGGCGTTTTTGAATGCTGTATAAGCTTTTGGGGCTTTGATAGTGGCCAGCTGGCCATGACGTCTCATGTTTACTTAAGGTTCAGGAGCATGGTAAAAGGCTAGAAAATGGCGATGATAAACTACATTAATAAATAGGAGGGTTGAAAATGGCCGATAAAAAGACTTTTTACATTACAACTCCCATATATTATCCCAGCGATAAGCTGCACATTGGGCATGCCTATACTACCGTGGCGGCTGATGCCATGGCGAGGTTTAAGAGGCTGACGGGTTACGATGTCATGTTTTTGACCGGGACGGACGAACACGGCCAGAAGATAGAGCGATTGGCCAGGGAAAAGGGGGTGACCCCTAAAGAATATGTGGATAACATAGTGGCCGGGATCAAAGAGCTGTGGAAGCTGATGGATATATCCTACGATGATTTCATTCGGACCACCGAAGAGCGGCATGAGAAGGTGGTGCAAAGGATATTCAAGAAGCTGTACGACCAGGGCGATATATACAAGGGCGAATACCAGGGGTGGTATTGTACCCCGTGCGAGTCGTTCTGGACCGAGCGGCAGCTGGTGGACGGGAAATGCCCCGATTGCGGCAGAAAGGTGGAGCTGGTGAAGGAAGAGGCCTATTTCTTTAAGCTGTCAAAGTACCAGCAACGGCTGATAGAGTATATCGAGGCCCATGATGAGTTTATACAGCCGCCTTCGCGCAAGAACGAGATGCTCAACAACTTCCTGAGGCCCGGGTTGGAGGATCTATGCGTCTCCCGTACCTCGTTTAGATGGGGCATCCCGGTATCTTTCGATGATAAACACGTTGTATATGTTTGGATTGATGCCCTTTCCAACTATATTTCGGCTTTGGGGTACATGACGGACAATGACGAAAAATACAGGAAGTACTGGCCGGCTGATGTACACCTGGTGGGTAAGGAAATCGTCAGGTTCCACACCATCATATGGCCCATAATGCTGATGGCCCTTGGTGAACCTCTTCCTAAACAGGTGTTTGGCCATGGATGGCTGGTGCTGGAAGGGGGCAAGATGTCCAAGTCCAAGGGTAACGTGGTGGACCCGGTGGTGCTGGTTGAGCGCTATGGCCTGGACGCCATACGCTACTTCCTGCTCAGAGAGGTACCCTTTGGTGCCGATGGGGTCTTTTCCAATGAGGCCCTGATCAACAGGATAAATTCGGATCTGGTAAATGATCTGGGCAACCTGGTCAACCGCACTATAGCCATGGTGGACAGGTATTTTGACGGCTTGATCCCGCAGCCCGAAGCACCTGGGGATATCGATGCCGAGCTAAGGCAACTGGCAGTTTCCACTCCTGCCAGGGTAGAAGAGCTGATGAATAAGTTCGAGTACAGCAACGCTTTGGCCGAGATATGGAAGCTCATCGGCAGGGCCAATAAATATATAGATGAGACTACTCCATGGGTGCTGGCCAAGGACCCGGATAAGCGCCATAGGCTGGGTACGGTGCTTTATAATCTGTCGGAATGCCTGCGCATGATATCGGTATTGATCAGCCCGTTCATGACCAGGACGCCCGGGAAGATTTGCCAGCAGCTGGGCATAAGGGATGAAAGCCTCACCACCTGGGATAGCCTGGCCGAGTTCGGGAAGCTGCCGCCGGGGACCAGGATACAGCGCGGGGAGATCATATTCCCCAGGCTGGATGTGGAGAAGGAGCTTAAAGAGCTGGAAGAAATACAGCAAAGGGCCAAGCAGGCGAGCCAGAATAGCGGTGCAACCCATACTGCTCAACAAGAAGCGGCGCAGGTCTCGAGCCAGGCTATGCATCAAGGCAGGCAGGAAGCTCCTCAACGTAAGGAGCAGGGGGATGGCAAGATCAGCATCGACGATTTTGCAAAGCTGGATCTCAGGGTAGCAAGGGTGATAAGCGCCGAGGCCGTGGAGAAGAGCAACAAACTGCTAAAATTGATGCTGGGGGTAGGAGACGAGACGCGCCAGGTGGTTTCGGGGATAGCTAAATATTATGCGCCCGAGCAGCTGGTGGGCAAAAAGGTCATACTGGTGGCCAATTTAAAGCCTGCCAAGCTCATGGGCATAGTATCGGAAGGCATGATACTGGCTGCCACCGATGATGAGGGGAACCTGACCCTGTTGACGGTAGATCATGACATTGCCAGCGGTTCCAGAATAAGCTGATGAACGTATACAAAGCGCGTGGAAGCGGTAAAAAAGGGAATCGAGGGGATGGAAATGCTGTTTGATACTCATGCGCACCTGGAGGATGAAAGGTTTGATGAGGACAGGGAACAGCTGATCGAAGAGCTGCCCGAAAGGGGTGTGGCCTACGTTGTGAACGTGGGCTCCACCCTTGAAACTTCCCGCATGTCGGTGGAGCTGGCGGCGCGGTATCCTTTCATATACGCCGCTGTAGGCGTTCACCCCCATGACGTGTCCCAAATGAGCAGCCGTGATCTGGACGACATTGAAGCCCTTGCCAAAAGCCATAAGGTTGTGGCAATCGGCGAGATCGGTCTGGACTATTATTATGATTTTTCGCCCAGGAAGCTGCAAAAGGAGTGGTTTGCCCGGCAGATAAACCTGGCGTATAGCCTGGGATTGCCCATAATCATACACGATAGGGATGCCCATGCGGACGTGCTCGACATACTCAAGGCCCACAAGGACAGGATAGTGGGTGGGGTGATGCACTGCTATTCGGGGAGCTGGGAAATGGCAAAGGATTTCATGGACCTGGGGTTCTATATAGCTTTGGGCGGCCCCGTTACTTTTAAGAATGCTAAACGGCCGGTGGAGGTAGCCCAGAAGATTTCTCTGGACAGGCTGGTCATTGAAACCGATAGCCCGTATTTCGCACCCACGCCCCACAGGGGTGAGCGCAACAATCCCGCCTACGTGAGGCTGGTAGCCCAAAAGATTGCCGAGGTTCGCGGGATGGTCTTTGAGGAAATCGCCCAGGTTACCTTGCAGAATGCAAAAAAGCTGTTTAAAATATAGAAATAGTCTTATAAAAAATAAGGTGGATAATTGGACTCAATGAATAAGGAGATGGAGTAATGAACACTTACGTCTATAGGCTAGGAGATGCCTTATACATCAATTTGACCAATCGGTGTACCAACCGCTGCGATTTTTGCATTCGCAATGCATACGAAGGTATAGGGGAGTACAACCTGTGGTTGGACAGAGAACCTACCGCTCAAGAGGTGATTGAGCAGATAGGGGATCCTACCAGGTACAGCGAGATAGTGTTTTGCGGGTTTGGGGAACCCATGATAAGGCTTGAAGAGCTCATAGAGATTGCCAGGGAAGTAAAGAAAAGAGGGGGCAAGGTCAGGGTCAACACAAACGGCCAGGCTAACCTTTATCACGGCAGGAATGTGGTGCCGTTGCTCGAAGGGCTGGTGGATGTAATTTCCATTAGCCTCAATGCCCCCACCGCCGAACAGTATGACGCCATATGCCATTCGTGTTATGGAAGGGAAGCCTTTGAGAGCGTGCTGGAGTTTGCCAGGGAATGTGTCAAGGTCATTCCGACGGTGGTACTTTCGGTGGTGGACGTATTATCCCCCGACGATATTGAAAGGTGCCGTATCATTGCCGAGGGCATGGGCGCTCGGCTCAGGGTACGCCAGATGATAGAATGAGGAGGATGTTCACCGATAATATTCGGCGAACATCCTCCTAGCTATATCCAGCTTTACGTCCCCTTCGCCTGCGGGCACTTCCAGGGCCACGCATACCAGAAGGGGTTTTTCAGTATTTAGGGTGAATCCGATAAACCAGGCTATTTCCTGGGTTTTATCTCCAACCTGCGCCGTCCCGGTTTTGCCAGCGATGGTAAGCCCGGGAATTTTTACTTTATGGGCCGTACCGGTTGGATCTTCTACCGTATCTACCAGCATGGGCAGTAGGGTTTCCACCTGCTGTCGGGCTATGACGCCTTCCAGCCAGGGCCTGGGTTGTAAGGATTCTACGACTTGATTCGATGCGGTGCGGACTTCCTTTACGATCTGCGGAAGCATCATATTGCCGCCGTTGTAGAAGGCGGTATACATGACAGCCATCTGCAGGGGGGTTACCAGCATTTCGCCCTGTCCGTAGCTGGAATTGGCAAGCAGGGCATCGCTCCACTGGGTGGTGCTGTTCTTTATCTGGGAAGCTTTGACGGGCAGGGTAAAGGGCAGGGATTTGCCCAGCCCGTATCGCTGGGCAAAGCTTTGGAAGTCTTTATAGCCTATCTTTAGTCCCGTCCATGCGAAATATATGTTGTCGGACCAAACGATGGCATTGCGCAGGTTTACCTCCCCCGCGGGATGGGGTACCCGCCTGATGGGCGGAGCCGTCCAGCTGGGTGTGGGGATCCATTCCTCTTTTTGGGCCTCGGCCACTACCGTTTCAGGGGTGATGGCCCCCAGCTCAAGGGCCATGGCTGCCGTGAAGGGCTTAAATACTGACCCCGGAGGATACAGGCTCTGCAAGCACCTGTTTACAAGGGGATGGTTGGGGTCCTGGGATATAGCTTTCCATGAGGAAGGAGATACCCCCACGGGGAATACGTTGGGGTCAAAGGAAGGCTGGCTTACCATGGCCAGTATTTCGCCGGTGGCCGGGTTTAGAGCTATGGCGCTGCCTTTATGGCCTTTTAATGCCTCGTATGCAGTTATTTGAAGGTCGGGGTCCAGGGTCAACATGACGTTGCTGCCGTCCTGGGCTTCTACCTGGGCTATAATGGCTTTTTGCTCTCCTTCTTTGTCCTCTATGTAAAGGGTATAGCCTCTGCGGCCCCTTAGGTTTTCTTCCAGAGCCGCTTCTATTCCCTGTCGGCCAATCAGGTCTTCCGCTTCATACCCTTCGGATGACTTTTCTTCTACCTCATCCTGGTTGATCCGCTGTACATATCCCGTTACGTGGGCAAATGCCTGCTCCATAGAGTACTGGCGCGTAATATGGCTTTTACTGGACAGCATGACCCCTTTAACGTTGAGCAACTCGTTTTTATAGTCCTCGGAGATGTTAAAAGGCAGGTTTTTGATGGGTACGAACAGGTCGGGGTTGTCCTTCACCCATTTCTGATCTAGTATTTTGCGTATGGCGCTTTCATCCATTTCTATAAGGGGTGCCAGGGTTTTTATAAAGTTATCGGTGTCGGGAATGGCCGATGGCTTGGCCCCTACCGTATAAGCCGGTCCATCAACGGCCAGCGGATTTCCATCTCTATCGGTGATGGAT
>Ga0134096_1003057_pt1 | contig 10022 bp, 8 predicted proteins | sample 7_2taG_FD_94448 | JGI IMG/M metagenome (GOLD analysis project Ga0134096, IMG submission 94448) | Switchgrass degrading microbial communities from high solid loading bioreactors in New Hampshire, USA - 7_21_20_110_A3 metaG | ecosystem: Engineered > Bioreactor > Semi-continuous > Anaerobic >... | reverse complement strand
GTTATCGACAAGTTCATGATAGCATCGCAAATTTGGAAAGTAAAATATCAGTTTTGCGTTATATCATACAGAATTGTTATATATCAGGCCCTCTGAAGTGTTTGTTTTAAACAAAATAAGAGGATGTGATGATTTGAACATTCAGAAGCTCATCTACTTTAACTATGCCGCCAGCTACCTGAATTTCTCAAAAGCCGCCGAGGCCTGCAACATAGCGCAGACTGCTATGAGCAGGTGCATTGCACAGCTCGAAAACGAATTGGGCTGCGCTCTTTTCAATCGGACAAACCGCAAGATTACCCTGACTCCTGCCGGAAAGCGTTTCTGGGAGGAGACCCGGGTGATTGTCGACAAGTATGAGCGCGCAAGAAAGGTTGCGCGCGACGCGGCGATGGGCTTTAACGGCTTTATTTCCATAGGCTATGGGGGGTTTGACCGCCTGTTTGCCATAGAGTATGCAGAATCGTTCAGAGCCGAGCACCCTGATGTGAAAATCTCACTATTCCACTATCCGTATGACGACCTTGCGCACAGCCTGATAACGGAAAACTGCGACATCATCTTCGGCCCGGCAAACAGGCTGCTCCAGCTCAATAATGTCAGGACCGTAACCACATATGTGTCAAAATATTATCTGGCCGTCAGCAAGAAGCATCCCTTCGCGGAGCGCGAGGAAATTACCGGAAACGTGATAAAGAACGAGACAATTCTCTTCCCCGCGAAGGCCGGCTTTTTGGAGAGAACCTCAAATTACCGTTTTTGCCTCCAGTTTGACATTATGCCGGGAGAAATTGTTTACTCTAATTGTCCTGAGGCCATGCTTGCAATGATTGAGCTGAACCTCGGTATATCGCTGGTGCCCGAGCAGCTGTTTCTTGACGATTTGAAAAGGATAAAGCTGATACCGATTAAACCGCAGCCCCAGGGGGGCAAGGAGCACATGGCGGCAAGCTTCCTGTCCAATGAAAAAGCCGTGGTAAGCAGTTTCCTAAACCATATTGAGAAAAAACGTCCCGAAATTACGGAAAAAATTCAAAGCAAGATAAACGCCTATTTATAAACCGAGCCCGATAGCTGAAAAGGGCCTGCAAACCGCAGTTTGCTGAGTGTTAACGGCGGCGTCGCGCGTATGTGCGGGGATATTTCGGTTAAACTATTCGCCGAAACACCGTTTTACTAGTCCCGAGAGATACTGCAGGCAGGGACTTAAGCAGCGAGGATAATGGCTTGATTTGAACTATTTTAGATTTTGAAGGTTTCGTCGTAAGACGAAGCTTTTTCAGCTCATTTACTTTTTGAATGCGATAAACTTTGAATCCGGAGGACTTTCATATGAAAAAGATTAAAAGAATCGGAGTCCTCACCTCGGGCGGCGACGCTCCGGGCATGAACGCCGCGATTCGAGCGGTGGTGAGAACCGCCCTGTATTTCGGCATAGAGGTCATGGGCATCCGTTTCGGATATAAGGGACTCATGGAAGGCGATATGATTCCGCTGGGGATGCGGAGCGTGTCCGGTATAATCCAGCGCGGTGGCACGATGCTCCATACCGCGAGAAGCGCCGAGTTTGCAACGCCCCAGGGGATAAAGAAGGCGATAGAGGTAGCGAGCGATAACGGGCTCGACGGGCTTGTGGTAATAGGAGGCGACGGCTCCTTCAGGGGGGCAAAGGCGCTCAGCGATGACGGCCTTCCTACAATCGGCGTGCCCGCCACGATAGACAACGACATCGTCTGCACCGACTACTCAATTGGCTTTGACACTGCCTGCAATATAGCGGTAGAGGCGATAGACCGCCTGCGCGACACCTCGGAGAGCCTCAACAGGTGCAGCGTAGTGGAGGTAATGGGCCACAGGTCGGGCTACCTTGCCCTCGAAGTGGGCGCGGCCTCCGGAGCGCTTGCGGTGCTTGTCCCGGAGTTCAGCTGCGACCTGATGCCAGAGGTATACGAAGCGATAACCAGGCACGAGAAGACGCAGTATATAGTGGTCGTCTCCGAGGGCTGCAGCACTCCCTCGGCGGAGGTCGCAAGGCTTATCGAGGAGAACACGGGGATGAGCACGCGCCTTACGGTCCTCGGCCACATTCAGCGCGGAGGCGCGCCCAGCGCGCTCGACCGCGTAAACGCCACAAGGCTCGGATACCGCGCGGTCGACCTGCTGCGCAAGGGGATAGGCAACAGGGTCGTCGGCATACAGAGCGACAAGCTGGTCGACTACGATATCCAGGAGGCCCTGGAGATGCACAAATCGATTGAGGAGGAGCTCTACACTATAGCGCGCATAGTTTCCTTGTAGGCGCAGGCTGCGCGAAGGTAGATTTTTCGGCTTTTCTGGGGGGCGTTTTCGCCCTCCTAAATTTTCAAAAATTTTTAAGAAAAAAAGAGGGAAAAGTAAAAAATTTTCGTATATATATATGAAGTTATTCCAGAAAAATAAGCTGCGGGGAGGCGGTGGGATTTGCAGTGCCCAAGAATTATGAGAGAGGAACTTGAGCGCAGCATGCTCTCGCCCTACGGGGTGAAGTCGGCGGAGTCCAAGGGCCGCTTGAGGGAGGAGCCGCCCTGCGCGATACGTACCTGCTTTCAGCGGGACGTGGACCGAATAGTCCACTCGAAGTCCTTTAGGCGCTTAAAGCACAAGACGCAGGTTTTCCTGCAGCCGGAGGGCGACCATTACAGAACGCGCATGACCCACACGCTCGAGGTCGCGCGCATAGCCCGCACAATCGCGCGGGCGCTCATGCTCAACGAGGATTTGACCGAGGCGGCGGCCCTGGGGCACGATTTGGGACATACCCCCTTCGGCCACGCCGGAGAAAGGGCGTTAGACAAGCTCTTCGGCGGCTTCCGGCACTACGAGCAGAGCCTTCGCGTGGTCGACGTGCTTGAAAAAGACGGCCGGGGGCTCAACCTGACATACGAGGTGCGCATGGCAATCCTCAACCATACCAACGGCGCGCCGAACGACACCCTCGAGGCAAAGTGCGTGCGCCTTGCCGACAAGATAGCCTACATAAACCACGATGTCGACGATGCAATAAGAGCCGGAATCCTCACGGAGAAAGACCTCCCCGAGATAGTCAGAAAGAGGCTCGGGGAGTCCCACAGCGCGAGGATAAACACGATAACCACCGACCTTATCGAAAACAGCTTCGGAAAAAACGACCTCAGCATGAGCCCCGAGGTCCAGGAAGCGGTCGATATATTCCGCGAATTTATGTTTGAAAAGGTCTACAAGAACCCGAAGGCGAAGGGCGAGGAGGCAAAGGTGGATGGAATCCTCGGCGGGATTTACGAATACTATATAAAAAATCCCGACAAACTGCCGGCGGATTACAAGAAGCTCTCCGAGCGCGAGGGGCTCGAGCGGACCGTCTGCGACTATGTCGCGGGCATGACCGACAAGTACGCGATTTACATATACAGCGAGATTTTCATTCCAACCGCCTGGCAGATAAGGTAATATAAGGCAATGCTCGCTTTTCGGTGTATTTGAGCGCCGAAATCTGAATAATAAACTCAAAAGCCTCGCATAAACTTTCAATTTTCTGGAAAATATGTACGGAAGGGGGAGGACGATTGGCGTTTCCCGAGCGTTTCCTTGAGGAACTGGTTGCGCGAAACGAGATTACGGACGTCGTAAGGGATTATGTTAACCTGACCAGGCGCAGCGGACGCAATCTCTTTGGCCTTTGCCCCTTTCACAGCGAGAAAACCCCATCCTTTTGCGTTTCGCCGGAAAAGCAGATATATCACTGCTTCGGCTGCGGAAAGGGAGGCGGCGTCATCAGCTTTATCATGGAAATCGAGAACCTCTCTTTTCCTGACGCCGTCCATTTCCTTGCCAAGCGGGTGAATATGGAGGTCCCCGACGACAGTGAAGACAGGGAAATACGAAGCAAGAGGGAGAGGCTCATTTCGCTGAACCGCGAGGCGGCGAGGTTTTTCCACGAAAACCTCGGCAAGCCGCAATGCAGGGCCGTCGCCGAGTATATTGTTAGGCGGGGAATTACAGCCTCGTCGGTCAGGACCTTCGGGCTCGGCGCCGCGCCCGACTCCTGGGACGCCCTCTGCGAGGAGATGCAGCGAAGGGGATATACCAAAACCGAGCTTCTCGACGCGGGGCTTGCGGTAAAGAGCTCAAAGGGAGGCATCTACGACTTCTTCAGGAACCGCCTCATATTCCCGCTTATAGACGTGCGCGGAAACGTGGTGGGTTTTTCCGGGCGGCGGGTGACGGACGACGAGAGCGAGAGAAAGTTTGTCCACACAAAGGAAACGATATTATTCAATAAAAGCCGCTTTCTGTTCGGCCTGAACCTTGCAAAGAAAACAAAGCTCGGGAGGCTGATTCTCGTCGAAGGGAATGTCGACGTGATTACGCTGAGGCAGGCGGGCTTTGACAACGCCATCGCCTCGCTAGGCACTTCCCTGACCGAGGAGCAGGCCAGGCTCATTTCGAACTACACCAGGGAGGTGGTGATAGCCTACGACTCGGATGCAGCCGGCATCGCCGCCGCCGAGAGGGCCATCGACCATCTCGAGCGCCTGGGTGTTGCGATAAAAGTCCTCAGAGTCCCGGGGAACAAGGACCCGGACGAGTTCATACGCAGCCACGGGCCGGGAGCCTTCGCAGCGCTTTTAAACAGCATGGGCAACCACATCGAGTACCGGCTGTCGCTGATTGAGGCGAAGTATGACCTTAGCGACGACGCCGGCAAGGTGGCCTATCTCAAAGAGGTGTCCGAGATGCTCGCGACCGTCTCGAGCCCCGTGGCCCGCGAGATTTACGGCAACCGCGTCGCCGAGAAGCTGAGAATATCGCCCGAGGCGATGCAGCTGGAGATAAGAAGGGCGATTTCAAAGCATGTCAAGGAACAGAGGAGGAAGCTGGAGCGGGAGACAAGACCCGTCAATATAATTCAGCAGAAAACGTACAAAATACGATACGAAAACCCCGTTAGTGCTGCGGCGGAAGAGGGAATTGTAAGCCTTCTGCTGCTCGGTGACCCCTCGCTCCTGCGCGAAGTCGCGGAGCTTACAAAAGAAGATTTTTCATCCGAATTTTTAGGGAGGGTATTTGAGAATATTAAGAATCGGTATGAGGAGAATAAAACCGTTTCGATTGCGACAATGTCCGCAGACTTTACCCCTGATGAGATTTCACATATTACGCTTTTGATGCAAAAGCCGGTTTCGGCGGCAACCGCTGAAAAAGCGATGAGGGATTACATAAACGTGATAAGGACCGAGCAGCTTAAAAAGAAGGAGGACCTGCTTGCGATAAGCCGCAAATATAGAGAGATAAAAGGTTTGGAGGATAAAGATGTCTAAAAAGAACAACGAAAAGGCGGCAAACCAGGAGAAGGAGAACGCCGTTAAGAAACAGGAAAACCAGCACAGCAGTGTTGATGATAAAATCAACGAGCTGGTGGATAAGGGGAAGAAAAAGGGTTCGGTCACCCTTAAAGAGCTTCTTGAGGCCATGGACGAACTAAACCTTGACGCCGAGCAGGTGGATAAGGTTTATGAGATGCTCGAACAGGCCGGCATAGAGATAGTGGACGACGAGGACTTCCTTGCCGATTTGCCGGACGATATCGCCCCGGAGCTTGAGGAGCTCGAGGAGATTGAGGAGGTTGAGGAGGAAACCCTTGTCGACCCGGACGCTCTTGCGGACAGCTTCAGTATCGACGACCCGGTAAGAATGTATCTTAAGGAGATTGGCAAGATAAGCCTGCTTACTCCCGAGGAGGAAGTCGAGCTTGCCGAGCGCATGGCCAAGGGCGACAAGGCCGCCGCGCAGCGTATGGCGGAGGCAAACCTCAGACTGGTCGTGAGCATAGCAAAGCGCTATGTCGGCCGCGGCATGCTCTTTTTGGACCTCATACAGGAAGGAAACCTCGGGCTTATCAAGGCGGTCGAAAAGTTTGACCATACGAAGGGCTATAAGTTCTCGACATACGCGACATGGTGGATAAGACAGGCGATAACCCGTTCCATAGCCGACCAGGCGAGGACCATACGCATACCCGTCCACATGGTCGAGACTATAAACAAGGTCATAAGGGTGTCGCGCCAGCTCCTGCAGGAGCTCGGCCACGACCCCACTCCTGAGGAAATCGCCGAAGAGATGAATATGCCCGTCGAAAAGGTCAGGGAAATCCTGAAGATTGCGCAGGAGCCCGTTTCGCTCGAAACGCCTATAGGCGAGGAGGAGGACAGCCACCTAGGCGACTTCATTCCCGACGAGGACGCTTCGGAGCCTGCCGAGGCGGCGTCATTCACCTTCCTGCGCGAGCAGCTTTTGAGCGTGCTCAGCACGCTCACGCCGAGGGAGGAAAAGGTTCTCCGGCTCCGCTTCGGCCTTGAGGACGGCAAGGCGAGGACGCTCGAGGAGGTCGGCAAGGAGTTCAACGTCACCCGCGAGCGCATACGCCAGATAGAGGCCAAGGCCCTGCGCAAGCTGCGCCACCCGAGCAGGAGCAAAAAGCTGAAGGATTTCCTGAACTAATTAGGCATCGATAATAAGTCAATAAACAGACAAAAACCAGTTCCTAGAGGGACTGGTTTTTATTATTGATATTTACAAATGTCTTAATTTACAGTATTATTCCGTCTAAAGCTATTACCAGAATCATGAAAGGACAAATATTATCGTTAAAATCGAAAATGATTTCTATTTTAAATAGAGGTTTTCAAGTATGAATGAGCAAGATGTTTTTCAAATGTATATGAAGATATTTAATGCTCCGGAAGTAAAATCAATCTGCAGCAAATGTAGAGAAAAGGCAAACCTGTCCAGGCCGATATCGCTTTGGCAGTTAGGAAGAGACTTTGGCACCTCTGAATACAAAGTCCTTTTTGTCGGAAAAACCGCAAGAGGTATCCCTTGTAAATCACTACCTGTAGATGATATTTTTCATGACGCAACAAAACGCGCCGACGAGCTGTTTGTTGGTAGATATCACTATTGGAGTTACACAAATGCTATCTGCAAATCTCTTTACGGAGATGATGCCTGGGAAAAGATTGCTTTTACGAATTTAGTAAAATGTAATGCTTCAGATGATATAGATAAGACTGACTATGAAACGAAAGAAAACTGCATAATACGAAACAAGATATTTCTAAATGAATTAATTATAATTAATCCGTCAACCATAATTTTTTATACCGGGTATGATTATGATGAATTTTTAAAAGAATTATTTAAAGAATATAACCTCGTTAATGTTGCATATACGAGTAAGCCTGTTGGCGCGAAGAATTTGCCGTGGTGGGAGTTTACAATTACAATTAACAACAAAATTATAAGGTGTCTGCGTGTAGGGCATCCTGAAAGAAAGAAAAAAGACCAGTTTGTTGATTTGATTGTAAATTATATCAAGGATGATTCATACGGATTATGTGAAGATTAGTTTGTAAATTGAGGGCTTTAGGTTTTCAAAGCAAACCCCGGACGGCTGCGGTCGTCCGGGGTTTTTCCCTAAATAACGTTTGGAAAAAGAACATGGCTGTTTATATAAAACCATACTATTTTGCAAAAGAACAGGCAAAATAATAAGAGATTCGGCCGTTTGATTATTGAACAAGGAGTACGGGACTTCCATGGCAAATGTGGCAAAGATGAGCCCCGAAGAAAAAAAGGCTCTGATTTTGGACACCTGCAAAGAGCTTTTTTACGAAAAAGGCTATAACGAGACAAGCTACGAGGATATTTATACGGCGGCAGGACTCCCACCGGGTTCCGTCACATATTACTTTACGGGGAAGAAAAACATAGCGGAGAGCATACATGCGGAGTATGAGCTTAAAGTAAAGACCGTGCTGTCCCTGCTTATCGCCGAGGAGTACGAGCTGAGGGTAATGTCCGCCCTTGAAATTCTGAATTGGTGGAACGTTTTCTTCATAAATCCCAATATAAGGAGATTTATCGTCGAGCTGGGCAGGGAGGGGGTGCTGCGCAGGTCTTTTCTGGGCAATACGGAGCACTTTTTTAAGCTCCATATAAACGAATACAGCCTGATGATAGAAGAAACGAAGTTCAAGCTGATTACTACGGCCTATATTGGCATGATTACCGAGCTTTTATTTGAGATGCACGAGAATTTCTCCGCATACACCGCCGAGGAGGTGGCCGATTTCGTAATCGAGAACGCCTACAAGTTTCTGAACGTCGACCACGTGGCAATCAGCGACGCAATCGGGAAGGCCCATGTGATATACAACGAGGTAAAAATCAACTGCGAGTATTTTAAAAACTTCAAGTACGACGAGAGGCTGCTGTAAAGGATTAAAAAAGGGCATATTATCCGCCGCGGCGGATAATATGCCCTGCCTGTGTAAGTAAGCGTTTGAATTGATATGTCTATGCCGTGCGGTCAGCTTTTAAGCTTGAAAAGCGCCGCCTGCTGCATAAGCTGGGTTGCGTGGGAGGAAAGCTCCTGGCTTGCGGCGGCGCTCTCCTCGGCCACCGCCGCGTTGTTCTGCACGACCTGGGACACCTGGGCTATGCCGATGTTGACCTGCTCGATGCCGTTTGCCTGCTCCCGCGAGGCCTCCGCGATGGAGTGGATGAGGCTTGCGGCGCGGTCAATCTGCTCCACGATTTCGTTCAGCGACTGTGCGGTCTCGTTGGCTATCTTTGAACCGGCCTGAATCTTTGTAATGGAGTTTTCAATCAGCTCGGTTATCTCCTTCGCGGCGTTTGCCGATTTGCCGGCGAGGTTCTTTACCTCGTCGGCGACGACGGCGAAGCCCTTGCCGTGCTGTCCGGCTCTCGCGGCCTCGACCGCAGCGTTCAGGGCGAGGATGTTCGTCTGGAAGGCGATGTCCTCGATGACCTTGATGATATTGTTTATGTTCTTGGAGGCGACGGTAATCTCCTCCATGGCGCCGAGCATCTCTTTCATATGCCCGTTGCCCTGAAGAGCGTTCTCCCTCGTTTTTCTTGCGAGGGAGCTTGCCTTCTCTGCGTTCTCGGCGTTGAGGCGGGTCTGGGTGGCGATATTCTCAAGCGAGGCTGTAAGCTGCTGGATGGCGCTGGCCTGCTCGGTCGCGCCCTGGGAGAGGGTCTGGCTGGAGCTTGAGACAAGATCCGCGCCTGCGGTAACCTTCTCTATCACCTTTACCATCGAGGCGACAAGGTCGTGGAAGTTGCCGACTAATCTGCGAAGCGAGTTTCCTATCTGGTCCTCGGGCGAATAGAGCGTGACCTCGACGCTCAGGTCGCCCTCTGAAATTTTCTCGATGGTCTTGTTGTGATCCCTCATATACTGCATCAGGTCCTTGAGCTTGCGCGAAGAGACGGCAATCTCGTTGTTGAACTCGAGCATGGCGTAATCTCTTTTTCGGACTATGTCGCTTATGTTGAAATATCCTTTGGAGTAGCGCGTAAGGATTCTGTCGTTCGTCAGCGTCGGCTCGACTATGAGAGTGGTGTTAATATTCGCAAGCACAATCGCAAGAAGGATTTCCGCTATGCATACGACGCCTATAATTATTATGTAGGCCGGCCAGTTCGGAACTTTGTTTAAGGCGATAATCAGCGAGCCGCATATGCCGGCTATGGTTGTAATGGCAGCTATCAAAAGGAAACACAGGTTTAAGCGCGTTTTGATTTTCAAATCGACGAACCATCTTTTCTCAAACCATTTCAGCTCTTTCTCTTTCATAACTACCCAACCCCCTTAAAAGATTAATGGCCCCCTTGACTGGTGAAATTAATTAGTATACCAATTTAATTAGCGTCTTATACCCCTTAATATATTTCTTCTACGTTTCATGAAAATCTAAACCTTTATTTAATAATAAATTAAATATTTTACATATTAGCCAAAAATAGCTTTAAAATATGTATAATAAAAAAGGCAGGTTATTGTGAACCTGCCTGCTTAGTATGTACGGTTTACAGTTTGAAGATTGCGGCCTTTTGCATAAGCTCGCTCGCGTGGGCGGAGAGCTCCTGGCTCGCGGCGGCGCTCTCCTCGGCCACCGCCGCGTTGTTCTGCACGACCT
>Ga0134096_1003040_pt1 | contig 10067 bp, 5 predicted proteins | sample 7_2taG_FD_94448 | JGI IMG/M metagenome (GOLD analysis project Ga0134096, IMG submission 94448) | Switchgrass degrading microbial communities from high solid loading bioreactors in New Hampshire, USA - 7_21_20_110_A3 metaG | ecosystem: Engineered > Bioreactor > Semi-continuous > Anaerobic >... | reverse complement strand
TTGTTTACCATCCCAACCTATTTCAACAAGTTTAGGCAAATTATATTCCCAATTGATAATTAATGGCTTATTACCCTTACCATTAGATAATATAAGTTTATTGCCTTTTATTTTTATAGCACTAGACTTCCATTGAATTTTATAGTATTTTCTTTTCTTGTATGGAGGCTTAGCATTTTTATCTTGTTTTCTTCTTTCCTTCCATGATTTAATTGAACTACAAAAACTTTGTACTACAGCATCAGCACTATGAGCATGTAGTTTATCTGAATTATATAACCTCATTAAACTGGAAGGTTTCAGCCATATATTCTTTTTTCTAACAACACGCCAAAACCCAACTAATGTTTTAGTATACAATTCACCTGCCGCTAATGATAAACTATCTAACTGTTCTGCTTTGCCCAATTTCATCTTTCTAACATAATACATAATTTCACCTCCTTACAAGATAAGTATAACATAATATTAATATAAAATCAAGTATTTTGCGTCCTAACCACATGACTGAAGTCAGTGGCTTGCGGACGCTATAGTTTTGTCAATATTTAATAAGAATGTGAGGTAGTTGCCTATGGCTACAGTAATAGATTTTACCACAGAATATCTTGAAAAGATTAAAGAAAATGAAGTTAAAACAAATGCACTTGAGGAAAAAATTGATGATTTGTCTGAAATAAAAGAGAATATTAAACTTTTAACACATATACAAAAAGAACTTACACAGTTTAGTAAAGATCAGTCTAAAGTTAATGAGGAAGTTTCTAATACGTTAGTTGCAATTAATAGTAATCTTAAAGTTTTAAATAAACAACTGCCTGAAATAGATAAAAAAGTTTCTAATCTTGAATATAAATTTAGCGAAATTGAAAATAAAAACAAAATTGATATACGTGATATTAACAAAGAGGAGGTCGAAAAGAAACTTACTACAGGACAAAAAGCCGCAATAGGTATAGGTAGTGCAGTTGGTGGAAGTGCTGCAATTCTTGGTTTAATTGAGATTATAAATAAATTAATAACTTTAATTAAAACCTAGCAAGAATTCTCCCACTTCTAAGCGAAGCGAAAGTGGGAGATGAATTACTTCTGCAAACAATATACTTAAACAAGAATTGAAAAAACTAGGACTAGCTATATAAAAATACACTAGGGCGGGAATCGTCCGAAAGTGATGCTCGTGGAGGTAGTAGGTTACGAGGCTGATGAAGCGAGAATCTCCATCTTCTAATCGAAGCGTAAGGTGGAGAAGTTCAATTTTTAGAAGGTGATAATATTAGAATCCTATCTTTTGATCAGTCTACTAAAATAACAGGATACAGTCTGTATGACAATTCTATCTTAGTTGATTATGGAACACTTCAGTCTAATCCTAAAGAAGAAAATCCTATAGAGTCTTGATAAATACAATCCCCACTTTGTTGTTTTTGAAAATGTTCAATTTCAGAAAAATTACGGCACTTTCCAACAATTAAGTCAATTACATAGTAAAGGACAAGTTTAATCTATCTGTTTCAGACGATGAAGCAGATGCAATTCTTATAGGTTTTTTGGCTGTCAATAAAATATTAAAATAAAATAGTGATTCGATTGAATGTGTGGGTAGAGTTAACGTCCTCTACCCTTTTTTTGATTTAGAAAACAATGCCAGTTCATATAGATATTTTTTTATAAGGTGGTGAAAAACAATGGGTAAAATTGCTGATAAATCTATAGAAGTAACGGAAGAAATGTGGTTACAGTGTAATGAGTTTAATCGCAATATAATAAATGAATTTTTGGAAAGTTCAGCACATTTAAGTCCCAAAAGCTATATACAATATAAATCTGCTTTAAGGATATTTGCTTTTTGGCTTAAACAGTTTTGCAATGATAAAAAATTAATAGATGTAAAAAGTAGAGATTATTTAAGATTTCAAAATTGGTTAGTGAACAACGGTTTATCTGAGTCGGCTATTAAATTGAAAAGGTCTGCTATAAGCAGTTTAAATAACTATATAATGATTTATTATGAAGATGAATATCCTACCTTTAGGAATTATATAAATAAATCTATCAAAGTACCCACAACTGGTTTTGTACATAAAAAAGAACCGCTTACACCTGATGAATATAGATATTTATGCGATGAATTAGAAAGACGTGGTGAATGGCAGAAATTAGCTTATCTTAAATTCTCTTATGTGACAGGCTGTAGACGTGAAGAAGCAAGGCAATTGCTTAAAGAAGTCATAAATTATGAACCTATTATTAAAACAGTTAAAATGAAAGATTCTGATGGTAAAGAAGTTGAAGTTGAAGTTAGAAAATATAAAACTCACGAGATTAGATGTAAAGGCAAGGGGAAAATTGGTAAAATTAGGAAATTGGAATTTAATGAAGAAGCAATGGAAGCATTAAAAAAATGGCTAGAAGTTCGTGGAGAAGATGATTGTCCGTATATGTTTATTGCAAAATATGACGGTAAGATTAATCAAGTCTCTCCTACTACATTCAATCAATGGTGCAGTACCTTGTTTACAGAAATTGTCGGACGAAGGGTGCATCCGCACATCTTTAGGGAATCTCGTGCAACTAATCTTGTAGTACATTCAGGTAAAGATTTAGAGACTGCAAGAAAATTGTTGGGACACGAATCATCTGAAACTACTAAGATATATGTCATACGTGAAGATACAGACGATGCTGATGAAGCATTTATAGATTAAACAGTTCTCACGAGCCTATTTTGGCGCAATACTGCGAGCCAACAACATATGGCAGGCTATTCGCCTGCCAAACTTATCTAAATCAAATTCTTATTTTATTAAAAAAAATAGGAGAGTTCCTCCCCTATTCTAAACTGTTTGATTGAAATGTGCCACGCACACTCGTGACTTTAGTCATGAGTAAGTGACACGATAATAATTGACAAAATAATAATATAATAGTATAATAAAATTAAAATGGATATGTCCACAATGTAATACAAAACATATATTAGCAAGTTAAATATAAATGAGTACCGTAAGGGACTACGGGATTTCAAGCCTGTGGAGATGGAGGTTACGAAGTCTAAGAAGCAGGAATTTCTAACTGTGAGGTTAGAAGCCTACGACTTCAGTCGTGGGAGGTTCACGAATGATTAATATATATTTACATTCGTATCTCTTTCAGTATATAATTTACATATACATTACTGAAGTGGGTGTGAATATGTGGAAAAGATTGTTAATAGTTAGTGGTTTATTTATTATATTAATTATATTTTATTCAATACTTACTAATCAACCAGAAGAATATAAATACGGCAGTTATTCAAATATTGAATATTCAACTTTATCTGAAACGTATCAACCAAAAAAGAAAGAATTGATTATTGTTAAGGGATGGAAATTTGAACTTGAAGGAAATTATATGTATGTGCATGGTAGTGTAGAAAATACAGGCGATAAAGATATTTCGTATTATGAAATTTATGCAGAATATATGGATAAGGATGGTAAAGTAATAGATAGTGATTGGACTAATGGTACTGATGTAAGAGTTGGCGCACAGCAAAGATTTGAAATAATGACTAGATATGATGAACGCATAGAAACGTGTAGGTTAAGTATAAGAGAAATTTGGTAAAGAAGGGGATTCTCTCTCCTTCTTTTATTATGTAACCAAGAAGGGGTGAGATAGATGAATGACAAGCTTGACATACTAATCCAAGCCTTGCTTGATCCTGATTCAACTAAAAATATAGAATCACAAATTAAAAATTTACAAGCTTTATTTGATAAAAGCCCTTTAAGAGTTAAATTAGATGTTGATAATGTTGAATTCAAAAACTTTTCAAATACACTTCAAAAATTATCAGCATCTTTAAATAAGCAAATTAACTTATCAGAAGGTTTCGGACATGCAGATAAAATAACACAAAAATTTGTAGCTCTTGAAGGTTCTTCAGAAAAATTAGTTGAAGAAATTACGGAATTTAAGAATGAGCTTAATCAAAGTGTCACAGTTATAGATACCATTGAACAATCAGTAAATGAGCTAGGTAAAACTATTCAAAAAGTAGTAAAGTCTCAAAAAATAATAACAGACGATAATAAGCAAAGAATTTATTCGGAATTAAAGAAAAACATAGATGAAATATATAAAACAGAAAATAAATTATTAACCGCTGGTAAGAATGAAACAATTGAGTTAGAAAAACAGTTAAAACTATTAAAAGATAAGCGACAAACATTATTAGCTCAAAAAGCTAAAGGTGGATATGATGACGAGAGAGAAAATCTGAAATTGAATCAATATGAACTTCAAAAAATACTTGAATATAGAACTAAAATAGCTCAAATAAAAGATAAAGAAGAATTAAAGGCGCAAGCTGTTTATGAAAAAACATTACAGTATGAGCAACGTGTTCGCCAAGCAATTGAACAATCAAGGCAGAAAGAAAAAGAAAAGACACAAGAACTAGAAAAACAAATTGAATTATATAAATTAAGAATGCTTGGCGATGGCAAAATAAAAGGCGAGCTAGATATATTTGAAGAAAAATATAAAGGAAAATATGATCAGGAAGTTTTATCAAGACTTAGAGAAGAAATTCGTGGTTTAAGTATAGAAACTCCTAATGCAGAAGATAAAATCAAGCAATTTAGTATTACATTATCATCAATGAAACAAGCTGCGGCGCAGTCTAGTAATGTGCTTGAAAGAACTTTTGAAAATTTTGTTAAGTTCATGCGATTCTACTTAGTGGGCGGAACTTTTGTAAAAATTGTTAATGCTTTTAAGGAAGGTTTAGATGTTTTAAAGGAAATTGATACACAGCTTGTTTCTATTGCAAAAGTTACAGATTATACAACTCAAGAAATGAAGGCACTGGCTTCAAGTGCTATTGAAGTAGGTAAGCAATATGGTAGAAGTGCAATAGAATATTTAAGCGCCGTAACCGAGTTTGCTCGTGCTGGTTTTGGTAGGGAAGCAGAGCAATTAGGTAAAATTTCTATATTGCTACAAAATGTTGGCGATGTTTCTGCTCAAACTGCTAATGAAATGCTTCTTGCTGTAAATGCCGCTTATGAATTAGGTGGTAGTCAAGAAAAATTGATCCGTGTTGTTGACATGCTCAACGAAGTGTCAAACCGAAATCCCACAAGCGTTCAAAAGATGGCAGAAGGCATATCTGTCGCTGCGAATGTGTTTAAACAAGCTGGTTTCTCTATTGAAGAATTCATAGCTTTAGTTGGTACAGCTACAAGTGCTACACAGCGTTCTGGGTCTGAAACGGCAAGAGCTTTGCGTACTGTGTTGATGAATATTCGTCAGGTAGTTGATGATGAAGCAGAAACCACCATTGAAAGTATTTCTAAGGCTGAAGCCGTATTAAGATCAGTTGGTATTGAAATTAGAAAAACTACTGGTGCTTTTAGAGAGCCAATGGAAATTTTACGGGATTTAGCTAAGGTGTATAAGGAACTTGGCGAACAAGGTAGAACCGTAAAACAAGCTGAAATTCTTGAGGCTTTAGCAGGAAAGCGTCAATCTAACGTACTAGCTGCTGTATTAGGGCAGTTTAATATGGTTGAGAAACAGTTGCAAGAAGCTTTGAAATCTAGTGGGTCAGCTATTAAGGAAAATGAAATATATATGCAGAGTTGGGAAGCTAAGGTTAAACAGCTTGGGGCAACGATGACAGGATTTTGGAATAATTTTGTTAATACTGATGCGATAAAAGGTTTTATTGATTTTTTACGGAATGCTATTAGTACATTAGATATATTGATTAATAATCCTATCTCTTCATTTATTTTAAAAGCAGCAATTATGACTACTGCTGTATACGGACTGAGTAAAGCATTTACAGCATTAATTATTAAAATAGAAATGGCAAATATAGCATTAAAAGCTTCACCTATTTTTTGGATTGCAGGAATTTTAAGTGCTATTCAACTTGCAGTAGGTATTTTTGATCGACTAAATGTATCAGTAGAAGAACAAAAAGAAAAAATAGCAGAAGTTCAAACAGAATATGAAAAAACAAAAGCTGAATTAGAAGAGGTTAATAGAGAATTACAAACGACTCAAGAACGAATAGAAGAATTAAGTAAATTGAAAGATGCTGGTATTATATCAGCAGTAGAAAACGATGAACTAGAAAAATTAAAACTTACTAATAGCGAATTGGAGTTACGCAGACGGTTATTAGAAGAAATAAATGAAGAAAATAAGCAGAGAGTAGCTGATGAAACTGTTGCTTATTTTGAGAAAAAATATGGTAAATATGATATTTCTGATGGCAGATTAAGAACTCTTGAATCTTATGCAGATAATTTTTGGGTTGCTGTACAAAATGAAAGAAATAATGTAGCACTATTAATAGCAGCATATGAAGAGCTTCAAGAAAAGAAACAAGAAGCTTTAGCTGCCGGAGATGAAGAAGCATATGAGAGTATTGAGGAATCATTAGAAACAATTAAAGGTTGGTTATCAGAAGCTAGAGAAGGTAGATTAGAATTATTAGATATTAAAAATATATTATTACAAATTGAAAAACCCACTGAAAAGCAAAAGAATATATTATCAATTATCAATAAAATCCTTGAAGAGACTGAAGAAATTGTTGGGGACATTAGTGATAAACCTATTATTTCACCTGACAGTGGTGAAGGTATAGGATATACTGCTGAAGAATTAAATAAACTTAATGATCAACTTGATGAAATTTCTAAAACTATTAATCAACATTCATCAAATATTGATACTCTTTCTTCTGTATACCAGTCTCTTGCTAATAATGAAAAGTTAGCTGCAAAGCAAGTATTAGAATTAGTAACATTATATCCTCAATTTGCTAGTGAACTAGTAAAAATAAATGATAACAAAAATAATGCTATTAAGTTAACTCAAACACTTTTTGAGCTTGAAAAGAAACGATATATTCACGCTTTAGAGCAAGAAAAAGAACTTCTAAAAGCTAAGGCTAGTATACTTGCTCTTGAAATGACTACTGCTCAATGGTATGAGTATTATTATAGTAGTGGTCGGGCTGGTGGCACAAAAGCATTACGTGAAGTTAAAGATGAAATTTTGTCTATTGAGGAAGTAATTAACTATATCAAAGGTTTAACTATTGATGATTTCACCAAACCATCTAAATCTAGTTCTAAATCATATACTCCAAAATCTCGTTTAGAAGCACTTAAAGAACTACTAGATGTTGAAAAAATCAGTCTCCAAGAATATTACAATGAACTTATCAAGATAGAACAGAGTGCATATAAAGATTACGAGAATAAAAGCGTTGCTCAATTAGAAGCCTTATTAACTTCCACAAATGAAAAAATTGCTAAGAAAGCCGAAGAAGCTCTTGATTTAAGAAAAGAGATAAATCGTGTTCGTGCGGAGCTATTTAAAGAAACTGAATACGATAAAGCTATTACGGCCTTAGATAACGAACTTGCTAAACTTGGTAACATTAATACCCCTGAAGAACTAGCAAGACAAGCTGAAATTCTCGGACAAAAATTTGTACTGGCACAGCAGGAAGTATCCCGCCTTGAAGAACAACTAAAAGACCCATCCCTTACCGAATCTCTACGTAAACTTCTTGAAGATAAGAAAATAAAAATTGAAATTGATATTGTAAAATTCAAGGATCAAGCAGAACAACTTCTTAGAGATTATTATGAAATTGAACGTGAAATTAGCGAAAAATCTCTGCAAAGTAGGTTTGATAAACAACTTGCTTATTACGAAAAGCAGATTTATAATGGTTTAACTAAAGATGCATGGGAAGAAGCTTCTAATATCAGAATTCAGGGTTATGAAGAAGAGATTAAAAGGTTAAGAGAGCAGAACGATCTTATCGAAGAACGTATTAAGAGAGAGAAATATTTAGCTGATATTGAAAAACAGCGTACAATCGTAGCTAATCTACAAAAAGAACGCACAGTAAGAGTTTATCGTGAAGGCGAAGGATGGGTATGGGAAGCTGATCAGAAAAAACTTAAGGATGCCACTGAAAAATTAGCAAATCTTGAAGAAGAATATTATAATTGGGAATCTCAATTGAAGAGAGAAAGACGCATTAGGGAGTTACAGGAAAATATTGAACATGAGAGGCAGATGCAGGAAGAGAAGCGTAAGTCGTATGAACAGCAAAAACGGCTTCTGGATGAACAATTACAATACGAAAAATTAGAACTTGAGAAACATTATTTAGATATGGATGTTCTTGTTGCTGAAGGACTTGACGAAATCAAAGGAACATATGAAGAAAAATGGGACGAAATTTTAAAAGTTCTTCAAGATCGTCTTAGTAGAGCAAGACAGATAATGAAAGAAATTGAAGAATTAAATATTAATGCGCAACAAGCGGCATTAAGCGTGAATGTGGTAACTCCAACAATAAATTCTTCATCTGCCAATGTTTACGATAGTGGTGGTAGATTTCCTAGTGGCGCACTTGGTATTAATCTTAGTGGTAAGGATGAATTTGTTCTTTCCCCTACCCAAACTAAAGCATGGGTTAAGTTATCTGATCATTTAATTAATCTTAGCAAGATGTTTGATAGGATTCAATCATTTAAGATGCCTAGCCTTATGCCTGCTGTTGCTGGGGGTGGTATTATAGAGAATCATTATCATTTTGATAATCTTAATGTAACAACTCCAGACGCTCAGACATTTATTAAAGTTCTTCCTACATTAGTTAAACAGTATAAAAATAGATAGGGAGTAGTATATGCTACTCCCTTCTTCCCTACTCTTTTCAAGAAAGGGGTGAATAGTTATTTAATGCTTGACCAATGGCAAATTGATATTATAAATAGTAAAATTCGTGAACCTGTGTTTTCAATAGAATGGCTGACACCTGATGAAAAAGTAATTGATGAAGCTATATTGGATGTGGTTAGTGGTAGTTTGAATTTTGATACTACGAACACAAATCGTAGAAGTGGTACTTTAACATTTAAAAATTTAGATGGTCAATATATACCATCTCCTAATTCAAAGCTTTGGATTAATCACAAAGTGAAAATTAAGGCTGGCTATAAGTACAATAATAGGAATGATTATTTATGGTTCAATCAAGGTACATATGTACTTGGTAACCCTTCTATTTTATCATCTTCAACACAAAAAGAAGTAACAATTCAACTGAATGACAAATGGCTTTTATTAAATGGTGAAATATCTGGTAAGTTAAAAAATAAAACTGTAATTCCAGTTGATACACGTATAGATAAAGTTGTGAAAGATTTGATTGTTCTTGCTGGAGAAACTAAGTATATTATTGATCCTTGTGATTATACTATGCCATATACTATTGAAAAAGAACCTGGCAATAGTATTGGTGATATTTTATTAGAACTTGCTGATATGTATTCATACGAAATTTTTTATGATAACAATGGATATTTACGCTTCAGAAAAGCAATTCAACCAGAAGATATAGAACAAACTGCCCCATCGTGGACTTATAATCAATCTGGATTATATTTACAAAGCAATAGAGAATTACAGTGGGATGAAGTACGCAACTACATAATTGTTTATGGAGCTTATGACGAAGATACTGGAATTCAATATAAAGGTGAAGCAAAAGACGAAACAGGATCACCTTATTCAATAGATCAAATTGGCGAAAGAGTTGAAATTCTTGAATTAGATGAACTATACGATAATTCATTGTGTATACAGAGAAGTCGTAAGGAATTATTTGATAGAATTAAAGTCCAAGAGAAAGTTACAGAAACACTTATACCTAATTATTCACACTCATTAGAAGATGTAATTACGCTTAATGATGAATCTAATGGTTGTAGTGGTAATTATCTAATACAGCAAATCACTTATAGTATCAGTCATAATTCTACTATGACGTTAGGATTATGGAAATCCAGAAAATGGAGTTGATATATATGGATGGCATACAACAGGCGAAAGTATTAATTGAATCAATAAAGGAATTAGTTCAAGCTGAACTAAATAAAATTAAGTTTAATACAAAGAAAAGAGCCTTAGTTAAAGATTTGAATGAAGATGGTACAGCTAATATTATAATGAATGATGCAATTTATAATAAT
>Ga0134096_1003036_pt1 | contig 10089 bp, 16 predicted proteins | sample 7_2taG_FD_94448 | JGI IMG/M metagenome (GOLD analysis project Ga0134096, IMG submission 94448) | Switchgrass degrading microbial communities from high solid loading bioreactors in New Hampshire, USA - 7_21_20_110_A3 metaG | ecosystem: Engineered > Bioreactor > Semi-continuous > Anaerobic >... | reverse complement strand
ATTGCTCGGTTTTTACTTTGCATGTCTGGAGCAGAGCGCATCCATGGTAAGGGGATAAGTATTCGGTGCGCTTCAGGTTGGAATGCATAAAAAACGAGGTATCCAAAGGGATACCTCGTTTTTTATGGAGCCCTCAACCAGGGTCGAACTGGTGACCTCATCCTTACCAAGGATGAGGTCTAAACCCGTAAATCTGTTTATATTGTTGAGTTTTACAGGTCAGTTATTTGTTTTAGTCCCATTAAGTCCCATTATGGCGCATATCGCACAAATTGGCAGTCTTGACTTAAGCGAGGATGAGTCATGCCTCTGCGAAATTCTTAAAGCCTCTAGCTACAGCCTGGGCAAGGTTCTCTACATGCAGATGTTCCTTGCATCATATATACTTTTTTGTTTCGTTTGTGCTTTTGATGGGGATATATGGATGGGGTGATGTTATGGAGCAAGAAGCTATCCAAAAGGAAAAGAAGAAAAGTAAACTCCTCATGTGGATCATCATCGTCAACCTCATCCTATGGCCGATTGCGATATATCTCATTCTGGATTCGTCACAACCCGGGCAGTTCACACCAGAGAAAAGCGCCTACTATGCGGCCAGGGAAGTAGTATCCCGACATCTGAAGGTCCCGTCCACCGCAGAGTACCAACCGTATGCCGACGGGATGGTGACAGTCCGGGAAAACAACAAATACACCGTCAATCTGTGGGTGGATGCAGAAAATTCATTTGGAGCAAAAATACGGTCGCATTTCACAGTCGACGTGGAGCTGCGGGATGACGGGAATTGGTACTATACGAACATACAGGAATATTAAAAGGAGCTGTTGTGGCTCCTTATTATCTTCAACTCCGAGAACAGAAAAACCCCCGTTCCTAAAAAACGGGGGTTTTATAAGCTTTTTCAATGGTTTTTCTTTTCATTTCTCGATACCAGTCGGCTCTATCCTTATATCCAAGCTTTCTAATAGCTTGGTCTAGCTTTTTTAATTCTTCTTCAGAATCCCTCACTTGAAAACGTGGATTCTTTGGATTTTCTTTCATAGTCCCCCCTCCAGTCTGAATATCTGTCCAAAACGTACCAAGTCATTGGTACTATATTTCATGTATACCGCGTCGATTTTTCGATCATATTCAGATTGCTCAAAGGCTTGTTCGACTTGTTTCTTGGCTTCCTCAATAAATATCTGCGACAATCTGTGTGGCCACCCGATGAGGCGCATGGCCTGGAGTATTCCTGTGGAAGCATCAACCAGGAACATAGACATCCCAAAGCCTTGACTCTCGTTCATTTCAACATTCAGAAAGCTTTGGTTTTGAGCTAGATGAATATCAAATGGTGCGTCAATCCAGTTTAGGTTGCCGAATTTAAAAAGCATGAAAATGATATTGCTCAAAGTACATATGCCTATCTGGAGTCGGCCCTTGCGGATAGACTCTATTTCCTGATTCGTTGGGTCACGGAACATTATGAAAAGGACCGCACCCGAATTATCAAAGTCAAACTTCACCCCTTCCTGGTACTGTTTTATGCAGCCTTCAATCGGCTTCCTGACTTCTAATTTTCTCAACATATTCGCTCCTCCTGGCTTCATATTCTTCCCAGCTCTTGCTGAACTCGTGGTTCGCAAAAGCCTCCTTCAAGCCCGATATCTGCTTGAGCCGGATAACTTCGTCCAACTCCATGCCGAGCTTTTTACATATCTCTGCTTCATCCCAACCCATCCGGGTAAGCTCCAAGACCAAGTCGCTCATGCTCCGGATCTGGTGTGTGCCCCTGGCACGGTTGTGCCGGATGGTACTACCCATGCGCTCATCCAAAGGTTTGTCTATCACCACAACCGGTGCAACGTCGCTTTTTAGGTAATCCTTCAGAATCGTGTACCTGTGGAACCCATCCACGACTATGTATTGGTCTTGATTTTTGTCGTAATACGTCACGATCGGCATCGTTACGCCGTCCAGTTTTATGGACAGTTCTAGCAGACGCATTTCTGGTGTAGCCACGACATTTGGGTTATAGTCATTGGCTACTACCTTTTCAATAGGTACTAACCTTACATCCAAGCACGGGAATTCAACCTTTGACATATAACTCGCCCCTTTCCCATCGTTCAAGATCTTTATCGACTTTCCCATCTCCAATAATCCGCCTATATTTTTCTTTTAACTGGTTCAGCCTTTCAATATCTCTTTTAGTAGCTGAGAATGAAAGCCGCTTCATCCAGAAGTCATTTTTCTCAATCGCTCTGGCTATTCTTCGCCAAGAAGGAATCTTATGGCCGGATTCATCCTTTTTGTCTGCATAATCAGGAATTTTGTCTATCGTTATGCCTTCGTTCTCCTCCCACCATCCGAGGAACGTCTTTATTTTCCTATAGTAGTGTTCTTCCAGTTCTGGGGCATACAATCGGATGCTTTCCAGAAGGAAAACAGTATACTGTTCCCAGGTCATATGTTCCGGCTTCTCGGTCTTCAGATTCCCCAGCAGGCTTGTCCGGGCGTATATATTTCCGAAATTGACACCGTTAACCCGATTCAGGACCTTTTCCCAGGTTTCCGGTTCCAGTGCCCTGAATTGGTCCAGTCCGTTCCGCTGGTCATCGCCATATGGCTGGCATAGCCGCTGTTCGTGGATGGATAGTCCGTTTTTATACATCAGCTCGTAGATATAATTAAACTTGAGATCCAACTTGCTGACTGTTCCCCAGATATCCTCCGTCCGCCAGTCGTAAAGTGGGAAAACGTTAAAGCAATCGATGGACCTCTGCCGAACTTTCACCCGTGTGGTCCAACTGTACCTGTTCCAACGTTCCTTGTTCTCGCTGATAATCGTCCGAAACCGGTTCAGGCTTTCGTCGGACCGGATGGCTATCCCACATGCTGCCATGCCGTGCTGCTGGCTGTACCACTCAGCAAACAGAACAATAAACTCCTCAAATTCCATTTGGTACCGGAACCAATCCCAAGGACAATTGTCCTCGTTGATTACGCAATCATATGGTGGCATATCTCGAACCCATTTGTCCTTGTCCTTCTTATCCCAACACGTCCACTTCGGTTGTAAAATCGACACAGCATTCCTGAGCGACAGGGGCAGACACACCCAGTACGTTTGCCGGATTACGTCCCGGCATTCCCGGAACAGTAACTCCTCTACATGCTTAATCGTTGCCTTATACTGAGCTTCCAAGTCAATGAATAGGACATCGAATTTCCTGCCATGCTCCCTGGCCTTCCGGGCGGCAAGCTGTAGCATGACGGAACTGTCCTTACCGCCAGATATGGAAAAGTATACATTTTCAAAATTGCTAAAAATTATGTCATACCGCTCCCACGCAGCTTCTAAGACATTTTTGTCATTGTATACCTTCGGCATGTTCTCTCAACTCCTTCAAAGCTTCATCTCTCTCTATATGAGTATTTTTCACTTGCTGACGTCCTTTGGTACTTTTTACATAGACGAAGGATCGCATAAACGATTCCTTGTCCTTCTGCCTTTCGATTTCCTTTTTAAAACTGTCAATTAAGTTTTCTTTTCTCCACAAACATTTTAGGATCCTTTCATCAAGTGTATCGGCAGCACAAATATCTATGATATGAACATTATCGACCTGGCCTAATCTATGGACTCTATCTTCACTTTGAGATCTTGTTGCATAGTCCCAATCATTACTATAGTATATTACATAACTGCAAAATTGCAGATTTAATCCATATCCAGCACAGGCTTTATTAGCGACGAATATTCTTGCGTCGTTTTCAAAGGCTTTTAAACTTTTCTGCCGCTCCCGTGGACTTAGTTCACCATAGAACGCAACAGTTGACCCAATTCCGTATTTTTTATTTGCAAGAGATACAATATCCTGTATCTCCTTCGTATATTTGCAAAATACAATGACTTTCTCATCAATCTTATTGAGCAAATGAAAAAGCAGATCCATGCGTGGATTATCCATTGGATTTCTGAAAAATGGATCCCGCATCATAGGATGCCTGCTTGCATCAACTCTAAATCCGGAAATTACACTCTGTAATCCGGAAAACAACCGATATATGGTATATGGTTCCAATTCGTCTACTTGAAATAGCAATGCATCTGCCACTTGAGAATAGTGTTTTGCTTGTGCATTGGTAAGTTGATAGTATTTTGTCTCATAAGTCTTAGAGGGAAGATTAAGGCATTCATTTTTTTTGATCTGGTATGTATAGGGTGCTATTTTACGTACCAGATAATCGGTATTGAGGCACCGATTGATCTTCCCAGGAACACGTTCATCATATTCCAGATGGTTTGCCGCAAAACTCCAGAAAGACCTGTAGCCGAGTATGCGCCAGTCCAGGATATACCACTGGGCGAACAGGTCCTTTTCGCATTTGCTGATCGGAGTGCCATTCAGGATCAGCTTGTACTTGCAGTATTCGCTGATACGGATTATGTTCTTGGTCCTGATGGCTTTATGGTTTTTAACGAGGTTACTCTCATCCACGATCAGGAAGCACCTCTTTGTCTGAACCAGTTTAAGTAGCCGAACATTTGTCCGAATACTGCTTGAAAGGGTTTCTATTCCGCAGATCGTGATTAGGTCACTCTGATCGCTGCCGGTGTGCTTGATTATATCTCTGCGCAGGTTCTCTTTCACAGAGCAAGGGCACAACCATAGGACATGATCAACCTTTCCGGCTTCCAGCCGGATGTTAACCAGTTCAAGCGCTGTCCTGGTTTTCCCGGTCCCCATCTCCATGTAGAGAGCCCCGACCTTAACATGCCGGAGCTTCGCTATAGCCTGAATCTGATGCGGAAGCAGTTCAGTCAGCAACTTCATCGTTCTACGCCTCCAGGCTCACAATATGTACATGCCAAATTCCGCACCATTAATCATCCTTCAAATCATCCAGCACGTCGTTGCTGGAGTTCAGTATTTCTTTCAGCCCGTCTTTTTTCTCGTCCTCAACCGGCGCCGCTGGTTGAACTACTATGGCAGCCGCCTTGCGCCGCTTTGCTTCTTCGATTGTTTCAATGGCACCGTTCGAGAAACGGAACCCATACAGCCTGGCGAATTCTTCGACTTCTTCGTAATGTTCAGGTCGTACTATCATGGATCCTTTATCCCATTTTGCGCCCGGCAACTTGCGGGCGATACTGTACAGGTCATCCTCCCGCGGCCAGGATATTGTCAGTTTGCCGGCATGTTCACCATTGGTTTTGCGAGAAATCCATCTCTTACACTCGGGTTCATACGACCCGTCGATAGCCTTCTGCCTAGCTTCATTGTCCAGGATGGTCACGGGGAACCCGGCATTCAGCAGCTTGTTTCCCAATTCCGCTGCCCTTTCCACAGCGGAACCCGTGAACTGGGTGATTTCCCTTTCCCACACCGAGCCGTTCCAGGAATATCCCAGGCCGCGAACAATCTCACGGAACTTCTCGTTTTTCTCATAGATTGCCGACACCTTGTCGTCGGCAACTTTTATTTCAACCGGAGCATTGGTGATGGCCTGCTCCGGGTACACAGTTGCTTCGGCGACAACTTCTTTCACGGGTTCTTCGGCTTCTTTTTGCTTCATTTCCTTGAACATCTGAATTACCAAGTATTCTAAGTCCCGCGTTGTCTTAACATCTATATACATCCTGTTGTCTATCCACCAGGATGCTTTTGTTTTTTCGGTCATATAATACTCCACAGTCCTATCAATAACCTTCTGCTTGGATTCATCGTCTTTCCAAGCAGAAGCGTATTCTTCAATTTGGTCGATGAATTTCTGCCTAATCACCATTGCCCAGCGGACCTGCTTTTCAGTCCCCTGAAGTTCAGGCAATTCCATTTCTTTTGCCTGCTGTGCGGCCTCTTCACTTGCTTTTTTTCTGTCCTCTTCAACCTTCTTATGGTAGCACTCAGGGCATAGTCCAGAGAAGTGTCTATCAGCAATAGCTTGCCTGTATTTTTCTTTCCCGTATATTTGTGTCCGTCCCTCATGTCCGCAACTATAAGTTCCATAATACCATGCCATAGAATACACCTCCAATTAATTCTAAATATATTGTACTCCAAATGTACTCCGTTGTCAATACCGTTTTTTTAAAATTTTCATAAAAAAGCATAAAAAAAACCCCGGCCGGAGCCGGGGCATCAAGGAGGAGCCATGTTTTTCTTTTGTGCCTCAGTTTTTGTCTTTTGCAAGTCCCCTGATTAAACAGGGGCATCATGCCGTTTTATACTTTTCCATCTGCTTTTTCCCCATTGAGTATATGCCGCCGGCAGACGCGCCAAGGATGAAGCCATCTTTCAGGGCCGGAAGAACTGCGCCGCCGAATACCAAGGCGTTGACCACATTCAATGCGGCGGCAACAAAGAATACGAGCAAAGGTATGAGCAGTTTCCCTCTCCTTGTGCCGAATGCGCCGAAGGTTTTTGCGAAGTTAACGATGACCATCGTCAGTCCCACAATTATGAAGCTGTCGAGCATATGTATTTCACCCCTTCCTATTTAATGGCGTTGATGGCGTTCATGAACTTGTCCCAGGCTTCCTTCACTGCTACAGTCTGTCCATTGTCCCTGGGCGGTTCCTTGAACTTCTTCAGGACCTCGTCCAGCTTGGCATTGGTGTTGTCACCAGCTTTACCATCAACCACGAGCCCGGTTTCCTTCTGGAACTTCATTACGAAGTCCACAGCCTTGTCCTTCCAGGTATCGCTTACTGATACAGACACAAAACTCCCTCCAATCCTCTGCAAAAATTCTGCCCACGGGAAGTATTTGCCCGGGCAGTCTTTCTTGTCTGCCTGTGCCGACGGATAATCGGCATGACGTTTGATAGCAACAATATTCCAGCGCTTCATAATGTCCCGGCACAACTCCACCAGGGCCGCCATCTGCGCTGCAGGCACGGTCTTTTCTGTCTGCATCCCATAGTCTGTATAGCAGCCTTCCAAGCAGATTTGGATTGCGCCTTTATTCTCGCTGCCCAAAAGACCGCCGCCCTGCCACGTTTCCTGCCTGCCACGATAGATGCTACCATCCTTGCGGATGAAATAGTGGTAGGCTATCCCCGCCCAGCCTTTTTCAAGATGCCAGCGGTGGATGTCTTGGGCTGTGCAGGAACGGGAAGCGGCATGATGTATGACTATGGTGTTGGGTGCTTGGATAACAAAATTGGTGCGCGCCCAGTTGTAGGTTTCTTCGATGATTGTCATGATACATCACGCTCCAAATCGGAAATACGGTGGTTCGCAACCTTGATCTTTTCCTCTATGACCTGGCATCTTTCCTCCACCTTGAACATTCGCTCAACCAGATTGTTATGCTTCTCCACCTTCTTTTCAAGCTGCTCTATTCGGTAGAGAACTAATTGGGTCTGCTGCGCTTGTTCCGCCTTTACCCTTTTATGCGTGTATGCATTTGTGATGATTGTCCCGACAAGGGTTAGCCCGCCAGTTATCAATGCAACAATGACCACGTCGCTCATGTTCGCACCTACTCCTTCGTAAAAAAATTAAAAAGAGGGCGGGAATCCCTGCCCTCTTTGTGTCGTTGATTTTAGGCTTCATATTCTGCCAGAATCTGCTCGACTTCTTCCCGATACCTTTCCGGGACATCATCAAGCGTGATTTTCCCGAGCAGTATCTGTATTGCCAAGAATTTAGCCACCGAGAACCACCTCCAACATAGCGGCCTCAAGAGCCTCCAGCCGCTCCATCATCGATGGCCCAGGAGCTGGTACGGGCGGCTTTTTTGATTCTGGGATTTCGACAACCTGGCCGTTAGTGTAGCGATAGTTATGCCGGCCATACTCGTCTGCAATGAGCTTGTCCAGGTAGTTCCCCTGGGCGTGGTGATATCGATCGCCTGCGCCCTGGTCAATCTCAATCCAGCCGGTAGCATCCGGCAGGAATGCAGACGAATTTACGGCTGTTACATTACTGTTTTCATCTGTTTTGATATAGACTTTATATTCTTCCATATTCATCACCTCACAGATCTGCACTGGCGTAATAGTACGTCGTGCCTCCGATGTTGATAGTGCCGAGCGTCGGGTTGGGTATACGCATGAGCCCAACTTCCTTCAATGCCTCAGTTCGCGCTACTTCAGTCGTCCACAGACGGAAATAGCGCTTGCACAATGCTAGCTGTTCTCCGTAGTCAGCAGGCGGGTCATTGGCAAGGGTGGAAACGGTTCCGAGTTCAAGCTTCATTTTGTCTATGATTAGATAGTTACCGTCATCTACATTCTTGTCAGCAAACTGTAGCCCTACGTATAACTCATTTAGTGTAGGTAGTGTAAATGTCCATGAATGATATCCTGTCCCCATAATTACAGGACCGCCATTGTCGTTCCGTCTTAGCTTACAACCTTGAGTTAATGCATTTTCTACAATATGCACACTTAAAGTTAATGTTTTCCCTTCAAACTCCTTAAAGTTTTCAATAAACTGCTGAAAACATAAATTTAGCCCAGCGCTGCTGCTAGCAGTTATTTTTATCCCCTCTGGTACAAGTTCAGCCGTATGCTCCGACACAGCAAGTCGCCATCTGTCTATCGTATAGCCTGCGTTTGAGCTAGACGTAAATCCCCTCTGATTTACAGGATTTCTAAAATCCCAGTTGTGAAGCAGGTTTTTTCTGTATATGCCACCGTGTGCGGACGCATAATCAGCCACATGCGACGCATAATCTGCCTTATGCGACGCAAACCGCTGCTTGATTTGTCCAGCGGCATCAGACAACTTCACATCCATAATGGACCCATCAGGGATCTGCGGATCCACAATATCCTGCTCCAGCTGTTCCACGTCAGCGACAAGCTGCTGGAGCCGCTGCTTGATTTGTCCAGCGGCATCAGACAACTTCACATCCATAATGGACCCATCAGGGATTTGCAGATCCACAATATCCTGCTTCAGCTGCTCGACATCAGCCACCAACTGCTGCAATATTGGGAATCGTGACTCGCTTTGCACGGCGCCGGGCGTGATCAGATCGGCCACAACCTCAAACTGGAACCTCGCCGTGGTCAGCCGCTCCCCGTCCTCGCCAAAAAGCTGGATGCTGGCCGTCACTTTTCCCGGACATGCTATCTCGCTGGTACCCATCTGGTAGATTATTCCGGTCGCAGATACAGTCAGCCTCGTCGGATCGCTTTGCACCACTGCACCGTTTGCGAGAGCGAAGGTTATAGTTGCGTCGGATACCTGGGTATAGTCTATTTCTTTGTCACCCTCTGTGATACGGATGTGCAACGCATAGACATCCTTATGCGACTTAGATAGATGCTAATATTTCTGTCTTTTCGGCTTCGGTCAAGGCTGTGTACTCTGTAATAATATCCTCTGCTGTCCTATTTTCTTGCTTCATTCTAGCCCTGATTGCGTTTACAAATATATTTTTCTTCCATGTAGGCATTATAAAGCACCTCCCATTATAGCCGCCATTGCTATTTCAAGGTCTGTAATGCGCTGTTCTGTGTTATCGACTGGTATATCTACATATTCGTACCAAACTTCGCCAGTTGATTTTTTGCATTTTAACACTGCCTGTTTTCCTTCTGGTGTTTCTGCTATTGGCAAGCTTTCTATAGCTATACCATTAGCTTTTTGACCGTTGGTTAAAGTAGTTTCATCATAAACTACACTTGCGTTATTATCGCCATTTTCAAATAAGTAAATCATATTACACGCTCCCTATTACTACTAATTTAAGGTTTTTATATAAATAAGCAACCTTGTTTAGCTTGTAGACTTTTTGAGTGATTTCACCGCCCACATAAAGGTAGTTGTCATCAGAGGTTATAGACCGTATATTACCACCGTAGTCTATAGATTCTGCCACCTTGCTTAAGTCTGATTTGTTTAGCTTGTAGACTTTTTGAGTGATTTCACCGCCCACATAAAGGTAGTTGTCATCAGAGGTTATAGACATTATATTACCACCGTAGTCTATAGATTCTGCCACCTTGCTTAAGTCTGATTTGTTTAGCTTGTAGACTTTTCGAGTGATTTCACCGCCCACATAAAGGTAGTTGTCATCAGAGGTTATAGACCGTATATTACCACCGTAGTCTATAGATTCTGCTACCTTGCTTAAGTCTGATTT
>Ga0134096_1003028_pt1 | contig 10114 bp, 8 predicted proteins | sample 7_2taG_FD_94448 | JGI IMG/M metagenome (GOLD analysis project Ga0134096, IMG submission 94448) | Switchgrass degrading microbial communities from high solid loading bioreactors in New Hampshire, USA - 7_21_20_110_A3 metaG | ecosystem: Engineered > Bioreactor > Semi-continuous > Anaerobic >... | reverse complement strand
TTCCGATTATACCAAAATTATGTATGATACTCAATGAACTAATTCAGAATAATCGAACACATGAAAAACGTCAGCCTGGCTGGGTTTTTACATCGCTATAAAAATATAGACAAAGTTTGATATTATTTTTCTTGATTCGACAATATCATTGTAATATAATTTTAGTCGTGACGTCACTTATATACTCTCATCTAATGGAACCGGAAACCGTTTAAGCTGCAATTTTTATGGTTCCTGCAATTATTTATAGTGCAGCTTCGCCATTAATATAAGGGAATATAAACACAATAGCCCCTTATATAACATAAGGGGGCGTTTTATTTTTATACAAAACTTGGGAGTGAGGGAATACTTATGAAAAGCCTTAAATTTAAAATTGTGCTTCTTTTTGCGCCGCTGTTCCTGTTTGCCTTTCTGGGGCTTACTGTTATAATGTACAATTAATCAGCAAAAACTATCGAATCAGAAGCAAGAAGCTCAATATCAAATGTTGCATACCAGGGAGCGAAGATCGTGCAAAGCCGTTTGAATGCTGAGCTGGCTTCGCTTGAAACCCTGGCCGCAATGCGTGAAATATATGATTCAAGTATACCTATTGAAGAAAAGCTATCAATACTAAAAAAGGAAGTGGAGCATAAAGGACACATCAGAATGGGTATAGCAGGCCCCGACGGTATCATGGTGGCTACAGATGATACATCTATAGATATCAAGGACAGGATTCATTACATAAAGCCAATGTCCGGTGAAAACGCAGTTTCCGATCCGGTCATAAGCAAGCATAACGGTTCGATAATAATATGTTTTGGAGTTCCAATAAAAGAAAATGGTAAAATTGTTGGATCCCTGGTATCAGTCAGAGATGGTACTACATTAAGTGATGTTGTTGATGATATCAGCTTCGGGATATCGGGCAAGGCTTTTGTTATCAATAAATACGGCACCACGATTGCACATTATGATAATGAGCAGGTCATCAACATGTTTAATGCCATAGACAGCTCCAGGAAAGATCTTTCGTATACATCTCTTGCCGAATTGCAACAACAGATGCTGAATGGCGGTAATGAAAGCGGGAGCTATACATATGACGGGGTAACTTATATCGCGGGGTATGCGCCAATTGAGGGAATGGACTGGTACCTGGGCGTAAGTGCGCCTGAGGATGAAGTGTTTGCAGGTCTGGATAAAGTCCAGGCTTACATGCCCATTGTTATGCTGGCATTCGTTCTTGCAGGTATTGCTTTTACATATATTGTAGCATCCCAAATATCAAAACCGATTGTGCATGCTTCCAAACTACCTGGCATGACAGCAGAAGGTGATTTTACCCAGACAATACCCGCAAAATATTTAAATCACAAAGATGAGATTGGCCTGCTATCAAAATCCATCGAAAAAATGCAAAACTCCATGAAGGAAGTTGTAAACGGAGTTATCATGGAAGCACGCAATGTTCTTGAAAATGTTGATATCACAACAAGCAGCATGGAAGCTCTTAATCTGCAAATCGAGGATGTGTCAAAAACAACAGAAGGCTTGTCAGCCAACATGGAAGAAACCGCTGCGTCCACCCAGGAAATGAACGCTTCAATGACAGAAATTGATGCCGCTATTGAATCCATGGCATTGAAAGCCCAGGATGGTGCAAAAGTTGCTGTTGAGATTAGCAACAGGGCCAATAATCTCAAACTGAACGCGATAGAATCACAGAAAAATGCCATAGATATTTACTCGAGCACCAATGAAAAACTAAAAAAAGCAATTGAGCAATCAAAGGCTGTGGAGCAAATCCATATGCTTTCGAATACCATTCTTGATATTACTTCACAGACCAACCTTCTGGCTCTTAATGCGGCCATAGAGGCAGCCAGGGCCGGTGAGGCAGGCAGGGGTTTTGCCGTCGTAGCTGATGAGATCAGGAGTTTGGCTGAGAATTCAAAAAATGCCGCCAATGAAATTCAAAAAGTCACAAATGATGTTATATTGTCAGTGGAAAACCTGTCCATCAATTCACAGGAAATCCTTGGCTTTATTGATAAAACGGTAATCAGCGATTACGCTTCAATGGTGAATATCAGCGACCAGTATAACAAAGACGCTGAACTCGTAAACGACATTGTGACTGACCTGAGTGCTACAACCGAACAATTGTCAGCTTCCATTCAGAATATGGTCAAAGCAATCAATGAGGTTACTTCAGCGACCAATGAAGGAGCACTGGGAACATCCAACATAGCTGAAAAAACATCGGTTGTTGTTGATAAAGCAAACGAAGTAATCAGGTGCTGCATGGTTACAAGGGAAAGCTCACAAAAACTGACCGATCTGGTATCCAGGTTTAAAGTATAATCAAAAGGCGACGGTTATAAGAAATTGTTTTATAACCGTCTTTTTCATTTATGGTTCCGTATATAAATTTAGCGTTACTTCGTATGTAGCTGCAAGCAGCTTTTATTTCGCATTGAAAAAGAGCATTTTTATTTCTTCATATGCAGGATAAGCCAAGCGGTTTATATCAGCAATTACTTTATCAACTTCATACAATACCCTTATATGTTCAAAATCCAATTTCCCGTTATTAACAGTCAGGATACCGGCTCTTGCAACATTACCGTCTTTTGCAGGACAGCCAAGTGATCCGGAATTCGCAAACAACCTTCGCTCATCTCTGTTTACTGACGGTTTATGGTCATGCCCGTATAAAATAACATCAGCATCAACATCCGAAAACATCCGGTAACAGTCTTCAAGCTTAGGATTACGTGTGTAGTTGATAAACCTGTTACCCGAACCGTCCATGCAATAATGCATTACAGAAAAATTAAAGCCTTCGATGGCAAAATCCCTGCGGTAAGGGAGACTCATTAAAAACGCAACAGACTCTCGGGACAACAACGAATGCTCCCATTTGTGGTGCTCCATTTCTTCATAGCCCATATTCTCTTCATTGGGCACTTGTGTTGGCATACCCTCTAAAAAGTATTTTTCATGATTCCCCCGAACTGCAATAATGTTTGGAATTTGCATAATACGTTGAACGGTTTCCTCAGGATATGGACCAATACCAATTATATCCCCGCAACAAATAACCTGCTCGCAGCCTTCTGCATGGAATTTTTCCAGCACGGCATTCAGTGCAACTACATTGTTATGAATATCTGATATTACACCAATTTTCATATAACACCTTCCATATTGGCATTACATAATTCTATATTTACCTTGTATTACATCCAAAACCGTTTATTGCATGCCGGCCTTTAAGATCTCTGTTACTTCTTCAAAAGAAAGTACTTTATACCCGCCTTTTAAAATAAACGTATTTTTTGCAATGCCTTCGATCATATCTTCAGTTACGCCCAAATCCCTGATGTTCATCACAAGGCCGATTTCCTTCATATACTCTTCCATGCGATCGAGCCCTTCTTTTGCAATCTGCTCGTCTGTTTTTCCTTCAGGATTTACATTCCAGACATTGATTGCATACCGTTTAAACTTGTGAAGGCCATATGGCATGATGTACCGGTAATATGGCAAAGAGACTGCAGCCAGGGTCATGCCGTGGGTAGCACCGGTATAGCCGCCTATAGCCTGTCCAATCATATGGACCATCCAGTCAGTGGTTTTCCCTTTTGCAACAAAGGTATTAAGAGCCCAGGTTGCTGTCCACATAATGTTGCTTCTAGCTTCGTAATCTCTTGGGTTTTTAACGGCAATCCTCGAACTGCGGATCAAGGATTTCAAAAGCCCCTCCATGATATAATCTGAGGTGTTGTCGTCTTCACCCGAAAAATACTGCTCCAGGATATGCGACATGATGTCATAGAACCCGGCCACCATTTGGTATTGCGGAACGGTAAAGGTATATTCGGGATTTAATATTGAGAATTTCGGGAAAACATTATCTCCAAATACCCTGCCAATTTTCTGCTTTGTGGCAGTGTTTGTGATAACAGAGCCACCATTCATTTCAGAACCTGTACCCGCCATCGTCAGTATGCATCCTACAGGGATTATTTTGTTATTCACGGCTTCCTTCCGCAAATAGTACTTTTTCCAAGGATCTTCCTCGCAATAGGCCGAGGCTGACACACCCTTGGCATAGTCGCATACAGAACCGCCACCAACTGCCAGGATCAAATCCACGTTGTTGTCCCTGGCTTTTTTACAGCCGTCATACAGTTTTTCCAGCGTAGGGTTGGGCATAACCCCGGCATCCTCAAATATTTCTTTGCCGTTGCTCTTCAGGATTTTTAAAATTTCGTCGTAAAGCCCGATCTTCTTTATGGAACCTCCTCCATAAACAAGCAGCACTTTTTTTCCGTACCTGGGCAGCTCTGTATTCAGGTATTTTAGAGAATCATTTCCAAAGTACAGCTTAGTAGGATTTGAGTAGATGAAATTACCTAACATTTTTATCCCCCTGTCTTTGAATAAATTTCAACGTTTCCAACCCGTCGAATGAATATACTGCTTAACTCTTTTTCAATTTCAGCAAATTCATTTTTCTTTGCTTCAATGAAATATCATGGTTGTTATTGTAGAATCCTATGAATTCAAACAATATTCCCAATCCGCATAAAGCACCGCTTACAAACTCGGAAATATTGCCAACGAAGATATATGACAGTATATCAAATTGCCTGTCAAGAATAACAACCAGTATACACAACGCCCCCATCATAAAATACCTGTTAAGCTTTCTTTTCTTTGTTTCCTTTTCTGTATTTGCATAATTCGCCACCTTTGCAAGGGTTTCCTTCAAATCTTCCTTCATACACCCGCGTCTCCTTTCGCCATCAATTATTTCCCGGATATCAACATCAAAGAAATCCGCAATTTCTATCAACGTACTCAAATCCGGCATGTTTGTTCCGGTTTCCCATCTGGATACAGTACGGGCGGAAACGTTAAAATGCTCTGCCAGCTGCTCCTGGGTTAGTTTCTTTTCCTTACGAAGCTCTTTCAGGAATAAACCTGTTTTCTTTTGATCCATACTGCAGCCTCCTTACGTTGACAATAATAAAAATCCGGGCCAATAACCACGACACATCGCGGGAAATGATATATTTTAAGCAGACATGTTTTGTCGTGTCTCTAAAAGTGTACAGGTTCCGTTCGGCAAGTGCCGGAATCTATAAAAATTATCAAGCTTAATTTCAGGCACATTTATGTCGTCAACAGATCCAATGATTCTTTTGGATAAGAACCTATAACATGGTTAAGGTTTATTCAGCCAAAATCCAAATCTGTTTCTACTACTTTCAAAAACTCTCTTGCCATGCCTATACTGGCATTCCCAACCATCTCTTTAATGAGAAACCTGCTTTGGTTGAATATTGCTTATGCATTATTTTACCAGCACAGTACGACTGATACAATACTACAAGGCTCAAGGTTTTCTCCAGGGATGAAAGAAACAAGACTTCCAATTATTAATAAGATATATGGTTTTCCCGGTTCTTTTCCACAATATCTTTAATTTTTCGACAGTAACAGGTGGATAGCATTTATGAAGCATTGCATGGCAATTACAGCAGACAATGGCAATATCGTCATTCGATTTTCAATATTTACGTCCTGTAACCGTTTTGGAGTCTGCATTAACAACACAGTCCATCAAAATGAAACCGGTAAAAATGCGGCAATTACAGCGAGTATAATCGCCGGAAGCATATTGGCGACTTTTATTTTTTTGCCCCATACTAGATTCAGCCCAACACAGAAAATGAGAATGGAACCTACAAGTGAAAGGTACTTCATGGCCAAATCTGTCATTATCGGCTTCAATAATGATGCAAGGGCTGTTATAAGTCCTTCGAATATTAATACCGGGATGGCAGAAAAAATGCATCCTTTTCCCAGGGAACATGTCATTACTATAATGATGATAAAGTCCAGTACGGATTTAGTTGCAAGTATCGACCAGTTGCCTGTTATTCCGTCCTGGATGGCGCCAACAACAGCCATCGCTCCGATACAAACGGTCAATGAGGCCGTTAAAAAGGCATTCACAAACCTGCTGTCTTTAGAATTTCCGGTCTTAATCTTCAGCCATTCACCGAATCTTTCAAATAAATGCTCTATATCAATAATTTCACCTATCAGCATGCCAAATGCAAGGCAAAGAGTAACAAGCATTGCCTGACCGCTGCTGATAACTCCGTTATTGATGGTAAGCATTCCTTCCATAGCCCCGGCAATACCAATAAACAGAACACTGATTCCGCATGCCAGCTTCAAAGATTCCTGATGGCGCTCCTTTAACAGATTGCCGAAAAACATTCCTGATAAACCGCCAATGACTATGCCTGCTGTATTGATTATTGTCCCTAACCCAATCATATGCACCTCATAAAGATGAAATTTATCATTAGTTCCGGCCAAGGTTTAATCTTTGAGCCAAACCCCATATTTTTACTTAGATTACCATTCATAATATTTTATCAAATAGGCATCACAGAAACAAGCCTGGGACAGGGGGACAGGTCCCTTGTCCCGGTTTACAACCGGCTGATAACACTTTTAGATATGCCTGTAATCCTTGCCATCTGCCTTATACTGATACCTTCTATTTTCTTTAATTCCTTTATAACCTCGTTCCTCTTCTTTTTCTCAAGTCGCTGTAACTGGCTTATTGTCTGAATCCCAAGTTTTTTCATGTATGATATTATCTCTTCATCAGGAATTCTCAAGTTCTCCCTGATTTCCAGGCACTGCTCTTCACTTTCCTCATTTGAATGCTTCTTGAATAATTCAATCGCCTTATCTCTATTTGCAGAGAAAATATCTAAAGCAAAATCTACATCAGTGATATTGACTTTACCTAAATACTCAAGGTAACTGCTCCATGGATATTGCTCCATCTCTTTTACTATTCCCGCTCTTACCGGGTTCTGGTGGATATATCTAAGAACAGTCAGGAAATACCCCTCACTTTCTACTGCCTCGCTTTTATACCGTTCTTGAAATAAGTGCCCGCACCGATTGTATTTCTGATTATACCAATATACAAAGCTACTGCTGATTCGCTTGATAGCCATAGATATGCTCTCATCGGCTTCCCTGACCAGTAGATGGACGTGATTACTCATAAGACAATACCCATAAAGGTTATATCCACTTATGGTTTTATAATAACCTATCGTATCGATGAACCGTTGCCTGTCAGCGTTGTTTTCAAACAGATTCTGCCTGTTGATACCTCTTAACATCACATGATATATTCCACTGCTACTCTTTTCCCTGGCTTGTCTTGGCACATTTTACCACCTCAAAAAGAGTATAGCAAAATTATAAATAAAAGACAAGTAGGGACAGTGTACCTGTCCCCCTGTCCCCTGTTCCTAATCCACGAAAATGATACGTTCCTGGGGTTCTAAATATTCATGTCTGATAACTCCGCCAAGACCTTCGGTTATGTATTTAATAAGAACCTGGGCATCAAGCATTACACTGTCCTGAAGAATAATGTTGTCGGCAAACATCGTATAACCATCGCCCATTTTCTGTATTATGTAGTCATTGCTTGCTACAGTGTAAGTCTTGTTCAGATCCAACGGTTCGTCTCCGACATAAACGTTCTTAACACGATACTCACCCTTGACTCCTACAAACATTCCAGCTACATCAGTTACCACACCGGAATTTATGTATGTGTGAACCTCATATCGAATGCCTGAAGGACACAACCAACCGCCGAATTCATTTGGCCATGAATGTACGCTAAACTCGAGGGCATCAAGGATCTCCTGCCCGGTTGCTTCACACACACTGAGCATGTTTCCGAAGGGATAAATCTTTAAGATATCCTCACGGGTTATGTCGCCTTTAAGAAGGTTGTCCCGGACCCCACCTCCATTTACAAATGCAATATCGGCACCTGATATATAGCGATATGCATCTGCACAGAGATTACCAATTGCTGTTTCCTGGTTCCGGACCAAACGGGTATCGGTGACCGGGTCTTTTATCAGAAGATCAATCTCACTTTTCGCGACGACCTCTGCAAGCACAGTACTTAGTTTTTCCTTTGCCTGATTGCATGCTTCATTCATATCCGACTCAAGACCCAAAACTTCAACTGCATTTTCATCGTTGTTCCACCTGTATAATCCAGTACTGATTTCACCATTTGCTGTTATTCGCACGTAACCTATCGCTTCAAGCTTTGTTCCACATGCTGAACGAATAACCTTCTTCCCGTCTTTATTCTTCATCGTAACCTGGTCAAGATCATGGCTGTGCCCGTCAATGAGTACATCTATACCGGTTGTGTTTGCCAATACATCTGCATATGTATAAGGTTTATGCTCTGCCACGTTTCCGAGATGGGCCATTGCGATGACATAGTCAGCGCCTTCGGTTCTTGCTTCATCTACCGCCTTTTGAACAGCATCATACAAAATTTTTCCATCTCCGCCTTGCATAAATCCATATATATAGTTGCCATCCTTGTCCATGAAATGTAAAGGTATTGAGCTTCTTAGCGTCCAAGGCGTAGTAATGCCTACAAATGCAATCTTGATACCATTAATGCTTTTTATAATATACGGGTAAAAAACCAGTTCCCCTGACTTGTTAAAATTACAGCTGACATACGGGAATTTAGCCATTTGAGCAAGTTCCATAAATCGATCCACACCATAGTCGAACTCGTGGTTTCCGATAGTTGCAATATCATAGCCAAGAGTGTTCATCAGCTCGATAATTGCACTTCCTTCCGTCATCGTAGCAAGCGGTTCACCCTGAATGGAGTCGCCATTGTCTACAAGAATGACAATATTCCCCTTTTCTATGAGTTGTTTTCGAATAACATCCACACCACTATATGTCCAACCGCTGTCAACACTACCGTGTACATCACTGGTAAAGAGAATCACAATATCGTCAGTACCGGTTTCAATATTTTCCGGTACTTCATCTTCTTCCTCAGGTATATCAGCACTAGTCTGGAGTTCACCTGGCAATTCGCAGGCTGTTAAACTTATCATCAGGCATAAAGCCAATATCAGTACTGTTAATTTTCTCATAATCCCCCTCCTTTGTTATTATCCTAACGTTTTTACCTAAATAAAGTCAATACTTTATAACTACTTACATTTTAACGCTTAAAACCTACGATTATTACTGAACCCTGCATGGCCCGATTTGATTTTTTCCAAATAAATAAGGCCGCCGGCAGAAGCTATTTAAAGATCCACCGGCGGTCGATGTATTGAGTCTGGTTAATAATTGATATCACTATATTGTTTTCATCTTTCTTCCTTTTATAAATTATAATCCAATAAAAAATCCACGGATAAAGGATTATATAATTAACGTGTAAAGACTGAAACTATTTCATTTCTTTTATGAAAACTCTTTGAATCAGGGTAAGGAAAAAGTGGGACAAGCTACCTGTCCCCTTGCCCCGGTTTAGATATTCCACATGTGGTTAAGCGGGCCGCTTCCTTTTCCCAGGTCAAGCATTGCCTTCAAGGCGCCAGATACATATTCTTTCGCCAACCGTATTGATGTGTCCAGGTCCATGCCCTTGGCAAGACCGCAGGCTATGGCACTGGATAAAGTGCATCCGGTTCCGTGCGTATTATTGTTGTTAATTCTCTCTCCGATGAACCACTTATACTTATTGTTATAATACAACAAGTCATTGGCATCGTTGACCCGGTGCCCGCCCTTGCAAAGAACGGCGCATCCATATTGATTGCTGATAATTTCAGCCGCTTTAACCATATCCTCTTCATTTGCAATGGATATTCCCGACAAGACCGATGCTTCCGGAATATTCGGCGTCAACAATACCGCCTGTGGAAACAGATTGTTTTTCAAGGTTTCTATTGCGTCATCCTGAAGAAGCTTTGAACCGCTTGTGGAAATCATCACGGGATCCAAAACTATGTTTTTTGCTTTATAAAATTTCAACCTTTCGGATATGGTCTCTATCAATTTTGCAGATGAAACCATGCCGATTTTTACTGCATCCGGATAAATATCGGTAAAAATGCAGTCCAGTTGTTTGCCCAGGAATTCAGGAGTAACCTCAATAACACCCGTAACACCGGTTGTATTCTGTGCTGTAAGAGCAGTAATTGCACTCATCGCATATACG
>Ga0134096_1002998_pt1 | contig 10210 bp, 9 predicted proteins | sample 7_2taG_FD_94448 | JGI IMG/M metagenome (GOLD analysis project Ga0134096, IMG submission 94448) | Switchgrass degrading microbial communities from high solid loading bioreactors in New Hampshire, USA - 7_21_20_110_A3 metaG | ecosystem: Engineered > Bioreactor > Semi-continuous > Anaerobic >... | reverse complement strand
AGAATTAAAGATAAATATGAAAAAATCATCTGTAACTGTGAGCTTTACGGAATTGAAGAAAGATACAGGGAGGCAGTAGCCCATGCAATAAAGCTATTGGTACTTGATGCGGAAAGAAACAATAGTATTAAAATCGGTAACAGATATATACCTGCTCATATAGTTAGAGATGATATAGGCAAATTGAATTTTTTCATAGTGGAATATGCCATAAACAAATATAAGGAAATAAGCTCAATACAGAAGATTAGGAATCCATTGGAGTACTTAAAAAGCCTATTGTATAATTCCATTAATGAAATGCAAATAGACATAGATTCGAAGCTAAGATATGACAATTTAATATGATAAGAAATCTATGTATTACCAGAAAACTATCTTGAAAGTTAGCTGAAGAATTTTCTTCAGCTATTATTTTTCTAATTAGGAAGGATATTCCAGAAAACTGTCGAAATATACATTATGTTTACTTTATAAATGGGGGAGATTGAAGTTGAGCTTATTTGCAGGTATTATAAACAAGATTGTAGATAATGTAGAAAGTGTAATCAGTTTCAATGATGTTTTCTGTACTTTTATAATTCTATTGGCTATAGTTTCCTTTCTTAAACTCCATAAAAATGTTAAAAGAAATATAAGAGATATACAAAACTTTATAGCCAAATCAGAGAATATCGCAGGAGACTTGGCCAATAAATTAAGGATAGTTAGGGATGAAGATTTTTTCAATGGAAACGAGCTTTTAATAAAAGAATGGGATAGCTATATAAATTACGCAAGGAACAATACTATACGGGGTAGAATACCGGAAATATCAGGGCATTTTAATAAATTCAATATAATAGATATGCCTGGGAAAAGGAAAATAGCCGAGCTTATACCTGGTACATTAACTGCTCTTGGGATTTTAGGTACCTTTTTAGGCTTGCAGGGTGGTGTCAGCAAAATAGACGTAGAGACTACAGAGAGGTTAAAGGGTAGTATTGTATTGCTTACATCAGGTATGTCCTTAGCATTTATCACATCTATTTTTGGGATAACTGCATCAATGATTTGGTCCTATTTAGACAGGAAGAAATATAAATACTATTTACAGGTGCTGGATCAATTCTACAATACATTCAACTCCAGATACCCGGTATTCAATTCATTAGCATTTTACAATGAAATACTTGAGTTGCAGCAGGAATCCACAAACTCCATTAAACAGCTGGCAACAGACCTATCATTGGAGTTTTCAAAAGTATTGACAAATACCATTAATCAATCCATACTTCCCAATATTGATGAAACATTAAACAGAATAGTTCAGCGGGATATAAAGCCCAATATTCAGGTAATGAATGATATGATAGATAATTTCACAGCAAATATATCAGAAAGACAAACTGGTGCATTAAATACAATGGTCAATGATTTTATAAATAAACTGAACGATTCTGTACAGTTTCACTATGATGGGCTGGAGAAGGCTATTGTTGATTTTACCCAATGGCATAGGGAAACTAAATCCAGCCTGGAGGAACTGGTTCATAGAATAAGGGAAAGTGCGTTAAATCATCAGGAATTCAGTGCAAGTTTAGGAGAAGTAATATCAAAATTTACTGATTTGGTTAATAGGTTTATTTCATTAAATACACAGGTTGCAGAAGGAATTAAGAAGATGGAAGGGGCTATTTATGAATTAAATGGACTGGCGGTATATAACAGTGAAACCCTGGAAAACTTAAATGGAATTTATGAAAATATAAACAAGTCCTATAAATTTGCAGAAAACAGCTTAAACCAATTTATAACAACTGTAACCAATTCAATGAACAGCCTGAAATCTGTCAAGGGGGAACTGGAAAACTCATCAAATGTTTTTGCCCGCAGTTTAGGGGAAGGGCTCAATGCTACCTTCAACATATTTGATAATAGTCTTTCAGAAATATCCAAAAGGCTAAGCGGTACCATATTGGAGGTACAACAGACAGTTGATGATTTGCCTGTAGCCATATCTATGCTAATTGAAGAGCTAAAGAAAAATATCAATAAATTGTCCACAACTATAGATGAGATAAATGGCATTTATAAGGATATAAACATCAGATTAAACGAGTATAGGAAAGAGGTAGTATAATGATAAACAAGAAGGATTTATTAATGGAAGAAGGGGAAAATGCACCTGAGTACTGGGCTTCCTTTTCTGACATGATGTCCGGACTTCTAATGATATTCATACTATTTCTGACAATGACAATATTACAGTTAAATATACAAGAGGATTTGCTGCGAGATAAGGAAAATTTGCTGCAGGATAAGGAAACCCTGTTACAGGAAAAGGAAGATGAAGTAAACAGAATTATAGGTGTAAGGAAGATGATAGTAGAAGAGCTGAAAAAGGAATTTGAAGATTCAAACCTGCAATTAGATATTGATCCGGAAACAGGTTCTATAACCTTTAGTGAAGGGGTTTTTTTCGACTATGATAAATATGAAATAAAAGGAACCGGAAAGAGCTACTTAAAATCCTTTATCCCCAAGTATATTGAAGTATTGCTAAATGATAAAAACAGGGAATATATATCTGAAATAATAATCGAAGGCCATACAGATAACAATGGATCATATATGTATAATCTGGAATTATCACAGAAAAGGGCCTTTGAAGTAGCCAGGTACATATTAAGCGATGAGTTTGGACAATTAACTGACGAAGAAAATGAAAGCCTTAAATCCATACTTACAGCCAATGGAAGGTCCTTTAGCAATCCTATATTAGACGAAAATGGAAATATTGATGCGGAAAAATCAAGAAGAGTAGAATTCAAATTCAGATTAAAAGATGAGGAAATGATTTATCAGATGCAAGAGCTGCTAGGTGATGAAAATGTTAAGTAATTTTAAATTTATATTTACTCCTATGAAGATATTAAATACAGCAGAATATATTAAGGAAAAACACAAAAAAATTAATGAGAGGTACAATAATTTAAATATAGATGATGAGTATTTAGTAAAACTGTTGAAAACCATAAATGAAATAGATAAGGCAGAACTTCCAGGTTTTTCATACAGGTTAAAAAAACATGACCTCTATCTTCTGGCAAACTATATGCCTGGCAATAAATACAATGTAGATTTGGAGAAAATATACATAATATTAAAAACCAGATTCAGAGATGAGTTTATAAAAATTCTATTTAAAGGATTTAAAAACCACTATTACAATAAGGAGTTTAATATATACTTATTAAGGCTTTTGAACCTGTCGGAAAACTCTCCTGAAGTGTTGAATATGAGCAAGGATACACTGGAAGTCATAAAGAAGTGGCTGAAACAAGATAATCCGGTTTCTGCCATAGTTCATTCCTGCTTGGCAATAAAAAAGGAATTCAAGGTTTTTATGTCGGCTTTTAGGCTTGAAGAGAATACGCTAATATATAAGGATTGCAGAAAATACTTCTATAGAATCTGCGGTAAAGAGCATTACATACATGGAGATATAAATGAAATTCTTGAAGTACTGAAAACCTATACTCTTGATGAAAAAACAGGATTTATGAATAACTATTTAACCCTTTTGGAAGTAGATGAGTTTCAGGATCCAGTATTGGATTATATATACTATAGTTACGGTGAACCCAATGAAAGCTATAATAATATATGGCAAAACATAAATCACCATGCAGTTGAAAAATATAAGATGTGGATTATACAAAAACGTATGAAAGATTTCTTCGGGGAAGATGAAAGGTATGTATTCTGGTATGGATATATCAAAAATTTGGATGCTAAATTGTTACATGTAAATGAAAGGCAGCTGTTTATTGACTTTGGAAAGTTTGTAGTAATTGAGTTTAGAAATATAGGCAATGCTGCATATGTTTACAGGAACAATGATTTCGATAAGTATTTTAGAAGATTAATTAATAGGGGTACAGTATATAGCGATGGTAATTTCAAATATAGAGCAGTTGCATTGGAACGGATAATTCACAGCGGTAACTGGCAGTACAGGACAAGCAGATTGATAAGTGAGGTTATGAATGATGTTCAGCGCTACTAAACCAGTAAAAATAAACATTTCATATAAATATAAAAAAGAAGGAATCATTATAGATATTCTTTACCAAAAGGGAAGGCATAGCGAAAGGATTGAGTTTCCAATTAATAAGAACAAGAACATAATAGGGCATATTTTAAAATCCGATGATTATAACAAATTGCTTATGCTTGAGGACCTCTGGCTGGAGGATATATTGGAAGCTGAAGAAGATAAATATATCATCAGGCCAAATAACATATATGATATACAGGAAGAAACATTAAAGGCACTGGGTTTACCCTATTACAACGATATCAGTATTAAAATTAGATCAAGGTATTATGTTGGCAACAGAAACTTTACCATGGAGCATAGCCTAGTAAGCAGTGAATACGGTATTTTGGATGGCTTTTATGAAAGATATGCCAATGTTATAATCTTTGATAATATAAATATGTTGCTTTCTAAGGAGCAGTTTGCATTACTGGAGGAGATGGACAGCTATATATCAACGGATGATATTAATAATCAGGCTATACACCTGGCAAAGGTGAAGAGGAAAGCAGAAAAAGCCAATGCTGATATGGATGAATATATTAAAAATGAGGAGTACTATTTTCCTGAAAAACTTGATGTGGAATTAGTTAAGCATGATGATACATTAATTGAGCTGATCCCATACCTGGAAGGATTGGACGAGGATACAAATAAAGCATTAATAAATTCTGATATATCCACTATAAATTCCTTTGGATATGGAAACAGGAGGAAAAGAGTTTTTCTGGAGGAGTCCATTGCAAGAAATTATAACAGTGTAAAAAAGAATGGGAAAATAATCGGCAGCCAGGTGCCTCGTTTTATAAAGAATCCAGGTGAGTTTTTGCCTGATGGAATTGATTTGAATGAGTTTAGTGCCAGAGTTAAGGGATTGAGAATAAGGACTTACAGGGTTAGTCCCTTTGTTGACTGTGAGAGGGATTCAAATACAGGCTGGTTTGAATTTAATACGGAAATAAGATTAGTAGAAGATTTGAATGCCAGCTTAGATATAGACGATGAACCAGAGTTCAGTGAACATAATAAAGGCGTTATCGATTTACAGGAATATAAGGAAATGATAGAAGCTGCTAAAAGAAACGGGGAGGATTTTATTTATCATGATGGCAAGTGGATAGAGGTAGATTGGGATAAGGGTGAGAAATTTCTACAGGCACAGGAATTATTGAATAATAGATTTAAAGATGGGAAAGTGGATATTAAAAACTTGAAATATGTATTGGATATATATGATAATATTGAAAAGCTTGAATACAGCCATAGTATTATAAGGCTGAAGGAGCAGCTTATAAGCAGAGACATTTTTCATTATAAAAAGCCCAAATATCTTAAAGCCAATTTGTATTCATATCAGATTGAGGGTTTCAACTGGTTAAAGCTATTGAAATATGAAGGATTGGGCGGTCTGCTGGCTGATGATATGGGATTAGGAAAGACATTGCAGATAATAGCCTTTATGGCTTATTTAAAGGAGGCTGGTGAGCTTAAGCCATCCCTTATAGTAGTTCCAGCAACATTAATAGATAATTGGATAAGGGAAATTGAAAGGTTTACCACAGGATTAGGTTCTATCTATATCCACAGAGGCAGTGACAGAATCAGGGAACCCAAGCTTATAAGCAGCTATGACATTGTGATTACCACTTATGAAACATTAGTTAGAGATCAGATTATACTGGGGAAAATTAGGTGGAAATTGTTGGCTGTAGATGAAGCACAGAGAATAAAAAATGCTACTACCCTTATGTCTTCTGCTGTAAAAGCAATGAAATGCAGTTTTCCTGTTGCAATTACAGGTACTCCGGTGGAGAACAGCCTAAGCGAATTATGGTCCATAGTGGATTTCGTACAGCCTGGATTATTGGGAAGCTATTCCTGGTTTAGGAAAGAGTTTCAATTGCCTATTGAAAAGAACATAAACAATGATGCGTTAATTGACAGCAAGAGCGCTGAATTAATAAACACCATTGAACCTGTATTTCTTAGGAGGGTTAAGGAAGACAAGCTGGATAACCTTCCGGAAATTGAAGAGAGATTTATATTCAGCAGCCTATCCCAATACCAGGAGCAGCTTTACATAAACATTATAAATATAATTAAAAATGAAGGTTCTAAAGGTCCCATATTGGCATATTTACAGCAATTAATTCAAATATGCAGCCACCCTAGAATATTAACAGGCAATTTCAATGCTGATTCTGAAGTTCTGCTGGAGGAAAGCAATAAATTAAAGGATACTATAAATCTACTAAGGGATATAGAAGGGAAAAATGAAAAGGCTATTATTTTTACAAAGTATAGAAATATGCAGGAAATACTTAGAAGGGTTATATTTGAAGAGTTCAATATATGGCCAAATGTTATAAACGGGGATATTAACAGCAATAGGCTAAAAATAGTATCAGATTTTGAAAACAAGGAAGGCTTCAATGTATTAATACTGTCGCCAAGAGCAGCAGGAGTAGGCCTAAACATAGTAGGAGCCAATCATGTAATCCACTATACCAGAGAATGGAATCCAGCTGTGGAAAAGCAAGCTACTGACAGGGTCTACAGAATAGGGCAGGCAAAGGACGTAAAGGTTTATTATCCAATAGCTGTTAGCAGTAGAGGAATTACAGTGGAAGAGAAGCTAAATGAGCTTCTGAATAAAAAGAAGAAGCTGTTTAGCAGCGTAATAATCCCTATGGATAAGTTGAAGATTACTGAGGATGAACTACTGGAAGGAATTATCTAGGTGTAAGTATTCTCGCCAATCCAGGCTAATGTATGTGAAAAGCAAAATAAATAATATCTATACCACCTTGAGTATTCATTAATAAATACAAAATGCAAAAAACGTTAATTTAATCATATGCAGTAGATGAATTAAGTATATATTTAGCAAGAAATAAAAAAGGTGGGAGCAATTCTCATTAGAACATTATATTGTACTCAAACAGACCATCTGGAACCAGCGTAGTATCATAAGAATAAAGGGAAAGGTGGTGTAGGTCCTGGTTTTCAGCAAGGGAATGTGATTTTGGAAGACAGGGAGATTAAATGTTTGAAAGAATATTCAATAATAAACGTTTTATTCAAATAATTGCCATAATAGTTATCATATTTTCATTAACAGCTTGCACTGATACCAATAATGGAAAATCAGCATACAATAATGATTCAGACCTTTCTTTTGAAGAACCATTGGATACAGGTGATGAAGAATCAGGGAATACCACTGTGCCTGAAGAATCTAGACCCGAGGAATCAAAGAATTCTATAAATGCTGCAAGCAGCTATATAGGACTAACTGTTAATGATGTGAAGGAACTAATTGGGGAAGACTATGTAGTAGTTAATGGTTGGAACAGTACAGGTTTTTATTTTGAAGATGTCAGCATATTTTTTCTTATAGGGGAGCTTTTACCCGAAGGGCAGAAATTGACTGGAAATGAGGTTGTTAAATATATAGAGGTCTATGATGGGCAGATATTACCGGGAGTATATGTTGGAGATACTGCTGAAAGTATTGCCAATACATTGAATATGGACAATCCTATACTGGAATACTCTGAAGCAAGTGTATCAGAAGGCGACCCTCCATATGAGCTATGTTTTGATACAGAAATAAATGGCTATGATAGTTCAGTTTATTTTTATTTTAGCTCCGCGGATCCAGGGGCAGTATGTGAATATGCATATATAAAGGCTCATGAATTATACTAGAATTTTTATATTAATTGTAATACTGTACTTTTTAAGATTGCTAACAAAGTGAAATTAGTAGAAGGATTAGTATGAATTAAGCTATTAAAATTTATATTATAGAATAAAGTAATTATAATTAAATTGTAGCGTTGATCTAACAGATAAATAATTCTTGAAAGGAATGATACTATGTTTAAGCCTCATGACTATGCCTATCAAATAGAAGCAACAGTAAAGGCTATATTTAAATGTGAGAAGTATGAGCTTGGGGGAATAGCAGATGCAAATTTCATAGAGAAGGACCCGTTTATTGCTATAGCATTTGTACTGGGCAATTTTTATAACAAGGTAGATAGAAGCTTTAAAGAGAAGATAGATGAGTTTCTCAATGTATATTATTTAGATATGGGAAAAAGCATATCGGAGATTGGAGAGGAAAGGATAAAAAGCATAGTAAAGGATTTCAATAATATTATTGCAACTATATGAGAAAGTTGAATGCTAAAACTACAAAGCGTACTTAAATCCAAAAGGCGGGCAACAAGCATTGCCCGCCTTTTTAGTATCCATGCTCCATTTCTGCTTCTTCTTTTGTTCTATGAATTGTGCCATGGGGGTGCTGTGGAGGTGCGTAAATAGAGTATAGCTTTATTGGCACAGAACCAGTGTTTATAAGGTTATGCCATGTACCTGCAGGTACAAATATTACATATCCATCATGGACTCTTCTTCTAAATGTTAGGCAATCTTTACTGTTCCCCATCAATACAATCCCTTGCCCCTGTTCAATGCGAAGGAACTGATCTACATCAGGGTGCATTTCCAAACCTATATCATCGCCAACATCAATGCTCATTAGGGTTAGCTGAAGATAATCTCCTGTCCATAGTGCAAGACGGAAGTAGTTGTTTTGTCTTGCAGCCTCTTCAATATTTATTACAAAGGGACATGGTCCATAGTCCCTTAGCATTACAGGACATTTCCAGCCTTGATAATATTCTGGTCCATAGCCATTATACATAGTATCACTCCTTTTGTGATTCCTATAGTATTATATGTCCAATGTGTACAAAGAGTGATAGAACACAAAAACCCCTTTGGTAAAATTACCAAAGGGGAAGCGAGGGAAGTAAATATGAATTATTTATTGCATTTTGCACAAATCCCGTAATAGTTGATACTTTTGCTGTTTATTACAAAGCCTTCCATATTATCGAGGCTTTCAGTTACAGGGAAATCGTAAATCATCCCGCATTTTTCACATTTAAAATGTCCGTGAAAGTTCGTGTTGATGTCATATCTAATCTCTTTTTCATTAAGGGAAAGCTCATTTACAACTCCCTTTTCTTTAAACAGCTTCATGGTATTATATATGCTTGTTCTGGATAGGGTAGGGATTTCGTTGCTCAACCTGTTATATATATCATCTACAGTGGGGTGAGTTATATTATTCAGAAGGTATTTTAATACTTTTAATCTGATATTTGATGGTCTTATGTCCTTATTCCTCAGAAAGTCCATCATTTCTTCATTTGTAAGGTTCATTTTACTCCTTCCAATCTATTTTGCAGTATAATAGCATCTTTTTGGTGATGTAATCAAATCTTCCTTTTTCAATTCCTTAATAGCCTTGTCAACTTCTTTTTTGTCTATATTAGCTTTTTCAGCAATTTCTCCAGCTTTTAAAGGTTCGTTGCTTTCCTTTAATACATTTAATACTATTTCCTTTGCGTCCATTGTGTTCCTCCTTTGTTTTTATATTGAACTTACAATAAATTTGTAATGGTTACAATTTTATTGTATTTACAAAAATATGGCTTGTCAACATATATTTTCAAAAAATCTATTGTCAATTAAATTACAGATGGGCAAAAAGGTAAGGGAGGATTAAGGTGCAAAAGGGGCTCTCCCTTTTGCATTTTTGATGGGCATAATTATTGACCTTTTCAGAATAGTTTGATAATCTATTATTAAGATTATGGGCATAAACTTTAGTATGGCTCCATTGAGTTTGTCAGCTTGTATTAGCTTTTTTTATTTCATTGCATAAAATTCTAAGAGACTGGTCTTGAAGTATATAGGGGAAGGGTTGCATGAAAGAAAAAATATATCATGGCAGGATATTTTACGGATGGTATATACTTGCAGCTGCATTTATAATTATGGCTGTAGGGTGGGGTATTACTTTTAACACTGCAAGCTTATTCATTAAACCCATTAGTGAGGAATTGGGACTATCCAGAAAAGCCATAAATATGACCTTTACAATTCGATCGCTTTGCCAGTTGATTATATCTCTTTTTGCAGGGGTTATCTATACTAAGTTTAAAATAAAAAGCCTAATGAAGGTAACAAGTATAACACTGGCTTTGTCATTTTTCTTCCATGCTTTTGTGGAAGGTAAAGGTTTACTATATTTTTTGACGGTTACTT
>Ga0134096_1002983_pt1 | contig 10260 bp, 8 predicted proteins | sample 7_2taG_FD_94448 | JGI IMG/M metagenome (GOLD analysis project Ga0134096, IMG submission 94448) | Switchgrass degrading microbial communities from high solid loading bioreactors in New Hampshire, USA - 7_21_20_110_A3 metaG | ecosystem: Engineered > Bioreactor > Semi-continuous > Anaerobic >... | reverse complement strand
TATTTTTAACCATCGCTTATAATAATTATCGGCAAGATCATCGACATAGTCCCCGTATTCTTCTGAAAGCGACTTCAGCCATTTGTAGGCTTGCTCCGCTTCCATGGCATCCGCCTGTTCCTTCAGGCTTTTTAAGGTCGGTTTTTTCATTGTTTCTGATCCTCCTTGGGGGGAAGCTCCAGTGTTATCTTTCCGATTTTTCCGCCCCTGAATTCGTCGAGCAAGATAACAGCTATCCTGTTCATGTCGACCTCGCCGCCCGAAATGAGACAGCCGCGTCGTTTTCCCGCCTCTTCCAGAAGGCTGAACCCGGTTTTCCCTGTAACTCCATCAAGTTTATATCGTTCCATGATCTTTTCCGGGTAAGTATCGGCAAGAACTTCCATGAGCTTTGCTGCAAGCTCGGTGGTATCCATTATTTCATCCTTTATGGCTCCCGTAAAAGCAAGATTCAATCCTGTATTCTTATCCTCAAATTTAGGCCAGAGGATCCCGGGCGTATCCATAAGTATGATTTCGGGATTGACACGGACCCATTGCTGGGCTCTGGTGACGCCAGGCCTGTCTCCGGTGACAGCGCTGGCTTTGCCTGCTATTTTATTTATAAAGGCAGATTTTCCGACATTGGGGATACCTACTACCATGGTCTTAACGGGCCTGTGGAGTCGTCCTCTCGTCTGCGCCGATTGCAGCTTACTGCGTGTCAGTTCCCTGAGCTTGCCCTTCAGTTCACCTATTCCCAGTCCTGTGATGGCATTGGTGAATACAACACTGATGCCTTTCCCTGCAAAGTATTCCTTCCATTCATCGTTGCGGGCAGGGTCGGACAGATCGCTCTTGTTGAGCGCGATCACTCTTGGCTTGTTTTTCAATATCGTGTCGATTTCCGGGTTTCGGCTTGACAATGGTATACGGGCATCCAAAAGCTCTATGACGACGTCCACCAGCTTCAGATTCTCTGCCATGATGCGCCTTGTTTTGGCCATATGTCCGGGAAACCATTGTATGTTCATTTGCTTTTCACTCCAGTTTCAAAACATATCTCTATTGTAACCTAAAATCGCGCGAATCAATAGATATACCCTTTATCCTGTCAATTTGAACAAGATAAGCGGCCCTAAGAGATTCTGTTAAGGATGCTCTGTCTTAGAGCATATGTCCAGGCAACGGCTTGCCCGGGGATAAAAATGGACTCATCAGGTCATTATATTCAGACCTTACGGCATGATTCCCTGATGATGAACCTGGTATCAAGAATGGTCCTGATTGGGGGGCTTTTCCCCTCGATGATATCGATCAGTTTTTTTGTGGCTACCCTGCCAAGTTCCGGAATAGGGACGTCGATCGTTGTCAGAGGCGGTGTGGTGATCTCGGAAATATCATAATTGTTATGCCCGATAAGCGATATGTTTTCAGGAATTTTCAGTCCAAGTTCCAGGATCGCTTTATACGCTCCTATAGCCTTGATATCGTCCGTCGCGAATATTGCCGTAGGCGGGTTTTCTGTTTTGAGAATCTTTAGGGTGGCTTCATAGGCTTCATTTATTGAATATCCACCGTTTTCCACCAAAGCGTAATCGACAGGTATGCCCGCTTTTTTATGGGCTTCTATATATCCGTCAAGGCGTTCCTTGCTTACAACATAATTAAGAGGAGCATGAATACATCCGATCCTTTTATGTCCAAGCGAAATAAGATAATTGATGGCTTCTTCACAGTCTGTAAGATTATCCGTATCCACCGTATAAACCTTGTCAGAAAGAAAATCATTAACGACTTTTCCCAATACAACAAAAGGGAAATTGAGCTCATACAGTTTTTCAACAAGGTTGTCATTAATACGGGAGCTCAGGAGAAGCAATCCCTGGACTACCTTGCTTTCGATCATGGAAAGACATTTATCAGTTTCCTTCTTTTCACCGGCCGAGTTATTCAGAATGATCTCATAATTCCTTTCATCGCAGACTTCGGAAATGGATTGAAGAATAAGTGGAACAAACCCCTGGTTTGAAGATCGTGCCGAGACAACTCCAATGGACCGGAAGGAACCGCTTCCAAGGCTTTGAGCAAGTCTGTTGGGTTTAAAATTGAGTTTTTCAATGGCATCCAGCACTCTTTTTTTTGTCTCCGGATTTATATTCGGTGAGTTATTTATAACGCGGGAGACCGTAGAAATCGAAACATTTGCCAGCCTGGCTACATCCTTTATATTTGAACCCATGGATTTCCTCCTGTAAATTCGATCGCAATGTTATTTCATATAGATTATAGCATTTATGATGCAATATTCAAGAAACAAAAAAATGTTTTCAATCAAATGTTCCGATCAATTGATTAAAATGTTTATGAAAACGTTTCTACAAATAATGACCATTCGTAAAAATGCTCAAATGATGTGGAAAATAAATGTTTTATAGGTTATAAAATTTTGGTATTGCAAAAACGTTTCTATTATGATAAAATTGCATTGAAATTTGAAAACGCTTCCATAACCAAGTCCTGGCTCGGCTGGATCCATATAGTGACGAATACCGGATTTAGCCGTAATAAAGCGGAAAAAAGGAGGATTCTAATGAGTAAAAAGTTGATCTGCCTCATTCTGTCTCTGGTTCTTTTAAGTATCGCAACTTTTGCCGGCTGCGCGTTACCTGCTTCAAAACAAAAAGTTCTGAAAATCAGTTTGAGCGGTTCTCCACAACCACATGAAAAGGAGTACATAGTAAACAACTTTATCAAGGGCTTTGAAGAAAAATACAACGTAAAGGTGGAAGTGGATTTCGTTTCTCAGGCCGACAGCATCAAAAAAATCCAGTCAGAGCAGGAAAGCAAAAACATTGTGTCAGATGTTCTTCTGGTAGACACAGCTAATATGGCACCCTATGTCAACGGAGGTTGGGTGGAAGATCTCACCGATATCGTCAAATCAAGCAAAGTCAATCTTACCAGCATGTTTGACAATTCCATCAAAAAAGACGGGAAGACATATTTCGTTCCTATCAGCTTCGACGTATATATAACCATTGCAAACAAACAAGCATTGAAATATCTCCCTTCAGGCTTGACTGAAGAAAATGTCGTGAATGGCCTCACCTGGGATCAATATGCCGACTGGGCAGTTGCTATCGCAAAGGGCGAAGGCATCGGAAAAACAATGATGCCTGCAAATAATACCGGTTCACAACTCCTTTATCCGATGGGCGGCTTAGGGATGGCTTATGGCGCAAAGTTCCCGGAATTCAATTCCGCCAGTTTCAAAGAAGCGATGGGAATCATAGCTAAAATGGCTGCAGGAAATGCATTTTATGCTGAACAGGATCAGTATACCGCTCCAACAGATCCTTTAAAGAGCGGAGCAGTATGGCTTACCTTTGCTCATATGGGACCTGTCGGTGTTGCTTATAATGCAGCTCCGAATGAATATATAATTGGCCCTGCACCAAAGGGACCACAGGGAGCCGGATCGACAGCTGGCGCATGGTGCTATGGTATACAAAAAGGCACAAAAAATAAGAGTCTGGCAGAGAAGTTCATAAGCTATGTACTTGATCCGAAGGTGAACTATGAATACTGCACACAAATGGGTGGATTGCTGAGCCCTATTAAAGAAGTTGAAGCTATTCTGGAAAGCGATGACGTTATAATGCTCGCAGGTGCGAAAATGCTTGATACGACCATCATATCAGGTGTTCCGTCGACCGAATATACCGACTGGAACGCAGTGAAGCTTCTTTATCATGATTTGTTCGATAAAATACTCACGGACAAAGCTGTTCCCGGAGACCAGTTCTTTGGGGATCTCCAGACAAAGCTCGAAGGGCTGAGGAAATAGTTGTTAATTTTTGATAAAATGAGAGGATGGATATACATCCTTCTCATTTTTTTATTCCGAAGGGAGGCATTCATCTGCGCGAACCGGGAGTTTCCAATGCAAAAAGAATAATGCCGTACCTGTTATTGCTGCCTGTATTCATTTACTATGCCGTTTTTTGGCTCGCGCCGGTTGTTTCAGGAATCATTGAAGTCTTTACCGATTCAAGCGGAAGATTTACACTTTTTGATAACTTTGACCTAATGCTTCAATCTGACCAGTTCAGGCAATCGGTACTCAATACGGCTGCCTTTGCGGCGATATCCGTAGTACTGCAGTATTTTCTGGCCCTTATGCTTGCAGTTTTACTCAACAGGAAGTTCAAAGGAGCCAAGCTTCTGACTTTTGTCGCCATGATCCCCATGGCCATTACGCCGACTGCAGTCGCAATACTATGGAAGACTGGCCTTGTAAAGGAAGGATGGATCAATACCGTTCTGCTTTTTTTCAATATCGTTGAAAAACCCATCGTGTTCCTTAACGCGGAAGGCTTCATGGCTGTCCTGCTGATCATATTGATAGATACATGGACAGTCACACCATCGGTGATGATTATTCTGCTGGCTGGGTTACAGGGAATGCAAAAGGACCTCAAAGAAGCAGCTTACACTTTTGGAGCTGGGAAATGGAGGATCTTCACCGATATAACATTGCCTATACTGAAGCCTTCAATCATTACGTCAGTGCTTTTGAGGCTCATAGCCGCAATCCAGGTTTGGGCTATTGCGGTAATGGTTCTGGGGTATGGCAAAGCGCCTTTCCTGGTGGAAAGGATAGCCTTTTACGTCGACGTGGTGCCGGGGCTTGGAACCAGCGAAAAGATAGCTTTTACACTATCCTTTACAACAACTGTGATAGTCTTGCTGGTTACCGTTTTGTATCTCAAGGCATCGAAATATAAAACAAGGGTGGGAGGAAATCGCTGATGGACAGGCTGAATATCATTCAAAAAGCAGTTATCTCGATTATACTTTCAGCAATGGTCTTCATTGTGGTAGTCCCCCTTTTGTTTTTCCTGAGTACCACGTTCGCATCCGATGTGGAAATGTCTATGTTCCCGAAACCCCTGCTCCCCAGGATGACCGTAACGGTCAAAGTCGTTCCCCATGATGACGGGCAGTATGAAATATTTTATGACAGCGGCGACGGATATCGCTCCATAATTACCACAAAGAATCCGGTGAAGCTGGAAAATCACTTCCGAAGGCAATACTCAGTAACCATTCCCGGAGAGAAGCTGATGGAGGACTTCAGCAGGGCGAGAGAAACGGGGCCGGCAGAATTCACATATTCCAAGAGTTTGCTCTACAATTTCCGGCAGTTTTTTGCAATCGTGACCAACTCTCTGCCGGCACTGAAAAACAGTATTATAGCTTCTCTATATACCATACTGATCTCACTGTCGCTCGGAAGTCTTGCCGGCTACGTTATGGCAAGGTACGATTTCAGGCTTAAAAACATTATTAATGTTTCCCTGTTGATAGTAAGGATGTTTCCGGTAGTTGGAATCAGCATCCCAATGGCAATATTGCTGATAAGGTTCGGCCTGTTCGACACTCTTATCGGACTTGCCCTTCTGTATTCAGTGCCAAACATCGCCCTTACTGCATGGATCACTTCGAGCATATTTATCGGTATCAGCAAGGAACTGGAGGAGGCTTCGATGGTATTTGGCGCCAACCGGTTCCAGACCTTTATGCGTATAACGCTTCCGCTTGCTTTTCCTGCGTTGGCCGCAAGTTCCATGTATGCCTTTCTGACAGCCTGGAACGATACCATTTCTGCTTTGATACTGACTGACAGGAATCAAACCCTTGCACTCGTTGTATATAAAGCGATAGGTACTACCACGAGCGGAATACAATACGCGGCTGCCGGCAGCGTGATATTGATATTGCCGGCCCTTGTGTTTACTTTCATTATTCGGAAATATGTCAGCCAAATGTGGGGCAACGTGGAATTCTGACCGGTAGGGGCTGCTGTAAAACTGACATGAGACGGGGAGGTTTCTGCAATGAGCTATCTGGAACTAAGGAATCTTGAGAAGAGGTATTCTAATTCAGGACCGTTGGTCGTAAACAAAATGAACCTGTCAATAGAAAAAGGTGAATTTATTGTCCTGCTTGGACCTTCGGGCTGCGGCAAAACAACTACAATAAGGATGATCTCGGGTCTTGAAGATGTCAGTGGCGGGGATATCCTCATCGAGGATAAAAGCATCCTGAAGCTGAAGCCAAAGGACCGGGGTGTTTCAATGATATTCCAGAGTTATGCAATATGGCCACACATGACGGCATTTGACAATATTGCCTATCCGCTGAAGCTTCAGAATGTACCGAAAAATGAGATCAGGGAAAGAGTCGTCAAGGCAGCCGAACTGGTCGACATTGTCCCGTTGCTTGACCGGTATCCTTCCCAGATGTCAGGAGGTCAGAGGCAAAGGGTCGCAGTTGCCCGTGCCATTGTCGTAAAGCCCAAGATATTCCTGATGGATGAACCCCTTTCCAACCTGGACGCCAAGCTCAGGGTCTCTATGCGGACCGAGCTGAAAAGAATCCATAATGAGCTGAACAGTACAACTATTTTTGTAACCCATGATCAGTCGGAAGCTATGAGCCTTGCTGACAGGATAGTCATTATGAACAGAGGCGTAATTGAACAGACAGGAACGCCTATGGAAGTTTATCACGACAGTGCCACCAAGTTTGTAGCATCCTTTATAGGTACTCCCCCTACCAACTTTTTCAGTGTCCGTATAGAAGAGAACGAAGGGCAATTGTATGCCGTATGTCCTGCTTTCAGGTATAAAATCCGGCCAGAACTGAAAGAAGCCTTGACACCGTACCGGGATAACATGGTCGACATGGGAATCCGGCCTGAGTTTATCGATATCTCCGATCAGAACAACGCAGATGATTGGTTATGTGAAACAACCATACGGTTCGTTGAACCGCAGGGAACACACTCAATTTTGATCGTCAATCTTGAAGGTATTGAAGTAAAGATCATGACTACCAGGTTCATGGACATCAAGCCAAATACCCGTGTCCCATTATATGTTAATAAGGGAAAGGCCATGTTTTTTAACGCTGAGACAGGCAGAAGGATCAAATAGGGATGATTTTCAGGAGGATTCTGTATGAAAATAGCTCTTGCCCATTTCAGAGTCGGAGAAACGGACGGTGTATCCCTTGAAATGGATAAATGGGCAGCTGTGCTGGAAAAAATGGGACATACCGTTGTATATATCGCAGGCTCAAAGGGAAACACCCTGCGTCAAGCCTTTATTATCGACGAGCTTAATTATAAATCCGAAAAAAACGTTAGTTTGAAAACTGCTTTTTATAGCAGCCTGGGCGGTTACAGCGAAGAAAGCCTTAGAAATGAAATTCTTCGGAATGCGGAGACCATTGAATCAAAGCTGACTGATATCATCGAAGACCAAAAGATCGATCTTCTTGTTCCCAACAACATTTTTTCACTTGGCCATGATATCGCAGCAGCTATAGGATTTATGGGAGCAATAAAGAAAACCGGCATCAGGGTGATCTGTCACCACCATGATTTCTGGTGGGAACCTTCCCGTCCTTTCTATTTCAATCAAACGACCCGATGGGGCCGGAAGGTCATGGAGGATTATTTTGTTCCAAGGATCGAAAACAGCCGGTTCAGACACTGCGTCATCAATTCGCTGGCACAGAAGGAGCTTAAAAGCAGATGCGGCATCGATTCAACCGTTGTGCCCAATGTATTTGATTTTTCCGCTCCACCCTGGCAGAAAGATGACTATAACAGCACCTTCAGATCAGATCTCGGACTGTCTGAAAATGAAATACTGGTACTCCAGGCCACAAGGGTTACCAACCGGAAAGCTATAGAACTTGCTGTCGATGTGGTCACATTATTGAATACAAGACATTACATTGAAATGCTGAAGGACAGGAGCAAACGTTTTGCTCTTGCGATCGTGGGGCTTCATGAAGGTACAGGAGGATATGAGGAAAAACTTGCCGAGTATATCAGGAGCCAAGGCGCAAGAGTCATAATTAACGACAAATTGGTGGATCATTGCAGAAGGATCCAGGATGGCCGGAAAATTTACTCCTTATGGGATGCTTATGTTTATGCGGATTTGATAACATATCCGTCTGTTCAGGAAGGATGGGGAAATCAGTTTTTGGAAAGTGTGTTTGCACGGGTTCCTATAGTCATTTTTGAATATGACGTTTTCAAGGCAGACATTGGTATCAAGGGCTTTGATGTGTTGAGCCTTGGAGACCGCTGGTATTCAAGGAAAAACGGCCTGGTGTATGTCGACAGGATGTCGCTGGAAAAGGTATGTGATAGTATCATCCGGTTGATGAATCATCCTGAAGAAGCCCAACGAATAGTCCAAAAAAATTATGAATCCGGGCGAAAGCATTTTTCTCTTGAAAAGCTGGCGGAGATCTTACACGGGCTTCTCTGTTCAATGTCCTGATAAATCAGAAACTGATAAAAGACAAAGGAGTATGGCTTGAATGAATGGCAACAGCAACTATTCACTGATAATTGAAGAGCAATTAAAGATATTGTATGGCCACAGAAGTTCGAAGATGCACGACCGGATAAACGAATTGATAAAGAAGTGGAAAAGCATACTGGGACATCATATCAGGAAGATGCCCGATCAAAAGGATGTCATCCTGATCGTTTACGGGGATTCCATATACGACAGAGGCGAAAAACCTCTGGCGACACTGTTCCGTTTTTTGAAGAACTATGCATCTGATTTCATTACAGGAGTCCATATACTCCCATTTTTCCCCTATACTTCGGATGACGGTTACTCCATAACAGACTATTATCTGGTCAGGGATGAGCTGGGAAGCTGGGAGGATATTCGGAACATATCCGGCCAATATAAGCTGATGGTCGATCTGGTGATAAACCACATTTCCAGATCCAGCCCGTGGTTTGAAGGATATTTGAAATGTGACAGCAGGTACAAAGACTTCTTTATCACTGCCGATCCGGAACAGGATTACTCAAAAGTAGTTCGTCCAAGAACGCTGCCCCTGTTAACGCCTGTCGAAACATCAGAGGGAGTGAAGCATGTCTGGACCACTTTCAGTCCCGATCAGATAGACTTAAACTTCGCTAATCCGGACGTCCTGCTGGAGATCCTGAATGCTTTGCTTACATATGTATCATACGGAGCAACGTATATACGCCTTGACGCAGTAGGCTTTATATGGAAGCAGATTGGTACGACCTGTATGAACCTGAAACAGACCCATGCAATAGTTAAACTGATCAGAGCTGTTTTGGATGAAACAGCCCCGGGCACGATCATTGTTACCGAAACCAATGTGCCACATGAAGAAAATATCAGCTATCTGGGCAACGGAGACGAGGCCCATATGGTTTATCAGTTTCCTTTGCCTCCGTTAACTATGTTCACCCTTCAGAGCGGTGATGCAACAAAATTGAGCAAGTGGGCGAAGTCTCTGGAAAACACCCCTATGAACGAGAACAATACTTACCTGAATTTCCTTGCATCCCATGACGGGATCGGGATACGGCCTGTAGAAGACATCCTTGATGAAGATGAAAAGAAACTCTTACTGGATACTGTCATAAAAAATGGTGGCCGCATCAGCTACAGAACGAACAAAGACGGCAGTGTCAGTCCTTATGAAATGAATATAAGCTATATGGATGGGATAACCAATGCTTCAAAATCTAAAGAAGAACGCTTCAGACGATTTATGGCGGCACAGGCGATCATGCTTTCCTTAAAAGGCGTACCTGCTGTATATTACCACAGTCTGCTTGGATCAGGGAACTGGATCGAGGGGGTAGAATCGACAGGCATCAACAGAAGAATAAACAGGGAAAAACTCTCATATACATACCTGGCTGAGGAACTGAGCGATGAATCCTCACTCAGGAGTATGGTTTTCTCTGCTTATAAAAAGATCCTCAAAATCAGAGGAATGCATAGCGCATTCTCTCCTTTTGCACATCAAAGAGTTTTGGATCTCTCCCCCTGTCTTTTCGCTGTGGAAAGATATCATCCGCTTACTGAAGAGAAAGTAATCGTGATAGTCAACGTAACCGATAAAGTGATCAAGCTGCCTGAGCCAATACAGGGCATCGAGCTGCTGTCTTCCGGGAACAACGAGGTAATAACGCAATTGAAACCTTACCAGATAGTCTGGATAAAGACGAGGTAATAAGAACTAAGAATAAAAAGCGCCCGGAAAATGATCCGGGCGCCCGTCGAACTTGCGTATACTTATGTTCTTGATTTTCTTTTGGAAATTACATCAAAGGCGACAGCTATCAGAAGTACCAGGCCTTTAATATTCTGCTGCATATCAATACCTACGCCCATGATGCTCATGCCG
>Ga0134096_1002967_pt1 | contig 10335 bp, 10 predicted proteins | sample 7_2taG_FD_94448 | JGI IMG/M metagenome (GOLD analysis project Ga0134096, IMG submission 94448) | Switchgrass degrading microbial communities from high solid loading bioreactors in New Hampshire, USA - 7_21_20_110_A3 metaG | ecosystem: Engineered > Bioreactor > Semi-continuous > Anaerobic >... | reverse complement strand
CGCCATCCGGATCGTCCTCAATGGCCGGTACAGGCTCGGCGATGAAGCCCCACGGGCGGGTGTACGGATATGGATAAACCGCGCTGAAATCAGTTATATTATTGTATGCCCGGCCTGCCATATCAAGGTTTGTCACAAGCAGCAGAATACCGGCAGCCGCGCTTATGCCTTTCATAAACATTCCCGATTCCCACTCCTGTTGCCATTCCATTTTATGACGGGCTAAAGAGGGCAGCATGACGGACTCGTGAAAAGGCATGGAAAACCAGGGCACAAAGGCTTAACCTGATGAAAGATTTCAGCCTTAGTATGCCCCGCGCTGCATTTGAAAACCTGAAAATGCAGATGATATAATTGGCTTGCCGACTTGACCGGAAAACTTAAACATAAAATCATATTACAGGGCCTGTCAGCATCAACTTTTAGTGGTAAAGCGGCAGGCGGCTTTTTACCGGAAAGGAAAACCACGATGAATCTTGATTTTGGCGTTTTGATAACCACCTTCGGCATGGTGCTCCTCATGGAGATGGGAGACAAGACACAGCTCCTTGTGATGGCCTGCGCTTCAAAATTCAAGACCCGGCATGTTTTTGCCGGGATTTCGATCTCCATCATCATCCTGAACCTGCTTGCCGTATCGCTGGGCGCTGTCATAGGCGGAATAAAGGTCATACAGGATGTCGTGAAGGCGTCCGCTTCCCTGCTTTTCATCATATTCGGCCTCCTGTCCCTCAGAAAGGAGGAGGAAGAAGCCACATGTTCAACAGGCACTTCAGCGGGCGCCATCATCACGGTGGCACTGGCCTTCTTTTTAGCTGAGATAGGCGACAAAACCCAGCTCTCCACATTCTCCTTCTCAGCCCTCTACCCTGAAAGACCTTTAAGCGTTTTTCTGGGTTCAACGACAGCCCTGCTCATCGCGGACTGCATCGGCCTGGCCGCAGGCGCTGTGGCATTAAAATACATCCCCACCCGGATAATGGCGCTGATTTCTTCCTTCCTGTTCATCCTCTTCGGGCTGGTAAGCGAATGGTCGGCGCTTCGCAGCAACTTCGGCATGGATGAAACCCAGGCAAAGATTATTGTGGGTATTACAGCCATTATAGCCCTGCTGGCTGCGGCAGTTATCCTCATTTTTCAAAAAAAGCATATGAAAGATTCTTGCAATACCGCCGAATAGTATGGTAGAATGGTGTTTGTTGTTGGTTTGAACCATACATTTATTGATAAAGACCATTTCAGCATGCTGCAGGGAGGTGTAAGTAATGGCAAAGTGCGATATATGCAATAAGGGACAGCATTTTGGTATACAGCTCAGCCACTCACACAGAAGGACAAACAGAACCTGGAAGCCCAATATCAGGAAGGTCACGCTTGTGGTTGACGGTGTAAAAAAGAAGATGAACGTTTGCGCAAAATGCCTCCGTTCCAGCAAAGTGGAAAAGACCGTATAAACCTGTTTATCCGCATGGAAGGAAAACCCGGGAAGACCCGGGTTTTTTGCGTTTTCTGCCACACTGTTATTACCGGATCGTTATCTCTTAATCGTTATTCCATCATGCGTTTTTCCTGGATTAAAAAATGTGGCCAAAAGCCACATTCCTTATCTTGCGCATCCCGTTCTGCCATCCGGCAGCGGCTGTAGCACGCCCGTCACACAAGATCAAAACCCTCAGCGGATCTTGAAAATACGCCTGAGTATTCCTCCGAGGAATCCGGGCATCTTAAGGACGACAATCTTCATCTGCATAACCTCCATGCCAGCTCCTGTCTCTACAGTATATTCAGGAGTTCGCGGAAGTGTTAACCGGTCTTTTGTTAAATTTTGCTGTACAAGCTCATTTTTACTTGTACGAGATCTTAATACCCGAAATTTCCGTACAGCATGTCCGCAGGCGATCAGCCTTCGGCTTCCTCAGCCAGGCTGCTTACAAAGGAATACCCGTCGTTATCCATTATCATAACCGGCACTCCCAGTTCTGATTCCAGGTCCGACCGGGTTATATCGTCCAGCATGACCTCGGTTCCCGAACGGAACATATTCCGGGAAAGCATAAGGCAATCCCCAAGGTCCCTGCCTTTAAGCGTTCCGAGAAGGTCCTGTCCGGTAAGAAGCCCTGTAACCGATACCCTGCCCCCGAAGAAGCTGTTCTCCACTGGATACACCTTCAGCTTCACGTTTTTAAGGCTTTTCTCTACGGTTCCGGCCAGTTCCTCCATGATGGGGAAAACCAGCGTTCCCGTGGCTATGCTTACCTGTTTCCGGCCAAATGCCCGTTCTTCCGTAATCCCACCATGGCTTCCCGCCAGGCCGGACGCAGGGCTTTCTTCTGACCCGATATCTGAAAGCGCTTCCAGGGTTTCATGGACAAATGACGATACCATGCCGACCCCGTTTTCCAACTGCGGGAAGTCCTCGTATGCCTCATGGGGCGGAAGTTTCCTTCCTGCCATAAGGTAGAATTCATCTGCCAGGTAAACAACGCGGCTTCCGAAAATATCCATGAGACGGCGCTGCCAGGCTTCCACCTGGTCGATTACAAGGGATGCGGACTCTCTGTCGAAGGGTTCAAGCGGGTACAATCCTTGCCTGTACTTTGTCAGGCCTACCGGCACCACCGAAATGCTGTGCATACGGGGATACAGGCGACACAGGTCCTGGAGGGTCCTGGCCAGTTCCTTCCCGTCATTTATACCGGGGCACAGCACGATCTGGCAGTTCACAGTAATCCCGGCATCGGTAAACCTTTTTATGCGCTCAAGAACATCCCCGGCAAACCGGTTGTTCAGCATTTTCACCCTGAGCTCCGGGTTGGTGGTGTGGACCGAAACATTAACCGGCGACATCCTGTAGCGGATGATCCTATCCATCTCCTCGTCGTCCATGTTGGTAATGGTGATATAGTTTCCGAACAGGAAACACAGGCGGACATCGTCATCCTTGTAATACAGGGTTTCGCGCATGCCGGGCGGAAGCTGGTCGATGAAGCAGAAAACGCACTTGTTCCTGCAGCTCTTTTCCTCGTCCATCAAGGGATTCCCGAACTCCAGGCCAAGGTCTTCGTCCTCGTCCTTCTCGATCTCCGCCGTCCATCTCTCCCCGCTTTGACTCTCTATCTCGAGGGTCAGAAAATCCTCGGCTGTATAAAACCTGTAGTCGAAAACGTCCCTGATTCCCATGCCGTTGATGGACACGAGGTAGTCCCCGGCCTTTATTTCCAGTTCCTCGGCAATGCTGCCGGGCTGTATGCCCGTTATCCTGATTTTTCCGGTTTTCATTCACGCACCACCATGCCTTAATGCTGGCCATATTATGCCGCCCATGCCGTTAATAAAAAACAATAGCAGCTCATTTGATTAAGCTGCTACTTCTTCCTGCGGTTCATCATTGTTAACGAAGATATTACTTGGCCTCTTCAAGCTTAACAACTTCCTTGCCGTCGTAGGTACCGCACTCCATGCAAACCACATGGGGAAGCTTAAGAGTATGGCACTTGGGGCATGCCACCAGGTTCGGCGCGGCAAGCTTAAAATGGGTTCTCCTCTTATTTCTCCTCTGCTTTGATACCTTTTTCTTTGGGACTGCCATGTATTTACACCTCCGTTCAGGGCGATAGCCTCATTCCTGTTGTCCGGGAATTGCTCTTTTTATTGTTGTTAATTATTCTTAAAATAACCCTTTAAAGATTCCAACCTTGGATCTGTGACCTGGCTCTCTTCGCAATCGCAGCCGCTGCCGCTGATCTTATTCCCGCACGAGGAGCACAGTCCCCTGCAATCCTCGCTGCACAGGTGCTGCATGGGAAGATTCAGCAGGATCGCGTCGGCCGCGATACGGCCAAGATCAATGTAATGGCCCGTAAACGTGAACCGGTCATCATCCTCCATCGCCGTATCCTGGTCGTCTTCATCCCTCTCGATAATGTTCTCATTGAAGGGAACTGTAAGACTGCGCTCAAGGGCTTCTCCGCACCGGTCGCAGAACGTCCTGTAACTGACCTGTGCCTCACCCTTAACCTCGATCATCCTGTTAAAGCTTGTTGCTGTGCCCTTCACCGTCACCGGACCCGTGAATTCCACGGTTCCGATGCCCGAATCGAGCACATCAAGCCTGTCGGTTATGTCGAACCTTATGGATGCGCCGATGTTCTTTATGATTGAAATAATGTCAAGTTTCATAAAATCCCTCCCCTGGAAAAGACAAAAACCGCTTCCCGGAAGGTCAACATGAAATATTATACTCAGAGAAACAGGCTTTGTCAACAAAACCTTTTCACCGGATCAAACCTCTCCGGGCGATACGTAAAAACGTCCCGGCATGCCCCGGGCGGTAATAATCCGGTATATTAACCGGCTACAGTTCATAAATCAGGTTCACATAGAACTCAACGGTTTTTACCAATGTCTCAACAGGTATTCTTTCATTATGCCCATGGATCATATCCCTTTGCTCCTTGGAAAGCGCCATTGGCGAGAACCTGAAGACATTGTCGCTTATCCGGCAGAAATGCCTCGAATCGCTGCAGCCGAGCATCAGGTACGGCGATACGATGACATCGGGCCATATGCCTTTGATTATCCTTTTCAGCTTATGCCATTCCTCGCAATCGGTGTCCGAACTCTTTGTAGGATTCATGCCCAGCACTACGTCTATCCGGATATCATCATCATTGATTATACGCCTGAACCTTTCCTTCACCGAATCCACGGTATCGCTGCCCAGGAGGCGCAGGTTTGCCCCGAAGCTGGCCTTCGGCGGAAGCACATTGAATGCCTGGCTGCCTTCCATCCTGGTTATGGCGCATGTGGTGTGCATCAATGCATACATCTCATTGCCCGAGATCCTGCTGACCAGGTTCAGTACCGGTTTAAACAGCCAAAGGTTTGCGAATACGATGCGAAGCGCAAAGCCTGAATGTCGCCCCATGGTATCGAACATCTCCTGGACGGGCTTTGCAAGCTGGAATCCGAACGGGTGCCTTTCAATCTCAACCATCGCCCTGGCAAGTCTGCCCGCGATGGTATGCCTCGGAGGCGTCGAGGAATGCCCGCCCTGGCTTTCCATTGAAAACGTTACATTCGCCACTCCCTTTTCGGCCGTGCCGATCAGGGCGCATGGCCTGTCAACCCCGGGGAATACCTTTTCCACGATGGCGCCCCCTTCGTCAAGCACCATGGCGGGTTTTATACCCCTTCTTTCCAGTTCCGACACTATGGCCGGGCAGGTCTCCCCGTAGATCTCCTCATCTCCCGAAAAGGAGAGCCAGATATCGTTCTTCGGAACAAAGCCCTGTTTTATAAGGTACTCTACGGCTTCCATGATTCCGCACAGGGTACTTTTCGTATCAAGGGCTCCCCTTCCCCATATCTCACCGTTCTCAATTATTCCCTCGAAAGCGGGTTTTACCCAGCCCTTTTCATCGGCCGGGACAACATCGTAATGGGCCATAAGCACCGTCGGTTTTGATGACGATTCGCCCTTCCAGCAATACAAAAGCCCGGTTTTCCCGATTCTCTCAAGGCCGCAGTGCCTATGAACATGCGGAAACCTCTCCTGGAGCAGTTTCCCGAATCTCTCGAATTCGCCTGTATCAATCTTCGATTCATCCATGTCCGATACTGTCCTGCACCTTAGCATCTCTGCAAGATCACCGGCAATCTTTTCCCTGTCAAGCTCCAGTTCGCGCCTGTCGGCGGCAGCCTCGGGAAGCGGCCTGAACCTCGCGGCCCGGATTATTGATATAATGACCAATAATACAATCAAGGCCAGGACGAAAACGATAACATATGCCATTGCTGATCCCCCCTTGCATGGCTAAATCATGTTCTTTTTGTACAGGAGTCTTGCCACTGCAATTGATATTATTGCGCCAACGGGAACCAGGACGCCCACTGAGCCCGAAAGGGATGGAACTGCGATAAACAGGACGGCCATGAACACCATGGGCGTTACTGCCAGCTTCCAGTTCTTGCTTATATAGACCACTCCTAGGGCTCCGAACAGCGCGGGAAGTATATTGTCAAAGGCCGGTTTCAATGTCGGCGAGTTCAATATTGGCGTCAGCGTGCCGAGAAGGATTACCCCAACCGCGATTATCAGCGTAGTCACAATCGACGAAGTCGCCACGGCGATAGTGGATACGATGTCTCCCTCCTCGGTGCCGGACTTGACATCGTTTATTTCCATGGCGTTTATTGCGCAGGGCACTTTCAGGTTTGTCAGGTTGCCCGTCACAAAGGCAAGGTATGTTCCGCCCGTGCCCAGCATTGGTGTGAAGGTTATCACCTCAATGACGCCAACCGTCCAGTATATCGGGGCAACCCCCAGTAATCCCTTGAGCACTGACATAAATGGCGGCCATGCATTGTAATAGATGCATATCGAAACGGGAACAAGGAGAAAAACTATCACCGCTGTCCATATCCAGATCTTTCCTAAATAATGGGTTCTTTCCTCATATGAATTGCCAGCCATCTTTTACCCTCCTTTACCCGATCACCGGCGTTATGACCATTGCAAAGGCCATGGCGCCTATCATGCATATGGGCAGCGCATAATCCTGCAGCCACTTTATTTTCAGCACCTTTATCAGGATGCCGCATACCCCCATAAGGACTGCCGAGAAAAGCATGACGAATATGGGAATCCAGCCTGACAAGCCTTTCCTTATGTTTGAAAAGACCATTCCCATAAAGGCGGATATCATACCCATGAACAACGCCGTTATCAGGAGATCGCCCCATTTGCTGTCCCTGTTCCTGATGGACACGAGCCCGCCCTGTATGCGTCTTATCAGTATTGGCACGAGTACTGTGCTGGGCAGGATCCCGAGTGTCATAACCCATGCAATCGCCGAATAAACAGTCGGACTTGTGATGTTTTCCGAAACCGAAACTCCAAGGGCTGATGCCGCGGAGGTAGCGGCCGGAAGCTCATATGTAATGGCTCCTATCACGCTGAGCCTTATCCATGGAAGAGGAAGGCCAAGGAATTTTGATAAGGTCAGCACACCCAGCAGTATTGAAACGGCCGGAGCAATGGTAAAAATGGCGGAAGAGGTTATGGTATTCCTGAGTTTTTTTGCATCCATCCCTATCGCTTTTCCACGCTTATATGCCCGTACCAGGAAGAACAGTGATTGCGCAAGGATAAACAGGATGACGATGACCGCAACGAGATATAAAAAGCTGCTGTTTGGATTGAAGTTCATGCCGCTTTCCTCCTGTCCGTCAATTTCTTCTTAAGTTAACTATAAACGTTTATACAGCCTGTTTCAATCCAATTCTGCCGTTTTGCCCGATTACAGGAAAAATGGGCGCGTAATGCATCAAGAAATGAAAAACAGCGTCATTCCGGGAAATACCTCTCCCTTCCCGCAGAACATGGCCAAAAATAAAACGCCGGCCGCTCCCTGGTTGGAACGGCCGGTTATATTCTATAGAAGTCTATATATATTTAGCTTGTCAGCGATTACTTGTTGTGAAGCGGGAACCTGCGTGTCAGTTCGTCCACCTTATCAATTATCGCTGCCTTGTTTGCCTCATAATCGCCGCCAAGGGCTTTATCCAGCAGGTCGGCTATTATCCTCATCTCTTCTTCCTTCATGCCCCTGGTGGTTACGGCAGGCGTGCCAAGCCGGATTCCGCTTGTTATGAACGGGCTCCTGGTATCGAACGGGATGCCGTTCTTGTTGACGGTTATCCTGACCTCGTCCAGCATGTTCTGGGCGTCCTTCCCTGTTATGCCCCTGTTGGTGAGATCCACCAGCATCAGGTGGTTGTCGGTTCCGCCCGAAACAAGCTCAAATCCTTTTTCAATCAATGCATCGGCCAGCGCTTTCGCGTTTTTGACCACCTGGCGCTGGTATTCCCTGAATGAGTCGGACATGGCTTCCTTCAGACAGACCGCCTTTCCGGCGATGATATGCATGAGCGGCCCGCCCTGGGTACCCGGGAATACAGCCCGGTCAATATCCTTTGCGTATTTCTCCTTGCAAAGGATGATACCACCCCTTGGGCCTCTCAGGGACTTGTGAGTGGTGGTGGTAACAAAATCGGCGTAGGGAACCGGGCTCGGATGAAGCCCTGCGGCGACAAGACCCGCGATATGGGCTATGTCCGCCATAAAGAGTGCACCAACCTCATCGCATATCTCCCTGAATGCCTTGAAATCTATTGTTCTCGAGTACGCGCTGGCGCCGGCTATGATCATCTTCGGCCTGCACTCCAGGGCCGTCCTGCGCAGGGCGTCGTAGTCGATACATCCGTCTTTCTCGCTTACTCCGTAGGGAACGGGTTTGAAATACCTGCCCGACATATTTATGGCCATTCCATGGCTCAAATGTCCGCCGTGGGCAAGGTTCATTCCCATAAAGACGTCTCCAGGCTCCATGACTGCAAAGAATACGGCCATATTGGCCTGGGCGCCCGAATGGGGCTGGACATTGGCGTGCTCGGCTCCGAAAAGCTCCTTGGCCCTCTGGATCGCCAGGCTTTCCACCACGTCCACATGCTCGCATCCGCCGTAATAGCGCTTTTTGGGGTAGCCTTCGGCATACTTGTTGGTCAGGGGCGAGCCGCACGCTTCCATGACAGCACGGCTTGTGAAGTTCTCCGACGCGATCAGCTCTATGTTGCCTTCCTGCCTGTTTATCTCGTCGTATATGGCGCTTGCCACTTCAGGATCAATTCTTTCTATTTCGCTATACTTCAGCATTTGAATATCCCCCGTCAAATTTTTCATAAATCTGATTATAATGCTTTATGAAAGTTTATGTCAACAATTATGAATAATCATACAGCCTCTATGCTTTCATCCTTCTTTTTGTCGCTCCGCTCCAGGGACGCGGCATCCAGGAACATCAGCACCGACAGCCTCTGGGTGACGATCAGGATAATGCTCTCCATGAACGCGGTGATGAACAGGGCCAGGACAGCATTGTTCACATCGATTGAAAACATACTCAGAAGCCAGCCGATGAAGTAGAGGCTCATCATGTTTATTATGATCTGCTTTTTATTGCCCCGGGTCAGGTCAATGGTCTTTTTGAAGTTCCTGAAAATCCCGATATCGAACTCTATGATGAGCAGGTCCTTGAACACAAACAACGTGCTGAGGGCCATGACGGCAAGCGGAAGCAGCGCCGTGAAAATTGACAGCACGGGGACAATAAACGTAATAACGCCGAAAACCATAATCAGGACAGCGACACCCAGGTAAAAAGCCGTATAAAACAGTAAATTGAAAACGATTATCTTCGGAAGCCTTGAGAAAAACACCAGTGTGCGCTGGCCGACGGACATCCCGGGATTGGTCAGGCTAAAGAAATACCAGCTTCCGAAGAACAGCGAAACGAGGAAGGCGACCAGTTGTATGGCGGCAACCATCAATACTACGCGTATAAGCGACTGGATCATCGCTTCATAGGTGCCTGAGAGAAACACGAGGCTGTTCAGGTTTTCAAGGGTCAGTTCCCCCTGGAGCCCCACATACAGCTGTTCATAATAGGTATAGAAGTCCATGGCATAAGGCCTTGCCAGCATATAGCCCCCGAACAGTACGGCCAGTATCAGCAGAAATATGGCCTGGGCTGCAAAAGGTTTATCCAGGTCATAAAACCTGATGGCCTCCCTGAAGTATCTGGTTATGGGTTTTATGGTTTTCGGTTCCCTATCCATTTCGGTCCACCTCGATTTTTTTCAGCTCTTTTGCCGAAAGATAACGCCATTCGCCCGGTTTCAGGCTTCCGAGCCTTAACCCGCCGATGGCAACGCGCTTAAGGCTTCGCACCGGATGGCCGACTGCCTCACACATCCTCCTGACCTGCCTGTTGCGTCCTTCATGGATGGTTATCCTCAATACGGCGCATCGCTTTTTCTGCCTTATCAGTTCAACCTTTGCCGGTGAAGTCGGCCTTCCGTCCAGCATGACACCGTCCCTGAGCTTCTGCAGCGTCTCACGGGAAGGCTCTCCCTCCACCTCGGCGATATAGGTTTTGCTCACCTGGTGCTTCGGATGTGTGTTCCTGTAGGCAAAATCCCCATCGTTGGTGAGAATGAGCAGGCCTTCGGTGTCATAATCCAGCCTCCCCACGGGGTAAACGCGCTCGTTTACGCCGTCTGTCAGGTCCATGACGGTTTTCCTGCCTTCCGGGTCCGAAACCGTGGTGACATAACCCGCGGGCTTGTTCAGCATGATATAGACAGGCTTTTCACCAGGCGCCACCGGTTCTCCGTCACACTCCACCAGGTCGCCGGGCGAAACGGTTGTCCCCATCTCGGTCACGGTAACCCCGTTGACCTTTATCCGGCCTTCCCTGATCATATCCTCGGCGT
>Ga0134096_1002957_pt1 | contig 10365 bp, 6 predicted proteins | sample 7_2taG_FD_94448 | JGI IMG/M metagenome (GOLD analysis project Ga0134096, IMG submission 94448) | Switchgrass degrading microbial communities from high solid loading bioreactors in New Hampshire, USA - 7_21_20_110_A3 metaG | ecosystem: Engineered > Bioreactor > Semi-continuous > Anaerobic >... | reverse complement strand
TTCCCAGACCGCCTGCAAGGGTCCCATGCTCAGCTCTCCACTGGGCATGGGACCTTAGTTTATAATTATGAAAAGAAGCGGGGGTGCTGTCTTACCAGGCGCCTGACCGTGGATGTTCTTTCTACGGCCTGCGCGTCTTGACTTTATCGCGGCGATACACTATAATGACAAATGTCGACACTGGAATTTTTTACCGAAATCCCGGTTAAAAACTTATCCAATCGCCAGCTCCCAAGAGCCGGATTTGACGGCCGGCTTATCCATAGCGGTCTGTCTTTTATATTGACGAATTGACACACGCCCTTCCACCGCCGGTATTTTTCCGCCGCTTCGTGCGGATTCACATAAAGGTGATGTCAGCGGTATAGCCTATTGACTTCTTGCCCGGTTGAATATTTATTCCTCGTTGAAGGGATCGAGTTTTTATGGCTGCTTTTTCCGTCTTTTTAGACTTTGTTTCTTTTCGGTTGGATATACTTATCAGCCCGCTACAAATCTACGGTTAGTCCCATAACTTATGGCAACCGTTGGTTCGGTGTGGGCTGATTTTTTTTCTGCGCGATTGGAAATCCCGCAGGCGTCAAAAGCGTCTAGAGCAATTTTAATCCCTCCTCTACCCCGAAACCTCGTATTAAGCTGCAGGGTTGGTTTTTATTAACCGCGCGTGGTTATTTAAGGGAGTTTTTTAAATTTCAGGTTTTCGCTGGCGACAGCATCAGGCCTGAAAGCAGAAGAGCAGAAAAGTTCTATCGGCAGGGGGGCGCTTGTGTATTATCAGTATCATCCTTACATCTGGACAGTGATGGCGTCGGCCGCTCTTTCGGTGATTCTCGGGACATTTATCCTGCTGAAGTGCCGGAATGTAAAAGGAGCCAAAAGCTTCTTGGCCTGTCTTGTTTTTACGGCCCTGTGGTCGATTGGGAACGCCATGGAAATTGCCGGCGCCGATTTGCCCACGAAGCTGTTTTGGGCGAATATCCAGTATTTTGCCTATTGTTATCTCCCGGTGGCCCTGCTGTCCCTGTGTCTGGAGTTTTCAGACTTCGACCACTGGGTTAATTCGAAAAAGGTGCTCTGGTTCGCCCTTCTTCCCTCGATTATTGTCATACTGGCCTGGACGGACCAGTACCACGGTCTTATAAGGTACGATATCCGGCTCGACTACAGCGGAATCTTCCCCGTCATCGTAAAAAAATACGGCCTGCTGTTTTACCTCCATGCCCTGTATTCCTATCTCATAAGCTTTTTTTCCTGGCTGCTGCTGTTTCGCGGGGTGTTTTTCAGAACTTCGATATACAGGAAGCAGACCGCCGCGCTGCTTGTTGGAATCGGCATGGTTGTCGTGCCGAATATCCTGTACATATCGGGCCGCAGTCCGGTGCAGGACTTCGACCTGACGCCCGTATTCTTCATTCCGGCCGGTCTGGTCATCGCCTGGGCGATTTTCCGCTATAAGATGATCGACGTAATCCCGCTGGCCTGGGCCACCGTAATCAAGACGATGGATGCCGGGGTGATGGTTTTGGACCTGAGAAACCGGGTTCTGGACGTCAACCCTGCCTTTGCCGGGATTGCGGGCGTCAGCATTGATGAGGTTTATTCCGAGCCGCTGGAGGAGGTCTGCGCCGGGCTTCCTGAGCTGATTCGCTTTTGCATGGATCCGGCGGTCATACCCAGCGAGTTTACAAGAAACGTGGACGGGCAGACCAGGGTTTACGAGGTCTGGCTTTATCCCATCACCGACAAAAGGAAAAACACCATGGGCCGGCTTGTCGTTGTCAACGACATAACCCAGAGAAGGCAAATCCAGCGGGAGAGCCAGGAGCAGCAATGGAAGCTCGCAATCACGGAAGAAAGAGAAAGGATGGCCAGAGACCTTCACGACAACCTGGCGCAGGTGCTTGGCTTTATAAATTATCAGGCAGCGGGCATCCGTTTTGAGATGCTGAACGCAGGGGTGGAGACCGCCGCGGACGAGCTGGAAAAGCTAACAAAGGTGACCCAGTCGGCCTACGACGATATCCGGGAGTACATTCGCCTCGCCAGGGAATCGGCGAAAATTGACAGGAATCTGGTGGCGACGCTCAGGCGGGAAATCGAGAATTTCGAGCTGCACATCGGAATCAGGGTGGAAACGGATATTACTCCCGGCTTTACCGGACAGGAGCTGAAGCCGCAGGTCCGCATGAATCTGGTGTATATTTTTAAGGAAGCGCTGAACAACATCGCAAAACACGCCGGTGCCTGCAAGGTAAGGCTGTCCCTGAACGTGGAGGGGGATAGATTGCAGGCCGTTGTCGAGGATGACGGCAGGGGATTTGACGCCCAAAAAATGTCCGAGAACTTAAAATGCGGGTTTGGGCTGAATATCATGCGGGAGCGGGCCTGGGAGATAGGCGCGCAGTTTGAGATTGAATCCGCGGAAGGAAAGGGGTGCCGGATTACGCTGCAGGCACCGATTGGAGAGCGGGAGGTGTGAAATGCCGGGTAGAGTGATGCTGGTCGACGACCACGAGCTGTTTATGGAGGGGCTTCAATACCTGCTGAAACTGCACGGAATCGATGTGGTCTGTACAGTTAAGGAGGGCGGAAAAGCCCTTATGCAGGCCAGGCGGACAAAGCCGGACATCATTTTGATGGACATCAGGATGCCCGACTGCTCCGGACTTGACATACTCCGGCAGATTAAGGCCGTTATGCCGGAGATAAAGGTCGTCATGCTGACAACCTCGGATGAGGATGAGGACCTGTTGAACGCAATCAAGTACGGGGCTTCCGGCTATCTGCTGAAAAACACCAGCGGCAAGGAGCTGGTGGATATGCTGTCCGGGCTGGACAGGGGCGAGATTCCCCTCTCTCCGAGGCTTGCCACAATGCTTTTCAGAGAATTCAGGCGCGGTGCGGCGGCGGCAGACTTCACCCAGCAGGCGGCGGAAAAGTCCGGCCTCGGCGGTCTTACAAAACGGCAGCTTGAGGTGCTCGAGATGGTTGCCGGAGGAGTGACCTACAGGGAAGTGGGCAAGGCGCTGGGCTTATCGGAACGGACAATAAAGTATCATATGGGAAGAATCATCGAACAGCTGCATCTGGAGAACCGGGCTCAGGTTATCGCCTATGCTGTCCAGATGGGGCTGATAGAAAAGGAATAAGCAAATGAACTGCACTTAAGTACAGTCTAGAGGAAATAGACTGTACTTTTTTATTTGCAAGCCTGTACCTTGGCACATTGTCGATTAATGGCGAAAAAAGTTAAAATAAGTACAAATAGTTGTTAAAAAATTGAAGCGCCCATAAATAAATTAACCAAACCGGGTCCGGCAGGAACTCTTCCCGGGCGCCGGACCATCCGCACGGACAACGTGATGGAGCGGGCAGCGAATAATTATACATACGCGTTGTGAAGGTAAACGGTGCGGGATATGTATAAATCCGTCAGAAAAAAGAAGAGCTCCGAATTTGTTCCGGACAGGAATGAGGGCCTGGCGACGCTCGCCATGATACAAGGCGACATCAACCGCTCGGTTGCGCTGAACGCCGGCAATAAGTCCAGAGACCCCGTATGGCATCTCACGGAGTCCTTTGCCACCGTCTTCAACAGGGCAGGGCGCAGCCTCACAGGGCAGACGGCGGAGACGGCCGAGTACGACGGCACGGGCCTTAAGAGCCGGGGCGAGAACGAGACGGAGGCTGAGTCGCAGCAGCAGGGAAAAGAGTGGAGCTTTTCGAAGCACTACGAGACTTCGCCGCTGCAGAAGCAAAGCGGACTGTTTCTCCGCAAATTCGGCCAGACCGCTTTCGACGGCGGGAACCTCGCGGCCGGCATACTTCAGGGCCAGTCCAGATACATGCTGATGAGCTGCTTAAAGCGCTCGCTCGGGCAGTCCGAGCCGAAAAACGCAAGGCAGGAAAAGCTCTTCGGGGGGGCCTCGGTACATAAGAACCTTCCCCTCAGAGATGCGCAGGTTGTTTTTAACAGGAACGACATAAAGAGCGCCGTCGGCGTTGTGGTGAGCAGCCTGCAGAGCGCGGTGCGCGTGTTCGATACGCTGGAACGGGCGGCCGAGTCGGAAGACAGCCCCCTCGTTCAGGAGAATGTCGAGACGCTGCGGCAGCTCTATCCCTTCCTTACGATAGACAGAGACAGAAAAACGCTGGACAAATATCGTGAAAAGCTTGCGGTGCTCAAGGAGCAGGGTGCCGGCGAGGAGCTTGTGTCCGTACTGGAAAGAAGAATCGCAAAGCTGCAGTCTGTCGTCGATAAAAAGATGGAGATGAAGACTCGGTTTATGACCAAGCTGCGCGAGTACAGCGACAATGCCGTCGGCGCGGAGAAGCTTTTCACACAGCCCGGATTTATCGAGCAGGTCTACGAGGAGCTTTCGGAATACGCAGCCGGCTCCGGCGAAGACGGGGACGACAATCAGAAAAACCGCCGCGGAGAACACGGGCAGACAACGCAGGCGGCTGTAAATGAGGAGAGGTCTGATGAACAAGCTCCAGCCGGATAGGACACAGCCGGGGAAAAGGCCTGAAGATGTCAGGCAGAAAGACCGGCTCACGCTTACCGGCCAGGGGGCTTTTCAGGAGAATATACAGGAAAGCATTCAGGCAATAGGGATGATCCTCCGGTCGGGAGGCGCCGTTGCGGATTTGACTGCAAGGCAGTTCCGGCTTGTCGGCAGAACCGTCGGAAACACGCAGCTTATAAAGCTGCTTGACGCCGAGGGCGTGGGCCGCTGCTTAAGGATTGAAGAAGCCGCCTGGTCTTTGGACAGAATGCCAATTCAGACGCTGTTTTTGAAAAAGGCAACGATAAAGCAAATCGATCCCCCCAGCCTGGAAGAGATTACCGTATTGTTCAATCCCTCGGAGTATATAATCGAGAGCTCGGTCAAGTACGCCGAGCACAATATCCTCGGGCTCGACATGCCGATTGCCCAGTTTGTCAACGGCAACAGAGAGACGCTTCGGATGAATCTGTTCTTCGACACCTACTCGTCGGGACTGGAAGCGGGCAGCATGATAGACGGGATGAAGCTGGCCGCCACGAGCCAGCTGACGGAGCTGGCAAAAATCGACGTCCGCGAGTATACGAAGAAAATCTACAGCCTGATGGATGTCAAGGGAGACAGGCACGCCCCGCCGCTGGTGGAGTTCAGATGGGGGACGCTGTCTTTCCAGGGGTACATAGTATCCGTATCCCAGCAGTTTACAAAATTCACCTTCACGGGAAAACCGGTCAGGGCCAAATTGGAGGTAACATTCCAGCGCTACGTCAAGCCGGAAGACCTCTTAAAGGGAGAGCCCAGAAACTCGCCGGACAGGACAAAGTTCAGGACCATCAGCGAGGGAGACACCCTGACGGCCATCGCCCTAAAGGAGTACGGCGACGCCGAGATGTGGCGGGAGATAGCGCGGGTCAACAATATTGACAATCCCCGGCTTCTCAGGACGGGCTCCGTGATAAAAATACCGGCCTGGCTGTAGGAATCAGGAGGCGCCGCATTGAGCACCAAGATAACTTTCAGCACCTCGTCGGAATACGATTACGACACCCTTCAAAAAAAAATACAACAACTTCATGGTGCCGGCATTTGAGGTGAAGGTCGGAGGCAAGAACATCCAGCAGGGGAGCAGCTACATTTCTCAGCTGGAGATTGTCATTCCGGTCACAGTTGCAAGCGAGATGAGATCTATTGAAATGAGCGAGTGCAACTTCACGATTTCCGGAATTTTCGACATGAAAAACTCCTCCTTCAAATCGGACGTGTTGGATAATCTGAAAACCGGCACCAAGGTGGAGGTGGCCGGCGGTTACGGCTCATCCCTGACCGTGCTCTTTGTCGGCCTGCTGCAGCATGTGAGGGTGTCCTACGGAGAGGGCGGAGTGAACATCCAGGTTTCGGCCTACGATTCCACCATTCTCCTTCGCAACGCCAGGAAGTTCGCCCTGCCGGCCCGGCATATCCTGACGCGCAACAACGGCGAGGAATACCGGATTGACAATGCCGACAAGCGCTCCCAGCAGGACATTCTCCTGTACAAGGCGCTGGCGCCCGAGCCGCCCTGCGTTTACCTAAGGTTCGACAAGCCCGTGCGGGGCTACCCCGTCAATCTGTATTTCAAGCTGGGCGGCCAGTTTGAGGAAGAGCGCGACATCGAGTTCCAGGTCCTGACGCGGACCGGCTTTAAGAAAATCAAGACGCAGAACTCGACCAAGGGTTTTTCGGACAGCGGCATAGTCAGCCTCTTTCTCAGCGAGGCGACGGAGAGCGGAACGCTCTTCGGCATGGAGGGCTACTGGCTGCGGCTTCTCGACAACGGGCAGCGGAGGCAGGAGAAAGCGCCCGTTCCCGTGGAGAGCATCGAAATAAACGTGGTCGATGTGATTCAGCAGCGGCGGGAGGACGAGCTGCACTTTTCCTCGGACATCTACGAGGCCAACAGGGTGCTGCGCCTTGAAAATACGCCGGTTCAGGCCTGCGAGGTCTGGGTCGACGAGCTTCCGGACATCTCCGAGGCGGAGAAAGCGGAGCTTTTGCAGAACAGCCCGGAGATTGTCCGCGTGACCCGCGACAAGGAAGAAAACATCACCGCATTTCAGGTCCTGTGGACCAGGGTGAGCAATTTCGGCGCCTCCGGGCCGAACAGCCGGCACTATATCCTCGACCCCATCAACGGGACGATAACCTTCGGCGACGGGCGCCGCGGCAAGGTGCCCTCCGTGGGGCCGAACAGCATTACCGTCAGATATGCTTCCGGCGGCGGACTGAGGGGGAACCTCCCTGCCGGCGCAATCCATTCTCTGGTCCACTCCATCGCCTTTGTGACGGGCATAGGGAACATAGCGCCCACCTGCGGCGGCAGCGACGTCCAGAGCCTGGAGCTAGTCGAACGCCTCGGCCCGATGCGGATTAAGCACCGCTACCGCGCCGTGTGCCCCGAGGACTATGAAGCGATTGTCCGGGAGAGGTTCAACGAGGTCATCGACGTAAAATGCTTCTCGCACCTGGACGCTGCCGGCAACAAGAGCCACGGCTCCGTCACGGTCGTCGTCATGGCGAGAAATTACGACAACAGGGATTATTCCAGACAGCTTTGCCTGAGGATTAAGAACGTGCTGGCGGAGTGCTGCGACTGTATGGTGCTTGCTGAGGGAAAGCTCAGCGTGATACCGGCCACAGTAGTCACGGTGAACGTCACTGTCACCGTCGCGCTGGATTCCGACGATTACGCCGCGGAAGCCGAGCGCGGCATACTGGAGGCCATTTCGAACATTATCCAGCCGGCGGCGGAAGGCCGGCTGCGCCGGATTGGCAGCATCCCCACCACGCTTGATTTTTACAGAGCGCTTAAATACGTCGATCATGTGACCGCGGTGCGCGAGGTCATGATCGAGGGCAGCTACTTTGAGCGCGGCAGGCATCGTCTGATTAATTTGGACGGTAAGACCTCCCTGCCTTTCGCGGTTGTGCTGGACGGCACACATACTGTGAAGATTTAAGATGCGGCGAAGGCAGCGGAGAGACGACCAGAAAAGAGGTGAAACAGCGTGCTGAATGTGCCGAACCTTGACGACCAGCGGTACGACGAAATCCTGGAGAGCGCCATAAACAGGATTCCGTATCTGTATGACCAATGGACGGATTTCAACGCCCACGAACCCGGAATCACCCTGCTTGAGCTCTTCGCCTGGTACAAGCAGATGCAGCAGTACCACCTAAACCGCGTGACGGAGCGCCATAAGCTGAAGCTCCTCAAGCTGCTGGGCATTAAGCCCGAGGGGCTTTCCGAGACTACGGCCATGGTGCATTTCTCCGAGGAGATTAAGGGACAGCGTTTTGCGAAAGGCACGCGCTTTATTTCAGAAGCAGGGGTCGGCTTTGAGCTGGCGAGCACCGTAACAACGGGCGGGATTATTTTCCGGGAGGCCTATATTCTCCGCGGCGACGGCATGCATGAAGTAACTTCCGTTCTGGCCAACGAGCAGGTCGCGCTTAAGCTCAGGGAAGGCGAGGTGCTTTACCTCGGCTTTGAGGGCCTGGAGGACAGGGAAGAGTTTAGAATCTGGTTTGATATAGACGACAGCTACCCGGTAAAGCGCAACCCGTTTAAGGCCGGGGACCCGCATCCGCGGACGATTCGGGTCGAGGCAGTCGGGGAAAACGGGCCCGCACCGCTTGAGATTTCCGGTGACGAAACCTATTCGCTCTCTGTTTCCGGGGCGATGGAGCTGCGAAGCCCCGGAGGGGTCCCCGTGACGGACGGCGGCTGGAAGCTGCCGGAGAGGAGCTGGCTCACCATCCGGATTACGGAGTGCGGCTGCGAGGAGGACACCGCCATCCTCAGCCTGACGGCCGACTTTGCGCCCGTGCGGCAGAGGACGACGCGCAGCGAGCTGAACGAATTTACCGTAACGAAGAAAGACATAAGCCTGGTGCTTTACTCCTGGCTTGCCGTCCGCGGAAAAGCCGATGTGTTCGTCCGCGACGAGCTCGGCTGGTATGAAATACAGCCGGAGCGCCTGGAGGTCTTGGAAAAGGACGGGACCGGGGTTATGCACATCAGGTTAAAGCCTGAGACGCTTATCTTCGACGCGGAGCCGAATGTCCGCGTAATCTGCTACGAGCAGGAGTTTCAGACCGAAATCAGGCGGAATTCCACGGGCCTTCCGAACCAGCAGCTAAAGCTGATGCTCAGCGGCGGCGAGCGGCTCCTGACGGACGATTTGCGCATTATGTGCCGCAGCGGCGGCAGATACCAGGACTGGCGGTACATAGACTCGCTGGAAGACGCCTCGCCCCATGAACGGGTTTTTACATACGACGAGCACCGGGGGATTGTCTTCGGCGACAATTTGAACGGCGCAGTCCCCGAAGCCGGCAAAAACGCCCTTTACCTCGCCGGCTTTGCGGTTACGGAAGGCGCGGACGGGAGCATCACCGGCGGGCAGAAGCTTCTTCCGCTGGGCGGCGCCGAGGACGAGGAGGCCGGGCCTGAGGACGAAAGGGCGGTCGGCAGCGTCTTTAACGTAAGACTGGGCCGGGACAGGGAGACTATCGATTCGGCGGTGCTCAGAATGGAGGCCGCCTGGAAGGAAGGCAGGACGGCGACCGCGGCCGACTTTGAGCGGCTCGCGTTGCAGACGCCGGGCAGGCGCGTGCGACAGGCGAAGGCCCTGCCGCTTTATAAGCCCGAGGCCGTTATAGAGGAAAATGTCCCGGGACTCATGACGCTGGTCGTCCTGCCCTACAGCGAAAAGCCGTTTCCGATGCCGGACGAGCGCTTCCTCGAAAGCGTCCGCAAGCATGTGGAGAAGCACCGCCTGATTTGCATGAAGATTCAGGTTATAGCCCCGACCTATGTCGGGATAAATATCAGGGCCGAGGTAATCGCCGACGCCGACGAGCAGACCGTCTACAAAAAGGTCCGGCAGGCCCTGGAGAACTACTTTTCGCTGGATGCCGCAAGGGAGCTCGGCGCGCCCGTCTCGCAGAGCGGCGTCATCGGAGCAATCGGCGGCGTTGACAGCGTGCTGGGCGTGACCGATATCCATATCAGCGCCGACGGGAACAGGCATCAGTACAACAAGCACGGAGATATCATCATTCAGAAACACGGGATCGCTTATTTGGGAACGCTGGAACTACGTGTTTCCCGGCAGTGAGGAATGATCCATGCAGAGGAGAAGTTTTATCACCCTGAACAGCGAGAAGGATTGGCGCCGCGGTCTGATGATAGGCCTGAGCGTTGAGGACGACCGGCTTGTCATGAGCGACAAGGCCAGCGTATCCCGCGGACTCTTTTACAGCGCCTCCATTGACAGCGGGGAGACGGACTTCGAGTGGGACAGGCTGATTGTCCAGGCGGATATCCCCCCGGACACGCTTTTCAGAATCTCGGCCTTCGCCTCGAACGACAGGAGCTTTGAGGACGAGGCGACGCTCGACGATTATCTGAAAGACCCCTATATCCCGCCCGTCGTCAAGGCCTCGCGGCTGGACGGGCTCTTCACGGAGAGCTACAGCGGGATGCGCGACCTTCTGCTGAAGTGCAGGGGACGGTACATATGGCTCAAATTTGAGCTCGTGGCCACCGGCGCGAAAAAGCCGAGCATTGAGAGCGTGAGGCTTCAGTTCACGGGCGACCACATGATAGATTATCTGCCCGCGATTTACCGCAAGGACGGCAAAAACAGCTTCACGCGGCGCTTTCTCTCCATATTCAACAGCCTGGTGCTGGATAAAGCCTCCTGCGACGAGCTGGGCGTGAGTTTCAGGACGGTCAGGATAGCTCCTCTGCCCGGCAACCCGACGGAAGCGGACCTTGAGACGTTTAACAGCAATTTCCTCAACGGCTGCCGCC
>Ga0134096_1002954_pt1 | contig 10370 bp, 7 predicted proteins | sample 7_2taG_FD_94448 | JGI IMG/M metagenome (GOLD analysis project Ga0134096, IMG submission 94448) | Switchgrass degrading microbial communities from high solid loading bioreactors in New Hampshire, USA - 7_21_20_110_A3 metaG | ecosystem: Engineered > Bioreactor > Semi-continuous > Anaerobic >... | reverse complement strand
TGACCTTTGACACATAGAGGACGAATATGTCTTTGTGTTCTTTCACCGCAATAAAGTCGTTCCACGAAAGATTTGCGCTGGATTGCTCCGTGCTGAAGCTTATGCCGTCTAAATCCGCAACGTAATGCTGCCGGAGCTTTCGCGTTGCGTCGCTGTTGTAGGCGCTTTTGACTCGCAGGTAAGCGATAAGGATAAGCAGGAGTATGAGGATGACGGCGCCGGCTAAGGAGAGCAAGACGAAGAGCGCGTCAAGATACCCGACAATGCCGCGCACGGCAATTAAAACGGCGACAAAGTAAATAAGCGCAGACCATAAAAATCTCGTTCTCGCGTGGTAGAAATTCGCCTTCTGGTAATCCTTCAGGCTCACGTTCCCCTCGAAGGATACCTCGCAGATGTTTCCCGGTTCGCTGTTCATCATTTTCGCCTCACAAAACATCGTTCTTCCGCTATTTTAGCACAAAAACGCGGCAAGCGGCAAAAAATTCCGCCGGTTTTCGCTCCGTCACAACGCGAAAAACCGTTAGCGCCGGCGGGCGCGGGCGCGCAAAAGGCGCTGCCTGAAGCAGCGCCTTTCTTTTTTACGTCGTCGCCTGAAAGATAAACCACCCGTCCTTCACGGAAAACTGGTAGTCAAAGAGGTAGTAAAAAAGCGGCACGCCGCCGAGGAGCAGGCAGGATTTGACGGACTTTTCCATCAGCTGCCGCACGGACCCCGCGGCAAACTTTTTAAGCAGGATGTAGAACGCGAACGTGGCGGGGATGTAAAAGAGGTGGTCGGCCAGATCGCTTTTGAGGGCGGCTCCGAAGAGGAAGCCAAACCAGCGCGGCGCCTGGCAGCACAGGTACCCGCACAGGACGCTCACGATGGAGATGTGCCACGGGCGCTTAAAGACGAGGGCAAAGAGGACGGCAACCGGCAGGTGGATGATGACGGGGTAGAGCTTTGACGTCACTTCGATGCCGAGCAGCCGCCAGCAGACGGTTTGCACGATAAGAAACGCGGCGCCCATGAGGGCAAGGCGCCGGGTGTTCTTCCGCGACGGCGCGATGCCCGCGAAAAGGGCGGACACGGCAAGTCCGAATACAAGGGAAAAGCCGAACCGGACAAGGCCCGCGATTGTTGTAAGCATAAAAATCCTCCCGCCGTGGCAAGGCGCTACTCGCCTTCCATCTGATAGCTTAAATACTGCTGCCTGACTTCCTTCGCCTTGCCCTGCGCGATGGGGACGACGGATTTGTCCTGCATGGTGATGCGGCTGCTCTCGATGGTGTCGATATGCCGCATGTTCACAATGAACGAGCGGTGGGGCTGCACGAAACAGCCGAATTTCATGAGCGCCTGGCACACCGGGCCGAACGCTTCGGCGCACGTGACAACTTTGCCGGAGATCAGGTGGTACAAAACGCTTCGCCCGAGCACTTCCGCGTACACGAGGTTGGGGATGAGGATGCGCTGGATGCCCTCCGCGCTTTTCACAATCAGCGCGTCCTCTTCCTCACGGACGGGAATGCGCTCGAGCAGCTCGTCGAAGGTGAAAAACAGCTTTTCCTCCGTGATGGGCTTGAGAATGTAATTGACCGCCCGCACGGAGTAGCTCTCAAGGGCAAATTCCGGCGAGGAGGTAAAAAAGACAATCGGGGCCGTTTTGTCAAACGCGCGGATGGCCTTGGCCACTTCAATGCCTGAAAACCCCGGCATGATGATGTCGAGGCAGAAGACGTCAAACCGCTTCCCGCGCTCGAGGGCGGCCATGAGCTCAAAGCCGTTGGGGAACACGGCGTATTCGCAGCTTAAGTTCCGCGACGTCCTGTACGCGTTGAGGAGCCGGACGATGCCGGACAGCTCGTCTAAGTTGTCGTCGCAAAACGCGATGTGCAGCATAAGCGGCCCTCCTTCCCGCGCCTCTACCAGTCTACCATATAACGCCGTATTTCGATACCGTGCGATATGACAAATCCCCGGCGCCCACGGAATGTTTTTCGACTTTTTCGTCAGGGCGCGAAAAGCGGCGGCGGATTTTCGCACATTTTTCCGCCTTGCACCGCGCGATGGCGCTTTAAGCGGGAAAAACCTGTTTTAAGACGAAAAAATCATGTTTCATGCGCCGGGCGTCAGTTCCGGCCGTTTTTCTGCTAGAGTGGCCGCATAAGGCCCCGCCGGCCGGCGGCGACGCGGCCATAACGTGCGTTGTGCCGCCGGGGAGATGCAGCGCCAGACCGGCCGTGATGGAGCGGTGAGCGCGCCGCAAAAGCGCGGAAGGCGAACCGCCGCAGGCGGGTATTTCGCGCGGGCGCTAGCGCCCCGAAAGCCTTTGCGACCTGAAGGAGAGAACGAACATGCTGCAAACCGCCATAGCCGCCGCGGCCGTTTTCGCCGCGATATCCGCGTGGGTTGTTTCGATACAGCGCAGGCTCGTGGCGCTCGACGAAAACGCGGCAAGCGCCTTATACCAGCTCGGCGTGCAGATGTCCTGCCGCTTCGACGCGCTCACGGCCCTGCTGAGTATCGCCTCGGCCTTCGCCGGGCCGGAGTGCCAGGCGCTGGCGGAAAACGTCAGGACCCGCCGCGGCGTTATCACGGGCAGATCCACGCCGGAGGACGTGCTGCGCCAGGAAGAGGTCCTTGCCGAGGCGCTCGAGTGCCTTGCGCGCATTGCGGAGCGGTACCCCGAGCTGAAGGCGAGCAGGACGTATCAGAAAACGATGGGCGCGGTGGAGACCTTTGGAGGCATGGTGCGCACCAGCCGCCTTATCTACAACGACAGCGTCTCAAAGCTCAACCGCGAGGTGCGCAAATTCCCCGCCTCCGCCGTCGCTAAAGCGTCGGGCTCAAGCAGCGGGACTACCTGGGTGAAGGCGCAAGGAGCTTTGCTTAAGGCGCGGTTGCGGCGCGGCGCCGCGCGGGAGGAAAAGCGCGGCGCCGCGCCTGGCGTGACAAAGGAGGAGACATATATGGGCCTGTTTTCAAGAAAGCCGCCCTGCCCCGTCTGCGGCGGGAAGGTGCGTTCGACGGCCGTGAAAATAGAAGGAAAGCCAATCTGCAAAAACTGCCTGGGAAAAATCGACGTGGAAAGCGGCAGGGAAAGCCGCCTGACGATCCGTGAGCTTCGGGAATACCTCGACTTCTACGAGCGAAACAGGATGCTCGGGGAGAAATTTACCGTCTCCGAGCGGTTTGACCTCGGTTTTCTGGACGCGAAAATTATCTTCGATTTTGACAACAGGCTCTTTTGCATGGGCAAAAACCCGGACAAGACCGTGTTCGAGGGGAAGCATGTAAAGTTTTTCGTCATCAGGGAAGACGACGCGCCGATTTTCGAGGGCTCGGCGGAGGGCATCCGGCGCTACCCCAGCGCCGTGCCGGAGCGCGCCGCGGCCATGGCTCAGCGCGCCGCGCCGTTTCCGGCGGGCAGTCCGGCGTCAAACGCCGCGGGCAAGGCGGACGGCGGCATTCCGGCACCGTTTTCGCGGTTTAACGTCGAGCTGTATCTCGAGCACCCGTACTGGCCCGTCATCACCTGCGGCATGGACGGCCCGCGGTTTGACAGCGGGCACCCTGACGTCGACGGCTACCTCGTCGCCTACCGGACGTGCCTTGTGGAGATCGTCAGGCTCGTGCGCGCCATCAAGGAAGTGGCGTTCCCGGACGCGCTGGAACAGCTTGCGGGCTTTTACGACAGCGCCGAGGCGATCAGCCGCGCCGCACCCATGGCAGACGCCGCCGGGAGACGCGACAGGATAAAGTGCCGTCCGGCGGCCTCATCGCCGGGCGGGTGCGTTATGGGAAAAAGCGCCTGCTGATGGGCCAGTAACGGAAAACTGTGGAGTATCCCCGCAGAAATAAAACAAGGACAGTCTCAGACGGCGCCGCGATTATCGCGGCGCCGTCTGTTTTGCCGTAACGCGATACGCCTTCACGTTGACGGAGCCAAGATTACCGGCGCAAACCGTACTTTTGTCCCCGCCGGGGCGCCCCCGTGAGAGGCGCCTGTGTCAGAGAACCGGGCGCGGCGGCAGCGGCGACGCCTTCTTCCGCGTTTTACACGGCGCGCCCTGAAAAACTCCGCCTTTTCTGTAAAATCTTGACGAACCGTGTGCTCTTGCGCGATACTGTAAGCAGCCGGCGCGTAGCTGGGATTTCGGATTTCGCTGAAAGCGCGTAAACCGCGCGTATCCGGAACTTTTTGGAAAAACAAGCGTCATAGCGGCTTAGAGCAAGCTCTTAACGCTCAGTTGACATCCTTGCGGCGGCAAGCGCCGCCGGACAATTCTGGAAAGCGGAGGTGACGCCGCCTGAAACGACTTATCGCGACTATAACGGCCGCCTTGCTTGTGCTGGCCCTTTTCCCGGTTGCGCCGGCCCGCGCCGTGAGCGGGGCGGTGCGCGTGGCCGTGATTGACACCGGCATCTCCTCGCGCGCGATTGCCGCGGAAAACCTTGCCAAAGGGCGCAACTACGTCACGGCGGGCGGCTCGACGGAGGACACCCACGGGCACGGCACGGCCGTCGCCGCCATCATCGCCGGCAGCGCGTCCGCCGGCGTGGAAGGGCTGTGCCCCGAGGCGGTGCTTATCCCGCTTGTCTACTGCGTCAAGACGGGAAACGGCTCGATACTGAAGGGCGACGTCGACATGCTCGCGCAGATTATCTACGACGCGGTGGACGTGTACGGCTGCCGCATCATCAACATCAGCTCCGGTACGAAGTCGGACCTTGCCGTTTTACGGGAGGCGGTGGCCTACGCCGAGCGGCGCGGGGTGCTCATCGTCTCCACCGCGGGCAACGACGGGAGCAAAACCCCGTACTACCCCGGCGCGTATCCCACCGTTTTGTGCGCGGGGAGCGTGAGTGAGACGGGGGACGGGCCTGCGTCCTTTTCCAACCGGCACAGCGGCGTCGACGTCGTCGCGCCGGGCGTGCGCGTCCCGACGGTAGACCTTCTGGGCGAGGCGGCCGTCGGCACCGGGACAAGCTTTGCCGCGGCGTGGGTGACCGGCATGGCGGCAAGGCTCCTTATGGCCGACCCCTCGCTCACGCCCTACGAGCTGCGGGAGATTATCAAAGGCACCGCGCGGGACATCGGCGCGCCCGGTTGGGACGAGCAGACGGGCTGGGGGCTCGCGGACCTGCCCGCCGCGTTGGCGGAAATAGTCGGATCGCCCGCCCCGCAGCTGCCTTTCGACGACGTGGAGCCCGGCGCGTACTACCTTGAGGCCGTGCAGTGGGCGCTGCGGCGCGGCATCACGGGCGGCACGTCGGAAAACACGTTTTCGCCGGACCTTTTCTGCACAAGGGCGCAGACGGTGACCGTCCTCTGGCGGGCCGCCGGCTGCCCGGAGCCGGGGATTAAGGCGCAGCCGTTTGAGGACGTGCGGGAGGGCGACTATTTCTACAAGGCCGTCCTCTGGGCGGTGGAAAAAGGCGTGACCACCGGCACGTCCGCCACGACGTTCAGCCCGCACGACACCTGCACCGAGGCGCAGATTATCACGCTCATCTGGCGCGCGAAGGGTCGCCCCGCGCCGCCGGCGCGCAGCGAGCTTCTGGCGCGGCTCGGCGAGGCGTATTACGCTCACGCCGCCGCGTGGGCGGACGCGCTCGGCCTTTTCACAGCGGCGCAGACGCAGTTTGACGCCGACGCGCCGGCCCCCCGCGCCCACATCGTGACATACCTTTTCGCAAGCGCGGAAAGCGGGCGGTAAAGCCCGGCTAGAAATATGAAAAGACGGGCTTACACGCCTGTCTTTTTCTTCGCGGCCGGTTGCTGAAGTCCGCATGAGCGGATTTGCCGCACGCAGGATACGGGATGCGGGATACAGGACACAGGATACGGCCCGCCGGGCCGTATCTTTTTGCCGTGAAGGGCGCGGCGAAAAAAGCCATGTTTTTATCGGTTTCGTTTGAATGCGGGCCGCGAAAGCGATATACTAAATCCAACTGGGATGAGGGGGCGAATTTTTGAAAAAGGACCTCAAGTTTTACTTAAAGCTCTTTGCCGGCTGCCTGCGCATCAGCGCCTTTACCTTCGGCGGCGGGTACGTTATCGTGCCTTTGATAAAAAAGCGGTTTGTGGACGAGCTCGGCTGGGTCTCGGAGGAGAAGATGCTCGACTACATCGCCATCGGGCAGTCGTCGCCGGGGCCGATTGCCGTCAACACCGCCGCCATGATGGGCTACGGCCTTGCCGGGCTGCCCGGCGCGCTGGTGGCCGTTTTCGCGACCGTCCTGCCGCCGCTCGTGATTCTCTCGGTCGTCTCAGTGTTTTACGCCCTCGTGATTGAAAACGCCGTCGTCCGAAATGTCCTGCGGGGGATGCAGGCGGGCGTCGCGGCCGTGGTGCTCGACGTGGTGGTTGACCTGGTCGCCGCCGTGACAAAGAGCCGCCGCGCCGTGCCGGTTGTGCTGATGGCGGCCGCCTTTGTCGCCGCCGCGGTGTTCAAGGTCAACGTCGCCTTTATCATTCTGGCCAGCGCGGCGTACGGCGTGCTGGCCGTGGCGAAAGTGCGGGGAAAGGAGCGCGGCCATGACAATCCTTAAGCTCTTTTTCGCGTTTTTCCAGGTGGGTCTGTTTACCATCGGCGGCGGGTACGCGGCGCTCCCTGTCATCCAGAATCAGGTGGTGGACACCTACGGGTGGCTCACCGCGGCGGAATTCGGCGATCTGATTACGATTTCGCAGATGACGCCCGGCCCCATCGGCATCAATGCCGCCACGTTCGTGGGCATGCGCATCGCGGGACTGCCCGGCGCAGTTGTGGCGACGGTAGGCTGCATCCTCGCCCCGTGCCTGATCGTGCTGACGCTGGCGGCGCTGTATAAAAAGTACGGCGAGCTCCGCGCTGTGCGGGGCGTCCTCTCGTCGCTCCACCCGGCCGTGGTGGGCCTGATTGCCTCGGCCGCGCTGAGCATCGCGCTGCAGGCGCTCTTCCCCGCGGGGGTATCCCTCACCGGGCTTGATATCGCCGCCGTGGTCCTCGTCGCGGCGGGTCTGTTTGCCCTGCGGCGGTTTAAGGTGAATCAAATCACCGTCATGCTCGCGGCGGGCGCCATTGGCGGGCTGTTTTATTCGCTTGTGGCGCGGTAGGCGCAGGGCCCTGCGCCGCAGTTTACCTCAAGGGGCGCTTTCAGTAAAAAACAAAGGCGCGGCTTAATTGCCGCGCCTTTTTGCTGCAGATTTTAGACCACTTTTTGCTGCGCTTCTTTTTTGGCCTGCTCAAGGAGGGGCTTTAGGAACTGGCCGGTGTAGCTGCGCTCGCATTTGACGAGCTCTTCCGGCGTCCCGGCGAAGACGACCTCGCCGCCTTCGTCGCCGCCCTCGGGGCCGAGGTCGATGATATAGTCGGCCGTTTTGATGACGTCGAGGTTGTGCTCGATGACGATGACGGTGTTGCCCGCGTCCACGAGGCGGCTGAGCACGTCGATGAGGCGGTGGACGTCCGCCGTGTGCAGGCCCGTCGTCGGCTCGTCGAGGACGTAGATGGTGTTGCCGGTGGAGCGCTTGGACAGCTCCGTGGCGAGCTTGACGCGCTGCGCCTCGCCGCCGGAGAGCGTCGTGGACGGCTGGCCGAGGCGGATGTACCCGAGCCCGACGTCGACGAGCGTGTCCAGCTTCTGGCGGATCTTCGGCAGGTTTTCAAAGAAGACGACGGCCTCGTCCACCGTCATGTTCAGCACGTCGTAGATGTTTTTGCCCTTGTAGCGCACCTCGAGGGTTTCGCGGTTGTAGCGCTTGCCCTTGCAGACCTCGCAGGGGACGAAGATGTCCGGCAAAAAGTGCATTTCGATTTTAATCAGCCCGTCGCCCGAGCAGGCCTCGCAGCGCCCGCCGCGGACGTTGAAGGAGAAGCGGCTTGCGGTGTACCCGCGGGCCTTCGCGTCCTGCGTCGAGGCGAACAGCTCCCTGATGTCGTTGAACACGCCGGTGTATGTGGCGGGGTTGGAGCGGGGCGTGCGCCCGATGGGGGACTGGTCGATGGCGATAATTTTGTCGAGGTATTCGAGGCCTTCGATGGAGTCGTACTTGCCCGGGAAGATTTTCACGCGGTTGAGCTCCGCCGCCAGCGCCTTGTAGATGACCTCGTTGACGAGGGACGACTTGCCGCTGCCGGACACGCCCGTCACGCACGTCATCACGCCGAGCGGGATGGACACGTCCACGTGGCGCAGGTTGTTTGCCGCCGCGCCGCGGATGGTGAGGAATTTCCCCGTCCCCTTCCGGCGCTTTGCCGGGACGGGGATCGTCTTCCTGCCGCTTAGATACTGCCCCGTAATCGAGCGCTCGCACTTTTCAAGCTCCTCCGGCGTGCCGGCGAAGACGACTTCGCCGCCGTGCACGCCCGCGCCGGGGCCGATGTCGATGACGTAGTCGGCCGAGCGGATGGTCTCCTCGTCGTGCTCGACGACGATGAGCGTGTTGCCAAGGTCCCGCAGCTGCTTGAGCGTGGCGAGCAGCCTTGCATTGTCCCGCTGGTGCAGGCCGATGGACGGCTCGTCGAGGATATACAGCACGCCCATGAGGGACGAGCCGATCTGCGTGGCCAGGCGTATCCGCTGGCTTTCGCCGCCGGAGAGCGTCCCGGCGCTGCGGCTGAGCGTGAGGTACCCGAGGCCGACGCTCTTGAGGAAGCCCAGACGCTCGCGGATTTCCTTGAGGATCTGGTGGGCGATCATCTCCTCTTTTTCCGTGAGCTTTAAACTGTCGAGAAACTCCAGCGCCTGCACGACGGACTTGTCCGTAAAGTCGATGATGCTGATGCCGCCGACGGTGACGGCCAGCACCTCTTTTTTCAAACGCTTGCCGCCGCATTCGGGGCACGGGTGCTCGGACATGTACTGCTCCAGCTCCCAGCGCATGGCGGTGCTCTGCGTTTCGCGGTACCGGCGCTCGAGGTTGTTGACGATGCCCTCGAACGGCTGGCTGATGGTGCCTCTGCGGTGCTCCTGGTCGTAATAGAGCGTGAGCTTTTCGCCGCGCGTGCCGTAGAGGATGACGTCGAGGACGTGCTCGGGCAGGTCCTTGACGGGCGTGGCGAGGTCGAATTTGTACTTTCGCGCCAGCGCCTCGAAGTACATTTTCGCGATGCTGTCGTTCCGGACGCTGCCCCAGCCGGAGGCGGTGATGGCCCCTTCGAGAATCGAGAGGGAGCGGTTGGGAATGATGAGGTTCGGGTCCACCCGCAGCTGCATGCCGAGGCCCGTGCAGGCCGGGCAGGCGCCGTAGGGGTTGTTGAAGGAGAAAAGGCGCGGCGTGAGCTCCTCCATGGAGATGCCGCACTCGTCGCAGGCGTAGTTCTGGGAGAAGGTCAGGTCCCTGTCCTCCCCGACGATGTTGACCACGACGGTGCCGCCGGCGAGGTTCGTCGCCGTTTCGATGGAGTCGGTCAGGCGCCTTGTGATGTCGCTGCGGATGACGAGGCGGTCGACGATAATCTCGATGGTGTGCTTTTTGTTCTTGTCGAGCCGGATCTCCTCGCCGAGGTCGTAGGTGATGCCGTCGACGCGGGCGCGGACGTAGCCGCTTTTGCGCGCGTCCTCGAAGACCTTGTGGTACTCGCCCTTGCGGGCGCGGACGACGGGGGCGAGGATCTGGATCCTTGTCGCCTCCGGGAGCGCGAGGATCTGGTCGACGATCTGGTCGACCGTTTGCTGGCGGATTTCCTTGCCGCAGTTGGGGCAGTGGGGGATGCCGATGCGCGCCCAGAGCAGGCGGAGGTAGTCGTAAATCTCCGTCACCGTGCCGACGGTCGAGCGCGGGTTGCGGCTCGTCGTCTTCTGGTCGATGGAGATGGCGGGGGACAGCCCGTCGATATAGTCGACGTCCGGCTTTTCCATCTGGCCGAGGAACTGGCGCGCGTAGCTCGAGAGGGACTCGACGTACCGGCGCTGCCCTTCGGCGTAGATGGTGTCGAACGCGAGGGAGGACTTCCCGCTGCCGGACAGGCCCGTCATCACGACGAGCTTGTCGCGCGGGATTTCAACGTCGATATTCTTAAGGTTGTTCACCCTTGCGCCTTTGATGAAAATGGTGTCACGCATTGTTTTGTCCTCTTATGTTAAGCAGATATGGCGTGTGCTGAAAGCACCTGGGGCTCCGGTTTAAGAGCGCGCCGCCGCCTTTTGGGGTGCGCCTTCCCGAATTTCGGCGGGCGCGTCCTGCGCCGCATGCGCGCCGGGTTGCGGCGCGGCGCGGCGGGCGTTTGCGAGCATGAGCTTGATGCGGTTTTCCTGGTTGATTTTCGTCGCGCCGGGGTCGTAGTCGATGGCGACGATGTTGGACTCGGGGTAGTCGTCCTTAAGGCGCCTTATCATGCCCTTGCCGACGACGTGGTTGGGCAGGCAGCCGAAGGGCTGCGTGCAGACGATGTTG
>Ga0134096_1002928_pt1 | contig 10477 bp, 11 predicted proteins | sample 7_2taG_FD_94448 | JGI IMG/M metagenome (GOLD analysis project Ga0134096, IMG submission 94448) | Switchgrass degrading microbial communities from high solid loading bioreactors in New Hampshire, USA - 7_21_20_110_A3 metaG | ecosystem: Engineered > Bioreactor > Semi-continuous > Anaerobic >... | reverse complement strand
GCAAAATCGTCCGATTTTGCTCCTTTGGTTTTTACCAGGCTGCAGACGGAGCGGAGCTGTCACAGGTAGTTATCAATATTCGTTTTGACTTCCACCTCTGAAAAGACGATGGAGGTCTCAGCCATTGCATAGGAGGAATCGGAGTTGATGAACTCCTCAGTGTTCTCCAAAGAGGGAAGCGACAATTTGACGATAAAGCAGGCGTCGCCTGCGACGCGATAGCACCGCTCGCTGTACTTGTAGTCCCTGATAAAATTCTTGAATTTTTCGTACTGCCCGTCTCTCATCCTTACCTCGATGATGCAGTCGACGGCAAAGCCAAGCTCCTTTTAGTTGATGCTTCAGGCCCCGCCAAAAAAGCCGCTGAATCGGATGATTCAGCGGCTTTTGCTATTATGTGCGGCCCGCGGCTTATCAACAATACTGCGCGCTGCTTGCGCAGTCACACCGTCATCTCGCCGCAGAGGTTCTTTTCCATGAGAATTTTAATCTTGTCGGTCGTATACCCTTTGCTGAAGAGATAGTATAGTTTCGCGACCGCGGCCTCGGTCGTGATGTCGTATCCGCTGACCGCGCCGGCGTTCTTCAGGGCCATGCTTGTCTCATATGCGCCGAGCATGACGGTCCCCTGCGGGCACTGGGAGCACACCGTGACGATTGTCCCGTTTTCAAAGGCTTTCTGAATAATGGGTAGCAGGGCCCCGCCGTAACCCGGTATGTTCCCGGCGCCGAAGGTTTCAATGACTATTCCCTTCAGCTTTTCCGTCATTATGGATTCAAAGAGTTCAAACTGGATTCCCGGGAAGACCTTTATCACGCCGATGGGTACGTTTTTAAAAGGTACATAGCGGAATTCTTCGCCGTCCTTCTCTTTCAGGTACGCTTTGTTGTAGGCGATGAGTATTCCGGCCTCCGCGAGAACCGGGTAGTTCGGAGAAACGAAGGCGATAAGCCCGTCGGAAGAATATTTTATCGACCTGTTGCCCCTCAGGAGCTTATTTCCAAAATAGATGCAAACCTCGTGGACCATGTCCGAGGCGGCGATTAAAAGCGATGTTATGATGTTGTCCATTCCGTCGCTCCGGATTTCGCAGAGAGGAATCTGCGAGCCCGTGAGAATCACCGGCTTGGAGCAGTGCTCCAGCATAAAGGAAAGCGCGGAGGCGGTGTAGGCCATTGTGTCCGTGCCGTGCAGCACCACAAATCCGTCGTAGTCTTCGTAGGCGTCCGCGATGAGCTTTCCAATCTTGTTCCATTCTGCGACGGTCATGTTGGATGAATCGAGCAGCTCGTCAAGCTCTGTCAAATCCCATAAAGGCATGCCCTCGGCCTTCAACAGGTCCATATTGCGGAGAAGGTTTGAAAACGACTTGCCGTCCGGCTTGTAGCCTTCCGGCGTATTAACCATGCCGATGGTTCCGCCGGTATTGATAATTAAAATTTTCTTTTTTTTCATGTTTAGCCCCATAAATCCTGAAATTAATCGTTCATTCGCATATCCATGATAGTACGGTTCATGCGCCATGTCAACAAAGCCTGGTCCCTTCGGCTCGTTCCGCTCCGATTCTATGCTGAAAGAACGCTTTTCTCCTCGCCCAGACTATTTCTGCCCGCGGCGGAGCCGGAGATTTACAAAACATGGCCCGCAGGTCGACTGCCTGCGGGCCATGGCATTTTGAGGGACTTGAATCGCCTATAATATGTAGACGCGTTCACACCGTGGGGTGCTGCAGTTCGGATTTTTTCTGCTTCTTCGACTGGTCCAGCACTCCGCCGAGGACCATCACCACGGCAAAGACTATCAGATACCAGAGGCAGGCCCACTTGTGAGCGATGACGCAGGCCACCACCATAAACGCCGAACCGCAGCAAGCCAGGACAGGCAGCACAAAGCGCCGCAGCGCCGGCTGGTCTTTTTCCTTCCGCATCCACTGGACGAACATAGGCAGGTACATAAAATAGATGGTGATGATGGGAAGTTCTGTGGGGTCGAACACGAAGGGACCCGTCCAGGTGCCGGCCAGGTTGGACAGATAGAAATAGAGGAACCAGACCGCGCACAATATCAGACCAAAGACCGATGAGTTGTTGGGCATATTGGTGCGGATGTCCACCTGAGAGTAGACGTCGGGAGCAGGGCCGCGTCCGCGGATGGCCAGGGAATACATGCCCCGGCAGCAGCCTATCATCAGGCCGTTCATGGTGCCGATGCAGGAGATGGCGACAAAGAGGTTGAGAATGTTGCCCAGCACGGCGCCGAAAATATTGGTGAAGGCCACGGTGGCGCCCTGGTCGATGAGCTGCTGGTTGGTCGCGCCGCCGGCCACGCCGATGTAATAGAAAATATATACCGCAATGATGATGATTCCGCCCAGCGTCAGCGCCCGGGGCAGGTTCCGTTTGGAATCCTTCAGCTCGGAATTGATTGAGGTCGCGATAATCCAGCCCTCATACGCGAAGGCGGTGGCGGTCACCGCGGCAAACAGCGGGTTTGAGGAGACGCCTCCCGTCTGAGCGAGCGTAGAGAAGTTCCGGGTCAGGGTTCCGTTGGCAAGTCCGTAGATTATGCCCACAACGGCCATGAGTCCCAGGGGAATAAGCTTAATGACGGTGGTGCTGGTCTGCAGCTTGCCGGCCAGCCGGGGGGACAGAGCGTTAACCGCATATGCGGCGCAGAGATAGAAGAGGGTCAGTGCCATGCACTCCGGGCCGATGATGCAGCCGCCCTCGGCCGCGGGAACTATCAGGGGGAAATTGGGGTTTACCGACGTGATGAACACCAGGGTGTATCGGGCAGACAGCCAGGCCAGGGCCGAGGTCAGAGAGGGGTAATATATGGTGGTGGCGAACCAGCCCATGTAGTAGCCGTACCGCGGGCCCACGGTGGCCTCGGCGTAGTCCACCAGGCCGTTGACCAGTTCGTATTTCTGCCCCATGAACGCGAAGGTCAAAAGACAAACCAGCATGATTATGCCGCCGATGGCCCAGGCCAGTATGCCCAGAGGCATATTGCCGCCTGTCTTGGTCAGGATGATCTGAGCCTTGAAAAAGACGCCTGAACCGATGACAATGCCTACAACCATGCAGATGGCCATGAAAAGGCCGTATTTGCGTTCCAGTTTGTTGTTCATAAAATCTCTCTCTTCCGACTCATTTTGTTTTGAAAGGTTCGATATTCAACAATATAAATGGAAATATACAAGCTGTCAATTGTGTTGGCCTTCTTTTTTTACATAAAACCGCTGTAAATTATCTCCAGCGCCTTCCGCCTGCCCTTGTCTGCATGCAGTGATGAATAAACGCCCCATGCCGGTTTCAAAATCGGGAAGAATAGCTCACGATTTGGAAGAGCTTCAATGCCAATAAACGGCGGTTTTGCCTCGGGCACCCAGTTTCAGTTTTTCCCTGAGGGCTGAGGCGGAGATGCCCCTATGTCAAAGATACCTAAAGATAAACAGGCGGCGTTCAGGAAACTTATAAGATGTGAAAAATCTAAAACTATCTCTTGCATTTTGGCCAACTGTGCTCTATAATGGCAACGTAGCTTTCGAGTACAAATGTCCGCGGCACGAAGACAGCGGACATGAGAGCTCTTTTAACACACTTAAACGGAGGTATTGAAATGAAAAGGTACATAGCACTGTTTCTTGCCTGTTTCATGCTGGTAGTATTGGCAGCCGGCTGCTCCGGCAGTCCCTCCAGCTCCAGCCCCAATCCCAGCGCAGCGCCTACCTCCTCGCCGTCTTCCGCGTCGAAAGTCATTAAAATCGGCATCTTCGAGCCGGCTTCCGGCATGAACGGCGCAGGCGGCAAGCAGGAGACCCTGGGCATCCGCTATGCTAATTACGTCAAACCCACCGTCAAAATTGGCGGCGAGGAGTACACCGTCGAACTGGTTGAAGTCGACAATCAGTCCGACAACTCCAAGGCCGCGAGCGCGGCTCAGCAGCTGATTTCCGCCGGCGTCTCGGTGGTGCTCGGCTCCTACGGCTCCGGTGTTTCCATCGCCGCAGGCCAGATTTTCGCCGACGCCAAGATTCCCGCCATCGGCGCTTCCTGCACCAACCCGCAGGTCACCGAGGGCAATCCCTACTACTTCCGCATCTGCTTCCTGGATCCCTTCCAGGGCACGGTCATGGCCAACTTCGCCTATGACATGGGCCTGAGAAAGGCGGCCGTCCTGACCGAGGCGGGCGACGACTATTCCGTCGGCCTTGGACACTACTTCAGCGAGGCCTTTAAGAAGCTGGGCGGCTCCGTCGTCGAGGCTCAGTTCCAGAGCGGCGAGACCGACTTCTCCGCCACCATGGCCAGCTTCGCGAGCGCCGGCATAGATGTGCTCTTTGCTCCCTCCTCGATTGAAAGCGCCCCGCTGATTATCAAGCAGGCCCGCGCCGCCGGAATCACCTGCCCGATTATGGCCGGCGACACCTGGGAGAACGAGACCATCATCAAGAACGCGGGCGACGCCGCCTACGACGTCTATCTCTCGGCCTTCTTTGATCCCAACGACCCCTCGGCTGCGGCCAGGGAGTTTGTCGAGGGCTTTACCGAGTGGCTCAAGGCTGACAACACCCGTCTGACCAACAACGGCGGCTCCACCGGCGTGGCCGGCGTGTCCGCTCTGGGCTACGACGTCTACATGGTCGCCTGCGCCGCCATCGAGGCAGCCCAGTCCACCAACGGCACCGCCATCCGCGACGCACTGCTCAACCTGAAGTACTCCGGCGTGACCGGCGAATGCGCCTCCTTCGATGAAAACGGCGATGCCGCCAAGGATATGGCGTACATCAAGACAATCGATCTGCAGGCCGGCACCTTCAAGTTCCTCCAGACCCAGACCGTATCCTGATATAAACCCTTATAGTCCGGGGAGCGGGGGGGTTATCTCCCCCGCTCGCCTTGACGTTTTCGGCGCTGCGGCGCCACTTCCATTTTTCGGAGGCAGCTTATATGCATGATTTTTCTTACTACATACAACTGTTGCTTGCCGGCATTACGGTGGGCAGCCTATATGCGCTGATTGCCATTGGATACACCATGGTTTACGGAATTCTGCGCCTGATAAACTTCGCCCATGGCGATATTTTCATGGCCGCAGGCTTTTTCATGATTTTCATAAGCAGCACGACCAGCATCTATGTGTCCCTGCCCATAGTCTTAATCCTGACCGTGATTCTGGGCGTTGCCGTGGAGCGGGTCGCCTACCGGCCCCTGCGCGAGGCGCCCCGAATGAGCGTCATGATTTCGGCCATCGGCGTTTCCTATCTGCTGCAGAATTTCGCGACCTATTATACCGGCGGCCTGGCCCGCCCCTATCCCGTAATCCCCTTCCTGACCCGTGAGGTCACCATCGGCAGCATGACGGTGAAGGCTTTGACCATCATCACCCCCGTTTTGACGGTGATTCTGGTCGTCGCCCTGGTGCTGCTCATCAACCGCACCAAAATAGGCATGGCCATGCGGGCCGTTGCCAAGGATCAGAATACCGCCCGGCTCATGGGCATCAAAATCAACAACGTCATTTCCATCACCTTTGTCATTGGTTCCTTCCTTGCCGCCGTGGGCTCCATTCTCTACTTCTCCAACTACGAGCAGGTTACGCCGACGGCCGGCGCCATGCCGGGGCTTAAGGCCTTTGTTGCGGCGGTGTTCGGCGGGATTGGATCCATCCCGGGCGCCGTTCTGGGCGCCTATGTCATCGGCATCGTCGAGACTTTTATCAAGGCAAACAGCGACTACGCCATCTTCAGCAATGCATTTACCTTTGCGCTGCTGATTGTAATCCTGGTGTTCAGGCCCCATGGTTTGTTTGGCGAAAAGCTGGCGGAGAAGGTGTAACCATGAAACAGAAAAGATATCTGCTGTATTCTCTGCTCCTGGCCGCCCTTATCCTTGCGGCCCTCATTGCTATCGACAATTCATCCCTTAAGAGTTCCATGCTGTCCACCATTCTCCAGAAAGGGGCCATCTACGCCCTGCTGGCGGTCTCCATGAATCTCTTAAACGGATTTACCGGGCTTTTCTCCCTGGGACAGGCGGGATTTATGCTCCTGGGCGCTTATACCTACGCCATCCTCACGATTCCTGTCGAGGCGAGAAGAGCCGTTTATCAGTATTTTGACGGGGGACTGGTGCAGTTTTCAGTTCCCGTCCTGGTAGGCATCATTGCGGCGGGCCTCGTCGCCGCAATCTTTGCGTTTTTAATCGGACTGCCCGTCCTGCGCCTGAAAAGCGACTATCTTGCCATCGCAACACTGGGCTTTGCCGAAATCATCCGCGCGCTCATACAGTGGAACACCCTGGGGCCCATCACCAACGGCTCCAACATTCTGCGCAAGTTCCCCACCTATTCCTCGCTGCTGTTCCCCTTCGCCGTTTCGGCCGTCTGCATCGGGCTCATCGTGCTATTAATCCGCTCCTCCTATGGCCGGGCCTTTAAGGCCATCAGGGAGGACGAAATTGCGGCGGAGGCCATGGGCATTAACCTTGCCAAGCACAAGATGATGGCCTTCTGCACCAGCTCCTTCTTCGCGGGCGTGGGCGGCGCAATGCTGGCGATGTTCCAGCAGTCGGTGCAGGCCAAATACTTCACCTCGGCCATGACCTACGAGATTCTGCTCATCGTGGTCATCGGCGGCATAGGCTCGGTGACAGGAAGCATTATCTCGTCCTTCCTGTTTGTGGCCTGCAGCGAGTGGTGGCTTAGGTTCCTGGACGCGGAGCATTACATAGGAAAATTCAAGGTGCCCCTGCTGCGCTCGGGCTTCCGCATGGTGGTGTTCTCCATCGTCATCATGGTCATCGTGCTGTTCTACCGCCGCGGCATAATGGGCACAAACGAGTTCTCCTGGCGGGCCATCGAGAAATTCTTCAAGGACCCCTTCGGGCGAAAGGCCCGGGAGGAAGAGAGAAAGAAGGTGACGACGTCGCATGAGTAATACGGTGCTTCGCATGGAAGACGTCACCATGCAGTTTGGCGGCGTTGTCGCCGTCAACAACCTCTCCCTGGAGGTAAACGAGGGGGAAATCGTGGCCCTCATCGGCCCCAACGGAGCCGGAAAAACCACGGCCTTCAACTGCATCACGGGGGTCTATGAGCCCACCAACGGACAGATTTTCTACAGGGGCGAGGTCCTGGTCGCAAATCATCCCCAGGGCAAGATGAAAAAGCTCTACGCCGGGGAAAACGCCGGGAAATATACGAAGGTTGTCAGGCGCACCCCCGACGAAATCACCCGGATGGGCATCGCCCGCACCTTCCAGAACATCCGCCTGTTTTCAAGCCTCACCGCTCTGGAGAACGTGCTAATCGCGCAGCATCTGCATATAAAGAGCAACCTGTTTGGCGCGACGCTCCTGTCGCAGCTGTCCTTTGTCAAAACCAGGGCCCGGCAGGAAGAGGAGCATATGTATCAGCGGGCAAGGGAACTGCTTGCCGAGGTGGGCCTGGAGAAATACGAAAACGAGGTTTCGGGCTCCCTGCCCTACGGCATCCAAAGGCGGCTGGAAATCGCAAGGGCCCTGGCCACCAATCCAAGCCTGCTCCTGCTGGACGAGCCTGCGGCGGGCATGAATCCCCAGGAGACCCGCGCCCTGACCGAATTCATTGTGGAAATTAAAGACCGCTATAAACTCTCCGTGTTCATGATTGAGCACCATATGGACCTTGTCATGAGCATCTCGGACCGTATTTACGTTCTGGACTTCGGCAAGCTGATTGCCCATGGCAACAGGGAAGAAGTGCAGAACAATCAGCGAGTTATCGACGCCTATCTGGGGGTGGCCGAAGATGCTTAAAGTTACAGATTTAAAAGTAAATTACGGCGGCATCGAAGCCGTTAAGGGAATATCCTTCGAGGTGCCCGAGGGCAGCATCGTCACTCTGATTGGGGCGAACGGTGCCGGCAAGAGCACGACTCTCCGCACCATTTCCGGCCTGGTGAAGCCCCGCAGCGGCAAGATTGAGTTTCTGGGGGAGGACATCACCGGAAAGGACCCCTCCTACATCGTTTCCAAGGGCATTACCATGGTGCCCGAGGGCAGAAAAATCTTCCCCAACCTTACCGTACAGGAGAACCTGCGCCTCGGAGCATATCTCCGGAAGGACAACCTTGAGGAGGACCTTAACTGGGTCTATGAACTCTTCCCCCGGCTCAAGGAGCGCCACTGGCAGCTCGGCGGAACGCTGTCGGGCGGCGAGCAGCAGATGCTGGCGGTGGGCAGGGCTCTCATGAGCCGCCCCAAGCTCATGATGATGGACGAGCCGAGCCTCGGCCTTGCTCCCCTGATTGTGCGGGGCATCTTCGAAATAATCAAGGAGATTAACCACAAGGGCGTCACCATTCTGCTTATTGAGCAGAACGCCAACATGGCCCTTCAGACCGCCGACATCGGCTACGTGCTGGAAACAGGGCGAATCACGATGACCGGCACGGGCCAGGAGCTGCGGTCCAACGAGGAAATCAAAAAGGCATATCTCGGCCAGTAAACACCGGAAAATACCGAGGGAGCGGGAGCCTCACGGCCCCGCTCCCCTTTGTTTTCACGTATTACCGGTTTCTCTTAAACGGGCTTTTGGACCTTTTTAACAATTTTCAATTCGGTTTTTTTAAATTGACACTTCGATATATAAAACATACAATATAATTTAACCGGGCACAGGCCGTTTAATGCCTATACCGAAATAGCCTGACTGTCTGGGCGCGGAAAAGGCCTCCGCCCGCAATGGCGGCGACGGCCCTTCGGGACATGCCGGAGGCGGGAATCCGGGGAAAGGCCGCGGTCAAGGAACGCAAAGAGGTTTTCTACGAAGCCTTCAGATAAAAACAATATTGAAAGGAGAAGAAGGATGAAGGAGTACAAGCTTTTTATTGGGGGCGAATGGGTCCCGACCGTGAGCGGCGAGATTATCGACGACTTAAACCCCGCCGACGGTTCGGTCTTCGCCAGGGTTCACACCGCGGGTCCCGAAGAGGTTGAGGCTGCGATAGCGGCCGCCTATGCCGCGCGCAGGGCATGGGCGGAAACCATGCCCGACGTGAGGGAGAAGATACTGCTTAAAGCGGCAGAACATATGGAAGCGAACATAATGGATTACTGCACGCGCCTCATCGAGGAGAGCGGCTCGACCTTTATGAAGGCCATGGGCGAGCTTATGGAATGCCTGAACATCTTCCGCGTCGCCGCCGGCGAGAGCCGCCGCGTCGACGGGGTGGTCTATCCCCCCGATTTTCCCGGGCAGATGTCCTATTACATAAGGCAGCCGCTTGGCGTCATCGGCGGCATAGCGCCGTTCAACTACCCCGTCTTGCTCGCGCTCAACAAGGTCGCCCTCGCGCTTGCTGCGGGAAATACCTTTGTTTTGAAGCCCTCCTCCGACACCCCGGTATCGGGCATAATAATCGCGGAGTGCCTCGAAGCGGCGGGCCTGCCCAAGGGCGTGCTCAGCGTTGTGCCGGGCCCCGGCGGCGTGGTCGGAAACGCCCTCATTGACGACGACAGGGTGAAGATGATAGCCTTCACCGGCTCGACCGAGGTCGGAAAATCGATTGCAAAGAGGGCCTCCGCGAAGCTAAAGAAGTACACGCTTGAGATGGGCGGAAAGAACCCGGTTATCGTGCTTAAGGACTTCGACGTCGACAAGGCCGTGACCATCGCGGCCTTCGGCGCATACTTCCATCAGGGCCAGATTTGCATGGCGACAAGCCGCATTATCGTCGAGGACGCCATATACGAGGAGTTCTGCGAAAAGTTCGCCGCCAAGGCCGGGGGCCTGAAGGTCGGCGACCCTCACGAGAAGGATACCATCATCGGCCCGCTGATTCGCAAGGAGCAGTGCGCGGTTCTCGACGGGCATATTGCCGACGCCGTGGGCAAGGGCGCGCGGCTCCTCACGGGCGGCACGCACGAGGGCGCTTTCTATGCTCCGTCGGTTCTCGCCGACGTCACTCCGGAAATGAAGGTCTTCTATGAGGAGAGCTTCGGCCCGCTGACCAGCATAATCAGAGCGAAGGACGCCGGGCACGCGCTCGAGCTCTGCAACGACAACCATTACGGGCTCTCCGCGGCGCTACTTACAAACGACATCAGCCTTGCAATGAAGATGGCTCCGATGATGGAGGCCGGAATGGTGCACATAAACGACGCGACGGTTATGGGCTCGCGCAGGGCGCCCTTCGGCGGCGTCAAGAACAGCGGTATCGGACGCGAGGACAGCGCCTTCTCAATCGACGAGTTCACCGAAAAGAAGTGGATAACGATACAGTACGGCGAGAGGAGATATCCCGTTTAATCTTCCGCGGAAGCTATAATATATATAAATGTAGAACCCGCTGCGAAAAAACGCGGCGGGTTCCCAGACCGCCTGCAAGGGTCCCATGCTCAGCTCTCCACTGGGCATGGGACCTTAGTTTATAATTATGAAAAGAAGCGGGGGTGCTGTCTTACCAGGCGCCTGACCGTGGATGTTCTTTCT
>Ga0134096_1002915_pt1 | contig 10521 bp, 8 predicted proteins | sample 7_2taG_FD_94448 | JGI IMG/M metagenome (GOLD analysis project Ga0134096, IMG submission 94448) | Switchgrass degrading microbial communities from high solid loading bioreactors in New Hampshire, USA - 7_21_20_110_A3 metaG | ecosystem: Engineered > Bioreactor > Semi-continuous > Anaerobic >... | reverse complement strand
CGTGCTCCAGCTTGGGCTGGCGATCTATGCTCTTTACGACATCTACAAGCGAGGCGGAGCGCGCCCGCCCCTGCCGACCTGGGCCTGGGTGATTATCGTCGCGATCGGGCAGTTCTGGGGGCCACTGCTGTACTTCTTTCTCGGTCGAAAAGAGGACGTTTAGCCTATGACCCAGTATGCGATTGAGATTCGCGGCCTGACCAAGCGCTTTGGCGATTTCCCCGCGCTGAAGGGGTTCGACCTGACCGTGCCGCGCGGCGCGATCTTCGGCTTTCTGGGTCCGAATGGCGCCGGGAAGACGACCACACTCCGCATCATGACCGGGCTGGCCCGCGCGACTGCCGGGCAGATCACGATCGAGGGCGTGCGCGTCGGCGGCTCGCAACGCCCGCCGATCGGCTATTTGCCAGACACCCCAAGCTTCTACAACTGGATGACCGCGCCGGAGTTTCTGCGCTACATCGCGGATCTGCACGCCATCGAGAACCCGCCCATCACCGAACTGCTGGATCGCGTCGGCCTAGGCGACGTGGGGCGCCGGAAGATCGGCGGCTTCTCGCGCGGGATGAAGCAGCGGCTCGGGCTGGCGCAGGCGTTGTTGCCGCAACCCGCCGTCCTGCTGCTGGACGAACCAGCGTCCGCGCTGGACCCTGCCGGGCGCAAAGAGGTGCTGGATATTATGAGCGACCTGCGCGGCGAGCTAACGATCTTCTTCTCGACGCACATTTTGAACGACGCAGAGCGCATCTGCGACGAGGTCGGCAGCCTGCACCAGGGCGAGCTATTGCTCCAGGCGCGGCGCGACGAATTGCTGTCCCGCTTCGCGCAGCCGGTGTTCGAGATCGACGTCGCGCCGGACGACGCGCCGGGGCTAGCGGCGCTGGCGGCGCAGATCAGCGCGCAGCCGTGGGCCGAGCGTGTGACGCAAGATGGCGCGCGCCTGCGTGTCGGCGTGCACGACGTCGCGGCAGCGCGGCGTGCTCTGCTGCCGATGCTGGCCGATCGCGCTGTCTTGCGCGTCGAAATGGTCGGCGCGACGCTTGAGGACGTCTTCCTGCGGCTGACGAACGGCGCCGCGCAGCCCGTAGACGAGGTGGCCGGATGAGAGTCTTTCTGGTGCAGCTTCGCAAAGAGCTACGCGAGTTGGTCCGCACGCGCAAGCTGTTTATCGTGGTCGTGGTGCTGCTCGCGTTCGGACTGATGTCTCCGATCTTCGCCAAGATCACGCCAGATCTGCTCGAAGCGCTAGGGGAAGACCAGCTCGCAGGTGTGCAGATCATCATCCCCGAACCGTCTACCCGCGACGCGAACGAGCAGTTCGTCAAAAACACAACGCAATTCGGCTTGCTGCTGGCGGTGCTGGTTGGGTTTGGCGCGATCGTCGGGGAGCGGGAGCGCGGGCAGCTTGCGCTGATCTTCCCGCATCCGCTGCCGCGCCGCGTGTTTGTGCTGGCGAAGTTCGCCGCGCTGGCGATCCTGTTCGGCGTGGCGCTGCTCGTCGGCGCGATTGCGGATTATGCGTACACGGTGCTACTGTTCGACGCGCCGGACGCAGGCGGCTTTCTGGCGCTGGTCGCGCTGCTGTACGTCTGGCTGCTGTGCCTGATCGGGCTGACGCTGCTGGCGAGCGCGCTGGGCCGCAATATGACTACGGCGGGCGCGATCGCGTTTGGGCTGGTGCTGTTGGTGTCACTGGTGGGGACGTTCACGCGGCTGGCACCGGGCGCGCTGACCGAGTGGGGCCGCCTGCTGGCGAACGGAATGGACGCTCCGGCGCGGTGGGGCGCGCTGGTCGTCACGCTGGCGCTGACTGCGGCCAGCGTCGCAGCGAGCGCGCTGATCCTGGAACGGCAGGAGATTGAGTAACGCGAAAATCACGGGCGGAGCAAGCTCCGCCCCTACAAAAACGATTGGCACGCTCTCGCTATGCCTGCTCTATTGCCAGATACGCAACCGGGCCGGGGATCGCTCCCTGGCCCGGTATACGTAGTACAGTAAATCCTGGCGCTAGCCTTCCCAGTTGCGCAGCAGCTTGAGCGTTTCTTCCATGTGGCCCTGCTCGTCGCGGACCATATCCTCAAGCTGGACAACAAGCGCCTTGTCGCCGTATTCCTCGGCCTGCTTCGCGCGCTCGGTGTATCCGGCGACAGCCTGCTTTTCGGCCTCGACGATTGCCTCGAGCATCTCGCGGGCGGTGTTCGCCTTCGGAACGGGGACCGGCTCAGTGGTTGGCTCGCCGCCCAGCGCGACGATCTTATCCGCCAGGAACTGCGCGTGCCCCAGTTCGTCCGTGATTTCACCCTGCATGAACTGAACAAGCTGCGGACGCCACGGCCCGCTGACTTTCGCCGAATACGTGGTGTACATAATCACGGCCTGCAATTCGGCCGCCAGGTCCTTATTGAGCGCCTGGATTAATGTTTCCTTGTCCACAAGCAGCCCCTTTCGTGAAACACATACCGAAACCCTATACTTTCGATTGTACCTCATCTGCATGAAACGGGGTTATCGGCGGCTTTGATCCCGCACAGGCGTGCGATACAATAACGCTCTCTATGCCAACCCACCGGGGAGCGACCGCTGTGCAGATCACCAACCACGACCTTCAGACCATTAAGACGATTGCCCGCATGGCGGCCTCGGTCTGCCAGACCATCCAGGAAGAGATGGTCCACCCCGCGCAGAAGGATGGCCGCGAGCCGGTCACCATTGCGGACTACGCTTCGCAGGCACTGATCGGCAATGCGCTCGCCTCGAACTACCCCGACGACGCGGTGTTATCTGAAGAACGTTCCGAAGAATTCATGCTGCTCCTCGACGACGCGCAGCGCGCGCTGGTGCAGCGTTATGTGACCGACGCGGTCGGCGGGTACGTCTTCGAGGAAGAGATCTGCGCCTGGCTCGACTATGGCAAGCAGAAAACCGCCGAGCGCACCTGGGTGATCGACCCGATCGACGGCACGAAAGGGTTTCTGGCGCGGCGACATTACTGCGTTGCGATCGGGCTGCTAGTCGATTTCAAGCCGGTGCTGGGCGTGCTGGCCTCGCCCGGTTTCTACTCCCACGAAGACTCCCCGCGCGAAGACATCGGCGCGCTGATCTTCGCGCGACAGGGCGGTGGCGCGTACATCGAGCCGCTGTTTGGCGGAGAGCCGGAGCCGATCCACGTCTCGTCGCAGCTTGAGCCTGCCAGCGCCGTGCTGCTCACCAGCTACGAATCGGCGCACACCGACCGTGCCTTCCTTGCGCGGATCGGGAAGGCGCTGGGGCGCGGCCCCGATTCCCCGGAGCATCAGCTCGACAGCCAGGACAAGCACGCCATGATCGCCGCCGGGATGGGCGACATCTTCATTCGCCTCGCGCCGGATAATGGGTATCTGGAGAAGATGTGGGATCACTGCGCCGGGCATGTGATCGTCACCGAGGCGGGCGGGCGGATCACCGATATTTACGGGCGGGAGCTGGATTTCAGCACCGGGCGGCGCATGACGCGCAACCGAGGCATTGTGGTGACCAACCGCTACCTGCACGACACCGTTCTCGAGGCCATTCGCAAAAGCGCCCCGCCCGGCTGGCAGGACGCCGCCCCATCCACCGAAAGCGAGCCGTCCGATGACTGAACCGATCCGCATGCTCCACTTCGCCGACACGCACATCGGCATGGAGAACTATGGCCGCACCGATCCGGACACCGGCCTCAGTTCCCGAGTGATGGACTTCCTGCACCGCATGGACGAGATGGTCGAGTATGCGCTGGCGAACGACGTGGACCTCGTCGTGTTCGCGGGGGACGCGTTCAAGTCGCGCAACCCGTCGCCCACCTTCCAGCGCGAGTTTGCTTATCGCATCCAGGACCTGACCGCCCACGCGCCGGTTGTGCTGCTAGTCGGCAACCACGACCTGCCGATGATCGAGAAGCGCGCGTCGAGCATCGAGATTTACCAGACGCTCAACGTGCCGAACACCGTTCTGGGGCGCGATTACGAGGTTCACAAGATCGCGACCAAGCGCGGTGAGGTGCTGGTCGCCACGGCGCCGTATCCGGTCCGCAGCCTGCTGCGCGACGCCGACACGCCGCACATCGGGACGATCGCGGAGATCGATCAGGCGCTTGCGCACCAGCTTGACCGCACGCTGCGCAAGCTGGCGGACGAGGTCTCCGGATCGGACCTGCCGCGCGTGCTGACCGGCCACTTCAGCGTGACGGGCGCGCAGCTTGGCAGCGAGCGCAGTATTATGCTCGGCCGCGACGTGATGGTGATGCTCAGCACGGTCGCCGATCCGGCCTGGGATTACGTCGCGCTGGGGCACATCCACCGCCACCAGTGTCTGACACAGGGGCGCGAGGGCGTGCCGCCGGTCGTGTACAGCGGCAGCCTGGAACGGATCGACTTCGGCGAGGAAACCGACGACAAGGGCTTCTGCTGGGTGGAGCTTTCGCGCGGGGCGACAACGTGGCAGTTTATTCGCACGAACTGCCGCCCATTCATCACCATGCGCGTGGACGTGCGCGGCGCGGGCGATCCGACGCAGGTCGTGCTGGAAGCGATCGAGCGGCACAACTGCATCGACGCCGTGGTGCGGATGATCATCACCGCCGATCCGGAGTCGGACCTGCTGCTGGACGAGCGCGCGATCCAGTTCGCGCTGCGCGATGCAGGAGCGAACCACGTCGCGGCGCTGACGCGCAATGTCGAGCGCCCGGCGCGGCTGCGGCTCGGCTCCACGCCGGAAGGGCTGACGCCGGTCGAATTGCTGGAGCGTTACCTGCAGACGAAAGAGGTTCCCGCCGACCGCATCGAAGTGCTGGTCGAGCACGCGCGTGAGATATTTGAGCAGGACGATTAAGTGACTGGCGCGCAGAACCTCACCCCTGGCCCCTCTCCGTAAACGGGGAGGGGAAAAGGTGCCGGGGGTTAAGGGGTGAGGTTTCTCCGGCAAGCCGCGCGCATGCCAATGCATTTCGTTCGACTATTTAGCCGCGAACCGCACCGCTTCCCCGCCGCGCCATCGCCGACGACCAAAGATGGAAATTTCGCGCCGGACGCGGTATTACTGTGCGGGAGTGTTTCGCACATATGAGCGAATGAGAGGCGTGCCGTTTGTGCTCGTCACTCTTTCGCCGGTGCTGTTCGATTTTGTTTGTACTTGCTCTGCTAACCGCTAATTGCTAATGACTAAGAGCTAACCATGCTGCCTGTTCGCCTGGAAATCCGCAATTTTCTCGCCTATCGCACGCCGGAGCCGCTGGAGTTCGACGGGGTGCATCTGGCGTGCCTGACCGGGCCGAACGGCGCCGGAAAGTCTTCGCTGCTGGACGCGATCACCTGGGCGCTGTGGGGCAAAGCGCGCCTGCGCAGCGACGACGACCTGATCCACCAGGGCCAGACCGAGATGATGGTCCAGCTAGATTTCTTGCAGGGCGACTGCCGCTATCGCGTCGTCCGGCGGCGGCAGATGGGCAAGACCGCCCGCCAGGGACGCAGCACGCTCGATCTGTGGGTGTGGGACGAGGCCAAGCAGACGTGGCAGCAGATCAGCGCGCCGTCGATCCGCGAGACGGACCGCAAAATCGTCGAACTGCTGCGCCTCGACTACGAGACGTTTATCCATTCCGCCTTCTTGCAGCAGGGCCGCGCCGACGCTTTCACCACCAAACCGCCGCGCGAGCGCAAGGAAATCCTTGGTAGCATCCTCGGGTTGGATCAGTGGCAAACCTACGAGGAACGCGCAAAAAAGCAGTTGCGCTCGATCGAGCAAGAGCTCACCGTGATCGCGCTGCGCCTGCAGGAGATCGAGACGCAGGAAGCCGAGGAGCCGGAGCTCCTTCGCCAGCTTGACCTGGCGACTGCCGCGCTCGACGACGCGATCCGCCTGCGCGAAGAGGCCGAGGAGCTGTATGACGAGGTCGCCGGGGCCGAAGAGCAGATGAGCGCCGCGCAGACGCACCTCGCCGCTGCCGAGCAGCGTGTCCGCCAGCGCGAGGCGGATCTCCGCGAGATCGAGCAGGACCTGGAACGGCAGCGCGAGAAGCTGGCGCAGGTGCAGGAAGTGTTGGCAGAGCGCGAGTCAATTGAAAGCGGCTATGCACAGCTTCAGGCGGCGCGGCAGGCGGATCAGGCGCTGGGCGAGAAGCTGCAGGCCATGTCCGCGATTAAAGACCGGCTGAACGAGGTGGTGACCGCGATCAACAAAGCGCGCGCCGACCTCGAAGCCGAGGCGAAGGTCCACCGGGATCGCATCGCCTCGGCGCAGCGCACCGCCGACGAACTGGAACGCTACCAGTCCGAGCTGGCCGATATGCAGTCCGAAGTGAAGGCGCTCGAAGCCGAAGAACAACGCCGCGACGAGCTTCGCGAAGAGATCGGCAGGCTCAAGGAAGAATTGGCCAGCCTGGACGCGACCAACAAGGCGCTCTACGTCGAGATGCAGGAATTGAAGACGCGCATTAAAGAACTGGAAGCTGCCGAGGCAACCTGCCCCTTGTGCGGCCAGCCGCTCGACGAGAAGCACAAGGGCGAGTTGCTTCAAGACCTGCAAGCCCAGGGCACTGCGCGCGGCGACCAGTACCGGGCCAATGTCGCGCGCATGGAAGAGATCGAGGCCGCGATCCGCGAGCACAAAGACGTGATCGCCGAGATTGAGATCGCGCTGCGGGCGCTGCCTGCCCGGCGAGAGCGCGCCGCCAGCCTGCGCGCCAGCGCCGATCAGGCGCACGATGCGGCGGAAATCATCCAGCGCGAAGCGGCAGCACTGGCTGCGATCGAGCAGATGATCGCCAGCGGGGAGTACGCGCAGGAGCTTCAGCAGCAGCGCGACGAGATCCAGGCTGAGATCGACGCGCTCGGCTACGACTCCGACGCGCACAACGCCGCCCGCGAAACACTATCCACCTATCACGAGTTCGAGGCGCGCCAGCGGGCGCTCGAAGCCGCCGAGGCGCAGCTTCCAGAGCTTGAGAGCGCGCTCGCCAGCGCCGAAGCGCGGCGCGAGCGCTGGCTCGTCGCGCTGGCCGAGGAACAGGCCGCGGTCGAAGCGGCCAGGCTCGAGATCGCCGGGCTGCAAGATGCGGTCGACGAGGCGCGCCGCCGCGAGGAAGAAATGCGCCGCCGTCGCAGCGACGAGAGCCGCGCGCGGGAGCAGGTGATCCGCGTGCAGCAGGCACTCAGCGCGATCGAGGCTGCGCGCAAGCGCCGCGAAGATCTTGAGACGAAGCGCGCCAAGCTCGCCGAGCGCCAGGCGATCTACGAGACGCTGCGCGACGCGTTCGGCAAGAACGGCATCCCCGCGATGATGATTGAGGCGGCGATCCCCGAGCTGGAAGAAAACGCCAACTTATTGCTCAGCCGCATGACCAACGGGCGGATGCACGTCCGCCTGGACACGCAGCGCGAGAAGAAGACCGGCGGCGTGCAGGAAACGCTCGACATCCTGATCAGCGACGAGCTCGGCACCCGCGCCTACGAATCCTACTCTGGCGGCGAAGCGTTCCGGGTGAATTTCGCGATCCGCATTGCGCTCAGCCAGATGCTCGCGCGGCGGGCGGGCGCGCAGCTTCGCACGCTGTTTATGGACGAAGGCTTCGGCACGCAGGACGAGAACGGCCGCCAGCGGCTGGTCGAGGCGATCACCGCCGTGCAGGACAACTTTGACCTGCTACTCGTCATCACGCACGTCGAAGACCTGCGCGACGCCTTCCCGGTACAGATCGAAGTTCAGAAGACCGCCGACGGCAGCCGCGTTTCGATGCACTGACTCCTTCCGGGAGATCGCCATGCCGCTTTCGCTCGACCGTCAGAACGCTTACCGCAAACGCTATGCGCGCGCCCATCCCGGCTGGCGGCCCGCAACCGAGCGCTACGAGATGCTCATCCGCGCGCACCTGCGCCCTGGCATGACCGTGCTCGACCTGGGGTGCGGGCGGGGCGGCGTGCTGGAACAACTCGGCGCGGCGGTGGAGCGCCCGATCGGCCTGGACCCCGATTTTGCTTCGCTGCGGGAACATCGTCTGCCGGACCTACCGCGCGCGGTCGCTTTGGCGGATGCGCTGCCGCTGCGCGCGGGCTGCGTGGACCTCGTGCTGGCGAGCTGGGTGCTGGAGCATGTGACTAACCCGGCGCGCGTGTTCGGGGAGATCGGGCGCGCGCTCCGGCCGGGCGGGGCGTTCATCTTCCTAGCACCGGGCGCGCACAGCCTCGCCGCGCTGATCAACCGGGCATTCGGACCGCTGCAACGCTGGCTGGTCCCCCGGCTGTACGGACGGCACGAAACCGACGCCTTCCCGGTCGTCTACCGCGCCAACACCCGCGCGCAGATTGAGGCCCTGGCGCGCGGCGCGGGGATGCGCCTCGACACACTCCTGCAAATCTACGACCCGACCTATTTCGCATTTCACCCGCTGTTGTTCCGGCTCAACGCGGCGCTGTCAAGCATCCTGCCGCCGTCAATGGCGGAGCATCTGGTGGGGGTATGCGTGAAAAGCAGCGGTTAGCAGTTAGCGGTTAGCGGTTAGCAAAAAGCACGCAGTCGCTAACCCTACTCCCTATTCCCCACTCCCTACTCTCCAAATTCTGTATAAATCTACAACGCTTCTGTAAGTTTTCTACCATTCTGCGCGACAATTCGCTAAACTTGAACGAGGTCCGGCGCAGCGGCCGGTCCCGAGACAGCGCAGGGTGTTTTTCCATGAAGCCATTTCTCTACAAGCTGAACGTCGCGCGGTTGGCGCTGTTTCCCCTGGGGTTGGGGCTGGCGCTGGTGCTGGTGAGCGGCACGCTCAACCGCGTGATGATCGTCGAGCTTGAGCTGCCCGCTTCGCTGGTGGGCCTGTTCTTCGCGATGACGCTGGTGATCGCTCCGGCGCGCATGTGGCTCGGCTACCTCTCGGACGGCTATCCCGTACGTGGCAAGCGCCGCGAGCCATATATCGCGCTCGGCGCGCTGATTTTGGCGTCCGCCGTGATCGCTGTCACGCTGCTGATGATCAAAAGCGAGAACCGGGGCGTCGTGGTCGCCCTGGGCGGCCTGCTGGCGTTCATCGTCTACGCGATCGGCGTCAACCTGTCCAGCAACACCTTCGAGGCGCTGCTGGCGGACCGCTTTCACGGCGATGCCCGTCCGCGCGCGGTGACGCTGTTCAAGATCGCGATGTTCACCGGGATCATGATCGGCGCGCTCGGCCTCGGCCGCCTGCTGGAACCGTTCGATACGGAGCGGTTCATCGCCATTGTGGTCGGGGTGATGGCGCTGTTCATCACGCTGGCGGTGATCGGCACCTTCCGGCAGGAACCGGCGCTCCCCGCGCTCGAAAAGATCAGCCGGCAGGCTGCCGAGCAACCTTTCTGGACCGTGATCCGCACCGTGATCTGGCAGGATCGCCACGCGCGCCGCTTCTTTGTGCTGGTGGTGCTGAGCACGCTCGGCACGCTGGCGCAGGACGTGTTGCTCGAGCCATACGGCGCGCTGGTGCTCGATATGACCGTCGCGCAGACCACCCGCCTCACCGCGCTGTGGAGCACCGGCACGATGATCACGCTGGTCGTCTCCGGCGTGTGGCTGATCAAGCGCTGGGGCTACATGGCCGCGCTGCGCACCGGACTGGCGATCAGTGTAGTGGTGTTCGGCGGGATCGTCGTGGCAGGCGCGATCGGCAGCGTACCGCTGTTCATGGCGCTGGTCCTCGCGCTGGGGCTGGGCGCCGGGCTGGCGATGGCCGGTCTACTGACCGCCGCGATCGAGTTCACCACCACCCTGCGCGCCGGGCTGCTGATGGGCGTGTGGGGCATGGCGTCGGAGTTCGGACAGTCGGCCGGCGGGCTGCTCGGCGGCGTGGTGGTAGACATTCTGCGTGCGCTGACTGGCGGCAACAACTGGATCGCTTACGGCACCGTCTTCACGATCGAGGCGATTCTGCTGGTGATCGTGCTGGCGCTGGCCGGGGAACTGCACATCGAGCACGCGGCAGCCCGCACGGAAGCGCCCGCCCAGCCGCGCACGGCCACCGACGAGATCCTCGCCGCAGGGCTGTAAACGCAAGATCGGGAGTAGGCAACCCGAATCAGCTCTATTCCCCACTCCCTACTCCCTATTCCCTCACTCTTCGCCGCTTGCATTTCCCACGCGGTCGTTGTACGCTGGACCGCATGAGAGAAACCCAGGCGATTATCGAACGTGTGCGGCGGATTTCCGCCGATCTCCAGCAGATTGATCTGTCAACCGACCCGTCGTTGTCACAGCTTCAGCCGGGGCACTCGCTGTTCGCGCACCTGCTTGAAAACACGCAGTTTACGCCCTACCTGCGCGAGCAGTGGTTCCCGATTGCGGTTGGCGCGGCGCGCGTCGTCGTGGAGCTTCCCCCACAACAGCGCTACCATCCGGGGCAAGTCGTCAGCCTGCTGTCGCCGGTCGGGCGCCCGATCCCCTTGCGCGCCAACGTGCAACGCGTCCTGCTGATCGCGCACGACACCCTGCCGACGCCGTTCATCTTGCTGGCGCAGCAGTTGATTGCGAGCCAGGTGGCGG
>Ga0134096_1002877_pt1 | contig 10613 bp, 13 predicted proteins | sample 7_2taG_FD_94448 | JGI IMG/M metagenome (GOLD analysis project Ga0134096, IMG submission 94448) | Switchgrass degrading microbial communities from high solid loading bioreactors in New Hampshire, USA - 7_21_20_110_A3 metaG | ecosystem: Engineered > Bioreactor > Semi-continuous > Anaerobic >... | reverse complement strand
GGCTCGGACCGGGGCGGACGAGTGAGTGCGGCTCGGATCGGGGCGGTCGAGTGAGAGTGGCTCGGACCGGGGCGGACGAGTGAGTGCGGCTCGGATCGGGGCGGTCGAGTGAGAGTGGCTCGGATCGAGGTGGACGGATGAGTGTGGCTAGGATCGGGGCCGACGAGTGAGAGTGGCTCAGACCGGGGCGGACGAGTGAGTGCGGCTCGGACCGGGGCGGACGAGTGAGAGTGGCTCGGACTGGGGCCGGGGAGTGCGAGTAGTCCGGATCGGGGCAGATCAGCAAAGGCGCTGCAGGCGGAGGTAGGCGAATGAAGTCGGCCAGGAGGTTCCAGACGAAGACGGCTATCAGGTATGCTCTACTCACAGTGGGTGTTCTGGTCTTCTTGTACTTCATCGCAACGGTGGACGTTGCTCTCGTTCTGTCGAGCTTGCGAGGGGCCGGTTTGGGCTATATGGCAGGGGCGGTGGCGGCCTCCTTGCTGAACATCGGAGTCAAGGCACTGCGGTGGCAGTGGATGGTTTCACGGGTCAGCTCGGTTCGAATGTCGGTCGGCATTTCCATCGGCTCAATCTACGCCGGCGTTGCATCTGCGAGTCTAGTGCCGGGAAAGGCAGTAGATTTCGCAAAGCCTCTGATCGCGAAAGGCTCCTACGACGTGCCGCTCACCAATTCCACCACTGCCATGCTGATCGAGAGGGTGGCGGACACCGTCGTTGTCGCACTGATCTTCCTAATCTCGGTTCCGTTCATTCCAGGCGTGAAGGGCACGATAGTGCAGAGTGTTCTTGTGCCCGTGGCTGGCGTGTTCACGCTGGTAGTCTTCCTTGGTTTGGTCTTCAGGCGCCAGGCGGAGCGCCTGCTAAAGGCTCTTGTGGCCTGGCTCCCGCCTGAGAAACGCGTTTCCGCCACCCTCAGCCGGATCGTCGACGGGTCGATGAAGAGTCTGTCCGCATCGACGGACCGCACGGGACTGGCGCTTTTACTGATCCTCTCGCTGGCAGCAATGGTCCTTGAGGTAGTCCGGTTCTTTTTGGTTCTTCTTAGCCTGGGTGTTCACGTCAGCCTGCCCGCAGTTGGCTTGCTGTACACTGCATCAATTCTAGTGTCATTCGTCTCGTTCGTCCCGGGAGGAGTCGGCGTTACAGAAGCATTTCAATCGGCGTCACTTCAGCTGCTGGTGGCTGCAGGTCCAGGGAGAGAAGTGGCAAAAGGTGCGGTCTTGATCGATAGGGTAATGTCCTACTACCTCGTGGTTGCCATCGGAGCGATCCTGCTCATGTGGTATCAGAGGTCGTATGCTGGTGCTGAGAAAGGCCTGTAGGGGGGTGTCTGATGTGAGTGCGTTGACGGCGGTAACTCAATCGACCAGGGCGCGGATGCTCTGTCTTGTGATAGTAGTGGGAGTTGCATCCGTGTTTCCGTTTCTAGGGTCTCCCAGCTTGTGGGATTTCGATGAGGCGCTCTATGCCGAGATCTCCCGAAACATGGCCGAGGGGAAAGACTGGGTTGTGCCAGTCTTCAACGGGAGTGTCCGCTTTGACAAGCCACCTCTGCTCTACTGGCTGACGGCCTTGTGGTATAGAGCGTTCGGCCCGAGCGAGTTGGGCGTGAGGATCTTCCCCGCATGCCTTCTGGTAGCGACGTGCGTGGTGACGTTCTTAATCGGTGAACGCCTGTTCACTGCCAGAGTCGGACTTCTTTCAGGTGCAATACTTAGCACCAGCGCACTCACGATGATCCTTGGCAGAATGGGTCTGATGGATACAGGGCTCATGTTCTTTGTAGTTACTGCTGTGTATCTGCTGCTCACTGCTGACGAGCGGGCTAGGTTGGCGAGGTACATTGGATCAGGTGTGCTGATCGGCCTTGGCATGCTGATCAAGGGTCCGATCGCTGCCTTTCTCGCGCTTGTGTCTGCGCTGGGCGCAATAGGACCGGTTAGGTTTTTCAAACGATTGCGTGAACCGGGACTGTGGATTACTGCGCTGACGGGACTTGCCGTAGCCGCTCCGTGGCATGTGCTGATGTGGCTGAGATTGGGTCGTGAGTTCTACGAGAGATACCTCGGGTTTCACCAGGTCTCTCTTCGACCGAGGAAATGCTTGGCCATGGCGGTCCGTTCTACTACTATCTAATAGTCATCACAGTGGGCCTGCTCCCTTGGTCGTCTATACTGCCTCGTATGCCGCTAGCGTTGAAGAGCTTGATGGTCTCCGGTGACACCACTGATAGACGAGAAGCAGTCATGTGCCTTCTGCGGTGGTTTGCACCGGCGTTTGTGTTTTTCAGCCTGATTTCGACCAAGGCCCCGGCGTATGTGCTTCCGGTCCTGCCTCCTTTCTGTGTGCTGCTTGCCGCCACGTGGCTCTCGGTTGATGGACGGGCGCGACCGGCGGCACAGACGCAACCCGCGGGAACTCGAGCTGAGTCCACAGAACCGCATGCGGAGTCCACGGGAACTCTGGCAGCGTCGATCGAGACTCGGGAAGAGCCCACGCAGACCGCAGCTGCCAGAGCGGGAGCGTCGGTCTGCGGCATCTCCTCTCGAATGCTGGTTTTGGTTGCCAAAACGCCGCCAGCGGCGGTGACTGCAGTCGTCTCTCTGCTCGTGGCGATTGCTCTCACACTTTACAGAGATTAGGTGCCTGCTCCATACGCACCCGCGTTCTGGTTCTTGGCTGCTCCGTTCATTGCGACAGCCGCGATATCTATCGGTGGCCTGTTAGTTGCGTCTAGATTCCGGAACGCATTCGTCTACTTGTGGACTGCAGCAGTCTGTGCCGCCGTGTTGGTCGTCGCAGTCGGATACATAGCAATGCCGGTTCTCGATGTGTTGAAGCCGAACAAGCCTCTGGCGGAGTTCGTGCGAGAAAACGTGGAGCAGGACGTAGCCGTCGGAGCGATGCTGACCGGCCAGGTTGACGCCAGCACGGTATTCTACCTGCGTCGCCCCGTGACTCCGTTGGAACGACCGAGTGAGACTGCGCGGTTCCTTGCTGAGCACGAACGCGGGTGCGTGATCCTTTGGGATCATTTCATTCCCTCAGTTGAGGCCCTTGTCGGCCGCAGTGTCAACGTACTTGCGTCTGCGCACGATGCCTCAGTGGTGACAGTATCGCTTCCTCTCACGAGAGAGCTGTCCGAGTCGACGAGCACGGAAGGGCCGTCTTGATCAAAGTTGCTTCCAGTACACAGGGAGTAACAGCATCGCGATGATCAGCCCTGTGATCGATATGAGAGGGAGGCTGTAGACGGCTGCACGTAGTTTCCTAGCAAGTGCCAGCACTCCAAACGCGATTTGCGAGAGACCGACGGACAACAGTATCGGGAGCACGATTGGAAGGTAATCTGGGATTTCTTGTGTGAACTGGACAAAGACATATGCCACGGCCAGGAGGAACACGGGCACCACAATTGCGAGATCGAGTATGGCGACTTTCCGCAATGGGTTAGCTGGCCTCGCATCGTCGGTCGGCCGTTCGGTCCTGCGCCTGAAAGGATCGCCTTCGAGTAGGCTTGCTATATAGCGAGCGACCATGATGGATAGCGGGGGAAAGACCGGGATAAGGTATCTGATGACCCGCCACCTTATCGCGAACGCAAACAGCAGTCCCACGACAGCCCACGTTACGATTAGGGTGTCGCTGCTGCTTCGCTCCTTCTTTATTCTCGCCACGCAGTCCCTGATGCTTGGCCAGAGGAGTGCCGACCATGGCAGGAATCCAACGATCAGAAGCGGTATGTAGCTCAGCCACTCGAGTATCTGTCTGATCACCGCCAGGTGTTGGGCGGCCGGATCATGCATGAATCTCACGTTCCCTGAGAGCAAGAGCACGTCGATCAATTCCCGCCCCTGCCGGGCGTAGGCCGCCGCATACCAGGGGCAAGCTACGGCTGCCGTGACGGCAATACCCAGTGCTGTGTGGAGCACCCAACCTGAACGTGTGGAAAAAGGTAGGTTCAGTCGCGCACCGCGGCGATATGTGGCAAGAAAGCACGCTAAGATGATCCCCGCCGGCACCACTAGCCCGCTCAAACCGCGGTTCAAGAGGCCTAGTCCTAGAGTGACGAAGATACCATAGAACGATGCCAGGGAGCGCCGTCTCATTGTCCTGATGAGGAAGAGGATGCCCAGGCAGATCAGAAACAGGCCCGGGATATCCTGCTGCGGAACGAACCCCATATAGTAAAAGAGGATCGAGGAAAGAAGGACCATGGCACTCAGCATCGATGTCTTGCGGTCGTAGTACTCTCGGGCGATCAAGTACGTAAGCACAACGCAGCCGAGTGCGACCGCGATGTGCCACGCTCTGGTAGTCAGCGGACTCTCGCCAAATACGCTGAAGGATGCGGCGATTGGCCAGATGCTGAGCGGTGGCTTGTCGACTATGGACATCCTTTCGGATCGCAAGACAATCCAATCGCCCGAATCCACCATGTTCCGTGCGATCTCTGCATATAGCAGGGTATCGCCGTCTGTGAGCGGCGCAGGGAAGGCGAATAGGTAGACGCCGATGCCAACTGCAATTAGGATCAAGACGGACTTCAGATCTACGAATCTGCTTACGGGTGTTTGCATGCTTGCTTTCCTCCAGCGAACCTCGAGTTGCTGCGGATCTGCCGTGGAGATGCCGAAGAGCTTCAAGGGAGGCGCCCTATGCTCGCGGTCAGATACCAACCAAGCGGTTGCGCCCTTTTCTCTCGATCTCTAGTCTGGTGTACAGCACGATTAGCCTGTCCATCTCCTCTGCGATCTCCAAGAGGTGGGGTCGCTCGAGCGGAGACCCGCGGTGTGCCGCCTCGAGCTCCTTGCGCACCTCTGCTATCCTTTGCTTGAGATGCCTCGAACGGCCATCGTATGTATCGAGCGACTCGAGGTCTGTCAATCGGCCCATGTCTGTCCTCCTGCTAGGTCTCCGAACTCCTGATACTTCGCCCTGGAAGTACCAGTCTCCTCCGCATCTGCTGTCTCAAGATCTGTGCCAATGGACTTGTTCGGCGTCGAGGGTTTGACCTGCGTTGATGGGTTCCGCCGGGTCAGTGGACTTGATCGGCGTCAGTCGACCTAACCTGATTCGATTGATCCGGCCTGTACCAAGGGACCTTGCCGAAGTCAGCAGAGTTGCGCTCCTGCGCGAGAACGGTCCCGGGCCAACTGGTGATCTTGGCTGGAGACCGTTCTCGCATAGGCGAGTGCGTGGTGAATGAGTGAGCAGTCGCTATCTCCCGAACGCCGACGACTCACCATGATTTGCAATCATCTGATTGTCAGAGTGGACTCGACTAACGGACTGAAAGCGAGGTGGCAGATCACAGGGGGTGCCGTCGGGTCGAATCGCCCGGCCCTAGCTATAGTTAGGGAGTACTCCACCTTCATGTTACTTCAAATGAAGGACTGGGACAAGTAGGATTTGCCTAGAGGGACAAAAATCACCCTTCCTTGTGTCAACATCCATGTGGTTCCAGCCTGGAGAGTGAACCCTATGTCACGGTGGGAAGACGCCATCGGCCCCAAGATCAGAACGGCGAGGCTTCGAGCCAATATGTCCCAGGAGCGGCTTGCTGAGAAGGCAGGGCTTGCCGCCGGCTACATTTCTCAGATCGAAACCGGCCGCAAGACACCGTCGGCAAAGGCGATCTCGAGAATATCAGAGGCTCTTCAGATGGATATGGCTGAGTTCCTCCTGCGTGACAGAGAGATCTCCAGTGAGAGGGACGCTTGGATCTCACGAATCGTCAGACTGCTAGAGGCGCGATCGGAAGCCGACCTCAGGTTTGCCTACGACATCCTAGCCCGCATGTTCGAGCATTTCACCAGCTATGAAGGAGAATCGAGGGGTTTGTAGAAGAAGTCACTTGACGCCAGGGATCTGGAAAGTGCGGCGTCGCTGTTTTGGCGCGACTGCGTCCAGGCGATGAGCGTCTATGTAACTGAGATCTCTGAGTCCTTGTGTCGGAGACCTCTGACTTCAGCGTCGACTGGACGTCCGGGCCGGCTGGACTGCCGGGCCGGCTGGACTGCCGGGTCGACCGGACTCTCGGGCCGGCTGGACTTGGGGGTCGACCGGACTTTCGGGCCGGTTGGACTTGGGGGTCGACCGGACTTTCGGGCCGGTTGGACTTTTCGATCGACCGGGCTTCCGAATCGATCTGACTTCAGCGTCGACTGGACTTCCGAATCGACTCGATGTCCGAGTCAACCAGGCTTCCGAGTCGATCGGGCTCTCGAGTCAACCGGGCTTCCGAATCGGTCGGGCTCTCGAGTCAACCGGGCTCCCGAATCGACTGGACGTCTGAGTCAACCGGGCTTCCGAGTCTACTGGACGTCCGAGTCAACCAGGCTTCCGAATCGGTCTGGCTCTCGAGTCAACCGGGCTCCCGAATCGACTGGACGTCTGAGTCAACCGGGCTTCCGAGTCTACTGGACGTCCGAGTCAACCAGGCTTCCGAATCGATCGGGCTTTCGAGTCAACCGGACTTCCAGATCGGCCGGACTTCCGATTCCAGACAGTGGCGGTCAAGGAGGGCCTCGTGTGAGCGTCGGCGACAAGATTCTGATAGTCGATGATGAGCCGGACATCCCCAGGTTGCTTCGCTCGTACTTGCTGCGCGAGGGACTGGTTCCTCTCGTGGCTGAGACAGGCGCTGAAGCGATCAGAATGACGAGGGACGATAACCCCTCGCTCATCGTGCTGGACATCATGTTGCCTGATATCGATGGATTTGAGGTGTGCCGCAGGGTTCGGAGGTTCACTGACTGCCCGATCATATTTCTGACTGCTAGGACAGAAGAGGCGGACAAGGTCCTTGGCTTCGGTTTGGGCGGAGATGATTATGTCGTCAAGCCGTTCAGTCCGAGGGAGCTTGTGGAGCGCATTAAGGCGAACCTGCGGAGGTCAACGGCTGCGAGCAGGCGGGGCGGGGCTGACGATCAGGGCGACTATCGAGCAGGGCTAGAGCGGCACTTCGGGGACGGGGCGGCCGGGGTCGGGGCGCCCGGGGTAGCCGGGGTGGCTGGAGTAGCCGGGCTGGCTGGAGTAGCCGGGCTGGCTGGAGTAGCCGGGCTGGCTGCCGACGGTGCACTGAAGCGAGCGGTCTTTGACGACTGCGTTCTTGATCTGGAATCCTATCAGCTGTCTGTCGGTGGCCAAGAGGTGCCAATGACGAGCAAGGAGTTCAGCCTGCTGAGGATGCTTGTGACGAACGCCAATCGGGTATTCACGAAAAAGCAGCTGTTCGAGGCAGTTTGGGAAGAGGAGTGGGTCGGAGGAGACAACACCCTAATGGTCCACATTCACCGTCTCAGACAGAAGATTGAGCAAGATCCATCAGCGCCTAAACGCATCGTAACCATCCGGGGTATTGGGTACAAGTTCGTGGGAGAGGTTGATTGGGTTGCCGTCTAGAACCAGGATTCTCCTGGGTCTCATAGGAGCCTTTCTCCTCATGCTGGCCGCGCTGTTTGTAGCAGTGTACCATGTCATCCCGTGGATGAGCATGAGGTACCCGGAGGTTTTCTTTGACCCAAAGACGGTCATGAGATCCGTCTTCCTGCTGGCAGTCGGCAGCGTTGCGATAGCCTTTGCACTTGCCTACCTGGTATGCCGCGTCTTTCTGATCTCGCCCCTTGAGCGACTCAGCGCCACGGTCCACAATCTCACCGGCAGAGACTACGGCTCACGAATGCACGTTCCCAGGAATGACGAGCTCGCCCAACTCGCAAATGCCCTTAATGACATGGTCACCCGCCTCAGCGACTACAGGCACTCTGAGCACACATTGGAAGTCTACCGAAGAGAGCTGATCGCAAGCGTGAGCCACGACCTGCGAACTCCGCTGGCGATGGCCAGGGGATACATCGAGGCTCTCAGAGATGGAGTGCTTCCAGAGGGAATGACCACAGATCAGTGCCTCGAGCTAGTCGAAGACAAAATCAACAGGCTGAGTGCGCTCATAGACGATCTCTTCCTGCTTTCGAGATGGGAGAGCAGGCGATACCCGATGAGCCCAGTCCTTGTCGAGTCCTCTGAGATGCTGAGGAACATCCTTGCCGGGCTCGTGCAGGACTGCGAGGTTAGAGGAGTCTCGCTTGAGGCCGACATTCCCGACGTCGCTCACAAGGTTTACGTCGACGTGTCTGCGATGGAGCGGGTCGTCGTGAACCTCATTACCAATGCACTGAGATATGTCTCAGAGGGCGACAAGATCATGGTTTCCCTGAAGAACCGGCTCGACGGAGTGGAGATTGTCGTGGAGGACACTGGACCCGGGATACCTGAGGACATTCTCAGCCACATTTTCGAGCGCTATTACTCGCACAAACCGAAAGAAGTGTCCACACACGCTGGGGTCAAGACGGCGTCTACGTCCAGGGGAGAGAAGACGCTGGACGGCAGCCTCGCCACGTACGGCACGGGCCTCGGCCTAGCCATAGTCAAGGAGATTGTGCAGGCTCACGGCGGGCAGGTGTATGCCGCCAACCGCCCGCTGGGAGGCAGCAGGTTCGTCATTGTGATACCTCGCCGCTTCAGGTCGTCGAGACTGGTGAAGGCCCGCGGAGGAGCGCAACATGGCACTGCTTCTTGACCTTGCCCTTCTTTCATATAGAGGGCTACTAAGGCGGCCGGTGGCATGTGTCTGCATGTTGGTGGCGGTGGCGCTGAGCTGCGTTGGCGCGACGGTCCTGATGGACGGGATCCATGCAGTTACGGGGCTGAGCGCCCCGGACGCCGATCCCCAGGACGACGCAGGGTTTCTTAGGCTGGGACGAGCGTGGCCAGGCATTGAACAGCCCGAGATGGTCAGCACCGGCCGATTGTCCCCGCTCATAGAGATGCTTCGGCACCTGGGTTGTTCTGTGTCGCCAGTGTTCATCTACGGGGAAGACAATGAGAAGCACGTTCAACACGGCCTGAGCGATTACTACATCCGCTCGGGGTTCATGGGTGTGGGCTCGGACTACGCTCGGATAATGGACTCTGTCCTGCAAGTCATCGACGGGCGCTTTTTCGATGAAGGCGAAGTCGACTCGTCGCTGAGGGTCGCAGTGCTCGGCACTTCGCTGGTGTCGCTGATGCACGAGCCCCAGGACTTTGCCCTGCCACGGCAGATCTCGATCGAAGGTATAAGCTATGAAGTGATCGGTGTCGTAGCAGAGGGATCCGGGCAGAGAAGCCGCTACGACGAGATGAGTGTGGCAGGAAGAATCATCCTGCCGTACACGACGTTAGCCGAGCACGCCGCGGCCTTGTTTGGGGACCGGCCAGCTCTTAGTGCTGTTGCGTACCGGCATCCCAGATCCGTCACCGGCGAGTTCGTCGACAGAGTCATCAACGAATGGCTCAGAGAAAATGATCTGCTTGAGGGCAGGTTCGTGTCTCACGTCACAAGTCTTTCCTTGACAGGGCCCGAAGGGGCCGCACGCAAGCAGGGCTCACCTTTATCAGCAGCAGTGTATGTCTGGATTGTCTTGTTCGCTGTTGTCTCGGGGGCTATCTTGGGCTACATTCGGATGGCCGATCGGGTCGGCGAACTTGCGCTCGCCCGAACCGTCGGCGCATCTCCGCTGCACCTTACGCTTCAGATCGGCATAGAGAGTCTGTTGCTAGCGTTCCTTGGCAGCACACTTGGTGTTCTGGTCTCTACCCTCGTCGCTCGACCTCTCCTAGTGAGCCTCGCAGGTCTAGACCTTGCTCCAGTGGGCGGGCTTCGCCTCTGGCTTCTGACCATGACACTTGCCTTTCTCTCCAGCTTCGCAGGTTCAGTGAGATTTGCTTTGTGGAAACGCATCCTATAGTGAGCGCTCCGTACTGTCGCTGTCGGCAGGCCCCGCCAGCGCTGTAGCCGGACTGGGCTGACTGCTGGGTGCGCCTGGGCACCTCTTTACTTTGCCACAGCGAGTGCGATGGAAAGAACGGACTCAGCTCCTATTAGCAGGGGCATCAGTAACTGGCAACATGACCCAGACCGTCGGTAATACGACAGAGACTTCTCCCGAGTGTCCCCCAGATCCACTAGAAAGCGTCAGGCATCTGGAGTAAATTGGCATGTATGTTTGACTCGGTCAGCGCGTTGGCTCGGTCCAAAGCCCCTACGTTCCTAGCCTCGAGAGGAGTGGTGGAAAGCAAGGTCACAGCTTCGCCTAGCAGGGGCGTCGGCGGCCGGCAACATGACCCAGACCGCCGGTTATACGACGTGGACTTCTCCCTAGTGTCCCCCAGGTCGACCAAAAACCGTCAGATAAATGGATAGAACTGGGATTCGTGTTCGGTTCGATCGGTGATTTCGCCTAAGTCAGAAGACTCTCTTGTTCAGCCCCATCGGTAGCAGTGGAAAGAAGGGACTCCGCCCTGAATATCAGGGCCATCAATAGTCGGTAACATGACCCAGATCGTCGGTGAGGCGACCGAGATCGTCGGCAAGGTGACCCAGGTCGTCGGTGAGGCGGTCCAGATCGTCGGTGAGGCGGTCCAGATCGTCGGTGAGGCGGTCCAGATCGTCAGTGAGGCGACCCAGATCGTCAGTGAGGTGACCCAGGTCGTCGGTGAGGCGGTCCAGATCGTCGGTGAGGCGGTCCAGATCGTCGGTGAGGCGATCCAGATCGTCAGCG
>Ga0134096_1002869_pt1 | contig 10648 bp, 9 predicted proteins | sample 7_2taG_FD_94448 | JGI IMG/M metagenome (GOLD analysis project Ga0134096, IMG submission 94448) | Switchgrass degrading microbial communities from high solid loading bioreactors in New Hampshire, USA - 7_21_20_110_A3 metaG | ecosystem: Engineered > Bioreactor > Semi-continuous > Anaerobic >... | reverse complement strand
GTCGGGTAGTATTTTTTGAAACCGTATATTCAAAAAATCTCCACACCTCCCCTTGACAAGTAAAGTTGGAGTGATAATTATTTTTTTAAAAAAAGTGTCACCCATCATTGTGTTTTGTACATATCAATATTATAAATGTTTAAAATTACCTATTGACTATTAAAAATAACGTGGTATAATATATATACATGATTTAATTAATACACATAAACACATTTTTATGTATTAAACACTTTTAAGACATTTATACAACTGTTATGGGAAGGGTAAAATTACTCTTCCCATTATACATTTATTAAATAAATTATTTTTTAAGAGTTCTAATATTAATAACAAAGTTGATGATTAACATGATTAATCAGAACTTATTTTTTTCCATTTTTAGTCGGTAGGGCTAGCATAGGGGTAAAAATAAAAAGACATTCAAAGCGCTAAACCTTGAAAGCCTTATGTTTGGCGGAGAGGGTGGGATTCGAACCCACGTGCGGGTTACCCCGCAAGCTGATTTCGAGTCAGCCCCGTTATGACCACTTCGATACCTCTCCATATGAAATATGATTATTTTTTATCTCTTAATTCTTTGAAGAACTGTTTTAGAATTTGAGAACAGTCATTTTCCATAACACCTTGTATTACTTCAACCTTATGGTTGAATTTTCCGGTATTAAATAAATTAACTACCGTACCTGCGGCTCCTGCCTTAGGGTCAGTAGCACCGAAAATCAATCTCCTGATTCTTGATTGAATAATTGCGCCTGCACACATAGGGCACGGTTCAAGTGTAACATACAGGTCGCAATCTACCAATCTCCAACTGCCAAGTTTCTTACAGGCTTTTGTAATAGCCAGCATTTCTGCATGTGCAGTAGCATCTTGCTTACTTTCTCTTAAATTATGTGCCTTTGCAATAATTTTTCCGTCTTTTACGATAACGGCACCAATAGGCACTTCACCTTTATTATAGGCTTTTTTGGCTTCCTTGAATGCATAAGTCATAAATTGATTGTTTATGTTTAACTCAACATTTTGCATTCTGCATTCTCAATTCTTTATTGATAAAATGGTACGCCCGAGAGGAGTCGAACCTCCGGCACGCAGTTTAGGAAACTGCTGCTCTATCCTGCTGAGCTACGGGCGCACATTAGTGACAAGTTATATTTTAACGTTTTAACATTGTTTTGTCAACCCCTTTATTGAGGACATTCTTACCAAATCAAACTCCATATCCTATTCACAACCTCCATAAAGAATCTGATCCCTCTCGCGAATTAACTTTTGTATTCTCTCTTGAATTGAAAACTGCTACTCTTATCCTGCTGAGCTACGGGCGCATATTAGTGTCAGATAATATTATAAAATTTAGGAATCTTATATTTAAAATATATCACTTACTCTAATTTTAAGGTCTTCAAAACAGAATGAGCTTATTATGTCATCTTTCTGAAAGGTTCGATTGTTTTCGATGTCTTTGTTTTTAAAATAATAAACGTGGATTTGACGGGTAAAAGGATCAACGATCCAGTATTCCAGTACTCCACACGACATATATAAATCCAGCTTTTTAATATAATCCTTGCTTCTGGTAGAATCCGAAATAATTTCTACAACCAAAGTGGGAACGCCGTGGTAGTAATCGTCTTCCCCTAAGTTTTCTTCCAAGTCGCATATGACCATTAAATCCGGTTGGACAACGTTCATATCTTTTTCATGCCTTTTCAGTCTTATATCATAAGGTGCCATCATAGGAGTACATTTTTTACCTTTAAAAAAGTTATAAAATATTCCTGATAGTTCCATTAAAGCTTTTTGATGAGTGGTTTTAGGGGAGGCCAGAAGATACAGTTCTCCGTCAATATACTCATAGCGTTCATCACTTTCTTCGGTGATTTTTAAGTATTCTTCATAGGTTACCCGTTTATTGGTGAAATTATATGCAGCAGATTCTTCTTTGACCATATGATCTTCTTCATAACTTTTCAAGACAGCAATTTTTCTTCCGTTCTTGGTGATGATAATATCTTCTTTGGCAGCCAGATTAAGGTATTTTCCGAAATTATTTTGGATTTCCGTAGAATTTACTATCATCATCAACACTCCTTATACAATAATATTAGCTAATTTATCTAACTTTATTGTATAAAAGTTAGATAATATTGTCAAGCTATTATCTATTTAAAAAATTTATAAAACCGTAACTTCAGTCACAGATAATTATCTTATCTTTTTATATTATATCAATGGTTTTAATAATAAACAAAAATAAAAGGGGGATACAAATAATGTTTTGTCATCAATGTGAGTACACACCTAAGGGCGGGTGTACAAAAGTAGGTGTATGCGGTAAGGATGAAACCATTGCAAGTCTTCAAGACACCATTGTATTCGGATTAAAAGGGGTTGCAGCTTATGCAACGCATGCAAGGGAATTGGGATACAGCGATCCCGAAGTGGATGCCATTATGCATGAAGCATTGTATATGACACTTACCAATGTTAATTTTAATGTTAATGAACATATAGCAATGGCAATGAAAGTAGGTTCTGCCACGGTAAAAGTAATGGAATTACTGGATAAAGCACATACTGAAAGATTAGGGGTTCCTCAACCTGTAACGGTATCTGAGGATAAAATTGAAGGAAAATGTATTCTTGTAACAGGCCATAATTTATTTGCACTGGAAGAATTGTTAAAACAAACGGAAGGAAAAGGGATTAATGTCTATACCCATTCGGAAATGCTTCCGGCTCATGGATATCCGAAATTAAAGAAATATCCTCATTTAAAAGGAAATGTGGGGAAAGCATGGTACGATCAAAGACAGGTATTTGAAAATTTCCCGGGAGCTATTTTAGGCACGACCAATTGTTTAATGCCTATTAAAGGATCCTATGCGGATCGATTCTGGTCCTATGGTGTTGCCGGCCTGGAAGGAGTGCAAAAAATTGAAAATAATGATTTTACCCCAATTATTGAGAAGGCTTTGTCCTTGCCGGCAGCGAATGTGGATTCGGATAAGACCTTGACCACAGGATTCCATCATGAAAATGTTTTAAGTATTGCACCGGAAATTGTTACTGCCGTTAAAGAAGGGAAAATCAGAAGATTTTTTGTTATTGCAGGATGTGATGCCCCGGGCAAGGGCGGGGAATACTACAAGGAATTGGCACTGTCACTGCCTCAAGATTGCGTCATCCTTACCACATCTTGCGGAAAATTTCGATTTAACGACCATGATTATGGTACCGTACCGGGAACCAATATTCCAAGATATATTGACCTTGGACAGTGTAATAATTCCGGTTCTGCCGTGAAGATTGCTCTTGCACTTGCGAATGCGTTTGAATGCGAAGTGAACGAATTGCCGCTTAGTATTGTGCTTTCTTGGTTTGAACAAAAGGCTGTTGCTATATTGTTGGGATTATTCAGTCTGGGAATTAAAAATATGTATCTTGGGCCAAAGCCGCCGGAATTTATCAATGAAGGAGTGCTGAAAGTGCTTCAGGATCATTTTAATTTGAAATTGATTGGCAATGCCAAGGACGATTTGGCAGAGATGTTGGGGGAAAAATGATGTAGAGGGGCGACCACAGGTCGCCCCTACGCTAGGATAGATGTATTCTTATCTATTTTCCAATAAATCAATTCCCTTCTTAATTCTCCTGATACTTTCCTCTTTGCCGAGGATAATCGCCAGTTCAATGCCGCCGCCGGGGGTTGACTGTTTTCCTGATAACGCGACACGAACAGGCCATAACATTTGCCCGTTTTTGATTCCCAATTTTTCTATCAATCCGAACAGCGTATCATGAAGCCCTTCTTCTGTCCAGTTGTCAAGGTTTTCAAGCACCGGCAGAGCAGCTTTTAAGTTTTCAAGGCTGTTTTCTTCATTGGTTTTCATTTTCTTGTGTACATACAAATCCGTGGTATATTCCGGCAATTCATTGATGAAATCAAGCATGTCAAGGGTAATATCGGAAAATTTATTGATTCTGGTTTGAAGCAATTTGCTGATTTCCATAAGGTTAACATCCGGTCTTGTAATAATTTGACTGTAATAAGGCAATGCTTTTTGGTGGAATTCTTCCAAGGGCAGTTTTTTAATATATTCACTGTTCATCCATTCAAGTTTTTGTACATCAAATATGGCAGGTGATTTGCTTATTCCTTTAATATCAAAGACCTGCACCAACTCATCAAGAGTATATATTTCTCGTTCCCCGCCCGGATTCCATCCAAGTAAAGCAATATAATTTATAATGGCTTCTTTCAGAAAGCCCTTTGCAATAAAATCTTCATATGAAGCGTCCCCTTCGCGCTTGCTTAATTTTTTGTTGGCCGATTTCATAACCGGTGGTACATGGATATATGTTGGTATTTCCCACCCAAAAGCCTCATACAGTAAGTTATATTTAGGGGTGGAAGACAGGTATTCGCTTCCTCTTATAACATGAGTAATGTGCATTAAATGGTCATCAATTACGTTTGCAAAATTATAGGTTGGCAATCCGTCCGATTTAAGCAGGACATTATCATCCAGTTCGTTATTGTTTACACTTATGGTTCCGAATATGGCATCATGAAAAGTAGTAACTCCTTCTGTCGGTATATTTTGACGAATGACGTAAGGGACACCGCTTTTCAGTTTTTCCTCAATTTCTTCTTTTGACAGGTGCAAACAATGTTTATCGTATTTATGGGTTTCACCTCTTGCCGTTTGTTCTTCCCGCAATTTTTCAAGACGTTCTTTGTCGCAGAAGCAATAGTAAGCTGCACCAAGCTCAATTAGCTTTTCTGCATATTCTTTATAAATATGTTTACGTTGGCTTTGGATATATGGCCCGTAATCCCCGCCGATATCAGGACCTTCATCGTATTTTAATCCTGTTTCGGCCAGCGTATTATATATGACATCAATAGCGCCTTCCACATATCTTTCCTGGTCAGTATCTTCAATTCTTAAAATAAATTTGCCGTTGTTCCTTTTGGCAAGCAAATAGGCATACAGAGCCGTTCGCAAATTACCTACATGCATATATCCCGTCGGGCTTGGAGCAAACCTTGTACGTACAACATTTGACATCAGTATCATCCTCCAATATATTACGTAAAAATCTTAGATTATTATATATTTGGAATATTGGATTGTCAAGGAAGGAATAGGTTGGAATGAAAAGGTTGACAAGGAGAATATAATAAAATATTATTAAATATGAAGTTGAAAAGTATAGAAGAGGTGTGGAGCAATGACAATAGATCATGTTTTTGCAGATCGGGTTAAGGGTCTAAAAGGTTCGGCCATAAGAGAAATTTTTAAAATCCTTGACCAACCGGATATGATTTCTTTTGCCGCAGGTTCTCCTGCACCGGAGATGTTTCCGGCCAAGGAGTTGGCGGAAGTTTCGCAGGAAATTCTGTTAACTAACGGTGCTGTGGCTTTGCAGTATGGAATAACCGAGGGATATGCGCCATTAAAAGAAATCGTTCGTGAAAGGATGGCGCAAAAAAATATCGGAGGTCAAAACGATGAACTGATTATTGTAAGCGGTGCCCAACAGGGAATTGATTTAACTGCCAAGGTATTGCTCAATGAAGGAGACGGAGTCATCTGTGAAAATCCAAGCTTTATCGGTGGCTTAAATGCTTTTCGAGCATATAATGCTCGATTATATGGGGTAAATGTTGAAAATGACGGTTTAAACTTGGATGAACTTGAGCACACTTTAAAGGAGAACGGAAATATTAAACTGATATATACTATAGCAACGTTTCAGAATCCAAGCGGTATTACCATGAGCCTGGATAAGCGACGCAAATTGCTTGAGTTAGCGGAGAAATATGACGTATATATTCTTGAAGATAATCCTTATGGTGACTTAAGGTTTAAAGGAGAGGACATACCCACCATTAAATCCATGGATACCAACAATCGTGTTATTTACGTAGGTTCGTTTTCCAAAATCCTTTCACCGGGGCTTCGATTAGGTTGGGTAGTTGCGCCTGAGGAGATTATACAGAAAATTGTTGTAGTAAAACAGGTTAATGACGTACATACCAATGTTTTTTCACAAATGCTTGCCACAGAGTATATGAAAAAATATTCGATTGACGAGCACATTGAAAAAATCAGAGCGTTGTATGGAAGGCGTTGTAGTTTTATGCTGGAATGTATGGATCAATATTTTCCTGAATATTGTACATATACCAGGCCGGAAGGCGGATTGTTCATATGGTGTACGCTGCCGGAAGAAATTGATACAGTAGAATTATCTAAAAAAGCAGTAGAAAGAAAGGTTGCATTTGTGCCTGGAAGCACCTGCATGGTGGATCAAAACAAAATATGTAGTTCATTTCGATTGAATTATTCTACCATGACGGAAGACAAAATTGAGCAGGGGATAAAGATATTGGGAGAAGTGCTGAAAGAAGTTGGAAGGTAGAAGAGTTGGAAAAGTTGGAAGAGTTGGAAGAGTTGGAAAAGTTGGAAGAGTTGGAAAAGTTGGAAGAGTTGGAAAGTTGGAAGAGTTGGAAAGTTGGAAGAGTTGGAAAGTTGGAAAGTTGGAAGAGTTGGAAAGTTGGAAGAGTTGGAAAGTGGAAAAGGCTGTAGGGGCTAGTTTCCATGCCAGGCAATAAATAATCATAGGTTGCATATAAATTTTGCAGTGGATGTGGTAAAATATGTAGGGGCGACCTGTGGTCGCCCGTTGAGTGGCAATATGTGATGGTTGACTATCCAATAGGTTGATGCGGAATGTGTAGGGACGCCATAAATGGCGTCCGTAAATGAGTATGTCTAATTTGGGACAACATTTAAGGTATCCCTACACTAAACATAGATTATAAATCAGTATGCAATGTAGTAAAGGCAAACAGAATTTGCTAAAAACAGAAGGTGAGTGATATATATGGAAGAGCCACAAAAAAAGAAAGTGATATTCAGTGGTGTACAACCTACCGGTTGTATTACTTTGGGCAACTATATAGGTGCATTAAAAAACTGGGTGGAGTTACAGAAAGACTACAAATGTTGCTTTTCAGTCGTTGATTTGCACTCCATCACCGTCAGACAGGACCCGAAAGAATTACGGAAAAGGTGTATCGAATTTTTAGTACAATATATTGCTTGTGGAATTGACCCTCATGAGAATTTGATTTTTTTCCAATCTCATGTACATACGCATGCGGAATTGGCTTGGGTCTTAAACTGTTATACCTATATGGGTGAATTGTCCAGAATGACGCAGTATAAGGATAAAGCTGCAAAACATGCTGATAATATAAATGCCGGTTTATTTACTTATCCGGTATTGATGGCTGCTGACATTCTTTTGTACCAAACCGATTTGGTTCCTGTGGGGGAAGATCAAAGGCAGCATTTGGAACTGGCAAGAGATATTGCCGTACGTTTTAATAATATTTACGGTCAAACCTTTAAAGTACCGGAAGCGTATATCCCTAAAGTAGGGGCAAGAATTATGAGTTTGCAGGACCCCGCGAAAAAAATGTCCAAATCGGATGAAAACCCCAATGCTTATATTTCCATTTTGGACGGTCCGGATGTCATTATGAGGAAAGTTAAGCGTGCCGTAACCGATTCCGATAATCAAATTAAATATCAGGAAGAAGGAAAAGACGGTATCAGAAACCTTATTTCTATTTATTCAAGCGTGACAGGCGAAACCGTTGAGCAAATAGAGCAACGATTTGCCGGAAGCGGTTATGGTGATTTTAAAAAGGCGGTGGCTGAAGCAATTATTGAACATTTAAAGCCGATCCAGGAGAGATACAATGATTTAATGAAAAATAAGGATTATATCGAACAGGTGTACAAGTCAGGTGCGGAAAGGGCATTAAGCATTTCCGGCAGAACTTTAAAGAAAGTATATAAAAAGATAGGATTTATTTGTGATTGAAAATTAGGGCAACTTTCTTATATTACTTAGTTGACAATAAATGATAATCGCGATACAATTATTCTGGATGATATAGTATGTCCTGATTGAATGATACAAATACTATAATGTGAAGCAAGTTAACGTTTATATGTTACGTTAATGAGCGTTCACGCAAAGAAGGTGAATAACTTTGGATGTTAAAAATATTTGGATAGCATTTTCATTTATTGTCGCTTTTATAGTAGCTTTTGCAGCAACCCCTTTGGTGAAGGTTATAGCATTAAAAATCGGGGCAGTGGATATTCCCAAGGATGAACGAAGAATACATAATCAGCCTGTTCCTCGCTTAGGCGGGCTTGCTATATTTTATGGTTTTATTGTCAGTGTTTTATCCTTCGGCCAAATTAATACGGCCATGAGAGGAATTTTGATTGGCAGTTTGATTATTGTTGTGTTAGGTATTATAGATGATGTAAAAGAACTTGGAGCCAAGATAAAATTAGTGTTTCAAGTTATTGCGGCTTTGGTTGTTGCATTGCACGGGGTACAAATTACCGTCCTTACTAATCCTAATATTTTTAGTGCACAGGAAACCATACAACTAGGATATTGGTCTCTTCCTGTTACTGTTCTGTGGATTGTAGGGATAACCAATGCCGTGAATTTGATAGACGGATTGGACGGATTAGCTGCAGGCGTTTCTTCCATTGCTTCTATTTCATTATTATTTATTGCCATTTTAGGTCATGAATATGGAATCGCTTTTGCCACAGCAGCAGTTGCAGGTGCTTGCTTAGGGTTTTTGCCTTATAACTTTAATCCTGCCAAGATTTTTATGGGAGATACGGGTTCCACTTTTTTGGGATTTGTTCTGGCAACCATATCCATTCAAGGTTTATTCAAAGGGTATGCGGTAATATCTTTTGCGGTACCTCTTTTGATACTTGGGTTACCGATATTTGATACAGGGTTTGCCATTTTAAGAAGACTAATAGCGCATAAGCCTATTATGCAAGCGGACAGAGGTCATTTGCATCATCGTTTGATTGATATGGGATTCTCTCAGAGGCAAACGGTTATGATATTATATACAATGAGTGGTATACTTGGTTTGAGTGCTGTGGTGTTAACAGGAAGCGGTGCGTTGCGGGCCATGATCCTCATATTGTCGGTATTGGTATTTGTCATTGCCGGGGCGCGATATATGAATGTACCTGTCGCTCAGCCGTCAGAAACCAATGAGCCGGAGAAGCGTAGTAAATAAAGACTTCAATGATGGTCACAGGTCACAGGTAAAAAAGTCCTGTGAGCCTGTGACTTTTTGTTTATCGGTTTGTTTACATTGTGAATCGTCTAAATTTGAAAGGGGTAAATAATTACATGAAACGTATTAAAGTAATGACCATATTTGGGACAAGACCTGAAGCAATAAAAATGGCCCCATTAGTAAAACAGTTGGAACAAAATCCATATATAGAATCCGTTGTATGTGTTACTGCACAGCACAGGGAGATGTTGGATCAGGTACTTGAGCTTTTTGAAATCAAGCCGGATTATGATTTGGATATTATGCAGCAAAGGCAGTCGCTTGTCAGTATCACCACTCGGGTATTAGAGGGACTGGATGGTGTAATGAAGGAAGCTAAGCCTGATATTGTACTGGTACACGGAGATACTTCAACCACATTTGCAGGCAGCCTTGCAGCATTTTATAATCAAATTAAGGTAGGTCATGTGGAAGCCGGTTTGAGAACGTTTGATAAATATTCACCGTATCCGGAAGAAATGAACAGAAAACTTACAGGTGCAATTGCCGATTTGCATTTTGCACCAACGGAAACCAATAAACAGAATTTAATCAATGAAAATGTTAAAGAAGATTGTATATATGTTACCGGTAATACCGTCATTGATGCGCTAAAAACAACCGTGAAAGAGCATTATGAGTTTAAAGATTCCGTTCTTAAGAACTTGGATTATAAAAATAAAAAAGTCATCTTGGTAACAGCCCATCGAAGGGAAAATTTGGGACAACCGTTGAGAAATATATGTGAGGCATTAAAAATATTAGTTCATAAATATCCAAATATTGAGATTGTTTATCCGGTGCATTTAAACCCTGCCGTTCGGGAAGTAGCCGATGAGGTTCTTGGCAGTCTTGAAAGGGTGCATCTTATTGACCCGCTTGATGTTGAAGAATTACATAATGCCATGAACCGGTGCTATATGGTACTGACTGATTCAGGGGGATTACAGGAAGAAGCACCGTCATTGGGTAAGCCGGTTTTGGTTTTACGAAATGAAACCGAGCGGCCGGAAGCAGTCAAAGCAGGAACGGTTGCCGTCGCAGGGGTGGATACCGATACCATTGTGAATATGTCATCCGTTCTTATTGAAGACAGCAATGAATATGATAAAATGGCTAAAGCGGTTAATCCATATGGTGACGGCCAAGCTTCAAAGAGAATTGTAGACGCAATCCTTTATGAATTTGGCGTAACGCAGAATAGAGTGGATGAATTTAAAATATAGTTCATGTCTTTTTAGCATTTGCATTCATGGTATGCGGACGCCATGTATGGCGTCCCTACGAGAATACAACGTATACGTTCATTATTAGGAATCAGTTTTTAATGTAGGGGCGACCTCATATGCGTCAACTTAAGCCATAATATGTAAAGAACGATGAAGAAATTACCATTGAAAAAAGACAAAAAATATGAGACCCTTAAATAAAATAATGATTGGAGGGTCT
>Ga0134096_1002837_pt1 | contig 10784 bp, 7 predicted proteins | sample 7_2taG_FD_94448 | JGI IMG/M metagenome (GOLD analysis project Ga0134096, IMG submission 94448) | Switchgrass degrading microbial communities from high solid loading bioreactors in New Hampshire, USA - 7_21_20_110_A3 metaG | ecosystem: Engineered > Bioreactor > Semi-continuous > Anaerobic >... | reverse complement strand
CCGGTTATCGCCTGAATGGCCTGACGCGTTCCCCCGGCCGGGAAGACCGCCAGCCGTATGAAAACCGCGCGCTCCGGTTCGGTGAGGCGCTGCCACGTTGGCTCGAACAGCGCGCGGATGCTCCAATGGCGGGGCGGGGCGTCGGCCATTTCCCCAGCCAGAAACTCCGGACAGCACGCGACTTCGTCGGCGATCTCCGGCAAGGAGAGGGTGCTCACCCATGTCGCAGCGAGCACCAGCGCGAGCGGCATCCCCTGCACCAACTGGCAAACGCGGAGCAGCGACGGCACATCCTGGGGCTGCAAGGTGAAATCGGCGCGGGTCTGCTGCGCGCGGTGCAGGAACAATCGCACCGCGTCCAGGTGGGTAAAGTCCTCGACCGCATCCGCGTAAGCCAGCCCGCCCAGCGGATAGACTGTCTCCGCCTGAAGGCCCAGCATTACACGCGAGGTAACCAGCGCCTGCACGCCCGGCGCCGCCTGCAGAAGTTCTCCGACCAGCGTCGCCGCGCCAAGCACCTGCTCGAAGTTGTCCAGCACAAGCAATAGACGCTGCTCGTGGAAGAAGTCGAAAAGTTGCTGCCGCGCATCACGCTTGCCCGGCTGGAAGTGGAAGCTGACAGCTTCGGCAATCGCCCAGAAAACATCCTCGGCCGCATCGACCGACTGGAGCGGCACGAAATACGCGCCGCCCGGCAGGGGCGCTCGCGCCACGCTGTAAGCATCCGGCTCGACCATGCGCCAGGCGACTTCCACGGCGAGCCGCGTCTTGCCAATGCCGCCCGGTCCGAGCAACGTGATCATGCGCACGTGAGGCTCGGACAGCAGCGCGGTCAGTTCGTCCAGCTCGCGGTCCCGCCCGATGAAGCGCGATGGATGCGCCGGCAGGCTGTAGCGAGGTCGCCCGCCGGGCGTCTTCCCTGCTTCGAGCAGGCCGAGAGCGCGCGCTCGCGCGACGGCGTGGCGGCGTTTCTGCCCCTCGCGCTCGATGCCGAGCTTGCCGTAAATCTGCTGCGTGTACCACTTGACGGTCGTCGGAGAAAGGTGCAGGTGATTGGCGATGGCGCGCGCGGTGAGATTGGTCGCCAGCAGCCGAAGGATCTCCTGCTCGCGGGCGGTGAGTGGCTCGATGGTGGTGGGGTGCGCGAGATGATCCATCAGCCCGTCGTGGCCTTCGACAGTTGGGCGATAACAATGCGGTCGGCGGGCGAGACTACGCTGGGCTTTTGGCCATTATAGCATAGGCAAATTGGCGCTCCGGAACTCCCCCTCCTTTTTCCCTCCCTCTGGGCGGGTTACATCGGTCGCTGGATTTTATAAGCTGCTTGTATCCAGAATACTAATGGATACAGGGAGATACCAATGCGCGCCACAAGGGGGAATTCATCATCGTTCCGGCCGCGCCTCACACGCTCACCCCGCGATCATCTGCACAGCAAGAGATGGCTTGTGCTTACGTCCATCCTGATCGTAGTGGTTACGCTCTTGCTGGCGAGCCATCGCCCTGCTCATGCGCAGGACAATATCGACAGCGGAAAAGCCGAGCCATTTCCTGATGCGATCATCGCCTACCGGCTAGGGAACTACTACCTCGTGAAAGGCGATTACGAGCGCGCGATCGAATACCTGTCGAAAGCGATCGTGCTGATCCCCGAAGAGATTTTCATCGTCGAGACAGCGTATGCAGATATTTACTGGGCGCTCGGAGAGGCCGAGGAACGGTCCGGGCTCTACGCGCAAGCACTGGACCATTACCAGCGGTTCCTTGACCTGGCAGGCAACGAAGCCGCGCCATGGACCCACCAAAAGGTGGAGACGCTGAGAGCGCAACTCCGCCGCGTGCTTGCCTAACGAGCAAGACGCCACACGCACCCCCACAGCGCCCCGTTTTTCGGGGCGTTGTTGTGTTTTGAAGATGGCTTAAAACGGTTTATTCATATCCTATTTCATGTATAATAATATTAGATATATGTAGATGATATAGTTTCCATTTTTTCGTGATATCTATTGCATTGTTTACTCGCTATACAACGCGCTCCTGCGTATCTCGCAAAGCGTTTTATATAGGAGCAACTTATGAATAGTGACCAACGATACAAAGAAGCAGTGCGTCTAATTAAGCATAATGAACTTTACAAGGCCCGTGAGATACTATTTCCAATTCGTCAAGAGGCTAGGGCTGCAGAGTGGATACGCAAAATAGATGTTCATTTAGCCAAACAAAAAAGTGACCAGCACGTAACCGCAACAACCTCTAGGGCCATCTCTGTGGTGAATATCGCAATTGGCGTGGTAGTCATTCTGCTAGTTTTCCTTAGCGGCTTGCTAGTGGGACGGTACTTATTCGGCGGCAACTCCGCATCTTCCCCGCAGGCATCCCCTAACTTTGTAATCGTAACGGCGACCTCAGATCCGGTTTCCGAAGCAGCAGCCCCAATAACTAGCCTTCCCGCCACAGATGTGCCTCTCGCTACAAACCGCCCCGATCTAACCCCCACCTCACTGACAACACAATCTTCACTGGGCGATGATATTGTACCCGCTGCCGGTAAAGGAAAATGGTTGTACAGTACGGACGTCTCCGCACTTGATGACTCATCGTCCTACTTTTTGTATTTAGAGGCCGAAAACAGAATATCGGCTTGGCTTAGCAATCCAACACCTGTCTTAGTTATTCGTTGTCGCAATAGAGACTATGAAGTATATGTTCATGCAGACACGCAATTTGAGTCCAATCTAGACGACGAGGTTTTCGTCCAAGTCCGGTACGGGGATAACCCGGTATTTAGCACCTGGATGAATGAATCCACTACTGGGAGAGCGTTTTTCTTCCCACATGGCCGAACCGCCGTTCAAAGCTTACTCACCGTAGACCGATTGGTCCTCGGCTTTACTCCGTTTAATGCCAACCCAGTTGAAGTAATCTTTGACACTACTGATCTACAGACTGCCGCACAACCATTGTTTGAAGCATGCGGGAGACCGTGAACGAGCCAGCATGAAAACTAGGATGCGCCCCGCGTGGCGGGGCGTTTTTTGTGCCTCGACCCCTCGTTAGAGTCTGCTCAGAATCATGCCGCTCCATTGTCGGGGGTGCCCCGATCTGGTAAAATCACCCGACGGCTTGGACGCCGAATTTTAAGGCTGGCGCGATTGACTTTCGGCGGGCGTGGCGCTACACTGTAGAACAGTCGTTCTTGGCACATTCGTTCGTATCGCACCCCTTTTGAGCGTCGCAACGGGCGCTCCTCGTTTCTAGAATCCGGCGAGTATTCACGAGGTTGTTCCTGGTATGGGTCAAGATAAGATCGTCGTGCGTGGTGCGCGCGAACACAACCTGAAAAACATTGATGTCGTGATTCCGCGCGACAAGCTGGTCGTCATCACCGGCCTCAGCGGCAGCGGGAAAAGCTCGCTGGCATTCGATACGATTTTCGCGGAAGGACAGCGGCGCTACGTCGAGTCGCTCTCGGCCTACGCGCGCCAGTTCCTCGGGCAGATGGACAAGCCCGATGTGGATCAGATCGAGGGGCTGTCGCCATCGATCTCGATTGACCAGAAAAGCGTCAGCAATAACCCGCGCTCGACCGTCGGCACCGTCACCGAAATTTACGACTATCTGCGCCTGCTCTACGCGCGGATCGGCATCCCCCACTGCCCCGTGTGTGGTGAGCGCGTCGAGGCGCAGTCGGCGCAGCAGATCGTCGAGACGATCGAGCGCTGGCCGGAAGGGACGCGGATCCAGATCCTCGCGCCTGTGATTCAGGATCGTAAGGGCCGCCACGAAAAGGTGCTCGAAGACATCCGGCAGGCAGGCTTCGTGCGCGCGCGCATCAACGGTGAAGTGCGCGACCTCAGCGAAACGATCGAGCTTGAGCGCTACAAGATGCACACGATCGAGGTCGTAGTGGACCGTCTGATCGTGCGCCATTACGAGGATCCGGAAAGCGAAGAGGCCAGCGCGGCGCGCTCTCGCCTGACCGACTCGATCGAGACGGCGATGGAGATGGGCGGCGGTGTGGTGATCGTCAATGACGTCACCGACGCCGAGAACCCCACCGATCACCTGTTCAGCGAGCATCTGGCGTGCGTGTATGGGCACGTCAGCCTGCCGGAGATCGAGCCGCGCACATTCTCGTTCAACAGCCCGCACGGCGCCTGCCCGGCGTGCCAGGGCCTGGGCGTCCGCCGCGAGTTTGACCCGGATCTTATCGTCCCCAACCCGGAGCTGACGATCCGCGAGGGCGCGCTCGCTCCCTGGAACACCAACAGTCAGGATAGCTGGACGCGCAAAATCCTTTATCAGGTGTGCAAAGCGTTCGGCATCCCGCTCGACACGCCGTGGAACGAGCTGGACCCGAAGCACCAGGAAATTCTGCTGTATGGGACGGATCGGAAGGTCCGTGTAGAGCACCGGCGCGAGGACGGTAGCCACTTCTCGTTCAACACCGAGTTTGAGGGCGTGCTGAACAACACCGCGCGGCGCTGGCGCGAGACGACCAGCGACTGGATGCGCGCGCATTACGAGCAGTATATGAGCGAGCGCCCGTGCGAGGTGTGCAACGGCCGCCGGTTGCGCCCCGAGGCGTTGGCCGTCACGGTTAGCGACCGCTCGATTGACGAGGTCACGCGCATGCCGATCAAGGAGCTGCTGCGCTGGGTGCAGTCGCTGCGGGGAACCGGCCCGCGCGTCAATGGGCACGCTCTGCTCAGCGAGCGCGAGCTGGCGATCGGCAACCAGATTTTGAAAGAGATCGAAGCGCGCGCGCAGTTCATGGTGAACGTCGGGCTGGACTATCTGACGCTCGCCCGCTCGGCCGGATCGCTCTCCGGCGGCGAGGCGCAGCGCATCCGCCTGGCGACGCAGATCGGCAGCCAGCTTACCGGCGTGCTTTACGTGCTGGACGAGCCGAGCATCGGCCTGCACCAGCGCGACAACGGGCTGCTGATTCAGACGCTCAAGAATATGCGCGACCTGGGCAACACGCTTCTGGTGGTCGAGCACGACCACGAGACTATGCTCGCCGCCGATTGGATTGTGGACCTCGGTCCCGGCGCGGGCGAGCACGGCGGCTATGTGATCGCGGAAGGTCCGCCCGAAGCGATCATGGCAAACGAGAAGAGCATCACCGGGGCGTACCTTTCCGGGCGGCGCTGCATCCCCCTGCCGAAAAAACGCCGCGAGGGGAACGGCCAGCAGATTGTGATTCGCGGCGCGCGTGAGAACAACCTCAAGAACATCGACGTGGCGATCCCGCTCGGCAAGCTGGTTGTGATCACCGGCGTCAGCGGATCGGGCAAGTCGACGCTGATGATCGACGTGCTCTACCGGAAACTGGCGCAGACCATCTACCGCTCGAAGGAGCGCCCCGGCGATCACGACGACATCGAAGGGCTGGAGTACATCGACAAGGTCATTCACATCGACCAGTCACCCATCGGGCGCACGCCGCGCAGCAACCCCGGCACGTACACCAAGATGTACGACGCGATTCGCACGCTGTTTGCGGAGCTTCCGGAGAGCAAGATACGCGGCTATACGCCGGGGCGTTTCAGCTTCAACGTGAAGGGCGGCCGCTGCGAGAACTGCCAGGGCGAGGGCCAGCTTCGCATTGAGATGCAGTTCCTGCCGGATATTTACGTCCCGTGCGAGGTGTGCCATGGCGCGCGCTACAACCACGAAACGCTGCAGGTCAAGTACAAGGGCAAGAGCATCGCGGACGTGCTCAACATGACCGTCAGCGAGGGGCTGGAGTTCTTCGAGAACATCCCGACCATCCACTCCAAGCTCGAGACGCTGGCCGCGGTGGGGCTGGGCTACATTCGTATCGGGCAGCCCGCCACGACGCTCTCCGGCGGTGAGGCGCAGCGCGTCAAGCTAAGCCGGGAGCTATCGAAGCGCGCCACCGGGCAGACGCTCTACGTGCTGGACGAGCCGTCGACCGGCCTGCACACCGCCGACGTCGCCAAGCTGATCGAAGTGCTGCAATCGTTGGTGGACAAAGGCAACACCGTGCTGATCATCGAGCACAACCCGGACATCATCAAGGTCGCCGATCACATCATCGACCTGGGTCCGGAAGGCGGCGACGAGGGCGGCTACGTCATCGCCCAGGGCACGCCTGAAGAAGTCGCGCAGGTGGAAGAGAGCTTCACCGGCCGCTTCCTGGCGGAGTACCTGCGCCAGACGATGGACGCGGAGTGCGCGCACGAAGGGCTGGAAGTCGCGAAGAGCAACTAAGCGCAGCTAGAGGCAACAAGCCGCCCGCTGGAGTCATCCAGTGGGCGGTTTTTGATTCGGGGGTAGGGAGTGGGGAATAGGGAGTCGGGAGTAATGCTAATTGGTGGGAGGAGCAAGTTCCGCCTCTACGAGCTTGCTCCGATCCATTCGGCGCAGCCTAGAGCTATTGGGCTGCTCTATGTCTGTCGTGTATCATCGCTTCCCTACGGATTCCCGCCGCACATCTGACGCTTGACTCCCTGGTTTAAGACGCTCGCTTGAGTTCGGCGCTGTTTTAACTTACACTGTTCGTAACAAACGCGATAAGGCGTGCCAGAACATCAAGGGGGATAACCATGAAGGCAACTCGGCGCGTGAGTACACTGCTGCTGGTAGCGCTTGTCGCGGCGCTCCTGGCCGGTCTGATGCCTGTCCGCACCGCTTCTGCGCAGGCCCCGATCGCGACTGTGAACACCGGCGCGTTGCACATTCGCAGCGGTCCGGGGATCAACTACACGGTCGTGTTCTCGGTCCATCGCGGCACCGTTCTGACTCTGCTCGCACGCAACGCAAACACCTCGTGGCTGAAGATCGCGCTGGACAACGGCGTTCAGGGCTGGGTCAGCCGCCCATACGTCTACACGACCTACCCATTGGGCAACCTGCCGGTCGATGGCAGCACGATCCCGGTTCCTGCGCCTGTGCCAGTCCCGGCGACGGCCACGGTGAACACCGGCGCGCTGAACATCCGCCAGGGGCCGAGCGTCTTCAGCCCGCGCATCCGGTCGATCCCGCGCGGCACGACCGTCGACCTGCTAGCGCGCGACTCTGCGGCGGTGTGGCTGAAGGTTCGCGTGAACGATGGCACGGTCGGCTGGCTGAACGGGAACTACGTCCTGACGTCGTACCCGAAGACGAACCTGCCGGTTGAGGTTGTGCAAGTGCCGCAGCCAATCCCGCAACCGATCCCGCAGCCCATTCCACAGCCCCAGCCGATTTACCGGTTCCACACCGTCCAGGTCGGCGAGAACCTCTACCGCATCGGGCTGCAGTACGGCGTCAACTGGCTGACGATCGCGGCGGTCAACGGCATCGGCTATCCATACTGGGTGTATGCCGGTCAGGTGTTGCGCATCCCGTAACGGTTCCCACTTCCACGCTCTGAGCGAGGCGCGCCCCGGTGGGTGCGCCTCGTTGAGTTTTGAGCGCCACTTCTTACGATACCTATCACTAATATGTGTAATATTCGCGCCATAAAATTGGTTTACTTATAGGCTGCATATTACTTCGCGGCCTGGGCTATCCTGTTTTTCACTGCACAACGGAGGAAATTATGCACCGGAAAGTTGTTTTGGTGGCGCTGGCGCTGCTCTTTGCGCTGGCGATCGCCGTCCCCGCTAGCGCGATCACGTGGGGCACGCCCGACGGTGAAGCGCATCCGCACGTGGGGCTAATGGTCTTTGATGTGGGCGGCGCACCGGCGTGGCGCTGTTCCGGCACGCTGCTCTCCCCGACCGTGATGCTCACCGCCGGGCACTGCACGTTCGGCACGACCGGCGGTCGCGTGTACTTTGACGCCGATGTGGGCGCGGGCCGTCCAGGCAACGGCTATCCGTTCTCGGGCGGCGTCTCGTTCGCGGAGATCCACACGCACCCGAGCTATGTCGACGCGGCCTTCTATCTGCACGATGTCGGCGTTGTGATCCTCAGCGAGCCGGTCAATGTCGGCGTCTACGGCACGCTGGCGCCGGTTGGGCTGCTGGACCAGCTCTCAACGCAGCGCGGCCTGCAAGAGCAAAACTTCACCGTGGTCGGTTACGGCTACCAGGCAGTGGTGCCGAACCCGAACGAAGTCCAGGCTGACCTGGTCCGCTACCGGGCGACGACCAAGCTGATCGGCGTGAAGGGCACCGCGGGCATCCCCGAGGGCGTCGCCGCGCTGTTCACCAACAACCCAGGCCAGGCGCATCGCGGCGGGACCTGCTCCGGCGACTCGGGCGGCCCCGTGTTCCACGGCGATTCGAACGTGATCGCGGCGGTGACGTCGTTCGGCCTGAACCCGAACTGCGTCGGCAACGGTGGTGGCTACCGCATCGACACGCCCGACGATCAGGCGTTCATTCTGCAGTTCCTCGGCTAGACCGGACTCACAAAACCGTATGCGAGGCGCGTCCCGATGGGTGTGCCTCGTTTTTTGTCGCAAATGCCGAGGGTGCGGCTCCCCCACCGCGCGGCGCGAGGCTATAATCCCGATCTCCGCTCGCCCAACAAGGAGCCAGCTATGTGGGGGACCATCCTCAACGCGATCACGGTGTTGTTCGGCAGCGCGCTCGGGCTGATGCTTGGCGGGCGCCTGCCTGCTCGCATCCAGGAGTCGGTGATTACTGGCTTGGGGTTTGTGACGGCGTACGTCGGCCTGAGCAACGCCGGGGAGACCGGCAACGTGATCATTCCTCTAATCGCGCTGGTGACGGGCGCGATCGTGGGGGAGCTGCTGTCCCTCGACCGGCGGCTGGAAAACTTCGCAGGTTGGGTCCACGCTCGCTTTGAGCGCAATGGCTCGCCCGACGCGGCAGACCGGGCCAGCACAGGGCGGGCCCGGTTTATCCAGGGATTCGTCACGGCGAGCCTCGTGTTCTGCGTCGGACCGCTGACGTTTGTCGGCTCGATCCAGGATGGGATGGGCCTGCCGATTGGTTTTGAGCAGCTTGCGATCAAGAGCATCCTGGACCTGTTCGCCTCGCTGGCATTCGCGTCGAGCCTGGGCATCGGCGTGATGTTCAGCGTGCTGACGGTGCTCGGCGTGCAGGGCGGTCTGGCACTGCTCGGCAGCTTGGCGGGCGACTTCATGAGCGACGCGATGGTCAACGAGATGACGGCGGTTGGCGGGTTGATCCTGATCGGCCTGTCGCTGATGCTGCTTGACCTGAAGAAGCCGCGCGTGGCGAACTACCTGCCCGCGCTGATCATTGCGCCGCTGCTGGTCGCGGTAGGCGAGGCGCTGGGGATCGATCTCTATCCCTTTTGATTGAGTTATTGAAAATCATGAGCGCAAAACCTCACCCCTGGCCCCTCTCCGTAAACGGAGAGGGGAAAAGGGCTGGGGTTAAGGGGTGAGGTTTCTGCCCGAAAACTGCGCGTTTCCCTCTCTGCGCGCGTATGACAACATAGAAATGCAGAATTGTTTTTCGCTAATCGCTAACTGCTAGCCGCTAACCGCTTACAGCTTTGGTTGTCCGGCCGGTGTATCATGGATAAAGCGACCTCACGCGGAACCACCGCCATGTTCTCATGGAAGCTGTTCCGGCGGCTGACCAACTACTGGGCCGCCATCGACAACCCTGTGTTTGCCCGCGAGATCCAGCGCGAGCCCCTATGGCAGCGCTTCGCCTCGCGTGCGGCGCAGTCGAGCGGTCTGCTCGTTCTGCTGACCGGCGTCTTGTGCTATCTGAGCATGATCGTCGCGTATTATGCCGAGACGCTGCTCGTGCTGTTCGTGCCGCTGGTGGTCGCGTGGATCCTGCTGCTCAGCCTGACGATGGCGCCGGTCGTCGTGCGGGAGCGCGAGGAGCAAACCTGGCAGACGCTCCGCACCACCCCGCTGGAGATCGACAGCATCTTGTTGGGCAAAGCGGCCGGGGCGCTGTGGTGGCTGCGGCACGTGATGCGCGCGCTGATGGGGCTGGCGCTCATCGGCGCGATTGGGATTGGGATCGGCAGCCTGATCTTCGTTTCGTTCGAGGACGAGGCGCTCAGCACTTTGCCCGTCCCGCTGATCTGCGGGCTGACGATCGTCCTTCCGATGCTCAGCAGCGCGCTGTTCCTGGCAGATCGCGGCCAGCAGATGATCATCGCGGCACTGTGCGCGCTGGCCGTCAGCGCACAGAGCCGGACCGTTCGCCTCGCCGCGCCGCTGGCCGTCGTCACCGCGCTGCTGGCGACTGCGCTGGATGCGGCGATCGCGCTGCTTGTCCTCACCCAGTTAGAGCAGCTTACTATCCCGCTGCACGAAATCGGATTGCTGCTCCTGCTGTTTGGCCCCGCCGTGATCTACCTCGCGGAGCTCCCCTTCTGGATCGCGCTTAGCGCGGCGCTGCTGACGTTGCTGGCGCGCGAGGGGCTGATCTGGCTCGCGTGGCGTTGGACGCTGCGCGCCGCTCGTCAACCCTGAACGTATGAAAAAACCGTGAAAAATGGTTGCACCTGGACGTCTGCCAGCCTAAAATCCCACGAGTAGATGCACCGGTTCGCAGCAAGTAATTCACTCAAAGGCAGACGAGAATGGCTCGTATTCTGATCGTTGAAGACGACGAATCCTTGATCATGATGCTGGAGATTGCGCTGCGGCCGCTTCACCACGAGATCGTCCGCTGTCTGAACGGCGCAGACGCCCTGCCCATGATGCACGCCCACCGGCCCGATCTCGTGATCCTCGATCTGATGATGCCTTCCGCCGCCGGAGATACCGTTCTGGGCGCGATCCGCAGCGACGACGACATCTGTCACACGCCGGTGATCGTGCTCTCTGCGCACCCGAAAGGCGAAAGCATCGCCCAGGCGGCCGG
>Ga0134096_1002826_pt1 | contig 10815 bp, 9 predicted proteins | sample 7_2taG_FD_94448 | JGI IMG/M metagenome (GOLD analysis project Ga0134096, IMG submission 94448) | Switchgrass degrading microbial communities from high solid loading bioreactors in New Hampshire, USA - 7_21_20_110_A3 metaG | ecosystem: Engineered > Bioreactor > Semi-continuous > Anaerobic >... | reverse complement strand
TACTGGAGCACTTTCAGCTCAAGAGGCTTTAGATCGAGTAGCCAGAGATTGGGAAGACATTACTAACCGCTATGGTAGAGAAGAGCAGTTGAAAGTATATCAAGAGTCTATCGGCTACCAGCCTGAGTAATTACCAATCGTATTCGTATAGTTAATAAAGGGGGAGCATCAGCTCCCCCCGTTAGGGGGGCATAACTGTGCGGAAGAATAGGCGAGCAAAGTATTTTTTTATTTTTCCGGCTATTATTTGGGTGTTGGCTTTTACCATTTTTCCTCTAATTTACTCTTTGGGGTTGAGCTTTTTCCGGGTTCGATTAGGCCGTCCTGCTCAATTTGTTGGTCTTAACAATTTTGCCCGCATTTTCAGTGATTATAAACTGGGAAACTCTCTACGGGTAACCCTGCTTTATGTAGCGATTACCGTAAGTATCCAGTTGATTTTAGGCATCTTAATTGCCCTTCTTTTTAACCAGGAGATTAGAGGCAAAAATATTTTTCGAGCTCTTTTAATTCTGCCCATATTCTGTACTCCAGTAGCAGTGGGGTATTTAGGTCTTACCATCTTTTATGAAGAGGGGGGCCCTATTAACAGCATTTTAATGAGCCTTTTTAATCTTAAAATTCCTTGGCTTTCTAGTCGCATCTGGGCTTGGGTGGCGGTATTTTTGCTGGATATCTGGCAATGGACACCTTTTTGCTTTTTAGTTATTTTGGCTGGACTTCAATCTCTTCCTGAGGAAATTTATGATGCTGCTTATGTTGATTCTTCTTCTGAGTGGGAAATCTTCCGGAAGATTACTTTTCCTATGATTCAGCCGGTAATTATGATAGTTCTACTTCTTCGGTTGATTGAATCTTTCAAAATATTCGATGTAGTATACAGCTTGACTGGAGGAGGACCGGGGACAGCTACCGAAGTTTATTCTCTTTATACTTACCGCACTGGAATGAAATTTTTTGACCTTGGGTATGCTTCAGCTTTGGGATATCTTCTGTTAGCTATTGTAATAGTAATAATTAACTTTCTCTTCCGTCAAATAAGAGAAGTTTACGAGTGAAGAGAGGTAAATAAAAATGGGTGTAGTAAGAAGAAAATCTCTCAGTGGTACTATCATCAGATATATTTTGGTGGCCATTATAATCTTTTGGGCGATTTTTTTAATCTACTGGGGAGTGGTTACTTCTCTTAAGCCTCCGGCGGAAACTTTTACTATTACTGGGCTTTCTGTTCCTTTTCTTCAATTCCAGCCCACCTTAGAAAATTGGCGGACCGAACTATCTACTAGGGAGAGTCGGTCTGCTCTTTTAAACAGTATTATAGTTGCTGTTTCAGCTACACTTATTGCTCTTGTTCTTGGAGTGCCGGCCGGATATGCTCTGGCTCGTTTTGAATTTAGAAGGATGAAGAATAGAGATCTTACTATTTGGTTCCTTTCTCAGCGAGTTTTGCCACCAGTAGTAGTGTTAATTCCATTTTTTTTGATTATGAGAACCCTTCATCTTTTAGATACTCTGTGGGCTTTGATTTTGGTTAATGCTACTTTTGTCCTTCCTTTCGCTGTTGTTATTATGAGACAGACTTTTCAGGACTTGCCTGCTGAGCTAGAAGAAGCTGCTGAAGTTGACGGATGTTCTGATTTCATGAGTTTTTGGAGAATCTCGCTTCCTTTAGCTGTTCCCACTTTAGTAGCGGTAGCGGCAATTTGTGTGGCTTTTACCTGGAACGAATTTCTTTTTGCTTTGTCTTTAACTACGCTAAAGGCTAAAACATTTCCCGTTTACTTAGCAGGGGCAGAAGATACCCGGGGGGTGCAATTTTGGTTTATAGCTACGCGGGCTATTTTAGCTCTTGCTCCACCTACTATTTTAGCTCTTTTCATCCAACGTTATATTGTAAGAGGCCTCACTTTTGGAGCGGTAAAGGGGTAGAGGCGGTAGTATAAAGGCTTGGTTTGTCTGGTGAAGCCGGGAAGATAAACTATCTTGAGAGGATAGCGTATCTTCCCGATTAGCTTTAATTTTGTATCCAGCGTTATCAATTCTTTAGCTATTTAAAAGTGACTAAAATATTTAATAAAAATAGTATGCTCTATTTTCTGCTGGTGGATAGGGTAAGACCGTAAATGAAGTTACGGTTGAGTAAAACGAAAAGTAAAAGGGTAGGCACAGAAGCGATAATACCGCCAGCGAGAACGCTGGCAATATTTATGGTGCTGTAAATTCCCATAAGGCCAGCTAAAGAAGGCATAATAGGGCGGACTTGCTCAGATTTGGAGAGCACCAATCCAAAAAGGAGATCGTTCCAAATCCAGGTAAATTGAAAAAGGAAAAGAACAGCAATGGCGGGATAAGAAAGAGGAATATAAAATCGAGCGTAAATATGGAAAGAAGAAGCTCCATCAATTTTTGCTGCTTCAGCAATCTCCCGGGGGATAGTGGTAAAGTAATTGTGAAGAACAAAAAGGCAAAAGGGAATGGCAACAGCAATATAAAAAAGAGCCAAACCACCAATCGTGTCGTAAAGATTAATTTTTTGATACATTTCAAAAAGAGGTATAAGAAACATTTGGAAAGGGAAGATAGTTCCACTGTATATTACAATGAACCAGAAGAACTTCATTTTAATATTAAGATTAACCAGCGCATAAGCAGCTAAAGAAGCAAAAAAGATAGCGAAAAGGCTTCCTACGACTCCATAAAAAAAACTATTAATAAAACCATTCTTTAGGCCACCGCTATTCCAGGCAATAGACGCATTCTCTCCCAGACTAAATGGTTTAGGAAGCTGCCAGGGGAGAGGTTGAGAGGTAGCTTGCTCAGATGATTTAGAAGCAGTAATAAACATGGTGAAAATGGGCAGAATCCAGATACAAGCTAGAACAATCAGAACTAATAAAGCTAATTTTTTCACTATTTCTACCTCTTTATTCAAATAGTATATGTTGAGAACTTCTCATAGCTCCTGCTGAAAAGTTCTCCGCAAATAAATCCAGGCCAGTAAAAGCTCAAAAGCTGTCAGCACAATAGCAATTGCTGCTCCATAACCCATTTGAAACATGGTAAAAGATTCGCGATACATTGTAACTGCTAAGGTTTCAGAAGAACGAAATGGTCCTCCCTGAGTCATAACCCAAATTACGTCGAAAACCTTGAAACTATTTATTAAAGCCATAAGGACTACTACTGTGGCAATAGGCTGCAAAAGTGGCCAAATAATATATCGATAAGTTTGCCAACCAGTGGCTCCGTCAATTTGAGAGGCTTCAATCGGTTCTTGAGGAATATTTTGCAAACCTACTAAAAAAAGAATCATGTTGGTACCCATAGTTTGCCAGGTATAGGCAGCGATCATAGCATAAGTATTCCAAGGTGGTTCGTAAAGCCATCTTTTGGTATAAGCACCTAATCCAATTGCTTCTAAGATGGCATTAAATGTCCCTCCAATTTGAGCGGGATTCAGCAAAAAACTCCATAAGACACCAGTGGTAGTAAGAGAGAAAGCATAAGGAAGGTAAAAAATCCATTTAAAAAAGACCTCGCCTGGTTTTTTAGAGGAGATACTAGCTACTAATAATCCTATCCCTACTGGAAGGAGCAGTGTTGCCAACACCCAAATACCGGTATTGAGCAAGGAGTGAATGAATATGGGATCTCGAAGTAGACGAGAATAATTAGAAATGCCTACAAAAGATGGAGTTGTCAATCCATCCCAATTAGTGAAACTAATGTAAACAGTGCGAACTACTGGGTAAAGCAAAAAAACCCCTACAAAGACCAACGCTGGCAGAAGATAAACATAATCAAGAAAAGATACTTTTTTCATCGTTTTCCCAAAATGAGGGTACGTTCAAAAAGAAATATGTATTCTTCTTACGTACCCTCATAAGATTAATTTTGTTTTACTTTTGAGATGCCCAATATTCTTGAGCTACTTTTTCAATATTACTTAATACTTGGTCCAGGGTAGAAGGGTCAAGCATAAACCGGTCCAACTCATCTACTGCTGGCTGCAAGATAGCGTTAGGAATTGCTTCCCAGAAACGAGTAAGAAGCTGATAATTCCCTTCGCTGACCGTTTTAATTTCATACTCAAGAATGGGGTTGGTTACTGTAGTTTTTAGGTTAGACGGAATAGTAGGATATAGTTGATGCCAAATCTGCTGTCCCTCGGCTGATAACCACCAATCTAAGAACTTAATTGAAGCTTCCTTGTTAGGAGCATTCTTAGCTATGCAGGTTGGAGCAGTTTCAAAAATAACTGCATTGGGGGCTTCAGGATTAAGAGGGGGGAGAAAGAAGACAAAATAATCTTCTCCGGGTTGAAAATCTTCGGTACGTATAAAGTTGTCATACCAATCTCCCCAAAGAATCATGGCGATTTTCCCCTGTCGGAATAATTCTGCTAGTTGGCTTTGTCCAGTAGTTCCCACTCCTGGTATGGTAGGGTCATTAAAGTACCCCTTATCAATTAAGTCTTTCCAAACTTGCATAATTTCCTTAATTCTGGGGTCGGTAAAAGCTACTTTCCCAGTAGTTAAATCACGATAAAGATCAGGGTCTTTGCCAATAACCAGTTGTTGAAACCAAATAATACTTGGCCAACGGTCTTGAATGCTGCATCCTAAGGGAATGACTCCCTTATTTTTTAGCGTTTCACATTGAGATATAAACTCTTCCCAGGTGGTAGGAGGGGTTAAATTATTCTCGGCAAAAACTTTCTTGTTGTAAAAAACCACGTAATAATCGTTGGCGTCGGGAATGCCATAAATTTTCCCATTAAAAGTATATGGAGCGGCCAAATCAGGATTAACTTCACCTGACTGAATATATTTATCCCAAATTGCAGTCACGTCTTCTAAAAGCCCACTATCTACCAGCTCTTCTAACCAGCAACCAGACCACCAGGTAAAGAGATCAGGTGCTTCCTTAGAAGCAAGGGCAGAGCGGATAGCAGCATTATAAGTGGTCGTATCGGCAAAAGGAACCGGCTTAACAGAAACACCAATGCTTTTTGAGGCCTCTTCACCTAATTTTGTAAACCAATCAGAAAAAGTAGGTTTGTCATTCCAAAGCTCAAGAACCACCGCTTCTTGAGCAAAGGCAAAAGAACAAAAAGATACTAAAAAAGATAACACTACCAACAAAATTGACATCTTTTTCATATACTTCCCTCCCATTTGTAAAAATTTGTTTTCTCGAAAATTTTAGTTTATATTATTTTATATCATCCTGTACTGTCAAGAGCGCGAGGGCTTTCTGTCAATAGGGGTGGGAGTATTCTCTTCTAGGTATAAATCCCAGTAACATCTTTCTCCAGCACACTTCTATATTTTCCAGCCCCCCAATATTTCTCTTTAGCATCTTAATCTTAAAATTATAGTAGCAATGTTAAAGTAAAGCATTAATGCTACAATATCCACTATCGTAGTAATGAGCGGAGCAGAGAATACCGCTGGATCCACACCCCCTTTGCTGCCTATTATTGGTGATATCACCCCTATAGTGGAACTTACAATTAAAACTACAAAAAGAGTAATGCCCACCGCAACAGCAATTTCTATTGAACCAAGATAGGTTGATTGTCGTCGCGTGATTACAGTGATTTCTAAATATTTAGACTTCTGACTATAGTTATTTATATGTTGTAAAATATCATAGATATGAGAAATTTCCCTCAGCTATTATTGCTTTTGCTGGTTTGCTCTTTAATCACGGTGCCTGCTTTCGGTAACTCTGGTGAGGCATTGTCTGTGATTTGCGGTGTTGTGCCTCATCACTTGCTAGCTAAAGAAATTATGGTGGATTTTTTCAGTTTTATTGCTAGAGAAGAGCAGCTTCCTGACACCATCATTCTATTAAGCCCAGACCACTTTCATAGTGCGGCTCTCGAGAGAGGAAATTCCTTTATCAGTGTTAATTGGGAGTCGGACGATGTTAAGCCGGGTGATGTCGCTGTTGACAGGGAATTGTTAAAAAAGATAGCTACTAAAATCAGGATAAGGCCAAATCAGGGTGCGGTGCTTTCGGAATTTGGCCTTATGAACCTCTTGCCTTTAATTAAAGAGTATCTTCCGGAAGTGAAAATCGTGCCTATTCTGATACCAGCCGACATTTCCCGGGAAGAGGTGGCTCAGCTGGTAAATACAATTAACCAGGTTGCTTCTCTTCAAACTATCATGGTAGCCAGTGTCGATTTTTCCCATTACCTTCCCTCTCGCGCAGCATCATTCCATGACGTTAAAAGCATTAGGGTTTTATTGAACGGTGAGGAAGAGCATTTTGAAAATATAGAGGTGGATAGCTGGCAATCATTGTATGCTGTGAGGTTATTTGCCCGGTTGCGGAAAAAAGAAAAACCGGTCGTGATTGCTCACAAAAATTCTGTGGACTTCTTATCCCTTTCTCCGGATGAGACCACTTCCTATTTCAGCGTGGTTTTTGAGGAGGGAGAAGCTGAAAATGAGGTCGATGCAGAAACAATTTTATTCGCTGGGGATATGATGCTGGGGCGAGGTATAGCAGAGCTGAATAAAAGGACTGGTATTTATTATCCTTTTCAAAAAATTGGGCGATTACTGAGCGGCGTTGATGTTGTTTTTACTAACTTAGAAGGTCCCGTTGGGGAAAAGCCGCCGGAATTTGGGGGCGATAAACTGCAACTTGCCTTTCTTCCCCGGGTTCTTGAAGGGGTTAGCTGGAGTAAGATTAATCTCTTATCCTTAGCCAATAATCATATTATGGATAGGGGGGCAAAAGGCGTGCAAGAGACCAGAGATTGGCTGGATAGATATCAGATTCGCCATATTGGTAATCCTTTATATAGCCATCAGAATGAGCCAAATCCCTGTTTTTCTACTGAACACTTCGTTTTTCTGGCTTTTAATCGGGTGCTACCGCTTACCCATAGAGAGAAGGAAATTATTAGAGAAATAAGGGTAGCCAAAATAGACAACCCGGATAAATTTATAATCGTAAGTGTGCACTGGGGAGAAGAATATCGGTTAAAAAGCTCGTCATCCCAGCGGAAATTGGCTCGCCGAATGATTGCTGCGGGAGCGGATATCGTCGTGGGACATCATCCCCATGTGGTACAGGAAATTGAATTGATACAGGGTAAGCCAGTCTTTTATTCCCTGGGTAACTTTATCTTTGACCAGCAAAGTATACCTGAAACTCAGGACGGACTAATGGTGGGCTTGGCCGTTGAACCTGATAAAGCTACCTGTTATCTTTTCCCTATCCAGCACCATTTAGGTCAGCCGATGCTGATGAGTAAAGGCGGGGTAGATGAATTTCTTAGCAACCTATCTAAGAAGTCTGATAAAAAGCTAGAGGAAGATATAAAGAGAGGTATAATAGAGATAAAAAGATAAGTGAAAATAAGGAGGGGTAAAAATGAGAAAAGTAAAAAGAGGCCGTTTTTTAAATAATTTAGTAGTTACCCTAGTGGTTTTGCTGTTTCTTTCCTTGGTAAACAATGCCTGTGCTGAAGTTAATGTGGGTAAGCAACTGGTTAATCCGAAAGATTTTATAGGAGAGGAAACCGCAGTTTATCCTGCTATTCCCGGACATTCCTTGCCTTTAGCCATCTCTAGTGTTACTAATTTTGAAGATTTTTCGGGGAAGATTCCCTTAAGTTCTACTGCAATAGAGTTGTTGCAGAAAAATGCCTTTGTGGTCATTCCCACCCCCCTTAATATAGGAGAACAGGAAATTTATCTTCCTCCTTCCTGGGAGGCAACAAATCCCAAAGATGATTTCGTTGCTTATTACAAAGTGTTAAAAAATATTGATGTACCAATTTTCATTACCTCTGACTCTCTTTTACATTATTACCATATCTTTTTCGATACTACGCTGATGCGGATGGAGAGAGACCTTTTCTATCAGGATATCTGGGCTATCAGCCGAGAATTGTTTGAAGCATCACAAAAAGATTATGAGCAATCGGAGGGTGATTTAAAAGAAGCAGCCCGAAGAAATATGGCTTATCTTTCTGTAGCCCTGGAACTTTTAAAGCCTGAGAAAGACCAGGTAATCAACGATGAAATCTTAAAAGAAGAATACTGTTCTCCAGAGATGGACCCGGAATATTGTGAATTAATGATAGCTGGTGTGAAAGATGTTTACGGAGAGAAAGCCAGCTATCAATATTTTAGTGAGGCAGAGCTTGAGCGCTACCATTTTGAAATCCCCGAAGTGGTTAGGGAGCTGGTGCAGTCTGAGATAGAATTAATAGAAGCACACGAGAGTTGGGAATATTCCCCCATTTTTATCTATCAAGAAGATTATTCTCAGTACGTTCCCCGGGGGCATTATACTAAATCAGAAAGATTGAAAAACTATTTTAAAGCGCTCATGTGGTATGGCAGAATGACGGCCTTGATAGAAGGCTCTCCTTCTTTATCGTCAGGAGAATCTCTCTGCGGTGGTCGGATAGGAGGAATTATTTCTGACTATGATGCCCGGATTCAGACCCTGCAAGCGTTTTTGTTAGCCGAAAAATTTATCAACAACTCAGAGCTTCAGGAGCGCTGGAATAGAGTCTATGCTCTTACTTCTTTTCTGGTGGGCTTCTCCGATGATTTAGGACCCTGCGAATATGCTGAAGTGCTTCAAAAGATATTGGCTGAAGAAAAAGGAGCGGTTAATATAGATAAATTGGTTGAAAAATATGACCAGTTAAAAGAAGCGGTGAGAGACCTCCCTTATAACCCCAAAATATACAGTGGATTGGGTGCCTGTGAGTTGCTGATGCCCTGTCCTCCTCTCGAGGAAGATGATATTCAGGAGTTGCAAAAAGAGGCCGAAAAACTTCTATCTCAGACCAAGGGATTTCGCCTGATGGGTCAGAGGTTTACCTTGGATTCCTGGCTATTCTCTGAAATTGTCTCTCCTTATAGTGGAGAGTATAATGGGCCGAAACTTCCCCTTCCTACTGAGGAAAAGCCTTTTACTTTCACCTGGAGCGATGATTATGAAGAGTTCAGAAATAACCGGCCCTTTACCTGGGTGAAGACTGATGTTGCAGCTTGTCCTCCTTCAGCAGAGAGAGAAGTTCGAGGGTTTCCTCGAGGATTGGATTTAATGGCTTTGCTGGGTTCACAGAGAGCCTGGGATATTTTAGAAAATTCTGGTGATACCCAGTATAGCGATTATGAAAAGACATTTTCCCAACTAAAAGATTATCTCGATTCTCTCCGGGCAGAAGATTGGTTTAGTAACCTTTATCTAAACTGGCTTTATGTATTAAAATCGCTGCATGCCGAGTTTGGGGAGGGCTACCCCACCTTTATGCAGACCTCCGCCTGGCAAGATAAAGAGCTTCACACCACCCTTGCTTCCTGGTCCGAGCTAAGACATGACACTCTGTTGTATGTGAAACAGAGCTATACCATGGCTGAAATGGGAGGAGCGTTTGAGCCTCCTGTGGTGGGCTATGTTGAACCAGTGCCCGAATTTTATACCCGTCTTTTAAACTTAACTCAGATGACGCTCGAGGGATTTAAAAATTTAATTCCACCGGAAGAAATGGAAAACCTGATGATCGAAGCAGAGCTGAACAGATTCGCTGAGATACTTACCAGATTGCTGGATATTTCCAGGAGAGAATTAGAAAATGTGCCCCTGGATGAAGAAGATTACGATTTTATTGAAAATTTCGGTAGCATCTCTAAGGATTTAATCGGTATTATATCGGGAGGAGACGTAGATCCGGAAGCTTTTCAGACTGTTTTAGTTACCGATGTCCATACCGAGGGAAATACCGAAAAAGTTTTAGAAGAGGGCACTGGTTTTGTAAAAACAGCGGTTGTAGCTTATAAATTACCTCAGGGACACATCATTTTGGGAGCCGGACCGGTTTTCAGTTATTATGAATTTAAGCAGCCCATGGATGAGCGCCTGACCGATGAAGCCTGGAGAGAAATATTAGACAATAATCCTCCGCCACAGCCGGACTGGGTGAAAAGTTTTTCAGAATGAAGAATATGTAGTGTATATTATAGTTAATCGCAAAACTAATTATAATTACTACGAGGGGGCGAAGCCCCCTCATAACCTCATCATTACCCATATCTATCTGGTCTGGACACAAAACAGCGGTTTTTGCCGGGCGTGGCAATTCCCTCCAGGGTCATTGCGAGCCTCGTTTTATCGTCTGGCGTGGCAATCCCGAGTTTTTAACACAATGTAACTGCCTTTTAAGGCTTAATGAAAAGAGAGATCGCCACGCATAGAGAAATACCTTGTCTTTCTCTATGGTCTTTGTCTTTTGTGTTTCTCTTGTCTTTTTTTGCCTTTTGGGGGTTTACCCCCTATTGCCGGGATTATTTCCCCTCGGCATTTTTTTCTTTTGTCTTTTATTTTTTGTTTTTTTGTTTACGCCGTAGACTGTCTGTTGTTTTGCTTTTTGGGGGTTATAAGGGGGTTTATCCCCCTTATTGATTATTGCCGTTTGCAGGATAGAACAGGACATCTACCAGAAGAGGAAAGTAAAAATACCCCAGAAGATATTCCTCATTGGTAGAGATAAGCTCTCTGAGGAGAAGAAACAGAAAGTAGACGAACTTTTAATAAATAGGTATCCTACTTTACAAGGTTTCTACCGGGCAAAAGAGAAGATTAGAGAACTATATCGGCAAAAGGATAGAGAAGAAGCTGCTAAACTTTTAGATAACATTATCTTTAATCTTAAAATAGCTGATGATGCTGAATTAGTTAGATGGGGAAATACTCTAAAGAAATGGAGAGAGCCTATTTTAAATTATTTCCATAATGGAACTACCAATGGCTATACTAAAATGTTGTAATACT
>Ga0134096_1002811_pt1 | contig 10873 bp, 11 predicted proteins | sample 7_2taG_FD_94448 | JGI IMG/M metagenome (GOLD analysis project Ga0134096, IMG submission 94448) | Switchgrass degrading microbial communities from high solid loading bioreactors in New Hampshire, USA - 7_21_20_110_A3 metaG | ecosystem: Engineered > Bioreactor > Semi-continuous > Anaerobic >... | reverse complement strand
GCCTACCGCCACGGCGACCGCTACCGCCACGCTGGAACCAACGATGACGCCCACGCCAACGCTGGAACCGACCGCAACACCAACGGTGACGCCATCGCCTACCGTAACGCCCACGCCGGAGCTGGTTGAACCTTCGCAGCTTGGTATGGGGGTTTCCCGCCAAACGGTGCTGAACGCCATTCCGGTGGAAAATGAGTTCACCCTGTTGATTGATGCCAATGAAAAAATCATCGGCCGGCTGAAGGGCAGCCAATCGCTGATGCAAATCGCGGGCGACCCGGAAAACGTTACACAAATCACCTTCGTCGTTCAGGACTACCCCATCAGCGACATTGACTTAGACAGCATCCAGCAGGTGACGGCGCTGTTTGCACCGGATTGGCAAATCGCTACGTGGGTCAACTCTATGCAAGGCCTTGCGTATGCCAAACCGGATACCCCGATTGGCGAGACATGGGATGGATACATCGCCTACCTGTTCGTCCAGAATGACCCCAACGGGTCAGACGGCATGATTACGGCGGTGGTTTTGAGCCGCCGGCCTGTGACCGAAGAATAAGCAGGTAATTTCACCAGTTTCACAGAGCTGAGAACTCAATAGGGCAAAAAGGGCTTGCAAAAGCCCTTTTTGTTTTTAAAACTGCTTGAATATTTTTCGTTGTGTGGAAAGACAGCCAAAAATCAGTTTGGGAAATATTTTAGGAAAGGTCGTGGGGAAAAGGAACAGACCGCGTCCCAAAGATTTGGGCGAGCTGCTGAAAGCCCTAGATTCGGGTTTCGAAATTACCCAAATCAGCTACGGTTCTGGATACACCGAGTATAACGTCCGGCTTCATCTCAACCGGGAAACCTGCCCCGGTTTGTACGCCACCTGCAAGCGGCGGCTCAACTACTCCGTGTTCCATGAAATGCGTTGCTGGACAGACGATGAGGATGGCGACATCGAATGGCAGGACACCGGCGTTTAGAAACCTCACCGGTTCAAACAAAAAAGGCGGTCTCAACCACCTTTTTGATTCTCTCAATCTCCCTTTTGACCGCACCCGGCGCATACGCCGTAAATAATCAGGTGGTTCGTGGTGATTGCTGCAAACCCGAACTTTTCTTTGACGCTCTCCAAAAACTTCGCGACTTCTGCCGGGCTGAGTTCTAACGCTGCGCCGCAGGTCTGACAAATCAGGTGATGGTGCGGGTGCGAGGTGGTCTCGAAAACCGGCGAACCCAGCCCAATATCCGAAACCGATACCTTGTTCTCATCTGCCAGCGCCCTCAAATTACGGTGGACGGTCGACAAATTGATGCTCGGTAGCTGTTCTTTGACATGCGCCCAAATTTCACCTGCCGTAAAGTGCTGGTTCGGCCGCTCCCGTAAAAATTTTTCAATCAAAATTTTGGATGACGAGTTTCTTTTTCCCATGCGAAAACATCTCCCGTTGTGCTTTCTACAAAGACGAAAACACCAGATAAAACGCACAATCCGTCTTTGTTTCAAATGCAATCTATTGCAAATAAAACATCATGCAAAAAATGCAGCTTATCGGGCGGGTTGCATCTATGGATTACCAACAAGTTGAGGTGCTGCATGAAAAACAAATTCAATTTGATTGCTATCGTTGTCCTTCTTATCTTTTCGGTTTTGACGGGGTGCAGCTCACTGCGCACATCGGTGGCGACTCCTGATGAAACCGCCGCCCCCAAAGATACGCTGGTCATTTCGGTTGGAGAAGAACCCGACCGGGGCTTCGACCCAACGACCGGCTGGTCTCGCTATGGATTCCCGCTGTTCCAAAGCACCCTGCTCAAAATGAACCCGGATACCACCGTTGGCTACGATTTGGCGACTGATTATTCGGTCTCCGAAGATGGGCTGGTATGGACGGTCACAATCCGGGATGCTCGCTTCTCGGACGGCACGCCTGTCACCGCCAGCGATGTCGCCTTCACTTTCAACAAGGCGAAGGAAAACGTCGGGGTGGTTGACCTGCATTTCATGGAAAAGGCTGTCGCAGTGGACGACCGCACGGTCGAATTTCGGCTGAGCCAGCCGTCCAGCATTTTCATCTACCGCCTGATGCAGCTCGGCATTGTCCCCCAGAACGGCTATTCCCCCGAAACCTACGCCAGCAATCCGGTTGGTTCTGGCCCTTACAAGCTGGAAAGCTATGCGAAGGGGCAAAAGGTCGTGGCAGTCGTGAACGATTACTACTACGGGGAAAAGCCGAAATTCAAGAAGCTGATTATCTTGTTCATCGATGAAGCGACCCGGCTGGCAATGGCGCAGGCTGGCGGTCTGGACATCATCGCTGTGCCCAACTATGCGACAGATGAAGCCATTGGCGGTATGAGACTGGTGGATGTCAAATCGGTTGATAACCGGGGCATCATGTTCCCAGTCATCCCCAACGAAGGCAAAACTACCGAGTCGGGCGACCCGATTGGCAACGATGTTACCGCTCATCTGGAAATCCGGCAGGCGTTGAATATCGGTTTAGACCGGGCGAGCGTAATTGACGGTGCGCTGAACGGCCACGGCGACAAGGCGTTCACCGTTTCTTCGTATTTGGCGTGGGATAACGGCTATCGTGTGGAAGATGGACGGGGCGAAGATGCGAAAGCGCTTCTGGAAGATGCGGGCTGGCGGCTCAACGCTGACGGGGTTTACGAAAAGGATGGTCTGCGGGCGGAGTTCGATTTGCTCTACCCGGCCGGCGATAGCGTCCGGCAGGCGATTGCGCTGGTCGTGCAGAAGCAGGCGCAGCAGCTCGGCATCCGCATCAACGTAGAGGGTAAGTCGTGGGACGACATTGCAAAACGGATGTACAGTACGCCGGTAGTCATGGGGTGGGGCAGCCTTGAACCGAGTGAGGTTTACAACCTGCACGCTTCTTCCATGCGCGGCGTGGACTGGTACAACCCCGGTTTCTACAGCAGCGAACTGGTTGACGCTGAGTTCCAGAATGCCATCACCAGCCAGGCCTACGATGAAGCGATGGTTCACTGGCGGCTGGCGCAAGACCAGATTTCAGCAGATTTGCCGTATGTGTGGCTGGTCAACGTCAGTCATCCGTTTTTGGTTGATTCCTGCTTGAACATCGGCGAGCAAATGGTGCAGCCGCACGCCCACGGCTGGACGCTCGTCAACAATATCGAAGATTGGCATTGGGGCTGTAAATAAATGGTGAAAACTCTTTTCAAACACCTTGTTGTTTTATTGGGTTTGATGTTCACAACAGCGACCATCACCTTTTTAATGGTCGAACTCAGCCCGATTGACCCGGTGGATGCTTATCTGGGGACAGAACGCATGACCATTTCGCCGGAACAACGGGCGCTGATTGTCGAAAAATGGGGCTACGACCAGCCGGTTTGGGCACGCTATGCCCGGTGGATGGGAAATCTGATGAGGCTGGACTTTGGGATTTCCAGCACCTTTGAACAGCCAGTCACGGAAGTCATCTGGTCTCGGTTCAAGCTCTCCATCGTCCTGATGACGCTGGCATGGGTTAGTTCCGGGGTTATCGGTTATGTGCTGGGCGTGCTGGCGGGGGTCAACCAGGACGGAGTTTTCGACCGGGTAATCACGACCGTGACCTATTTCATTTCGTCCATCCCGCCGTTTTACGTCGGCATTGTTTTCCTGATGCTGTTCGCGGTGACATGGAAGCTGTTTCCGGTTGGGTACGCCTTCCCCATCCAGTATTCGGACATTTCGGAAGCCTCTCTACCGGAGCGGGCGCACCATCTTGTGCTGCCCGTTCTGACCCTTTCGCTGGTCGGAATCCCCAACATCCTGGGGCAAACCCGTGAAAAGGCGATAGATGTGATGGAAAGCGATTACGTGGCGCTGGCGAAAATCAACGGCAAGCCGAAGCGGCAGATTGTCTTTAGCCATGTACTCCGCAACGTCAGCCTGCCCGCCATCACCCTGCTGTTTGCCAACTTCGTGGAAATTTTCGGCGGTTCGGTGCTGGTCGAACAGGTCTTTTCCTATCCGGGGCTTGGGCGGGCAACAGTCATGGCAGGCCTGAAGGCAGATATGGCGCTGCTGACCGGCATCGCCATCTTCTCGGTGGCTTTCGTTTATATCAGCAACTCGCTGGCCGATATTCTGGTGGCGAAGATTGACCCCCGGCTGACGGGCAAATAAGGGGGCGGGATGAACACAAGACTCCGGCTGGTGCTTTTCATTATCGCAGCGGCACTGCTGCTCGCCGCGATTGCTGTTGCCCCGGCATTTATTACCGATGAGATGCTGGCAATTCATCCAGAAACTCGCAATCAAGCGCCAGATAGCGCACACTGGTTCGGGACGGACTATCTGGGACGAGACGTTTTCACCCGCACCATCGTGGGACTAAACAACAGCCTGAAGATTGCGCTGCTTGCCACGCTGGTCGGGATAGCGATTGGCACCACAGCAGGCATTTTCGCCGCAGCTATGCAGAACAACTGGATTGGCAAGGGGCTGGACTTCACCATCAACGCCTTTATGAGTCTGCCACACCTGATTTTTGGCGTGACGCTGTGCATCGTTTTCGGCGGCGGGACGGCCGGCATCGTGGCGGCGGTGGCGTTCACTCATTGGGCGAACATGGCGAGAGTCTCCCGCACCGAAACCCGGCAGATAATGGCACAACCCTACATCCGACTGGCGGAGAACTTCGGTCAAAACAGACTGGCTATCGCGGTGCGGCATATCATTCCCGGTGTGTTCAAACAATCGCTGGTCGCCGCCGTTCTCCTGTTCCCTCATGCGGTTTTGCACGAGTCCAGCTTCAGCTTCATTGGGGTTGGCTTATCCCCACACCTGCCGTCTATCGGCGTGATGCTGTCCGATGCTATTCGCTACCTGCCCAACGGCTACTGGTGGATGGGAATTTTGCCGGGGCTGTCGCTCGTGCTGATGGTGCTGGTGGTTGACCGGTTGGGCGATGCTGTAAAGCGCATCCACGATTCAAAGACTTCGCAAAAATAGGCAGACCGTATGAACAAGCTCAAAATTGAACATCTATCGATTCGATTTACTCGCTACACCAACGGGATTAATTTTCGCAGTGCATCCAACCTACACCCCGTCAAAGATTTATCCATTGAAGCGGTTGAGGGCGAACTGACCGTCATTCTCGGTTCGAGCGGTTCCGGCAAAACGCTTCTCGCCAACGCCCTGACTGGCATTCTGCCTCAAAACGCAGTCGTTGCGGGGAACATCGAACACAACGGCAATCCCCACACTTTTGAGACCTTTTTCGAACATCACAAAATCACCTTCATTCCGCAGTCCTTGTCGTATCTTGACCCTTTGATGACCATCAAGAAACAGGCGCTTGACATCGCCAGACTCAACGGAAAGAGCGACAGGGAAGGCATGAGGGCAATCGAAGCCTACCTTCAGGAATACCGGCTGGATAGATGTGTGCTTTCCATGTACCCGCACCAGCTTTCTGGCGGCATGGCGCGCCGGGTTATCATCATCCTGTCACTGCTGAACCCCGCCCCTATTCTGGTGGCAGATGAACCGACACCCGGTTTAGATGAAGAACTGATTGACGAAGTGTGGAACTTTCTGCGGGACAACAAGACGGGGCGGATAAACCTGGTGATTACACATGACCTGCGCAACGCGCTGAAGTACGCCGATAAGGTCTACGTATTCGATGACGGGCGGATAGTGGACACATTTGAACCGCAAAAGCAAAACTACGGTGAATTTACCCGGCGACTGATTGCCTGTATGCCGGAAAACCAGTTCGTTGATTATTTCGTGGAGAAAAATCATGATTGAAGTAAAAGACTTGTCGTTTGCCTATTCCAAAGCCGCCCCTATCTTTACGAGCTTCAATCTGGTCATTGAAACCGGAGAACGGGTCGGGCTGGTTGGAAAAAGCGGGGCGGGCAAATCAACGCTGTGCAAACTGCTGGCACACCATCTGAAGCCAGACCGGGGAACAATCCTGCTGGACGGCCGCCCGTATGCCGGTGGCTATAACCCAATTCAACTTGTCCTGCAACACCCGGAATTTGCTTTTGACCCCAATATCACCCTGCGCAAGTCGCTCATGGAAGTCTATCGAGACGAAAGCGAATACCTCCCCCGGTTGGAACGCTTTATGCTGAAAAAGGAAATGCTGGAACGTTTCCCGCACGAACTGAGCGGCGGCGAACTCCAGCGCATCGCCCTTATGCGGGTGCTGCGGAAAGAGACAAAGTACATCGTAGCAGACGAGCTGACGGCGATGATGGATAGCTATACGCAAGCCCTGATTTGGAAGGTCATCGATGACTATCTGAACGCCACCGGCACCGGGCTGATTATGGTCGCCCATGACCAAAGGTTGCTTGACCGGATGGTAACTCGTAAAGTGGTTATTGGATAAAAGCCAAAACGGGTAAATTTTTTGCCCGTTTTGCATTATTCCCTGCTCTCTTTAGGTTTTGCCATTTCCCGCAGTCGATTGAAAATATCGAACTGGCTTTTGTGAAGGTCATCGCTGAAGTCTACAGTGGTAAACGTCAGCCGGTGGGCGAACTCATCCGGCGTCCAGATTTCCAGCCACGTTTTGCCGCGCCGTTCCCATTCCCGGTCGCTCACATCTTCCGGGTGGTCGGTGTTATCCCAATAGGAATAGTTTTCGACCCACGGATAATCCGCCAGCACTTCATCGAACTGCTCGGTTAAGTTGCCCCACGGCCAAGCGTAGAAACGCCCCTTATGGAAAAACAAAGACCAGCCGGATTGCAGGTTAAAAATGTTCGCCCTACACCAGTCATCGGTGTTTTCTTTGAACAACCGGGTCAACAGGGAGTAATAGACCACCTCGACCCGGATTTCATCCGGCGTGAGACCTTCAAACATTTTTGGGTTGCCAGTCTGTTGAACCAGCTCATCAACCCTTTCCTGTTTGATAGTATGAATAATATGCCAGACCTGTGCCGCCGTTTTTTTGATAGAAAACTCGGTGACAATATCCAGGAACTCGTTCAGCTTGTTCGCAGGAAAGCGGTACGCATAGTACAGTTTGATGCTCATCGTTCTGTCTCTCTTTTTGTGTTGCAAAAATCATCAAAGCAAATCAGTCAAAGACAGGCTGCCGGAGATGTCCAGCTCACGCAGGATAGCTTCCGCCCTGACACCTTTGTATGATAATCAGGATGACCTATTGGGGTGTCCTGCCAAAAAACAGCCCACTTTACATTTTCCTGAACGGCTGCGGGGCGAATATCTCGGTTTACCTGATAGCCGATTTCCAACAGGCGGTGAATCAGGTTATCGAGCTTCCCTAAATCGTTTGCGTCGCTGTCGTCATATTTCACAACCAACCAATTTTTTTTCGTGCGGAAATTTTGACTGCCAATAAATCAACATAAGAGCGCTCCAATAATTTTTTGGCTTCAATCAATATTATAGAAAAGACGCGTGCAATCCTATTTTTTAGATAATCTGATTAGTGCAGTGCATCCTGTAAAAAACGCCTGTTTTTTACCCCCAATCGCCCTTTGAAAAGGAAAAGGATTTGTCCGGGGAGGGAAGCATGGAGTGCAGTAAAAAGTTAGAAAGGGCGAAGGAGATTTTGGCGCAGCACGGGATTGTTATCGAAGGGCATATCGGGAAGAACTATCAGGAGATTGCCGGAAAGATACGGGCTATCTCTGAGGATGTAGAACGGAAAAAGGTCTGTCTGCTGATGCTGGAACTGCACGATAACCCGTCCAATGCGCAGTTTGTGTTCTAGATTTTCCAGGAGTTGATGTTCAATCCAACTTTGGAACTGGAAGATATTAAGCCTTACCTGACTGCCCCAAACCCGGAACTCCGGCGCGTGTCCAGCATCCTGCTGCAAAACCTGTTCGCAAACGGTCAGGCCAGCGCAGATGATGTTCTGGAATGGCTGGACAGCGAGACAAATGACAACATGGTGAACGGCATCTGGACGGAAACGGGCAGCGGCAGCTTTCGGGCGGAGACCAGCGAAAAATGCCGGGGACTGTTATCCACGCTTCACGAGCGTATGAAACTCCGCGCCGATGAACGTTCTCAACACCTGTTGGCAAAGGCAGCCCGCTGCTTTCAACCGGCATAGCCAGCACTCGGCTAAAAAAGAAAAGTCCGGCGTCACTGCCGGACTTTTTGACTGCGAGATGGTTTATGCTTCGATGTCCAAATCCTTTGCTTTTGAAAGCACCTTCTTCCGAATCATTCGCCACGCCAGTGCGTCATCTTTGCGGATTGGGCGCTTCCAAATGACTTTGTACTTCCACCAGTCGACCGCATCCCAGATGATTTTTTCGTCCACATCCAGTTCTCTCGCCATCAGAGCCACAAAGCCCTTTTCATCTTCCAGCTCTTGCAGGCGTTCCCGGCGCAGACCAATCAAAGTCGGCAGGATGGTCAGGAAATCGCGCCGCTCCCTGCGGTTCTCGATGTAATATTCCAAATCATCGAGGCTGATGCGGTCGTAATTCAGGACATTCCTATCGCTCTCGTCCAGCAGGAACGAAATCCGGTTCTTGCGCGCTGTCCAATTGGCAGTCCGGTCATCCGGCAGGTACAGGATGCGGTACTTGGTGAAGTAAACCGGCTTACCGTCCTTATCTGTACCAGCCTTCTTGACGATTTTTTCTTCAACCGTATACAACCCAGGAGACGGAGGCGATGGCAAAGTATAGTGGCGATAGGAAGTAAACCGGCGATTGTAGCTGTCTTTGTCATGAGTTTCACGCCAGTTGAACGGGGCAACGTAAATACGAGACCCCCGGTCAATATCCGAATTAATTTGCTTCTGCCACTCACGGAACGGCAGACGGCCATCCGGCAGGAGCGATTCATCGTCCCGAATAAGCTGAATCATACCACCCGGTTCGTAGGTTGCCGGGTCAAAAAAGTTAATGCGTCCCGGCAGCGGTTGAAACAGGTCTGTCCGGTCAATCAAGCCCTGAATCAGGAAGGTGTTGCGCATGTACATGTAGCGAGCATCTTCCGCGTCCCGCTGGTCAAACGACCAGTGCGAGGCTTCTTCAAAGACTCTTTCGATTTTCTCGCTTTCTTCTATGGTCGGAAAAAACCGCTGCCCGATGCTGATACCCGTCCAAATTCTGTAGACGTTCTCACCATTGCGGATGATGAGACAGGTCATCTTGTTATGCTCTTTCATCTGCACCCGGAAGAACGGGTCGGGGATACCATATTTGTCGGTCGGGTCTTGTCGGGAGATTTTCATCGCCACGATGCACTTCGGTTCCGGCACAATCCGGTTAAGATGACCCTTTTCAAGCAGCCAGCGGTCAAATTCTTCCCGGCGCGACCAGTCGATGCCGCCCCCATCCACAACAGCTACTTCCTCATCCATGTAAAGGACAAGCTGGCGAATGGATATGGGCGTGTCAATGCTGGCAGGCTTCCCAGCTTGAATCTGTACGATTTCCTCTTTAACGCCCAAATACAGCTCAATAATGCCGATAACCCTTTGGACTCGCTCAATCTGGTCGGTCAACTTTGACAGCACGCTGTTCAAAGCCGACATTTTTTCTTCCATGAGCTTTCTGATAATGGCCACCCGCCGCCGACTCTGTTCCAGAGCGGATTTGGCGTTGATGTAAAGCGCCTTTTGGTCAAGGGCGATGATAGCTGTATCTTCCGAATTGGCGAGATGCTCCGCCATCATCAGATATTTGCTCGGGTCTTTGAGTGTTTCAAAAGCTTCATCCTGAATGTCCCGGATGGCTTCTTCAGGCGTCATCCCGCTGGGAATATCGAAGCGGATGTAATACTGCTTGAAATCGAAGGCGTCCACGCGGTAAATCTCGCCCGTGAACTTTCCGTTTTCCTCATCGAAGAACTGAACAACGACCTGCGGCACATCCCGGTGATAACTGTTCCACTGGAAGCCATTCACTCGAACAAAATTCCGGCGCGATGAATTGAAGTACATATCTCCGGCTTCGATGTCGGAGATATGCTCCCGGACGGCTTCTATGATATTCTTCTGCTGAGCAGGTTCAATCTGCTTATTTTTGCTCATAAAATACTCGCTTATTTTTCTCGTTCAAATTCTTCTCGCGAAATTTCTCTGAAAGAAACTTCGGGTTCCTCAGCCAGCACATCCGGGATGCCGGGATTTTCGAACATACAAGCCAATCTCCGGGATAAACCGGATGCCCCGGACTTTTCTTTCTATTTTGGTGGTTTTTTCGCCCCACGCGGCAATAGTGAGAAAAATTTCAAATTTCATATACTAATTATAGTAAGTATTTCAATCGGTGTCAAGAAAATGACGAAAATAGCGGGCGGTTACAAGAATGTGTTATAATATTTATATCAAAACATTCTAAGGAACGGCACATGATAAAACCACCGGTTGTGAAATATCGTTCTCGGTTCAACGGCATTCGATTTCGCTTGTTCTGGAACCATATTGCTTACCCGCTGCAACTGCTGCGTATCCGCTGGCAGCACCATGCAGCGATGCAAAGACACCGCAAAGAAGTCAAGCGAATGCTGAAGGGAACCAACCCATCCTATCAGTCATACCGGTCAAAAGGATGCAACCCATCTTGTTGTTTTGCTGTGCTGCTTGTCCTTACTGTTATTACTTTCGTCCTTTATTATTATATCGTTAGCTCTCTCCGTTAATCACCACTGTCCACAAACGAATGAAAAAGCACTGGTCTGGCAGAAAACCGGTGTTTTTCTGCAAATTATTGGACAAACCATGATTATTCTACCCAGTAATCGTCTTAAAAAAGACCACAAACTTCACAAGGAGAAGCTAATTATGTTTATTAAGAAACGAAAAGCAATGGAAATTCTTCAAGTTGTTGTCCTCGGGATGCTGTTGGTAGCGCTCGGCACATTGTTTACCCTCCAGTTTTCTGATGG
>Ga0134096_1002803_pt1 | contig 10885 bp, 9 predicted proteins | sample 7_2taG_FD_94448 | JGI IMG/M metagenome (GOLD analysis project Ga0134096, IMG submission 94448) | Switchgrass degrading microbial communities from high solid loading bioreactors in New Hampshire, USA - 7_21_20_110_A3 metaG | ecosystem: Engineered > Bioreactor > Semi-continuous > Anaerobic >... | reverse complement strand
TCTTTTTCTTTGATATAATTTCTCCATTCAGGATTATTCCATGCAGAAAGTCTTTCCGCCCATATTAATTCATTATCGTCACTATATAAATCTATTTCCGGAACTATTTTATTATTTGTAATGTAGCTTTTGTAAAACTCTATTATTGTGTTTATCATGCCGAGTCTTTCGTTCCAATTATCGATTACTAACAGCTTATCTATGTAACGGCCCAGTTCTGTCCCTGAAACAGGCAATTTTCTGAATGCCCAATCCAGATGTGTTCGCCATGGATAATATTCATGTGAAATTAAAAAGGCAACATGATAAATCCTTTCTAGTATAATTCCATATATAATTATAGCTTCAGCTGTTAGATTCCGATAAACATCCTTTTTTAGTTCGAAAAATTCTCCATTTATAAGCTCTTTTAAATTAGTAATCAACATCTTTTTCCATAATTTTTGGGGATATTTGTCGCTAACAGTTTTTTCCCTTAAAGCTTTCAATATCCCTTTGTTGCTTAGGATTATTTTATTATTCTGAATTGTAAATAAGGTTTCAAAAGATACTTTTTCCCAAGGCAAATTATCAATATAATTATCATTATTTAATAGGAATTTATTGGAATGTCCATCCAGGAGCCATGAAACGGGATGAACGCATAATATAGAGCCTTTACTCTTCCATTTATTCGTCCTGGCGAGGCAATCATTCAACAATAGCTGCAGGCCCTTGCCATGTGCTTTCCATTTTGAATCCTCCAAATATATGGCCGCCTCGATATCTGAAATCTCATCATCAATTCCTAAGCCGACGGAACCCAACAGCATTATATCCATCTCAGGTAAAAGATCCGGAAAATATGCCTGAATTAATGGAATTATTGTGTTTTCAAAATAATCAACCGCATTTCTTGACATTTCTCTCTCCTATATGGATATTGATATAAATAATGTGTTTATTGTTTCTCTTGTTTTAATGCAGTTTAAATCTTCTCTGCAAATAAAATTACTCATAAAAAGGTAAATAAAGTTTATAGGCTTTAAGTTTAATTTTCCGGATTTAGCTTATTATATTCAAACCAATCCCGCACCAATCGCAGTTTTCCTTCATATATATTTATATTTCACTAGCCTTTATATAGCAAATACTATAATAGGTAACCTGCTAATGTATGTAAGACAAGTTGGTAAAGTCCTGATTTTACAAATTATATATAATATCGAAATCCATTATTCAATGCAAAAAATGAATATAGCTAAACTGTACACATTACTCCAATATTTTGATAATAAAATACGGTTATCACTCTAGGATTAAACCTGTGCAGCTCATAGTAATATTAGCCCTGTCCAGGTATCTAAATCAATACCAAACAGGGCTATTTTCAGAGTATTATTTAATATCTGATTCTTATATTTAACTGAATTGATTTAATTATTTCTATATATAATACATCTATTGCTTCTCATACTGCCATTCCAGCTTCTCGAAGAAATCCACCCTGGGCTCAAGGTATTTCAGCTCATGCTTATCCAAATCGCCGGTGTAGAATTCTATAGGCTCAAAGATATGCTCCCAGTTCCACAGATTTTCATCAATATTCAGATATTCCCTGAACATCTCGCAGCCTGAAGGAGCTATAGGATGCACCAGAATTGCTATAACCTTGCAGGCATAGAAACAGTCAATCAGAGTCTGCTTGCGCAGAGCCTCATCGTTATTCGTATCGGCTATACGAATCCGGCCCGCCCAATATTTGTTTACTTCCCGGATTAAATCATCAAGTACATAGGAAATTCTGTGGAACTCATGATTATACATATGCAATTCATATTCCAGGACCTTTTCCTCAATCAGTTTCCTTATATCCTCGCTAACACATCCTTTCGGAATCCTGCCGTTAAAGTAAGTTTGAGCTGCATAGAAACAGGATCTGATTATCCGGTTGAATACATTTGTCAGCAAATTGCCGTCCTTAAGCACCATATCAACGCCTGTTCTTTCTTCCTCTTTCATATATACCTGCGGTTTAAAGCTGGTGCTCTTTGATGACAGTCCCAGGCTCATGAAATGCATTCTGAGCTGTTCAGGCGTATAATATTCCAATAGCTCATCAGCCATAGGCGGCTTTATATCTGAGCTGCTGCTGGCCTTTGTATCCATAAACAGAATATGGCGGTTGGCAATTACATGAGGCAGCTTAAGGCCTCCCTCATCCAGCAAATGCAAAAACATACCCATCTCGGCAATTGAATAAAAGTAAATATTATCTTCTCCGATAAATTGATATACCTGCGATTCCTCGCTGTTCCACCAATCCAGCCATTCTTCCCTGGACCTTCCTATTGATTCAAGATATGTTTGGGTAAATGATATCGGAGCCCATAAGGATTCCGGCCATACCCAGAAGGTGAGATCCTTTAAATCCTCCTTGTCGGGAACCTTAACTCCCCATTCCACATTTCCGGAGAGGCGGAAAGGCACAAGGGTCTTGCCTGCTCTATAGAAGATTCCAAGAGAATCCAGCAGCTGCTTTGCTTCATCCCTTAAGCTCAGGCTTTCAAATTCAAAGGTTACCGAGCTTTTCTTCTCATCATCAATGGTTGTATGCGCCGGCAGCTTGGCTTCCAATTCAGCCAGATTATCGATATATTTTCTCTGTACATGAAGCACCGGCTTCTTTAAAAACTCATCGATTATTTTAATCTGATATTTGCGGGTGTTTGTATTCCTTGCCAGGTAATCCAGATGCTCCTTAAGCTCATCAATACATTCATCCAATACAAAATACCAGTTGGTCACATCCCGGAAGGCCGGCTTCTTGCCGGACAATACTGAAATTGGATTAATCAGCTCGGTCGGCATATACTGATGGCCGAGAGAACATTCATCAGCATAGGCATGCTCGGAAGTACAGCCTTCGATTGGACATTTTCCTATAACCTGGCGGCCATTAAGATAAACACCAAGTTCCTCATCATAAAACTGGGGGCTTGAATATTTTTTGATAAATCCCTTCTCATACAGGGTATTGAATAACCAGTCGGAAACCTCCTGATGAATCTCGCCGGATCTCCCCAGAGCTGATGCGGCAAACAAGTTCGGGCTTATATAGTATTTTTTCAGAGTTTCCTTTTGGCTTATATGATTGCTCATTACATATTCTTCAATGGTTCCCTCATAACCGGACTCTTTTAACTTACGGTAGCTTTCCAAAATGGGTGAACCATAGCAGTCGGTTCCCGATACAAAGATAACATTGTCCTTACCAATCCGGTCACGCATAAAACGGGCAAATATATCTGCATGCACGAACATGCCGCCCACATGGCCAAAATGCAGATTTTTATTGCCATAAGGCATACCTGCAGTAATTATCGCTTTTTTAGGAAATTTAGGCCTTTCCCCCGGCATTAATCTTTTTGTAAACATAAAAACACCCCTTAAAATATTATTATAATATTTTAAGGGGCGAAATGATCCGCGGTGCCACCCTATTTCACTTTCCTGTCACCAGAGAAAGCCTCACCGGGTACTCACAATCCCTATGTATTGCTTCATACCCTGATCCTGTAACGTGGATCCAACGTCATAGCATCACGCAATAAGCGATCCGTATGCGGCTCCGAGCCTTGCTTCATCCTATCTAAGTTATCTGCTCTCAGCATACACAGACTCTCTGTAAACTTAAAACAAGAAGCCATCGCTTAATTAAAGAAATACAGCCATTAAATAATAAGCTATGCGCCTCTTGTCATTAATAGGATTACTCTTCTCTTCATTGCCTTTATTACCTTATGAATAAAGCTTTTCATATTTAATACTCATTTTATACAATCTAGCATGCTTTATTCATTTTGTCAAGAATCTGTGCTGCATGTAAACCATATTACTCATTATGAAAGACCATCAAATTTTCTTAAATTCTTTATTGGTAATGGTAAATTATTAATTTGAGAATTAAATATGCTAATTTGGATGTTGACCACCATCCAATGGGATGGTATAATATTCGTAGAATTTTCAATATGAGGAGGTAATGCGATGAACGAAACTAAAATAAATACAACTGAAAAGATTACTATCAATATCAATACGGTTGACCTTGGCTATATTGATTTACTTGTTAGCGAGGGTTATTATGCAAACAGAACAGAATTCATAAAGTCGGCTATAAAAAGGCAAATTGATAAGCATGAAAACGACACAAAGCAGCTTTTAGAGCAAAGAAAAAGCTATGGCTACCAATTCTCAATTGGTGTTGGAGGACTATCTAAATCAGAGCTAGAAAAAATTATCAAGTCTAATGAAAAGAAATTAAAAATTGTTTCTGTCGGTTTATTTGTTATACCAAAGGACATAACGCTGGAATTACTTGAGCAAACAGTTGAATCAATAAAAGTATATGGAGTATGCAGATGCTCTCAAGAAATCAAAGATAAATACAAATTATAAGACTTTAAAATCAGTTATACAGAGTTGCAAGGAGGGAGTTGAATCCCTCCTTATTATTAATTACTAATACCTGATATTAATTATAACCAGGCAAAACCTTGAACACTGCTTCAAGCTCAAACTCTTCATAAGTTATATAACACTATTAGAAACCAAACCATGATAAAATATTTTTATATGTCAGAAAGGGAGCAAAAAACACACTATCTGCTTTTATCAAAGATAATTATTCAAGATACAGTTGTTTAGTATTCATCATCTCATCGATTTTTCCCGGATATTCACATCATAAATCTTGAAGTAATAAAAAAATTATGGTATTTTATAGGTGTAATAATAAATGGACATGTCCTTAATCATTGATATACTGTTTGATGTATTTTTATTATATGACAGTTCAAGGAAGCTTCGACTTAATAAAGGAGACTTAAGCATGAAAAACGGCAAAAGACTTAGCATAGCTATAATTGCGGCAGTTTTCACATTCATACTTGCAGGCTGCTTAAAATCAGCAGACGATGTCGCATCTCCTGCAGCAACGCAAAAACCAGAGCCAACTCAAGCTGTTGAAGAACTACAGCCAAAAGAGCCTGCCTCAACAGCTACTCCTACTATTGCACCAGCTCCGACAGAAATGCCGGAAGAGGCAAAGGCTCCAACCAGCGAGCAGGCAACTGAAAATGAAGACAAACCGGAAGACTCCTATGAATCAATGATTGATATTTCAAATGCATATATGAGTGCAATTACTGTTACAGAGGACAGTCCTTCAGATTACATGGCAAAAAAGGCTGACAGAACCTACGGCACTGTTGTACATAAAACTTATGCTTCAAAAACAACCGGACTTACCAGAGGAGTGAATATTATTCTCCCTCCCAACTATGATGAGTCCAAAAAATATCCTGTGGTTTATCTGTTGCATGGTATCTTCGGAAATGAGCATTCGATGCTGGAAGGCAACTTCTTAATAGAAATTAGCGGTAACCTGGCAGCCGAAGGTAAAACCAAGGAAATGATTATTGTACTGCCTGATATGTTTGCTAAAACTGATATAAATCAGCAGCCTTCACTTACTCAGGAAGGCATGCTTATATATGATAACTTTATTAATGATCTAGTCAACGACCTGATGCCTTTTATCGAAGAGAATTATTCGGTTCTTGCCGGCAGGGAGAATCAGGCAATAGCCGGCTTCTCCATGGGCGGCAGGGAGGCTTTATACATAGGATTTACACGGCCTGATCTCTTTGGCTATATACTTGCAATTGCACCTGCACCCGGACTGACTCCCGGTAAAGACTGGGCCTTGAATCATCCCGGTCAGATGCAGGAGGATGAGCTTCGGATAAAAGACAGCGATGAAACACCATATCTTATTATGCTTTGCTCCGGCACCAACGATCGTGTTGTAGGTACGTTTCCAAAGAGCTACCATGATATTATGGAAAGAAACGGAGTAAATCATATCTGGTATGAGGTATCAGGTGCGGATCATGATAACCGTACGATCCGCAGCGGTTTATACAATTTCTTCAGTTCTATATTTAAGGCAGAGGATTTTAATTAATCAGTAAAAAGTTCCTCATATATATGTAAAAGACTTGAAAGAAGTATCCAGCCCACTCTTTCAAGTCTTTTTGCTGTCATTTATACAAATGAATCCAATAAATTTTGATTTCCTGGCCTTTGTATACAGACTCGCTTGTCAATATGCCTCCACAGCTTATGATTGTTCTGCTTGATGCTATATTATTCTTGTCACAGGAGATCATTACCCTCGGTATCATAAGCTCCCTGGCCTTATCCAGTACCAGCGCAAGCTGTTGCTTGCCATATCCCTTTCTTCTTTCTGATGGGCGAATCCCATAACCGATATGGCCACCGTACTTTTCCAGCTCCTCGGTAAGCCAATGACGCAGCTGTATTGAACCAATAATTCTTTTATCCGATTCCCGGACTGAAAAATATGTACTGGCATGTACATTATTACTTGATAATCTATCCTTCTCAATGGAAAGAGCAATATCCAGCCATTCATCAAAATTATCATAATGCGACAAACCGCAGCTTCCATTTATATGTTTTTCGCCATAATCAAGGAATTCCTGCCGATAATCCAAAATATCTTTTTCCAGTTCCTTGGACGGTTTCACAAGAATTAAATTATCCATATAAACCTCCTGCATATATTATATATACTGATTTATAGAAACTGATATATATAGAGCAATTTAATATAATATAAACATAAGAATACTTACACAACAGGGCAGGCTTCATCCACTTTGCCTATATTGGCTTCACTATCCTTTATATACTCGTATTCAGGATATCTTACCATATTATTTCTAAGTATGGACAGCAATATCGGTTGGATTTCCTTATTATGACGGCTGCGTATAGCACAGCTTTTATTTTTTACATGTTTAGCATAACATCCTTGTATTTATCTATTTCTGATAATGCAATATCTAACGGCATTTCAGAAAGGCAAAGCCAATAATACCATTCTACAAACCATGGTCGTTTTTTCTTATGAAAATGCTTGTAATAATTATTAATTCTGCTTTTAATCCAGTCTTTATCATCAGGTGCTACTGTAGATATAAATCTTAGCACCAGCAAAGATGCATCATAGCATTCTCCAATACCACATTGCTGATAACCAAAACAGGTGGTTTTGAACCATCTTTTAATCATCATATCAATGAGCAATGTGAACAAATGTTCGACACGTTGATTGCAGTAGTCTAAAGTCTTTAACTGCAGCAACTCAAGTTATTTTTATGACATCTGTTATATATTACTCATTATATGAGCTTATTACAGCCGATTTTCTGCTGACAAACATAATCAGCATTTTTCGCCTATATACATTATGTGGGATGACATGATTAGGTAATCTTCAATTTCACACATTCTATAGGCATATTCTATCCATGTGCTTCTGTGGGGTTCCTCCAGAGCCTCTATATGAGTTAATTGGCAGGCCAAAAAGCCTTCCTGGCCAAACATTGTCAGCTGCTTTATACCAAAGGAATTGCAAAAGCTTTTGATCTCCGGCAACGACGCAAACCTGGCCTCGGTAAAGGCTCGCCCCTGCCAGCTCATATTATTGCAAATGCATTCTGCATAGCCATTGCCGGAATCCAATTCAGTCTTAAAGCCCTGTAACCATTCGTCCAGATAATACATTACTCCGGCAAATAAATTAATGAAGGCTATATAAATCTTGCCGTTTGGCTTTAAGTGCGCCAATGCATTATTTATAACCGTCCGTCTGTCCGCCTCATCAAAAATGTGATACATCGGGCCCATGACCAAAATGTGATCATAATACTCATCCGGATACAAGTCCTTATCCAAGGCATTGCCACATATGGTTTTTAGCCTTACCTCCAGCTCAGCCGCTTTATTTTCAGCAAAACGGACATTACCCTCTGACAGATCAAATACGGTAACATCACAGCCACGGGATGCCAACCAAATCGAATACCTTCCCGGGCCGCCTCCAATATCCAGAACCTTATCTCCTTCTTTTATGTAACGGCTAAGCATCCGGCTGGTGATAATAAACTCGATCCTGCTTTCATCAGTTCTGTCCCACTCCATTTGTGGATTCGCATCATAATATGCTTTAATTATCTCAGTGTTTTCTGCTTTCATATTAAGTCCCCCTATCCCAATTTAGCTTAGTTGACTTCAGCAAGCTCTTAACCCATTTATAAGCCGGCAGCAGCTTTTTAGAAGCAAACTAAATTATCCCTGCAAATTCACAGTCAGGCATTTTCTTATCTAGTGCAAATAATACCGGTATATTATCAGTAAACCATCTGCATAATGCAGGGTAAAAAAACAGGTGCTTTTAATAAGCACCCTAAAAATAGTATTAATACGAATAATAATAGTCAATATTCACTTTGTCAACCATTTTTCTGAATAATTAAATAATTACATAATAATTTGAATTTTAGGTTGTTTGATAGGATAAAGCAAAAGCATTAGTAGCTATCTATTCTCCAATTGCCATCTACGTTTTTCAAAGTTACTAAAACATCCTTTATTCCATCGTCTGTGTCTTCCTGCATAAGCAGTACCATTTCTGATTCAGACATTTGGTTTACCCCTTTGACCTCCGAAAGCAAGGGCGTGGATACAGCATCCAGCATAGCAACACACAGCTTTCCGTCAATCTCCTTAAAATAAGGATAATCCCCTCCCAATACCCAATTATAATAGCTGTGACTTATAAAATCCTTGGTTAAAACATTCTCCATAACAGACCGTATATCATCAATCGAACTATATTTATTATCCTTTACCACAAAATAAATATGTCCGCTTTCTTCTTCTATGATTTCCTCACTGTATGTATCCAGTCCGCCATATATGAGCCTGTTCATTTCACGATATAAAGGCATCAAATCATCAATAATTTTCTGTGCCTTCTTGATTTCTTCATCATTTTCTCCGGAAATCCCGCTTATATCAGTCATAGGAGTTATCTCAGGTGATTTATCCGGAATATGAGTTGGAACAAGTGATGGTAAGTCTGATGAAATTGATTTTGATGTATCATTATTATTCACTGAGACATTATCTCTGGTTCTTGACTCATCATTATGCTTGTTTTTATTGGAACATGAAACTGCAAGTATTACTGCCGAAACACAAATGGCATATAAAAAGAAGCTTTTGGGTTTTGACATGGCATATCCCCCATTAAATAATTACATAATATAAAGATTGCAGCTTAGTAAGTATACCAAATCAAATGTGCAGAAAAATAACCAGATAATGCCTAACCTAGCAATCCTTTCTTCAGCAAGCTATCCACAGAAGCTCTCAGACCTTCAACCGTCTTGGTTTCAATAACAGATAAGCAATCACATTTTTTAGCAATATCTATTTTTTCACAGATATCTATATCTCCTTCAAATAAAGGAAGATGGTCCTTTTTATCTAATGCATCATGAAAATGCATATGCTTAAGCTTATCAATGTTATCCATTATAAATTTCATATCCCTATAACCACTTGAACGATCATGCCCAATGTCCCAGGTAAGATATATCCTGTCATAATCAAGCAATAGCTCTACAGCCTTCCTGATATAATCCATATCATAAATTCCTGTATTCTCAATACACAGCCTGATATCGCCGTCCTCCAACAAGGACTGTGCATATGCTCCAAACCCTTTTATTCTGTCTATGTATTCATCAAAATATTTACTGTACAGATGAATTCTCCGACTTGGCAAGGTAAAATATACACCTGAATTCATATGCATATTAATAACCGGGCAGTTTAAACCTGCAGCAAGCTCTACCGTATCCTTGAAAATTTTTTCATATGCATCCCGAACATACTTATTAAAATTAGCTATATCAAATTCCTCAGGCAAATGTATGGTATAGAAGATATTGTACTTATCCTTCAAATATATCAGCCTGTCCAGCTCAATCTTATCCGGCTGGTACTCAGGCATATTCATATTAAGCTCTATAAAATCAAGCCCCAAAGAGGTGCAGAGGCTTAGATTTTCTTCAATACCATTCAGTTCAATCAAGGTGGGCATACCCCATACGTTCTTCTTCATACACTCTCATTCCCTTATAACATAAGTATATACTAATCGAGAATAATTAATATCCTTAACATAGAATAAAACTCAGCGAAGCTTTTTTGACATATATAAAACCAGGTCATCATCATTGCAGCAATTGGCGTATTGCTCCAGCTGAGTATATATGTCAAGTACCTATATGTCTCCTGAAGCTTACTTGTCAGTAACGGGCTTTTCCACTAAAGTCCCTGGCCACTATTTTAAAGACACAAACACTATCTGTCATATTATCGGTAAATTTAAAGTCCTTACCGGTCTGATGCTTCATCAATGCTGACAAAGCAAGCTTCTTTTCCTCTGGCTCATCAATAAAGACTACCTTACCGTAACCAATAATGCTTTTATATGCATATGAATAATCACAGGCCTTATCTCCTTCAATAAGTCTGTGCTCGCAATCCATTTCAAAGCATATATCGCTATTAGCTTTGAAGGCCTCAATCTTTCTTCCTTCCTTTGCGCTATGGAAATATAGCTGCAGGCAGCCCTCTGTATAAATATAGCCAAAATTCATAGGGACAATATAAAGGCCCTCCTTATCCTGCATTGCAATTCTGCAAACCTTGCAGGCATCAATAATATTCAATATCTCCTGTAAATCCTTAACCTCTCTGTCTTTTCTTCTCATAAGCATCCAACTCCTTTATAAGGATAAATTCATTAACCAGATTATGTCTTTCAAATATAAAATATCCTGAATTATTCATCGTAACATATACAACAGTGCCTGGCACTGCATAATTACTATATTTTCATCATCTTATTGCTTTCACTCAAAAAGTGAAACTAAACTATAGAAAAAGGGTCTCAGCT
>Ga0134096_1002771_pt1 | contig 10974 bp, 12 predicted proteins | sample 7_2taG_FD_94448 | JGI IMG/M metagenome (GOLD analysis project Ga0134096, IMG submission 94448) | Switchgrass degrading microbial communities from high solid loading bioreactors in New Hampshire, USA - 7_21_20_110_A3 metaG | ecosystem: Engineered > Bioreactor > Semi-continuous > Anaerobic >... | reverse complement strand
GTAGCGGGTAATTCATAATTCGCATAAACGCCGGAAGGCACAAGAGGGTTGCCGTCGAAGTATTTCATTTGATGGAACTCCTGGGGGCAGCCCTCTTGCCATATTTATTAAAATTCGGCCGCGAAGATCCTGTGAATCGGTGCTAGATAATACCCGAAATTGTGGATTATAGCGCGGCGTACTAGGTGGTGGAGGTATACCATGACAGAAAAAGAAAACTTTATGATGCTTCTGAGGGGCGAGCAGCCGGAGTGGGTTCCCTATTACACATTTATCCAGAGCCCCACGGGTTCGCCGCCCCCCGTTGGCATGACTGGCCCGTCTTTTCTGATGTCGCATATCACGCAGCCGGGGATACAAACGGATATATGGGGTGTGAAGCACATACCTGTTCCGGAAGCGGCCGGTGCGAAGATTCCGCAGACGCACGATTTTATTCTCACCGACATCCGCAAATGGCGCGATGTGATCAAAGCGCCCGATATCTCCGGCTTTGACTGGGAAGCGATGGCAAAGAAAGATATGGAGAGGTCCCGCTATGATCGCTCCCAAACCTTGCTTTCATTTGGGCTGCATCCCGGCTATTTCCAGCTTCTCGTCTCCTTCATGGGCTTTGCGGACGCTTTGTGCGCCATGTATGAGGAACCGGACGAAGTTAAGGCCCTGATTGAGTATCTCAGCGATTTCTATCTGGAGGTCGCGAGGAATACCATCGATTTGTATAAACCGGATATGCTCAACATAACGGATGACATCGCGACGTCACTGAATCCGTTCTTCTCCCTTGAAATGTACCGGGATATATTTAAGCCCTTCTATGTGCAGCTGGTGAAGCTGGCAGACGACAGAGGGCTTCCGGTTGAAATGCATTGCTGCGGACACTGCGAGGTCTTCGTAGATGACTGGGTGAACGATCTTCATGTAGTAGCCTGGAACCCTGCGCAGACTTCGAACGACATCCTGGCAATCAAGGAGAAGTACAATAACAAGCTGGTCATCTGCGGCGCCTGGGATGTGTCGAAGATGCCGCAGGAATACCAGACCGAAGAAGCGATCAAGCAATCCGTCTACGATACCATTGACAAGTATGCCGTCGGCGGCGGCTATGCGTTCTGCGGGAGCTTCTTAGGGCCCGAAGGAGACGAACAAACCAAGATCAAGAACAGATGGGTCGCTGAAGCGGTTGAATCTTATGGTAAAACGTTCTATAAGAAGCACTAGGGAGATCAGCCGGCAGGAATTCGGACATCTGGGGGGATATGCACTTTGACGAAACAAGAGATAATCGATTTGTGCGGTAATGCAGCACGAGAGGCCCAGATCCGCGACGACGTGTGTTCCAGAAGCGTTTTGCTGGGACTGAAGGAATACTTCGACATCCCGGAAGATATGATCCGCGCCAGTGCAAGCCTTTGCGGGGGAGCGGGTGCTGCCAGCGGCAGCTGCGGTACATATACCTGCGGCCTGCTCGCCGTTGGGTGGAAATTCAATGTTCCGCTGGAACAGGAGATGAAGGATCCGGACAGCTTTAGCATCAACCAGGAGAAATTTATCAATTTCCGCGACCGTTTCATTAAGGAATTCGGCACGACGCTCTGCCCGGAGATTCACAAGCAGGTATTCGGCCGCACCTATGACTTTAAGAAACCGGAGGACTGCGAGGAATACGCCAAGGTAACTGACCACAACGTCCGTTGCGGTGAAGTCGTTGAACGCGCCACAAGGCTATGTGCTGAATTCTTGCTGGAAGGCGCAGATCTGTAAAAGAGATGGAGAAAAGAATGGATAAGCGCATTGAAGTGATGCATCAGTATGGGAAACAGCTGGAGGATTCTTTCAAGCTCCGAAGCCTCCCGATTGCCCTGAAGTTTTACGAGAAGGCGGAAGATGTTCCCGCGGGCGCTGTTTTTCCCAAGAAAAAACTTGGAAAGCATATGGCGCTCTGCCAGGCCTGGGCATATACGCGGATGAAGGGCATGACAGTGGCAATGACAAAGGAAGATCACTGGTGCTGGAATCCGTTGATTGCGTATGGACATGTTGAATGCGTTCCCGGACAGCCTCAGTTTGCCATAGTCTGCAAATTTCTGGGAATCAACGATCCGGAAAAAGCAGCTTCTTTCTTTGTGAATTTCCCGCGTTTTCCGCTTGGAAAGTATGAAGCTGTGGTTTCATCGCCCCTCAAAAACTGTGAATTCGTGCCGGATGTTGTCCTGATCTATGCGGAAGCGGCCAAGATCAACCATATGATCCGCGCAATCAAGAATGTAACTGGAGATGTAATACATTCTGTATTTGACGGCATTGATTCCTGTATCTACGCCACGATACCGTCCATTATGGGCAATGAGTACCGTGTTACGTTCCCGGATCCGGGAGATCGCGAAAGAGCGCGTGCAAGGGATGACGAAGTCATTCTTACGGTCCCGGCGGCAAGAATGGAAGAGTTTATGACAGGCATTGAAAGGCTTAACAGCTTTATGCCTTTTAATGACAGGCTGTTTGAATTCTGCCTGGACTTCCCGCACCCGCCTTTCTACAATACCCTGTTTGAAATCTGGGGGCTGGACGGCAACGGGGAAGAATGGGATTTTGACCACCCGAAGATGAAGTAACCGTCAAATCAATTGAGGGTCTGTGTCAATAGTGGGCATGCCAAAATGGGAATCCGGCAAGCGGCAGCGACTGCTTGCCGGATTTCTCGTCCATCAAGCGGCAATATCAAATTATAATAAGGATGGATACGATTTCCGGGGGATAAACGTTTCTCTCTAATGCTTTATGCCACAATCAATTTGAGCGTTTTGCCCATTTTCCCGCGCGAGCCGGCGCGGCTTTTGTGCGGCGCGCCGTTGCCTGAAAAGCGGCGCTTTGCTATAATCCAAAGGAAATCCATGCTTTTCCCAAAACAAATGAGCTGATGACCTCTGCGGAAAGCGGGGTTGTCGGCTTTTCCTTTTCCCCCTGGAGATGACAGCGTGAAAACAGCAGCCCGTTTCTACCGCAATCAGCTTTTCCTGTGTCTTGCATCCCTCCCCATGAGCGCGGCCATCGGCGCGCTCTGCGCCCTGTTCGGCACGGTTTTGACGAAGGTCACGGATTTGAGAGTCCAGCACAGCCTCTGTCTCCTCCCGCTTCTGGGCGCGGCGGGGGCGCTTATCGTCTGGTGCTACGGCCGGTTTGGGAAAGACAGCGCGAAAGGGATGGCGCTTTTTTTCGAGGCCCGTCAGGACGCCCGGGCGGATATCCCCTTAAGGCTTGCCCCGATGATCATGGCCAGCACGTGGCTGACGCACCTGTTCGGCGGCAGCGCGGGCCGCGAAGGGGCGGCGGTGCAGATAGGCGGGACGCTGGGCCATTTCGTCGGAAAGCGGCTGAAGATCCCGGAGGGGAAGAAGATTCTGATGATGTCGGGCATGGCCGCGGGGTTCGGCGGGCTGTTTCGGACGCCCCTTGCCGCCGTGTTCTTCTCGCTGGAGGTGTTCCGGTGCGGAAGGCTGGAGTTTCCCGCGCTGCTGCCGGCCCTCGTCTCCGCCTATACAGCCAGCTTCGTGTCCGGGCGGCTGGGAATCGAAAAAGCCGGCCTTGCCCTGAAGGTCAACGTAAGCCTTGATTTGCCTGTAGCCCTCAAGCTAATTGCACTGGGGGTGCTGTTTAGCCTCATCGGCGTTTTGTTCACGCTCCTTTTGCTTAAGGCGCGGTCTCTTCTGGCCCGCCTGACAAGCAAGGCCGTTTTGCGGGCGCTCCTGAGCGGCACGTTCATTGGGCTCATGTCCCTTGTGTGCTGGCGCGGGCGGTACTCAGGCCTGGGGGAAAACCTCATCGGCGGCGCGTTTGCCGGGGACTTTTACCCTCTGGACTTTCTTCTGAAAATGCTCTTTACCGCCCTGTCTCTCGCCGCGGGATTTACGGGCGGAGAGTTTACCCCGCTGTTTTCCATCGGCGCGACCGCCGGGGCGGCGGTGGCGGCGGTGTTCGGCCTGCCGGTGGAGCTGTGCGCGGCCCTGGGATACATCGGGGTTTTCACCAGCGCCACGAATACGTTTTTCGCCCCCCTCTTTATCAGCGCCGAAATCTTCGGCCCGAGGTACCTGCCCTTCTTTGCCGTCGTCTGCGCCGTAGCGTATATCTGCAACGGCAACCGGTCGATTTACCCGCTGCAGGAGCGGGAGGGGAAGGCGGGGCTTTTCGGCGGGGACGAGGCGCGCCCCGCCTTGCAGGGTAAAAACAGCCCGCAGGCTGCGAAAGGCAAGGCGCGGTAGCGGGAGGATATGGCTTTGGACGGAGCGTTCTCGCCACCTCCCACTGTGGAGCCTGATGTAGAAAAAGGGAAAAGCCGCGATGCATCGCGGCTTTTTTGCGTAAACAAGGGATTAGGTTTTGGCAAACATAAAGCCCGGCGTGCGGACAGGCGGCCGGGCAAGGTCTAATTTGGCGGGATGCTCACAGCCGCCCGCCGCAGTAGGGGCAGAAACTGTATTGCGGCGGAACTGTGGCGTTGCAGCTTGGGCAGAATTTATAAGGGGAGTAGGCGTGGACAGGACGCAGGTGCTCGCTGCGGATTTCCGTTGAGGGGTCGTGCTCGAAGGCCCTGCCGACGTCGCCTTCCAGCTCATAGAGGCTGCCGCAGCAGGCGGCTTTAACGTAGTACCGCGTGTCCCACCGGAAGGTGGGGATGAAAAAGATGTGCAGGTACCGGTACGTCTTGTAGACGTCAAGCCTCGTCAGGCGCCCGCAGCCGGGGCAGACGACGTTGTTGCACGACCCGAGGAATTCTTCTTTGTCCTGTATGCCGAAGAAGGCGAAAAAGAACATATTGCGTCCCTCATTTTAGGTTTATAAATAGAAGTATGTCCATTATGGATACTACCGTACTCAACATTATAGCCGATTACAGGATATGTGGGAAGTCCTGACAGCCGGGAGCCCCGCAGGAGACGACAGTGCCGAGGTTATTTGCGCGCCGAAGCGCCGTGAGAAAATATTAAAGCCTGCCCCGGCCGGGGCAGGCTTTTCCTGTATGCGGCGCTTTAATTTCCGCACTCGATGCTGATTTCGTTGAAGATATGGAGCACGTCGGCGACCGTGGTGGCCTCTTTTTCCGCGCCGGCCTTTTCCAGGACGATCTGGCCTTTGTCCATCATGATCAGCCGGTTGCCGTATTCCACGGCGTAACGCAGGTTGTGGGTGACCATGATGGCGGTGAGCTTTTTCTCGCGGATGACCTTATCCGTCAGCTCCATGATGGTCTCCGCCGTCTTGGGGTCGAGCGCGGCGGTGTGTTCGTCGAGGATGAGGAAGTCGATGGGCGTCAGCGTCGCCATAATCAGGGCCGCGGCCTGCCGCTGCCCGCCCGAGAGGGCGCCCATCTTGACCTCCAGCTTGTCTTCAAGGCCGAGCCCCAGAGCGGCCAGCTGCTCGCGGTAATACTCCCTGCGGGCCTTGTTGATGCCTTTTTTAAGCCCGAACGGCCTGCCCTTGTTGTCCGCCAGAGACAGGTTTTCCAGCAGGGTGAGGTTGGGGCAGCTACCCATGGCGGGGTTCTGGTACACCCGCCCGATGCGCCCGTACCGCCTGTATTCCTTCATCTTTGTAATATCCTCGCCGTTAATCAGCACCTGGCCGCCCTCGACGGGGATGCTGCCGCAGATAATGTTGAGCAGAGAGGTCTTTCCGCTGCCGTTGCTGCCGACGATGGAGAGGAAGTCGCCGTCCGCCACTGTCAGGTTAAACCCCTGGAAGAGGCACATTTCCGTGATGGTGCCCGGGTTGTAGATTTTTACGATGTCTCGAAGCTCAAGCATTGGCGTTCACCCCGCTTTTCCGGCGGTTTCCGAGGACGAGAATGATGAGGAACAGCACCGCCGTGATAAGCTTGAGGAGGTTGGCGGGCAGCCCCAGGCTGATGGCGACCTGGATGCAGGCTTTGTACAGGATGCTTCCGATGATAACGGCCGTCGTGCCCTTAACGAAGCCGAGGTTTTTAAACAGCGTCGTGCCGATGATGACCGTCGCAAGCCCGAACACGACCTGGCCGGTGCCCATGGTGCTGTTGAAGGCGCGCTGCTCGTGGCAGACGACGGCGCCGGACAGGGCCACCAGGGTGTTCGAGATGACAAGGCCGAGGATTTTGACGCTCCCCTTGTCCTTGGCGAGGGTGGTGACCAAGGTGCTGTTGTCGCCCACCGCCCGCAGGAGAAGGCCGCTTTGCGTGCTGAAGTACGCGTCCAAAATGAGCTTGAAGACAACGGCCAGAATCAGGGAGACGACCAGCTTGCGGTAGATCAGGGGCATCGCGCCGAAGAGGGCCATGGTGGGCGCGGCGGTGAAGATGGTGTCCGTCGCCCTGTCGACGGCGAGGTTGGAGCCGGCAATTTGGAGATTGATGGAGAAAAGCCCCGTCATGGTGATGATGCCGGCCAGCAGATCCCGCACGCCCAGCTTGACGTGAATCACGCCGGTAACTAAACCCGCGAGGGCCCCGACCGCCATGGCGACGATAAGGGTCAGGTAGGGGCTAACACCCCGCGTGAGCAAAACCGCCGCAACGGCAGCCCCCAGAGGAAAGCTGCCGTCCACTGTCAGATCGGGAAAGTCAAGTATCCTGTACGTGATATAGACGCCGAGCGAGAGCAGGGCGTAAATGAGCCCCTGCGTGACGGTGCCTACAACCAAATCAAAAAAACTGCCCATAAAGCGACCTCATTTCCTGCCGGACGCGGGGAAGGCGGCAAAGGCATTGAGCCTTTGCCGCGCTCCCTTCGCGTTATTGTCCGGATTCGATAGCTTTTTCGGCGATTTCCGCCGGGACCTCAAGGCCCATTTCCGCCAGAGCGGCGGAGTTGATGTAGTAGTTAAACTCGGTGATGGTTTCATACGGCATATTTTCGGCGGTGGCCTCGCCCTTGAGGATTTTCGCCGCCATCTTGCCGGTCTGGATGCCCAGCGCGATGTAGTCGATGCCCGCCGAGGCCACGCAGCCGATTTTCACCTGCTCGACCTCGCTGCCGTAGACGGGGATGCCCGCCGCGTTTGTCTTTTCAAGGACGGACGGCAGCACGCCCACGACGTTGTTGTCCGTCAGGTTGGAGAAGCAGTCCACGCCTTTGGAGAGGAGGGTGTCCACCGCCAGGGTGACCTCGGACTGCTGGGTGACGCCGATGGACTCGATGGCAAAGCCGTACTGGGGCGCTTTCTCCTCGTACTCGGCGATGGCGGAGACGGAGTTGGGCTCGCTGGTGGTGTAGATGATGCCGATCGTCTTGGCCTCGGGCTGGATTTTGCGGATGAGGTCAAGCTGCGCGTCCACCGGCAGCTTGTCGCTGGTGCCGGTGATGTTGCCCTTGTCGAGCTTTGCCATGACGGGGTCCGTGATGGCGGAAAAGACGACGGGGATATCCTTGTCTTCCGCGGCCGCAAAGCACGCGATGGCCGCGGGCGTGGCGATGCCGACCATCAGGGCCACGTTGTTTGCGGAGAAGGTCTGCGCGATCTGCGTGGCGATGCTGTCGTCAAATCCGGCGTTCTGGTAGTCGATGACAAAGTCCTTGCCTTCCTCAAGGCCGGCCTCCTTGAGGCCCTGCAGGAAGCCTTCGCGGCAGTTGTCAAGAGAGGCGTGCTCCCCGTATTGGGAGATGCCGATGACGGGGACTTTCTTGGAGCCGCAGCCGGCGGCGAAGGTTGCGAAAATCGCGAGAATAACGGCGACGGCAATAATCTTTTTCATCATGAAGAATCTCTCCTTTTCAGAATTTTGATTTTGGTTTTGGTTTTGGTTACTGAGTGGAAGCGAGCGGGGAGAGTCTTCACCATCGCCATCGTTTGACTCTTGATTTCGGCATGTCAGCACTCCTTACTGCAAAGAAATATAACAAAAAAAGCCTTATCCCACACATGGGACAAGACTTTACATCCTGCGGTGCCACCCAAATTGACAATGCCAGAGGCATTGCCCGCTCTTTATCCCGTACATGCATACGGGCCGTGTTGGTAACGGATCCGGCTCCCGTCGGCTTTTTTGCGCGCAGATTACACGCATTTGGCCGCCCTCATAAGTCCATTCGCCCCGCGTCCATCTACCGCGCTCCCACCTTCCGCGGCTCTCTGGGAAACGACCTTCGGGGTTACTATTCTTAATCAACGGTTTAACAGGTTAATTCAATTGAGTTGCAACTATTATAGATATATGCCGGCCGTTTTGTCAAGTGCAGGGCGCGTAAAAATTATAGCCGGGTGACGGGCTTGTATTTGTGCGCAAAGTCATTCCAGGCGGGGGAGCCTCGAGCGGGAATATTGATAGCGGATGTGAAACATGTTACAATCAGCCGAAAACAATTTTTAAAGGTGAAACAATGAAAATACAGCGGCCGTATCCGAAAGTCACAATATCGCCCAAGGCCGAGCGCAGCGTCAAGGACGGGCACCCGTGGATATACGGGGAGGAAATCCGCAAAACGGAGGGCGACCTTCAAAACGGCGGGCTGGTGGACGTGTTTGCCGGCAACGCCTATATGGGGACGTGCTTTTACAACAGCCTGAGCAAAATCACCGTCCGGCTCATCTCCCGCAACGCCAACGACGTGTTTGACGCGCGCTTCTGGCGCCGCCGCGCGGAGTACGCCGTCCGGTACCGCAGGACCGTCATGCCCGGGCCGGACTTTGCCTGCTGCCGCCTTGTCCACGGGGAGGCGGACATGATGCCGGGGCTCACGGTCGACCGCTACGGCGATATTTTGTCCGTGCAGATTACCTGCCTTGGCATGGAGCTTGTCAGGGATACGGTTTACCGCGCCCTTCTGGACGTGCTTGCGGAGATGGGCGAGACGGTTGCCGGCATATACGAGCGCAACGACGTCGCCCTGCGCGTGCGGGAGGGGCTGCCGGAGTACAAGGGGTGGTACCGCGCCGAAGGCATCCCCGTCCGGGAGTCGGCCGTGACGGAAATCGTCGAAAACGGCGTGAAATACCTGGTGGACGTGGAAAACGGGCAGAAAACGGGCTTTTTCCTCGACCAGAAGTACAACCGCGCCGCCGTCGCCCGCATCGCCGCGGGAAAGCGCGTGCTCGACTGCTTTGCCCACACCGGCTCCTTTGGCCTCAACGCCGCGCTCGGCGGGGCCGAGCATGTGACGTGCGTGGACGTGTCGCAACCGGCCCTCGACATGGCGAGAGAAAATGCTCATCGCAACGGGCTTGATAAGAAAATGGACTTTCTGTGCGCGGACGTGTTCGACCTGCTCACGGAGCTCGCCGGGCGCAAGAGCCGCGACTACGACTTTATCATCCTCGACCCGCCGGCCTTTACGAAGTCGCGCAAAACGATCGGCTCCGCCTCGAGAGGGTACAAGGAGATTAACCTCAAGGCGATGAAGCTGCTGCCCCGGGGCGGGTATCTTGCCACCTGCAGCTGCAGCCACTTCATGACGGACGAGCTGTTTCGCAAAATGCTCGCGGCCGCGGCAAAGGACGCCGCCGTCTCCCTCCGGCAGGTGGAAGCCCGCCGGCAATCGCCCGACCACCCCATCCTCTGGAACGTCCCGGAGACGGAATACCTTAAGTTCTATATTTTCCAGGTGGTGTAACGCCGACTTTAAATATAAAAGCGGGCGCGCTCTTTGCGCCCGCTTTTACTCTTTCTTCCCCCGCCACGCCATCTTCATGTACACGTGCCCGCCCCTAAGCTCCGAGAGCATCTGGCGGATGCGTTTTTCGCGCGTCTCGGGCCGCTTCGCGCCCGAAATCCAGCGGATATAGTCGTTTTGCTGGTACGGCGGCCGGCTGCGGTAAGCATCCATGAGGTTTTCCGCGCGCAGCAGGTCCTCGACGGCCTTCGGCAAAGGCTCGACAGGGCGGGAGAGCCTTGAAATATCCGGCCCGCCCGTGTTACGCGTCCTCCACGACGGCGATGCCGTCGATTTCAACCAGAAACTTTGGATGCGCCAGCCCCGCCACGAACAAGACCGTGATGAGAGGCGGGTTTTTCAGTTCCCCGGCCGCCTCCTGAAAGGCGGCAAGGCCGGCGCGCGGGTCGCAGCCCTGCGCAAGATAAATGTTGAGCTTTATGACATCGTCAAACGCGGCGTTTTCGGACGCCAGAATCGTCCTGATGTTCTCGACAATCTGCCCCACCTGCCGCGTAAGGTCGCCCTCTCCGACGATTTCGCCCCGCGCGTTTACAGCGTTTTGCCCGCCGATGTAGATGGTCTTGGCGTTTCCGCGCACCACGGCCGCCTGCGAGTAATGCGGGGACCTGTGCAGCCCCTCCGGGTTTATGTATTCGACCTTAAACGGGCTCATTTATCATCTTCTCCTAAAGCGTATTTTACTAATTTTTGGAACAGTATAGCATGCCCGCCGCGAAAAGAAAACGTTTTTGTTCGATACGAAGCAAGTTGTTAAAAACGAGGGATGGCAGGCGCCATCCCTCGCCGGTTATTCCAGCCTTACCGCGATGTCCTCGTACTTGCCCCGAAAGAGCACCTTGAGCGGGTTTTTCGGCGGGCCTTCGAGGAGCTTTCCGTCCACCGAAAAGCGGCCGCCGTGCGCCGGGCAGTCCCACGTTTTCTCCGCGTCGTTGAAGTTGAGCGTCGTGGACATGTGGGTGCAGGAGATGTCGAGAATCGTCACCGTGTCGTCGAAGTCCCTGTAAATGCCGGCGCGCTGTCCCTTAAACCGGATGACGCGCCCCTCGCCCTGCCGGATGCCGGCGGCGCTCTCCGTCGCCTCGATTTTCGACTTGACAAGCTCCACGATGGGCAGCGCCACTTCCGCAATCGTTTTCCCGAGGGAAGTGGAGTAGTCCGCGCGCCTTCGCGAATAGAGCGCCTCGTAGGGGCAGCTGCCCGTCGCGACAAGGTCGGAGAGCATGATGCCCGCGAGCGTGCCGCTCGACAGGCCCCATTTGCCGTACCCCGTCCCGACGTAGATGTTCTGGCGGTCTCCAATCCGCCCGATATACGGAATCTGGTCCGGCGT